>ERZ780173.22-NODE-22-length-30432-cov-2.34951_pt1 | contig 30432 bp, 30 predicted proteins | sample MGYA00433079_ERZ780173 | MGnify/ENA primary metagenome ERZ780173 (study PRJEB29588, sample SAMEA2151606) | human gut metagenome | biome: human gut; feature: human-associated habitat; material: faeces | place: Denmark | collected 2008/2010 ...
GGGTTAACAGTGCTTGCCGACGATGGTGTTGACAACCTCGTCCAGCCGAACCAGCCGCCCCATGAACGCGCCGTCTTCAATATGAAAAGATACACAATTGTCGAAATTTTTGTTAACCAATGGATTTTCCTTTGTATAATAAGTTTAAGCTTAGTTTTATGTAATGTGTTTTAAGGAAATTTGCAAGTGGCGGAAGAAGAAACGGAAAGAAAAAAGCCTCGGCCGGCGCGCAAAATTACCAGGCAGCGTCTGAAAAACATTGCTTTGTATTATCTGCAGCGTTTTGAAACCTCTTCGGAGAACCTGAAAGCGGTGCTGTTGCGCCGGGTTAACGTTTATGCGTTTCAGAATCCGGACTGGAACCGGCAGGAAGCCGTTGGCTGGATTGATGAAATTGTTGCCCAGTTTGAGGGGTATGGTTATGTGGACGATGCCCGTTTTGCCGAGATGAAAATTAAGGATTATCTGGCGGCGGGCAAATCGGTACGTTACATCAAAGGTAAACTGCAGCTTAAGGGGATTGACGAAAATATGGTTGATTCGCTTTTGGAAGGGCAGGATTACGACGAATATGAGGCGGCGCTGCATTTGGCGAAGAAAAAAAGAATCGGGCCTTTCCGTGCCGATGAGGAAAGCCGCCGCGAAAACCGGCAAAAAGACATGGGAACGCTGGTGCGCGCTGGCTTCGGCTATGATACGGCGCAAAAAATTATGGATTTGGAGACTGTCAGTCAATCTTGACAAATTTTGTCTAAAACTGTAAACTCTTAGCAGTTTGTTGTTTTGCGAAGAGTTTTTCTGATGTCTCAAATTTCCATACAGGATATTGCCGCCGGCATTGACCGGCGTTTTTGGTCGCCGCGGCGTTTAAATGCGCTGTTTATGAGTCAGGTTATGAAAGACGGCGAAACCATGCGCAATTTGATTCACGGCGGCGATCAGGCTGCTTCCGATGCGGTTTTGCAGGCGTTAATAGCTTATTATGAATCCCGGGACAAAGGACAGCTGGTTGAACGGATGGCACAAATCGGGCTTGACTATCCCTTTATCGGATTCTGGAAACAGCGTCAGGAAGACAAAAACCGCGACGAATCGCAGCCCAGTCGGGAAGAGCTGGAAATAATGAAGCGTTTGGCTGCATATTCGGCCGCCGATCCGGACAAGTTTTGGGCTGATGACGAGACCTGTGAAAAGGCGGCGATTTTTGCCAAATATTACGGCGACTTTTTCTATTACAGCCGGGCCGGTCATTATATTGTTGACGAGACTGTGCCCGTTGCGGTTTATGAGAACAAAATGCCCTATACGCTTTTTGACGGTACATACCGGGAGAGCCGTTGGCTGGATTTGTCGCTTTATGACAAACCGCAGACTCTGGAGGTAAGAGATTTGTTTGCCGCGCCGTTCCCGCAGCGCAAGTATGTTAACACGACGGTGATTGACGTTTTGCGAAAGACGGCGGCATCCCGGAAAATGGCCAATTATGAGCGGCCTTACACCGGTAACGGGGTTCTGGACAAAGTTTGCAACGAGATTTATGACGAGACGGTGTTGTCCGCTCCGAAGTTCGTGAAAGCGATAACGCTGCTGAATCGCCGTCTGGCAGAAGCCTTAGATGGCGAGGGTTCTGTCGGAAACGGGGATTTTGACGCGGCGGCGATGCTGATTGAACGTTCGGGGCAATATTTTTCCGGGTTGGATTATGCCGCGCAGTTTGGTTTTTATAAAAGTGATGCCGGAAAAGAGTTGATGAAGTTTTCTTTTATGACGACCTTTACACGGCGTAAAAGATTCAGTGAACAGGCGATGAACAATTATGTTGAAGCCGTGGCTAACGCCGGACACTGGATGAACGGCCAGCAGCTGATCACGAAAATGATTTTGAAAAACACCCGGAATCTGGGCGGCATCAACCGCGGGCTGCTTGAGTTGAACATTATTCGCCCGCGGCCGGAAAATTTTTACGGCATGGACAGTCCGAACTTCGTTCGAATTTTGAACGAGTATTATGACCGGGATTTGGAACGAATGAATTATGGAGCGCTGGTTTTGAAGATAAAACCGGACAAAAAGGCTAATAGACCACTTTGCTTAAATATAAACCGCAGGCCGGAGCGTTAGGGCCGGCGGCTTTGCGGTCTTTGGCTTCCAAAATCCGTTTAACGTCATCAGGCTGCAAATGTCCGTCGCCGACCATTTTTAACGTGCCGACCATATTGCGTACCTGATGATGCAGAAAAGAACGAGCTTCTACAATAAAACGGATTTCCTCGCCGCAAACTTCAATATCTAATTTATCCAAAGTCTTTAAGGGAGATTTTGCCTGACAGGCGGCCGCCCGAAAAGAACTGAAATCATGGTGTCCAAGCAGGTATTTTGTTCCTTCCCGCATTTTTTCAACATCAAGAGGTACCGGCACCCACCATACCCGGTTCTTTTCCAGGACTGTCGGTGCGCGGCGATTCAACAGGCGATAGACGTAACCGCGCCCTTTGGCGCTGAAACGGGCGTGGAAATCGTTGCCGGTCTTTTCAACCGAAATTACGCTGATTGGGGCTTCCATGTCTCTTAACCGGGCGTTCATGGCTTCGCGCAATTTCCAGTCTTCCAGATCTTCTTTCAAGTCAAAATGCGCTACCTGGGCCAGGGCATGAACGCCGGCGTCAGTCCTTCCCGCTCCGTAGACAATAATTTTATTGGGCACCTGCAGGCGCTTTCCGGTACTCGCCTCCTCACGTACGTCTATGTACGCTGCGGGTCTGCGTTCCGTGGAAGCACCATCATGTGCCTCACTAAAATCATTGTCATCTAAAGCGGCATTGGGCACCTGCGGACATTCATCGGCCGGTGCCGGTGTGAAACAGCTCAGCGATTTTTGCAGATAGTCCTGAACGGACGGGCCGTCCTGCTGTTCCTGCCAGCCGAGAAGGCCGGTGCCGTCATATTCAATGGTAAGTTTATAGCGCATTGGTTTCCGTTCAAAAGTTAAGGGGCTTTTCTGCCCCTTAACCTATCTCAATTTGTTTTAATTTGCAATGTTTATGCGGCTGCGGCCGACTTGTCTGCGGAAAGGTTAAAAAAACCGAGCTTTTCCTGAATTTTCCAGATAACGCGCAGCGCGTCGAGGGCGTTTTGTCCGGTAATGCGCGGCGTCGCTTCGCCACGAACGCAGCTCAGGAAGTGATTCAGTTCGGCGGACAGCGGCTGGTTGGTCGGAATGAACAGCTGTTCGACGCTGCCTTTCAGGCCGTAGTTCATCCATTCCGGAATGTTTTCCGGATTGACATAGGGCATGCGCCCCTGAGAGTGGACGTTAATGCTCTGGTTGATGAAATCCATATCAATATAGTTGGTGTCGGTGGTAACCGTCAGCGTACGGACACGAGCCTGCGTAATGCGGCTGGCCGTAATGTTGGCGGTGGCGCCGTTTTCAAATTCGAGCAGGGCGGTAATGTAGTCTTTGCCCATCGGGCTTTCCTTGGTTTTGACAGAGGCTGCCTGAATGTTGACAACCGGTGATTTTACCAGCGACTGAATGACTTCGACGTCGTGAATCATCAGATCCATGGAAACGTCGACATCGGTAATGCGACCGCTGGCGGCTGACATTCTCTGTGCGGTCAGCGAACGGATTTTGGAGGTGTCGGAGAGCAGTTTGCCCATCTGTTCGACAGCCGGATTGAAGCGTTCAATGTGGCCAACCAGCAAAACGACGTTGTTTTTGGCGGCTGCGGATATCAGGCGCTGACATTCTTCTTCAGTGCAGGCCAGCGGCTTTTCCATCATGCAGTGAATGCCTTTGTTGAGGAAAAATTCGCCGACGTCGGCATGGGTAACGGAAGTGGTAACAACGCTGACGGCATTAACGTTTTCGGCGACTTCTTCCATTGACGAAAAAGCCCGGATGCCGAAAGTTTCGGCGGCGGCCTTGGCCGCTTCCGGGAAAATGTCATAAACGCCGACCAGTTCGACGCCGTTCAGACTTTTGTAAGTTTTCATGTGGTTTTTGCCCATCATGCCCGCGCCGATAACGGCTACTTTGATGTTTTTAGTCATAAGATTTTACCTCTGAAGTTAGAATGCTGCTTAAATTTAGTTTACTTATAGCAAATTTCTTGCTAAAAAGCTTTTAACAAGTTGTTACATAATGTTACAGTTCGGCGTTGGGCCGGAAATCTATATATTCTGCGGGGTTGACCTATGAATAAGTTCGGGAAGCTTTCTTTTGTTTTGATTGTTTTGGGTATTATCGGCGGTTGTTCTTCCGCCGAAAAAGGCGGTGTCGGCGATAAAATCGAGGTTGACGAGCTGATTTTTGCGCAAAATCCGGAACCGGTCAGAGGCAAGCTGGACGTTTATGCGTCGATGGCGCGCGGCGTGAAGTATAACGTTGATGTTGCCGCGCAGGAGATGAACAAAAAACTGTTTTCCCAAAATCAGAACATGGCGCCGCAGGACATTATTCAGAACATGATGAACGTTAAAAGCGGCCGGGACAATCCGTTGTATGACAGCCTGCGTGCGTTGGACTATGCGGTAATTTACGCGATGGTCAATCTGAGCGGCAGCCGGTCGTACATTGACAGCAATATTTTCGTCAAGACTTCGCAGAATTTGGCACTGGCTTCGATAAAAGCCCACAAAGGCGCGTTGTTTGCCGCCAGGCAGCTGAAGGAAATTGCACGGCTTACGGACAAACAGCAGAAAAAGCTTAACGACATCAATAAGAAAGAAGAACGCACCGGACGGCTGACCCCGGCGGAACTGAGCTATAAAAAGGGTTTGGAAGTCGCCTTGCTTAAGCTTAAGGAAATGTACGAAGCCCAGGCTTTTGCCGTAGCGGAGTATGCGCATCTGGTCAAGGCCGAACCGAAGGAACTGAAACTGGAAGGACGGACTTTTTATGAGCTGGACGATTTGGACAAGAAACTGACTGTGCGGGCTTTTCAGCGCTCGGCGTTTAACAACCGTTCGGAATTTGACATTGCCAAGGAAATGGGGCGTTCGTATCGTTTTCGCGAAGTCGAATACAATCTGCTGAAAAAGTATCCGGAAATCGAGCGTCTGAACATTAACGGTTATGACGTGGAAGACGAAGTTTATGCCGAAAATCTGGAGAAAAGGGCCTATGCGCTGGCGCTGGGGCTGGTAAAAAAGACCGAAGCTTACAAAAAAGCCAAGGAAGGGGAACGCGACCGGCTGCGGGTAAAGGCTTTTGACGAGCTGGGAACGGCGATATTCACGCAGGTTGAAGTTGCCTATAATCTGGTACGGCTCAGCGAAATCGACTTTGGCGTTGTCAGTAAGCAGGCCGCTGATCTTAAAAAAGACATCAAACAGCGGGAACGCGGGCGTTTGTCTGCCGATGCGGAAATCAGCCTGCTCAACGACAGGATAAAACTGCTGGCTTTGCAAAATGAACAGAGCCAGATTGCGGCCGAAAAGGCGCTGGCTTTGCGGGCATTGTATTTTTACGCCGGTTTTTCGCCGTTTACGCGGACGTTGCTGAAAAACGAAATCAAGGACATAGTCGTTTCGCTGCGGGCATCTTTTAACAAAGATATGGTCGAGATGCTGGCGGCAGTTCCCGCGGAAGAGGCTTATGACGAAAAAGTCAGCAACGACTGGGCCAAAAAGGAAAACTGGCTGGAAGACCTGATGGAAAACAAGCCGGAGGTACCGGCTGCGCAACCGGCAGGGTCGGCAGGACCGGCCGTTCATGCTGGTTCTGACGACATCTTTGCTCCGTATGCGGATCCGGCGTATGATCGCAAGAAGGTTATGCAGCTCGGTTCCTATGTCGAGCGTGAAAATGCCGATTTGGAATGGAAAATGCTTCAGGAACTGTACCCAGAACTAAGATCCAAAACGCCGGAGGTTATACGCACGCGGATTAACGGACAGATTTTTTACCGGTTGGTGCTGCATTCTGAATCCGGGGGGTTCCTGTCCCTTTGCAACAGGCTGAGAGGGGACAGGGTGCAGTGTCTGCTTCGTTAAACGACGGGCTGGCGGCTGATTAATCTGAAAGCGGCAGCATTTCGTAGGGAATGCTGCCGCAATTTCTTATAAAAATATTTGTCAAAAAACGAAACTTAGGCTATTATCGTGAGAAACGAACCAATTTATCCGGATTGAACATGGCAGAGAAAAGCAAAAAAGATTTGGAAATAGATTCTTTACGCGACAAAGCCCGTGCGTATAAGGAGCTGCGGGCGCATCAGGCCGGGGGTTCGGAGAGCGGCGGCAGCTGTTCGTGGAGTGCGGTTTCCCGGGTTGACGAAACGGTTAAAATCGACGGTCTGGACAATTTTCTTTCTTTCAAAATCGATTTTGTCGGCAAAAATCTGGAAGGTGGGCGTTTTGCCGGAGAGAATCTGGAAAACGCCAATTTTTCGGTGGCCAATCTGAAAGGCGTTGATTTTTCAGGCGCCAATCTGCGCGGCGTAGACTTTTCCGGCGCGGATTTAAGCGGTGCCGATTTGCGCGGCGCAGACCTTACCGGCGCGGTGCTTTCCGGCGCGCAGCTCATCGGCACGGATTTGACCGGCGCCAAACTTAACAAGGTCAAACTGACAGACATTGATATTGAGAACGCCATTCTGCTGGATATTGAAATCGATGAACTTGCTCTGCAGGATTTGCAGGAACTGGTGGAGTATCTGGCGAAATATTATCCGCATAAGCTCAATCTCAGCAAGATGAATCTGATGTTGCTCGATTTGACGAAAATCGATCTGAAAAACGTTGATTTGCGCGGGGTTGACTTTACCGGAATCGATTTTACCGGCATTAACATTATGGAACTGGACCTGAGCGAGTGCATCATTACGCCGCAGCAGATTGCGCAGGCGCTGGGCCGGGTGCCGACGCCCGAAGAGATGAAAATGCTGCTGGCGCCCAAAAAGAAAAAAGGCGAAAAGGGCAAGGTCGGCATAGACATGATGTCGCTGCTGCGAGATGACGGCAAAGAGTTTGGCACCTGGGACGCGCTTCATCAGGAAGGAATCAGCATTAAGCAGATTTTGGAAGCCGGGAAGAAAATATTCCGCCGTGACGCCAAGCGGCCGCCGGTCAAAGACAGCAAGATTCTGGAAGAAGTCAAATCGGCGCAGCAGAAAGCGGCAGACGAAAACAAGGCCGCGCTGCGACGCCAGATAGAAGAACATAAACGACAGGAACTTGAAAACCGCCGCAGCAAAAAGCTTGAGCTTGAACAGGAAGTCAGGCGCGAGGCCGCCGGAAAAGAAGAAAGGCGCGAAGAAAAGGCGGAACGGCCGATAGATGTTCGTATTCTGTCCAGAGGCGGCAATGAGCGATGAGCGGGGCAGCGGCGAAAAGATAACCGGCGCGGTCTGGCTGCGCGGCATTTTATGGCTGCTGATGTCTTTTTTGTTTTTGTACGTTTGCGGAACGGCTTGTCTGGCGGCGGCGCATTTTGTTCAAAACGGCGTTAACGAAAAATCGCTGCAAGATGTCGGCGGTTTTCTTCTCAAGCTACGCCAAAATCCGGAATATTTGCTGGCCGCCTATGCTGAATGGCAGAGGGTTTTTATTTTGGCTTTTCGTTTCGGACAGCTGAACGCGGCTTCCTTTATTCCGCCGCTGGCGCCGCTGCTGTTTTTGATTTTGACGGTTGGCGCCTTTGTCAAGAGTCCTTATTCTTTCCGATTGTGGTACCGGCTGAACAATCATTTTGCCAATGAAACCGATATTGAAAAGATGGGGCTTTTTAATGACGGATACGGTGTTTTCGGACGTTTTTCCGGGCGGATTCTACATTTGGGCAGGACCCTGTCGGTTTTCGGCTGGGGTTCTCCGGGGCTGGGCAAAACCTCGACTGTAGCCATACCGAGTATTCTGGAAAGCGACGGCGTGAGCATTGTGGCGGCAGACTGTAAAGGTTCGCTGGTAAAATATACCAGCGGCTACCGGGCTCAGCTCGGCAGAGTTTATTATTTTAACTGGAACATGCTGGACAAGCCCGAATCCGGAGAGATATGGCCGCGCTGGAATCCGTTTTCGGACGGCAATCTGCCGCCCAAAGGGTTGGAAAGGGACCACTATCTGTTGTGGATTGCGCGTTATATTGCCGGCGGAAAAGACGAAAGCTACTGGGGTAAACTGGCGGGAATTGCCTTAGAGGGGCTGTTGCAGTTCTACGTTTCGAAGACGGAACAGGCATCCGCCAACGATTATTTCCTCGGAAAACTTTTGGATAACGGCAAATTGAGTGCGGAAGACAAGGATATTCTGCTCAGCTATTATGCCTTGATGCCGGAGGAATATTCCGCGCCGGCGATTGACAATCTGCAAAACAACCGGCTGACAATCGACAACTATCTTCCTGTCGGCAGCTGGGAAAATATTCCGCCTGCCTGGCAGGGAAAGGAATTTTGCTTTGCAATGATGGTCGACTGTCTAATCGAACGCTATTATACCATCCGGCAGGAAGAAGCCGGCCGTGCTTACGGACGCTGGAAAACCATGCTCGGCAGCTTTATCCGGGAAGTGGCGTTTTTCGGTTATCATCCGCGCGCCAACCAGGTTATGCAGCATTTGTATTATCTGACTAAAAAACAGCGGAAGATGATTTTTGCCGTGATGCTTGAACCTTTGATGGTTTTTCGCAAAAATTCGGTTCGGGAACGAACTTCGTCCAGCGACCTGATTTTGTCCGACATGCGGAAAGAGCCGAGCATAAAGACGGTTTATACGGTTGCCGACAATCGTCCGGCGGCTTTTATGACGCGTTTTTTTACGGATATGCTGATAAAAACTTCTCTGGTTGCCGCACAAGAAGAAGAGGTGTCGCCGCTGCTGTTCGTTTTTGACGATTTTGAGATTCTGCCGAAGTTCGGACAGCTGCATGAGGGGCTGATTTACGGGCCGTCGGCGGGTTTGTCGTTTATGCTGTTGACCGACAATCTGAAAAACATTCACGACAATTACGGCCGCGACGGTTTGGAAGACATTATTACCAACACTTCTTATAAGCTGATGTTTGCCGAGAACAACCGCAGTCTGAGCGAGCATTTTAATCGGCTGGCGGTTTACGGCGCCAAGTCGGTGCAGATTCCGGCCACCGGAACCGGAGCGTTTCTCAAGGTCAGAGAAGGGCTTTCGGACGCCGGCTATTATCATCGGATTGCCAACGATTTGCTGAGCCGAAATCGGGAAAACGTTGTCCGCAAAGGGCAGCATCTGCTGCTGGCACAGGGATATTATCATTTGCCGGTGCGAATCGATTCCTGGTATTTTCTGCGTGACGAAGAGCTGAAGGGAAAAGCGCTGAGCGGTACGGCCTATTTTCTTGATGCCGGAACTGCGGCGCAGCGCAACGCGCAGGATGCGGAAGCGCCGTCGCTGCTGACCGTGCTGCGCGATGCCGGCATTCAGGTTGAACGGGAGGAAGAGGTTGACGCGTACCTGGCTGACCAGATAGACGTGGTGGCCGAGGGCGTGATGAAATCTCCGCAGGACAAGCAGAGTGCTCTGGCCGAGGACATTTCGGAACGCTGGAGCAAAGAGGGGCGTTTTGACGAGGAAAAAATACCGGAAACCGCTGACGAGTGGTGGATGAAAGAGGATTCTTTTTCGGTCAGTAAAGACGTTGAACAAAATCCGTTTGAAAAGAGCTGATAATTTCTTTTTCTGTTTTTGCCGCTTGAGGTTGGCAAAATTTCTGCTATATTCTGACAATAACAGTTCACTTTGGTTGAAAAGAATCGCAAAGACATGGAAGACACCCTTTTTTCGTCACAGGTTAAACGGCCGCTTGCCGACCGTCTGCGGCCGCAGACTTTGGCCGAAGTCGTCGGGCAGGATCACATTGTGGGAGAAGATGCGCCGCTGGGCAGAATGGTAAAGTCCGGAAAAATATCTTCGTTTATTCTCTGGGGGCCGCCGGGCTGCGGAAAAACCACGATTGCGCGTCTGATTGCCGAAAACACCAATCTTTATTTTGAACAGATTTCGGCGGTTTTTTCCGGCGTGGCCGATTTGAAGCGGGTTTTTCAATATGCGCAGGATCGCCGGGCGACACAAGGGAAGGGCACGCTGTTGTTTGTCGACGAAATCCATCGTTTTAACAAGTCGCAGCAGGACGGTTTTCTCCCCTATGTGGAAGACGGCACGATTATTCTGGTCGGTGCTACCACCGAGAATCCTTCTTTTGAGCTGAACGCGGCGCTGTTGTCCAGATGTCAGGTGTTTGTGCTGAATCGTCTGGACGCCGACGCTTTCGAGCAGCTTTTGCAGCGCGCCGAAAGGGAAACCGGCCGCCAGCTGCCGGTCAACGAGGAAGCGCGCGCGTTTATGAAAGAGATTGCCGACGGCGACGGGCGCTATATTCTCAATCTCTGTGAAAGCGTGTTTGCCTATGCCAAAGAAGGAGAGACCTTTGACAAGGACAGCATTCTGAAAATCGTGCGGTCTCGGGCACCCATATATGACAAGGGGCGCGACGGGCATTATAATCTGATTTCGGCCGTGCATAAGTCGCTGCGCGGTTCCGACGTGGACGCGGCTCTGTACTGGGCGGCGCGAATGATTGAGGCCGGCGAAGATCCCAAGTATCTGCTGCGGCGGCTGACCCGTTTCGCGGTTGAAGACGTTTCTCTGGCCGATCCGAACGCGGTAACGCAGGCAATTGCCTGCTGGGAAACTTATGAGCGACTGGGTTCGCCGGAAGGCGATCTGGCGATTATGCAACTGGTAGCTTATCTGGCGACGGCACCGAAGTCGGTCGGTGTTTACAAGGCCATGTACAAGGCACGGGAACTGGCGCGGAAAACCGGTTCGCTGATGCCGCCGAAAAACATTCTCAACGCGCCGACGAAACTGATGAAACAGCTTGGCTACAGCGAAGGTTACGAATATGATCCCGATTGTGAAGACGGTTTTTCTGGCGCCAACTATTTTCCGGACGGCATGAACCGGGTCAAGATTTATTTTCCGGTTGACCGCGGCTTTGAGCGCGAGATTAAAAAACGGGTCGAATATTTTGACAATCTGCGCCGCGAGAAGCAAAAGGCCAAAAAGAAAGAGGGGCAGGAATGAGCGTGATTGCGGCAATTTTTGTCGGCGGTGGCATCGGGTCGGTGCTGAGGCATCTTCTGTCTTCGCAAATCGGCAGCCACTGGGGAATTATGCTGGTCAATGTTCTCGGTGCGATGCTGATCGGCATGGCGTATGCGTATTTTGCCGACCGAGCCGGTCTGCGTCCGGAAACCAGGGCTTTTATTATTACCGGTCTGTTGGGCGGTTTTACGACTTTTTCGACTTACATGCTTGATTTTAACCTGTTGCTCGGCAGTCGGCGGATTTATGAGGCGCTGTTTTATCTGCTGGGTTCGGTGGCGGTCGGAATTGTATTTTTGGCTGTCGGAATAAAAATCGCCAAAATGTGTTTTTAAGCTTTGTTGACAATTTTGTCCAACTGCTCTATCCTTATATCAGAAGCAAGGGAGAGCAAAATGTTGGAATTGGCGGAAGATGAACAGCAGGCTTTTATCGAGGACAGCAAAAAAAGGGTCTTGGGCGGTTTGAAGGCCTCAAAACGACCGACGTTTACGCTGGTATTGGGCGCTCAGGGCGTCGGAAAGTCGTCGTTGACGGCGCTTTTTGAAAATGCGGCAGTCATTTCGCCGGACGCTTATGTTGCCGATTATTATGCCGCCGTCGGCATCGATCCGCGGGATAATCCGTATGATCGGGAAATCGGCGATTTTGCAATGAGAGTGACGCAGGAAATTTTGACCGAAGCGGTTCGGCGGAAATATGACATTGTCTATGACGCGATGTCGATGTCCGACGCGGGCAGGCTGGTCGGCGGCGTGAAGTCGCTGGGATACGGCGTGGCGTTGAAAGCGGTTGTCAACGACATGTATGCCAGCGCCTTGAATGTCGAGGAACGTAAGCTCAGATATGATGAGGATTATACCGAATATGCGCGCGGGAAGGGAGCGTATCCGCAGGGGAACCCATTGGAGGTGGACAGCGGCGATTCAATTGTCCGATCGATGGAGATGATGGATTTTCTGGAAAAAGCCGACAAAAAAGGCGTTAAAATAGAAGTTTATCGGACCGGCGAAAAGGAACCGGAGTTTGTGACCGGGCAGGGCGGAGATTTTGCCGCTTTTGCCGAAACGGTTGCTGTCGGTGACAAAAGCGGGAACATGGAACGCTGTTGCAAACTGGTCAGAAAAGCGGTGAACGCCGGCAAGGAAGACGCGGTTATGCGTCTGAAAAGACTGGAAAGAGAGTTGAATGGCCGTTGATAAAAAGTTTGAATTTAAGAATTTTGTTTATCATTAAAATTTGTGAAATATGAAAGAAAAAGCAAAGAAGGCTTTATTGAGGGCATCAGGAGCAGTTACGCTGAGAGAATTTGCCAAGGCTCTGGTAGAAATGGAAACTGCCGAAATAAACGATCTGGTTGCCGTTTTGAAAGAAGAGTACGGGATTGTGCCGGCAAAGTTGGAAATAAAGGAAGCAGCAGGAAACGTTTCCATAACGAAAAGCCCGAAACAGGTTTTAAAAAAGCAACAAAGCCGGGATTATTTTGTGCCGAGGAAAATGGGCAAGGTGTGTTCGAAACCGAAAAAGAGGTTTTGAAATTGAGCGAGAAACTGCCGCGGATGGGAAAATCCGGGCAGTTTTTTTTATTCTAAATTAAGAAGTTTTGATATATACTGGCGCAAATTTGCGAAAGGAAATACAAATGCCGGGCGTAAGCTTAATTAAGGTAAAGGAATCAGATGACGGAATGCGTCTGAACCGTTGGTTTTTAAAATATTATCCCGGGCTGCCGCTGGGACGGTTTCAAAAGCTGTTGCGCACCAAGCAGATTAAGGTTGACGGCAAAAAAGCCGAGGCTAATCTGAAACTGGCGGCCGGGCAGGAAATCAGGGTGCCGCCGCTGGACGAGGAAAAGGCGGTGCCGCACCGTGAGGCCGGCGTTTCGGCCAAAGACGCGGCTTTTATTCAGTCGCTGCTCCTTTATAAGGACGACAACATTCTGGTTTTAAATAAGCCTTCCGGTTTGGCCGTGCAAGGCGGGAGCAAGACAACCCGGCATATCGACGGCATGCTGGACGCTTTGACTTTCGGAACGGAAGAACGGCCGAAACTGGTGCACCGGATTGACAAAGACACCAGCGGTCTGCTGGTTTTGGCGCGGAACCGAAAATATGCCGACCTGCTGACCAGAGCATTTCGGGAACACTCGCTGCCAAAAACGTATCTGGCGCTGACGGTCGGTTGTCCGAATCCGGAAGAGGGCGTTATTAAAGCGTCGCTGGAAAAAGCCGGCGAAAGGAGCCTGATTTCGGAAGGCGGCAAACCGGCCGTGACCGAATACAGGGTTTTGGACAGTGCCGCAGACCGTTTTGCCCTGGTGGAGGCCAGACCTTTGACGGGACGCACCCATCAGATTCGCGCGCATTTGGAATATCTGGGGACGCCGATTGTCGGCGATGACAGATATTTCGGCGGCGAGAACCGGAAAAAATTTGCGATGATTGCAGATAAACTGCATCTGCACGCTTACAAAATCGACTTGTCGGTCATATATAATAAAAAACTTGTGCTCAGGGCGCCGCTTCCGGCTTGTTTTAAAGCGGACCTGGAAGCGTTGGGAATTGGTTTTAAGGAGTAATAACAAATGAAAAGACTGGTTAAAATTCTGGGAACGGTAATTTTCAGCCTGATTATCATTATTGCTATCGGCGGCTATCTGTTTGTGCGCAATTTTGACCTGAATCAGTACAAGTCTTATGTGGAGGATATTGTTGACAAGCAACTCGGGCGCAAACTTGCCATTAAGGGCAACGCGTCGGTGGGCATTTCGCTGATTCCGACGCTGGTTGTCGAAGATGTCGAACTGGCTAACGCTCCGTGGGCCGCCCAGCCGCAAATGGTTAAAGTGCAGCGTCTGGAAATTAAACTTTCGCTACTGCCGTTGCTGCATAAGCAGGTTGTGATTGACAATATTGAGCTGGTTCGGCCGGAAATTTATCTGGAAACGGCGGCCGACGGCAAAAACAACTGGGACTTCGGTACTTCGGCGCAAAAAGTTGATGTAAACGAGGTGCTGAAGCCGGACAACGCTTCCCTGACTCCGCAGAAGCAGGAGCTTATCCGCAAGGCGGAAAGCAAGACGGCTAATCCGGCAGCCGCGGTGCTGGCCGGTTTTGCCGCGAAAAACGTTTCGATTGCCGACGGTGTCGTTCAATATGCCGATGCAAAGACGGGCAAGACGACAAAAGTTATCATTAACGCCTTTAATCTTGAAGAAGAGAGCATGGACGACAATATTACGGCAGCTTTCGACGCTGTTTTCGACGGACAGACGATCAAGGGCAAAACGGTTCTCGGCTCGCTGAATACGCTTTTGGACGGCGAAGCGCCGTATTCGTTCGACTTGAATGCATCCGCCTACGGCATTAACCTGACGGCGCTGGGTACGGCTCGTGATTTGTTTGGGGAGCCGGCTTATGCCGCCGACATTAACGTTTATAATCCGGCCGGAAATATGGGGGCACCGGAAACGACGCTGAAAGCTTCAATTACGGGAACGCTGAAAAACGTCGCGGCGGAAATCAAGACGCTCAATGTTGTCAACAATCTGATTACGGGTAAAGTCCGCGCCGACATTTCGGGCAAGGTTCCGAGCATAAATGCGACGCTTAACAGCGATAAAATTAATTTGCAGAATTTCAATTCAAGCAGCAATTTTGCCTTTGAGCTGCCGTCAATAATCAGTGCGGCCGAAGCCAGTCCGCTGGTTCCTGACACGGCGGTTCCGTATGACGTTATGAAACAGGTTAACGCCAAGCTGGATTTGAAAGTTAAAAAGCTGGTTGTCAATCCCGGCATGAGTGCCGACAATGTTTCGGTCGGCGCCAATCTGCAAAACGGCGTGCTGAATGTGAATCCGCTGCAGCTGAATTTCGGCGGCGGCGACATTGCGGGAACGCTGACGGTCAATGCCAACACAAAGTCTCTGAAACTGGACGTGACCAGTTCGAACATTTTGCTGCAGAATCTGCATCAGGAATTTCAGATTGCGGGTCCGGGAGATTTCGGTATTGTGTCGGGCGGCAATACGGACATTAAAATTACGCTGACGGCTGCCGGCAGCACCTATCGCCAGCTTGTTCAGTCGCTCAGCGGCCAGATAATCGGCATTGTCAACGAATCGGTTATTCAGACCGGCAACGTTTCTTTCTTTACCGGAAATTTCATTTCTCAGCTTTTGAACGTGATGCCGTTTGTCAAGAACAGCAATCAGAAGATGGAGCTTAACTGTGCGGTTGTCCGGGCGGATTTGGGCGGCGGCAAAGCGGTCTTTCCGAAGGGCATTGCCCTGCAGTCGAATCTGCTGAAACTGGTCAGCAACGGCAGCGTGAATCTGATTAACGACAAAATTGATTTCGACGTTCGTCCTTTTTCGGGCAAAATTGTCGATACCAATGCGGTTCAGGCGCTGTCGTCCTTTATCAAGGTTAAGGGAACGATAGAAAACCCGAAAATTGCCCTTGACGACAAAGCGGCGCTCAAGTCGGTGGTCGGCGTGGCTCTGACCGGTCCGGCTTACTTGGGTTCCAAGCTGGTTGACGCCGATCCGGCGCCGTGTTATACCGCTTTGCAAGGAACCCCTTATCAGAATAAGTTTCCGGCACCGACGGCTGCCGAAAAAGCCGCGACCGACGTTTATAACGGTGCGGGCGATGCTGTTGACGACAGCGTCAAGGCCGTAAAAGATACGGTTAAAGGAACCGCCAAGGGACTGGAAGATACGGCCAAGGGTATTCTCAACATGTTTAAGCAGCCAAAAGGAAAATAAGAACGATGCAGAACTATCTTGAAGAGGCGCAAAGGGAAATTGCCAAAAACCGCGGCGAGGTTATTGACCGACTGGTAAGGTATTCACTGACCGACATGCTGTTGTTCTGGGGACAGGAAAAAGACCTGATTGAGCGGCAGACCGAAGCCTGGGGGCCGATTTTGAAGTGGGCCAGGGAGGAGCTTGACGCCAAATTCGTCACCACGCAGAGCCTTGACGTTCCCGAAGAAAACCGGACTTCCGGCTATCGGCTGAAACAGTTTATGGAAACGCTTTCCGACCGGGAACTGACAGCTTTTTATGCCGCGGCGCTGAAAATGCGTTCGGTGCTTTTGGCCGCGGCGTTGGTCAAAGGAAAAATAAATGCCGAAGAAGCTTTTCGCGCTGCCTTTCTGGACGAATTGTGGCAGGCTGAAACCTGGGGCGCTGACGAAGAGGCCGAAAACCGACGACAGACGATTAAAAACGAAATTTGCGAAATAGAGAAGTTTTTGCATAGTTCCGATGAATGAAAACCGATGGACAAAGAAGTTTATTTGAAAATAGACGGCCGCGTTCAGGGTATCGGGTTTCGGGCCTGGGCAGTGCGCACGGCGAGGGAACTCGGCGTTTCCGGATGGGTGCGCAATGTCGACGACGGCACGGTGGAAATCCGTATGAAAGGCGCGGAAGAACAGATAGACGAGATGATTAAGCGGACCTACCGCGGGCCGTCGCTGGCAAGAGTTGACGAAGTCCGTTTTCTGACGCGGCCGCCGAGTTATTTTCTGCCCGAAGTCACGCCCGGCGTTTTTACCCGCATATAGCCGATTTGGCTAACGGCTGCGGCTCTTGTTTTCGGCTGTCCAGAGCATATCTCCTAGACGGGCAATTATTTTAGGAGATTTGAAAATGCAAGTAGAGAAGACCAAGGAAAATCTGAAAAAGTGTATCTGTATGGACTGTCCGTCTTACACGATGGGCTGCAAAATCCGTTCCATACCGGAAAATCTGTTTAAGCTGGCCGAAGATCTGGAAAAGGTCGATCATTATGAAAAGATGTTCTGCGCTTTCAGCAAGAGCGAGTGCATTAAAGAAGACAAAGGCTGCATTTGTCCGGAATGCGAAATACATAAAATGTATGATTTGAATCGTGAGGATTACTGCATTGTTTCCGGCGGCATTCCCGAATACGGAAAAAATCCGAATTAGGCCGGGAGAGCCGAGATGTTCGGACAGCGTCTTAACTTTTTCAGGCGGGGCGGCCGACGGGGCGACATTCTCCGCGTTTACCGGGGCGCCTTTGACGAGGCGGCCGAAAGCGGAAATCCGGACGTGAAAATCCGTGCGTTCAGCCAGGTGGTCGACTTCTGTGCTTCGTCCGGTTTGTGCCGTACTGATGACAGCATTAAGCGCAACAAGGTAATGTACTGGACATACAATAACCTCGGCGATGCCTGGGTGGCCAAAACCTATCAGAATCCGTCCGAAAAGAACGACGCGCTGCGCAAGGCTGTCGGCTGTTACCGCGAGGCTGTGAACGTTGCACGCGATGAAGCGGAAAAGATAAATTCGCTGCAGCGAATCGCTGCCATATACAAACAGATCGGCGATGTCGGAAATCTCAATAAAACGAGGGAAGCGATTGTGCATTCGCTTGGCGATGAATATAAGAGGCTGGGATATATGCGGCTGGCGCAGAATAACCGGGAAAATCCGAAAAACCGCCGAGTGGCTTGAAAAGGCTTTGGCCTATGTGACCAGAGAAGAGGTTTCGTTTCTGGGCAAGTGTCAGAATACGCTTTCCATCTGCAAAATGCTGGCTCAAAGTTACAAAGATGCCGGCGACAAGGCAAATGCCCGGCGGATAGGACGGTTGTTGCACAAGACGGCGCGGCTGACCATTCAGGCTATGGAGGATAAGACAACAGCGGAAAGGAGCCGGGAAAAGCAATTGGAATGGTACGGAAAAATGCTGGAGGTCGCTTTGGTTTACGGGAAAGGCGACCGCCGGCTGAAAAAGCAGACGGCCGGGCGGATTGTCGGCCTGCTGGAAGAAGGGGAGCGTATTACTTCCGACGGAATGTCGTATGGGCGTGACGGGCTGAAAAAAATGCTTTCTGTCTGAGAGAGGTTTTTAATTGTGGACAGGAAGATTTTTGCGATGTAGGATTTTTATTATTGAACAATGTGGGGGAAAAGTGATGACGACAATTCTGGATACCCTGAAAAACACGGCAGACGAAGAAAAAGCGGCAACGGCGCTGGCAGCTTTTGCCCGGGAAAATCCCGAGGCGCTCGAAACGATCATTAAAGCCAATCAACTGTTTTTGGAAAAGTTTGCCCCGTCCGGCGGCGAAAATCTGTACAACGCCTATCGGGAAACGGCCCGCGCCTATAAAAAGAAAAATCTGATTCAGTCCAATTATCCGTATGATTCTCAAAATTATGCCGAAGCGGCGGCTTATTATCTGAAAGCGGCGGAGGCGGCTCCGGATGCAGGGCGGAAACTCAGTTCTCTGGACGGCGCGGCTTCAATGTACTGGAATCTGGATGACAAAAAGCAATGGTGCCGGGTAAAGCTGCAGCAGGTTCCGTCGGTATCCGACAAAGACAAGACGCGGCTGTATATGGACATTGCCCGGGAGACGGCCGACAAAAAACAGCAGAAAGAACTGTATGCCAAGGCTTTGGCTTATGCGGCACAGATGTCCGGCGATGACGACGTCAGGGCTGAAACCGTCAATCGGCTGAAAAAGCTGACCGAATAAAAGACCAAGCTCCCGCCGGGAGCTTTTCTTCTGCAGAAAAAGGTTGATTTTTTTCGCCAGCAGGCGATAATTCCGTTCATTCTGAATGCTTATTATGGTTTAACTCTAAATACAGGCTTTATGGAAATTATTTATGTTGAAGACGCCATGCTTAGAAATTTATTTCTGGCTGCGGTTGACTTGTTTTCGATTTCTTTGCTGGTTGCTGCCGCGGGCGCGCTGTTGGCAAAAAGAAGAACACTGATGTACTGGTGGGTTATGATGGCCGGTTTTTTTGCCTTTGTCGTTACCCTCAGTTTGAGTCTTCTGACCGGAAATTTGGTTTTGCTGTTGGGTGGAATCGGATTTTTGGCAGTGCTGCCTTTATCCTATTACCGCCAAAAAAGAATTATTCTGGCGGAGGAGGCGGAAAAAGAACGACTGCGGAAAATTGAACGGGAATTCAAAAGGCAGGCGGTTATCAAAAATGTCGTCGACAAAGTTAAAGCCGACGATTATTCACGGTTTATGCCGAAAGCTGAAAACCGCGAAGCGTGATTTACGCTAAGGGCATCGTTGAAAACGATGCCCTTTGTTTAATCGGAATTATTTATCAGCTCTCGGTATTCGGCTTTTTTATGGCTGAGGCGAATATGGTCTTCCGGGGTTAAAACAGCCGGTTTGCGGGCAATTACGTATTGCGGCAGAAGTTTTCTGACTTCTTCGGCGGGTTTGCCGAAAGCGGCCGCATTAATGCGGATTTTTTTGCCTTGTCCGGCCGAAACACGCGAGGTAATCTCGCCGGTTTCGGCATCTTTAAATTCGGTTAAGGTCAGGCGCAGGTTATCAAGCGTGCCGGGAAGCAGAAATTCGATGAATTCGCCGCCGTTAATGTAGTTGCGGACTTCAAAGATTGCGTCGTCGCCCTGCCATTCGACAATGGAACCGGCAAAAAGCCAATCGCCCAAGGTACGTGTGTATTCGTAGTTTTGGGATATGTTGGTCAGCGGCCCGTCATGAAAGCCGAGGCAGTAACCTCGGTTTTGCAGCGTGTTTAAATCCGGCATGTATTTTTCGAAGTTCCAGTCCTGCGGCGCCTTGTACCAATCGTCGATGGCCTGCCGATAAGCGCGGGCGACGACAGCGGCGTAGTATTCGGTTTTGTTGCGCCCTTCGACCTTGAGCGAATCCATGCCGATGCCGAGCAAATCGGGCAGGCGCGGCAGCAGGCACATGTCCTTGGAGTTGAGCATGTAACCGCCGTGTTCGTCTTCAACAACTTCATAATATTCGCCGGGGCGGAAGTCCTCTTCCAGCAAAAATTCGAAAGCGTCCCTGTTGTCTTGGTTGATTTCGATTGCCTTGATTGAGCCGTCTTTCAGCCGCAGATGCAGCTTGTAGTGCCAGCGGCAGCAGTGCGCACATTTGCCCTGATTGGCACTGCGATCGGCAAGATAGTTTGAAATCAGGCAACGGCCGGAATAGGACATGCACATGGCGCCGTGCATAAAACATTCAAGCCGGATGTCCGGGCATTGTTCGCGAATTTCCTTCATTTCGGCGAAAGTTACTTCGCGGCCGAGAACGCAGAGTTTTGCCCCCTGCGTCTGCCAGAATTTTACCGCCTGTGCCGAACAGATGTTGGCTTGCGTGGAGACGAACAGACTGAGTTCCGGCGCATGTTCCCGAACATACATGAAAACGCCGGGATCGGCAATCAGTACGCCGTCCGGACGCAGCCGGCGCAGCGTGTCGACAAACTGCGGCAGTTTGGCAACATCGCGGTTGTGCATGAACAGGTTCAGGGTCAGGTAGATTTTTTTGCCGTGTTTATGAACGAATTCGATGCCTTCCTCAAGCTCTTCAAGCGAGAATTTTGACTGGGCGCGGAGACACATGTCCGGCGTGCCGGCATAGACGGCGTCGGCACCGTATAAAATTGCAGTTTTGAGCTTGACCAGTGAGCCGGCGGGAAGCAGAAGTTCTGACTTGTGCATGGCTTTTAATCCTTGATGGTTATGTTTTGGGTAAGAACCTGAAGTCTGCCGAGAGGGGTGGAATCGATTTCAATTTTGGCTATAAACGGCAGTTTTCTGACGCCGTCTTCCATAATCCAGAAATATATCGGTTCATCCTGCGTTACGTCCCAGAGCAGGTCGTCGCCGGAGGAGCCGAGACTGTCGATGTACATTGAACATTTGACGGCTTCGCCTTTATACGGCAGGGTTTCATCGTTCAGCAACTCTTTGCCTTCGTCTTTGAAAATGACGTCGTAGCGGCGTTTGCCGTCAAAGACCTCCATGCGGGAATCGCAGAACTTGAATCGGTTATACTGGCGGGCAAGTTCGGCAAAAACGGTTTGCAGGTCGGTGGTGTCTTTGTTTTTGGCATCAGGCAGAATGTCGACTTTTTTCTCTTTGCCGTTTTTGGCACTCAGGCGGTACAGCGGCTTGCCGTTTCGGTCATAGACGAGCTCGCGGCTGCGGCTGGTAAAGCGAGACTGCGACTTGTATTTGTAGCTGCGGGTTTCCATATTGTCGCCGTTGATTTTGCCGGTAGTGGCGTAATCGGCGCGGAAAGGGTACAGCGTGTCGAACAGACCGTTGGTTTTGACGGTTGATTCGACCCGATATTCGGTCGGGGTAAGCGCATATTCGAAATTGGTGCGGCTGGCGTCGAAGGGGCCGATTTGGACGCTGAAGTCGTGCCGAACCGAAAAAGCCTGAGCCGGCTGGACTCCGAGCAGCAGCGCCGCCAGCAAAAATGCGGGAGTTTTCTTCATTTGTTTTAGTCTTTCTTAAACAATTCCGCCTATTATTATCACAAAAAATATTTTAATAAAGGACTAATTGAAATGGCAAAAAAAGTTTTGGTGTTGATGGGCGGCTTTTCGGCCGAACGCGAGGTTTCTCTGACTACCGGAAAATGTGTTTGCGCGGCATTGAAAAAAGCTGGTTACGAAGTGGTTTCCCATGATTTGCAGAACGGGTTTGAACTGGTTGAAACTTTGAAGAAAGAAAAGCCGGACGTCGTTTTTAACGCCTTGCACGGAAACTGGGGCGAAGACGGCGAAATTCAGGGTTTTCTCGACGTGCTGCAAGTTCCCTATACGCATTCGGGGCTGAAGGCTTCGGTTTTGGGCATGGATAAATCGCTGACCAAGGAACTGGCTTCGGAAAACGGTATCAAGGTTCCTCAGGGCGAAAAGATGACCTTTCGCAAGTTTAAGGCTGAAGGCACGTTTTTAAAGATGCCGTATGTGGTAAAGCCGGTCAGCGACGGTTCGTCGGTGGGCGTGTATATTATCCGCAAAAAAGAAGATGCGGAAGCGGTTCGTTATGAAGACGACAGAGAGATTCTGATTGAGGAATTTATTGACGGCAAGGAACTTACCTGTATGGTTTTGGGTTCTCAGGCGCATGTGGTGACGGAATTACGGGCAAGCGATGAATTTTATGATTATCACGCCAAATATACCGCCGGTGCGACTCAGCATATTCTGCCGGCTGAGATTCCGGAAGAAGCGGCCAATCGCTGCAAGCTTTATGCGGAACATATGCATAATATTCTCGGCTGCAGGAGCGTGTCTCGCTGCGATTTCCGTTATAATCCCGAGGACGGGGTCGTTTTGCTGGAAATCAACACGGCGCCGGGAATGACCGATTTGTCTTTGGTTCCCGAACAAGCCAAATATATCGGCATCGGTTATGAGCGGTTGTGTTCATATTTGGTGGAAAATGCTTCCTGCCGCAAGATTTAACGGCAAGTTCCGGGAATTTTAAACGGGGTGTTTTTATGGCATTGAGAAAAGTTGTCGTTATTGCCGGGCCGACGGCATCTGGAAAATCGCAGCTGGCGGTCGATGTTGCCCGCTCCTGCCGCGGCGTTGTGGTTAATGCCGATTCAATGCAGGTTTATCCCGATACGCCGGTCCTGTCGGCAATTCCGTCCGCCGCCGAGAGAGGCGGGATAGAACATTGTCTGTATGGCGTGTTTCCGAGTTCGAAAAACGGAACCGTCGTCGAATGGCTGGTACTGGCAGCCGGGGAAATCCGCCGGATTTGGAGCGAAGGCAAATTGCCGGTCGTCTGTGGCGGTACAGGACTGTATATTGACAATCTGATTAACGGAACGACGCCAATACCCGAGGCTGAGCCGGAGGTCAGGCATAAGGTGGCTGAAGCTGCGGCTGCGGAGGGAATACCGGCTCTGCATGCCAGACTCTCGACTGTTGATGCCGTAACGGCCGACAGGTTGAACCCGAACGACAGCACAAGAGTCAAAAGGGCGCTGGAGGTTTTTTATCAGACTGGCGTACCGTTGTCGGTCTGGCATCGGCGGCCAATGGTTCAGAAATTGCCGGAAGCCGAATTTGTCACGTTGAAAATTTTGCCGCCGATGGCAGAACTGGACGAGCGTTGTGCCCGGCGTTTTGACAAGATGATGGCGGCCGGCGCCTTGGATGAGGTTCGGCGGCTGAAGGACATGAAACTGCCGGCTTCGCTGCCGGCGATGAAAGCGCTCGGCGTACCGGAGCTGCTTGATTTTCTGAAAGGCAATCGTTCGTTGGAGGAAGCTGTCGGTCTGGCAAAACTGCATACCCGCCAGTATGCCAAGCGTCAACGCACCTGGTTTCGCAACAAACTGAAAGCGGATGTTGTTTTAGATGAATGTTACTGGGATTGGGGACAGATTTCAGACGCTACGGAGATAATCGGGACGGTAAATAATTGACAAAAATTTTTTTGAGCGTATCATAAAATATAAGAACACAGGAGACGGCGAATGGTAAATAAAATCTGGAATAAACAAGACAAATGCAGAGTTTGGCTGATGGAAATGCCGGATGCGGAAAAACCGAAAAGAACAAAAGGCTTTGGCGATATAGACAAAATAACGGTTTCGCTGCTCAGAGATAAAGGCATTCGGATTACGAAATCAAGCTCTATTACTCCGAAAGGAATTTTTAAGGTTAAAAACGGGGAAGGCGTTGCTGGCAAGCTGGACAGCTTCAAACGTAAAATTGCTGAAAAAGGACTGATGCCGGCAGGAAGCCGCAATTTGTTTTTTGAAATGGATTATGATTTTGACGAGTTTCGCCGGGTTTATGATGAAGTCGGAGGCCGTCAGAATAATTTTCCGTTGTATTTGTCGAGTAAAGAAGAATTTGAAAAGTATAAGGAAAATCATGACCTTTGGGTTTTTGAAGATGTTAATATCGGCAGGCCGATAGGGTTTATGACACGGGAGCTGATAAGGACGGGAACGTCCGGCGCTCAGGAATATGCCGATGATTTTGGCTATAAGGCAAAGAGAGACATTCTTTATATGGATACGTTTGCTTTGGACGAGGGGTATAAGGCCAAAGGGCTTGGAAAAGATATTTCGCAGATTACGGACGCTTATTATTTGAAGATATTTGGCGAAAAATGTGATTTCCTGTTGGTTACGGGGGATATTAATACGGTTAATCCGCAGAAATTGTCCAGACGCAATCACGAAGACAGGGGTTTTGTTTCCGTAGCTGAAATTGTGGTCGACACCCATAAATTTGAAACGAGATATGCCGAATGGAATAACCGGCTGAAAAAGAATTATGCCGGATGCTCCGACATGCTGACCCCGCTGATTGATAGTTACAGACCGGTCAGGGACTGATGCGGAAGGGGCAGAGAGCCGCTTTTGAATCATCCGTTTTCTTCGGTTTGCGGCAACGGGGATATGAATTTGTTTTTTGATGTTAAAAAACGATTATAGCGCTTGCACAAAAGCCAATATGGTTATAAAAAACAAAATAATACTAAATTCTGAAATAAATTGCGGAGAAACATAAAAATGATTTCAAAATTGATGGGCTGGCTTTCAGCCGATATGGCGATGGATCTGGGTACCGCAAATACGCTGGTCTACGTTAAGGGAAAGGGTATCGTGCTGAACGAGCCTTCCGTGGTTGCGATTGAAGAATATCGCGGCAAAAAACAGGTTTTGGCGGTGGGTAACGAGGCCAAACAGATGCTGGGCCGCACGCCGGGCAACATTCATGCCATTCGTCCGCTGCGCGACGGCGTAATTGCCGATTTTGAAATTGCCGAAGAGATGATTAAATATTTTATCCGCAAAGTTCACAACCGTCGCACGTTCGCGTCGCCGATGATTATCGTTTGCGTCCCGTCGGGTTCGACCGCGGTCGAGCGGAGGGCCATTCAGGAATCTGCCGAAGCTGCTGGCGCGCGTAAAGTATGGCTGATTGAAGAGCCTATGGCTGGCAATCGGCGCCGATTTGCCGGTAACGGAGCCGACCGGAAGCATGGTCGTTGACATTGGCGGCGGTACGACCGAAGTTGCGGTTCTGTCTTTGGGCGGTATCGTTTATGCGCGTTCGGTCCGTGTCGGCGGTGACAAGATGGACAGCGCGATTATTTCTTATATTCGTCGCAATCATAACCTGCTGGTCGGCGAAGGCAGTGCCGAGAAAATCAAAAAGGAAATCGGTTCCGCCTGTCCGCCGGAGAAAGGTGAGGGCCGCACGGTCGAAATCAAGGGCCGTGATTTGATGAACGGCGTGCCGAAAGAAATTATCATTACCGAACGTCAGGTTGCCGAAAGTCTGGCCGAGCCGGTTTCGCAGATTGTCGAAGCGGTAAAAGTCGCTTTGGAAAACACTGCGCCGGAGCTGGCGGCCGATATCGTCGACAAGGGTATTGTTCTGACCGGCGGCGGCGCGCTGCTTTCGAATCTTGACCAGGTGCTGCGCAATGCAACAGGTCTGCCGGTTTCAATTGCCGAAAATCCGTTGGCCTGCGTAGTTAAGGGCACCGGCAAGGCTTTGGACGAGATCAGAAAGCTGAAAGGCATTCTTTCCACGATGTATTAAAATCTGCCCGGCGGTGCGGCAAAGCCATTTTGTGCGGTTTCGGAAAATTATGAATATTGTTTTCCTGCGTGCGAGGTGATTTTGCCGCCACCGTCAAGCGGATTTTAATTTTTGATTGATTAGAAGTTTTTGGAAAATGAAGCGTCGCAAGGTCTTATTTATACAACTCAGTCAAATCAGACTTTTGGCCAAAAAGTTTGCGATTGTGATTTTGTTTCTTTCAGCCTTTGTCATGATGCTGATTAACAAGACTGACACGGTCATTATTGAAAAAACTTCTTCGATGGCAACCGACGTGGTCAGCCCGCTGATTGACGTGCTGGTTGTTCCGGCACGAACGCTGGCCGGCGTTTTTGATTATTTTCGCGATTTAAGTAAAATATATGACGACAACAGGAAGCTGCGCGCTGAAAACAACCGTCTGCAGATTGTCAGTGACAAGGCTCGGGCTTTGGAAATTGAGAATAAGCTTCTGGCAAAGCTTTTGAACTATACGCCGCCGCCAAACGCCAAATTTGTAACGGCGCGGGTTATTGCCGAAGAGGGCGATGCCTTTTCGCATTCGATTATAGCCTATACGGGACGTGACAGCGGCGTTAAAAAGGGGCAGGTCGTCATGAGTGACAACGGGGTTATCGGACGTGTCGACAAACCGGGCAAGATGTACTCCAAAATCATTCTGATTACCGACATTAACTCGAAAATTCCGGTAATGGTCGAACGAACCCGGGTTCGCGGCATATTGTCCGGCGACAATACGACAGTGCCGAAAATGATATTTATTCCGTTGTCGGCGAAACTAACCGTCGGCGACCGCATCATTACCTCCGGCGTTGCCGGCGTTTTTCCGCCCGGACTGCCAATCGGCAAGATAAGCTCCATTGAAAAAAACAGCGTTAAAATCAAGACGTTCGGCAATCTTGACCGTTTGGAGTATGTGAAGATTATTGACTACGGCCTTGACGGGGAAGAAAGCGCTTCCGAAGAAACTCCGGAAAAGGGCGTCGGCGATGAATGACGAATGGAGCGAAAACCTGACTCTGTATTTTCAGCGGCTGCTGCCTCTGCTGTTTTCGCTGCTGTTGTTGTTTGTTTCGTATATTCCGCTCGATTTGCCGGTTTCGAACAACATTCGTCCGGCGGTGGGAATGATTTGCACTTATTTCTGGCTGCTGCATCGTCCCGACGTATTTAACCTGTTGTCGGTATATCTGCTGGGACTGACCGAGGACGTTATCAGTTCGGCGCCGTTCGGTTCAAACATTTTTGCGCTGCTGGTTCTGTATGTGCTGGTAACGAATCTTTCCCGTTTTTTCAATGCCAAGCCGTTTGTCATTATCTGGTATGGCTTTGCGTTGCTGTCGCTGGTTACTTTTCTGAGCCGCTGGCTGCTGGTTTCGGTTTATTACAGTCATTTTCTGCCGCTGGCGACGGTTATGTTCAGTTATCTGGTTACGGCGGCGGCTTATCCGATTTTGAGCCTGATAAACGTTTTTGTGCAGAACCGGCTGATGACGGACGAGGAGTGAGATGAACCGCGACAACGACAAAGGCAAAGTTCTTATCCGGCGCTCGCTGATTATGGCGCTGATAAAGTTTTTGTTACTGATGGTAATTATCGCCCGTCTGTATTACTTGCAGGTCTATCAGGCGGACCGCTACAAGACGCTGGCTGACGAAAACCGGATTTCGACCCGGCTGCTGGTTCCGCCGCGGGGGATTATTTTTGACCGCAACGGGGTAACAATCGCCAGCAATCAACAGAATTTTCAGGCGCTGATTGTCGCCGAACAGGCGCCAAACGTTCAGGAAACGCTGGATGCTTTTAAGAAAATCATGCCCTTGAGCGAAGCCGAGGAGGAACGGATAAAAAAAGACCTGAAACGCAATCGCAGTTTCGTGCCGATTAAAATCCGCGACAATCTGTCCTGGGAGGAGGTTTCCCGGATTCAGCTCAACGCACCGGACTTGCCGGGAATTGTCATCGACGAAGGGTTGACCCGCTATTATCCTTTTGGTGCGGGTATGGCTCATATTCTGGGATACGTGTCTTCGGTTTCGGACAAAGATGTGAAAGACGATCCGCTGCTTGAGGTTCCGGGATTTAAAATCGGCAAGTCGGGAATAGAGAAATATCTGGAAAAAGCGCTGCGCGGCGAGAGCGGCAACTTGAAACTGGAAGTAAACGCCTACGGGCGGATTATGAAAGAAATTGAACGGGTGGACGGTATTCCGGGCAAAGACGTGCAGCTGACGATAGATTCGCGGCTGCAACAGAAGGCTTTTGAGCTGTTTGGCGAGGAGAGCGGCGCCGCCGTGCTGCTTGACGTACATACCGGCGAAATTCTGGCTTTTGTGTCGGCGCCCTCATTTGACCCGAACATGATGACGCAGGGACTGAGCACCGAAGACTGGAACGCGCTGCTGCACAATGAGCGGAATCCTCTGACCGACAAGGCGATTTCCGGGCAGTATTCGCCGGGTTCGACGTTTAAGATGATTGTGGCGCTGGCCGCTTTGGAAGCCGGCGTCATCAAACCGGAAACGCGTACGTACTGCGCAGGCAAAATGTTTTTGGGTAACCATGCCTTTCACTGCTGGAAAAAAGAAGGACACGGGCATCTTAACGTTGTTGAGGCGTTGCAGCATTCCTGCGATATTTTCTTCTATGAAACGGCTCAGAAACTGGGAATCGAGAAAATTGCCGATATGGCGCGGCGTTTCGGTCTCGGTTCTAAAATCAACATCGGTCTGGAAAACGAGAAGGCCGGTTTGATTCCCGACAAGGAGTGGAAACTCAGGCGTTTCGGCGAGCCGTGGCAGCAGGGTGAAAGCCTGATTTCCGGTATCGGACAGGGATATATTCTGACCACGCCCCTGCAATTGGCGACGATGACTGCGCGGCTGGTTAACGGCGGTTATGAGATTAAACCGACATTTCTGAAAGTTTCGGACGGGGAAAAGAGCAAGATTAGGAAAATAGACGTATCGCCGACCAATTTGGAGTTGATTAAAGAGGGCATGTATGCGGTTGTCAACAAGCCCGGCGGTACGGCCTGGCGTTCCCAGTTCGATTATCACGGTCAAAGAATGGGCGGTAAAACCGGTACGACTCAGGTGCGCCGGATTACGATGAAAGAGCGCCGCGAAGGCATTAAAAAGGAGAGCGAGCTTCCCTGGCGTCTGCGCAACCATGCGTTATTTGTCGGCTATGCGCCGCATGACAATCCGAAATATGCGGTGGCGGTGTTGGTTGAACACGGCGGCGGCGGTTCCTCGGTTGCGGCACCGCTGGCCGGAAAAATTCTGAGAGAGGCGGTTATGCTGGATCCCACCCGGGAAGAAGTTCGTTAGGAGCAGGTCGGAAAATGTATAAACCTTATGAAACAAGTTTCAGAAACCAGAGCATGACTATCCGCGAAAAGCTGTATAACATCAGTTTTTCGTATGTGATGTTTATCGTCATTCTTGCTGCCATCGGCATTGTCATGCTGTATTCGGCAGCCAACGGCAATTGGAGCCCTTGGGCGATTAACCAGCTGATACGTTTCGGCATGGGGTTTGCGGTAATGATTGTGCTGGCGCTGACAGACATTAAGCTGTTGCTGCGTTATGCCTATATATTTTATTTCATTACGCTGATTCTTCTGGTGGTGGTGGAAGTGGCCGGGCATACGGGTATGGGCGCCACCCGCTGGATTAACCTCGGCTTTATCAAGCTGCAGCCGTCGGAGTTTATGAAAATAGCCATGGTTTTGGTGTTGGCACGTTATTTTCATACGTCGTCGCTGCAGAGTATTGAGAGCGTGCGCGGCATTATTCCGCCGCTGCTGATGGCAATATTTCCGGCATTTCTGATTGTGTTACAGCCGGATTTGGGAACGGCGCTGATGCTTATTTTTACGACGGCGGCGATGTTTTTTGCCGTCGGAGTGCAGATTTGGAAATTTGTCGTCGTTTTTATCGGCGGACTGGTAACCATTCCTTTCGCATGGCATTTTCTGCATGATTATCAGCAGAACCGCGTGCTGACTTTTCTGAATCCCGAACGTGATCCGCTGGGTGCCGGTTATCATATTATTCAGTCGAAAATTGCGCTGGGTTCCGGCGGCGTGTTCGGCAAGGGATTCCTGAAAGGGTCGCAAAGCCATTTAAACTTTTTGCCCGAGAAACATACCGACTTTATTTTTACGATGCTTTCCGAGGAGTTTGGTTTGGTCGGTGCGGTTCTGGTCGTGATTTTAAATATTCTGATTTTGGCTTACAGCTATTCTTTTGCGCTTAAGAGCACGAGTTATTTCGGCAAGCTGCTGGCCATCGGTTTGGCGACTAACTATTTTATGTATGTCTTTATTAATATTGCGATGGTTTTGGGGTTGCTGCCGGTGGTTGGTATCCCGCTGCCACTGATCTCCTACGGCGGTACGGTTATGCTTTCCATTATGGCCTCTTTCGGCATTATTCTTTGTGTACATATTAATCGGAATGTTCCGCTCGGCAAGGATTAAACCTTATATAGTGGTCAACTAGTACAGAAACATCGGGGTAAAATTTTTAGTCGTGTACTATTATGCATACTCAAAAAATTTTTACCTCGTTTCTTACTATTTGACTCACTCTCCGAGGTTCTTAAAAACTTTGTATAACGCAAGCTGCTGCCAGCTTGACAAGGGGATGCCCTTGAGCGCTTACTGGCATCGGCGAGAACCTTTGTTGAAGCGCGTTGCTTTCTGTGTGCATATTGTGGGTTCGCGCCTTGTGTCTTTAGATCCCCGGGGCATGTCCGAGGGTGGCATCTATGAAAAAAGCCGTTGCAAAATAGCTTTTAGTCTTTATAATCAACTCTGCCGACGGGAACGGTTAAACTGCCGGCGGAGTATGCAAACTCCTTACAAGAAATAATAACCTCCTTTTGTGGAGGATGACGCGAAATAAGCCGCATTTGCGGACGAATAAGCGTGCTGGTTTTGTAAGGAGTT
>ERZ780173.64-NODE-64-length-18799-cov-2.22498_pt1 | contig 18799 bp, 18 predicted proteins | sample MGYA00433079_ERZ780173 | MGnify/ENA primary metagenome ERZ780173 (study PRJEB29588, sample SAMEA2151606) | human gut metagenome | biome: human gut; feature: human-associated habitat; material: faeces | place: Denmark | collected 2008/2010 ...
GGATGACACTTGCCGTGGAGCCGATGATTAATGTGGGAACCAAAGATGTACTCTGGATGGATGATGAGTGGACCGTTGTCACGGAAGATAAGTCATTATCCGCTCACTATGAGAATACGATACTTATTACAGATGGAAAACCGGAGATCCTTTCTCTGACAGAAGAGGAAAAGAAAGCCGGATTTTTAAATCTCTTTTAACAACAGGAAAATGGAAAAGAGTCGATACAGGAGGAAAGAAAGTTATGTCAAAAGCAGATGTTATTGAAGTGGAAGGCGTAGTAGTAGAAAAACTGCCAAACGCTTTTTTCAAAGTAGAACTTGAGAATGGTCACCAGATTCTGGCAACGATCAGCGGAAAACTTCGTATGAATTTTATCCGTATCCTGCCGGGAGATAAAGTAACAATTGAAATGTCTCCATATGACCTGACAAAGGGAAGAATCATCTGGAGAGATAAATAAAAAATATGTTGACTTCCACAAGGTGTCTGTGTATAATATTATTCGGACACTTTTTGGAAAGTACCTGAAAAATGCGGAAAACCGCAGAAACAGGGCTTTTATAGAGAAAGGAGGATTTGCTGTGAAGGTAAGATCATCAGTTAAGCCTATTTGCGAGAAATGCAAAGTCATCAAGAGAAAAGGAAGCATCAGAATTATCTGTGAGAATCCGAAGCACAAACAGAGACAGGGTTAATTACTTCTTGACAGAAGAACCCTGTTATTTGTGCGCTATGGTCAGTTTATAACAGACTGGCGAAAGCAGCATCGCATTTGCGATGAAATCATTATGTGCGGCTGCAGCGCAGTGAATTTGCGCTGTTCATAATAAACAGAGGCATAGTCTGGTCTTTTTTGCTATAATACCGAGTGGCATGGGACAAATATGCGAATATGGAAATCCTATTTGTATGCACACATTTCAGGACGTGCAACCGTAGCTGTATACGGATAGGGTTCGGGAAAATACGCGGTTGCAGGTGTATTTATGACTACTAAATAATCTTAAAAATTTTATGGAGGTGTAAACACACATGGCTCGTATTGCAGGTGTAGATTTACCAAGAGAAAAACGTGTAGAAATCGGTCTGACTTACATCTACGGAATCGGTAGAGCAAGTGCTGACCGTATCCTTGAAGCAGCAAACGTAGATCCTAGCACACGTGTTAGAGATCTTACTGACGATGAGGTTAAGAGAATCAGTGCAGTCATCGATGAGACACAGACTGTAGAAGGTGATTTAAGAAGAGAGATCGCTCTTAATATTAAGAGACTTCAGGAGATCGGATGCTATCGTGGAATCCGTCACAGAAAAGGACTGCCAGTTCGTGGTCAGAAGACTAAGACAAACGCAAGAACAAGAAAAGGTCCTAAGAGAACTGTAGCAAATAAGAAGAAATAAGTTTAATCAGAGAAAGTAGGTTAGTTTAGATATGGCTAAGAACGTTGCAAAGAAAACAACAAAAAAGCGCGTAAAGAAAAACGTTGAACGCGGACAGGCACACATTCAGGCATCTTTCAATAACACAATCGTGACAATTACTGATACTGAAGGTAACGCTTTATCATGGGCTAGTGCTGGTGGTCTTGGATTTAGAGGTTCAAAGAAATCTACTCCATATGCTGCACAGATGGCAGCAGAAACTGCTACAAAGGCAGCTTTAATTCATGGTTTGAAGACAGTTGATGTTATGGTTAAGGGACCAGGCTCAGGACGTGAGGCTGCTATCCGTGCCCTTTCCGCATGCGGTCTTGAAGTAGTTTCCATCAAGGATGTTACTCCAGTACCACATAACGGATGCCGTCCACCAAAGCGTAGAAGAGTTTAATTAGGAGGTATCGATTAAGATGGCAGTGAATAAAGTACCTGTACTGAAAAGATGTAGATCCCTTGGTTTAGAGCCAAGTTATTTAGGATATGATAAGAAGTCAAAGAGAAATCTTCAGAGAGGAAACCGTAAGGTATCTGAGTATGGACTTCAGTTAAGAGAAAAGCAGAAGGCTAAATTCATCTATGGTGTATTAGAGAAGCCTTTCCGTAATTACTATAAGAGAGCAGATAAGATGAGAGGATTAACAGGTCCAAACCTGATGACAATCCTTGAGTCAAGACTTGACAACGTAGTATTCCGTCTTGGATTCGCAAGAACCCGTAAGGAAGCAAGACAGATCGTTGACCACAAGTTCGTAACCGTAAACGGTAAGGTTGTAAACATTCCTTCTTACCTGGTTAAGGCTGGCGATGTTGTTGAGATTAAGGAAAGCAAGAAGAACATTCAGCGTATGAAAGACATCGTTGAGGTTGCTGGTGGAAGAATCGTTCCAGAATGGTTAGATATCGACGCAGAGAAGCTGCAGGGAACTGTAAAAGAGTTACCATCCCGTGAGCAGATCGACGTTCCAGTAAACGAGATGCTTATCGTCGAGTTATATTCTAAGTAATTAGTTTAACGCATCGTAAACCCGAGAAGGAGGGACTTTGTAGTGTTCGATTTTGAAAAACCAAAAATTGAGATCGCTGAAATTTCAGAAGACAAGACATATGGCAAATTTGTTGTAGAGCCTTTGGAAAGAGGATATGGTACTACACTTGGCAACTCTTTAAGAAGAATTATGCTTTCTTCTTTACCGGGAGCTGCTGTAAGCCAGGTGAAGATTGACGGAGTTCTCCATGAATTCAGTTCAATCCCGGGCGTTAAGGAAGATGTTACTGAAATTATTATGAACATCAAGAACCTCGCTATCCGCAATAACAGTTCTACAAATGAACCAAAAGTTGCTTACATTGAATTCGAAGGGGAAGGCGTTGTTACAGCTGCAGATATCCAGGTCGATTCGGATATCGAAATCATGAATCCTGAATTGGAGATCGCACATTTAAACGGTGGTGCAGACTGCAAGCTCTATATGGAACTTACCATTACAAAGGGCAGAGGATATGTCAGCGCAGATAAGAATAAGACAGAGGATACACCAATTGGTGTGATCGCAATCGATTCTATCTATACACCGGTAGATCGTGTAAATGTAACGATTGAGAATACTCGTGTAGGTCAGGTTACTGATTATGATAAGCTTACATTGGATGTATATACCAATGGAACTTTAGAGCCAGATGAGGCAGTCAGCCTTGCTGCGAAAGTATTGAGTGAGCACTTAAATCTCTTCATTGATCTGTCAGATGCTGCACAGCAGGCAGAAATCATGGTTGAGAAAGAGAACGATACACAGGAGAAGGTTCTTGAGATGAATATCGATGAACTGGAATTATCTGTTCGTTCTTACAACTGTCTGAAGAGAGCTGGTATCAATACCGTTGCAGAGCTTATCAACCGTACTCCGGAAGATATGATGAAGGTTCGTAACCTTGGTCGCAAGTCTCTTGAAGAAGTACTTGCAAAACTCAAAGAGTTAGGTTTACAGTTAAATCAGGGTGAAGAATAATAAAAACTGGCGGTGTCAGTAATCCCGATGAGTGTGACAACGTCATAGAACATTTATGGCTTGTGGTTTGAAATGCCACAGAATTAAGAATGGGTTCTGCCGGTAAAACCAAAGAGTATGGCAGGATACCCCACAAATGGAGGAAAATTAAAATGGCAAAGTATCGTAAGTTAAGCAGAACATCCAGCCAGAGAAAGGCTTTAATCAGAGGTCAGGTTACTGCTCTGATCGCTAATGGCAAGATCGTAACAACAGAAGCAAAGGCTAAGGAAATCCGTAAGGTTGCAGAAGGCCTGATCGCTGCTGCTGTTCGTGAGAAAGACAACTTTGACGAAGTTACTGTTACTGCTAAGGTTGCTCGTAAAGATGCAGACGGCAAGAGAGTAAAAGAAGTTGTTGATGGTAAGAAAGTTACTGTTTATGACGAAGTAGAGAAGAAGATTAAGAAGGATCAGCCTTCCCGTCTTCATGCAAGAAGAGAAATGCTTAAAGTTCTTTACACAGTAAAGACAAATGACGGAACCAAGAAGGGCACAAAGGAAGTTGACCTTGTTGCTAAGTTATTTGATGAGATCGCACCAAAGTATGCAGACCGTAACGGTGGTTACACAAGAATCGTAAAGATTGGTCAGCGTAAAGGTGACGGCGCTCTGGAAGTATTACTTGAGTTAGTTTAAAATTTGTCAATGAGAACCCTCATCTGTGAAGGCAGATGGGGGTTTTTATACTTAAAAGTGAGAATCCGCGCCGGTTTTGCCGATGCGGATTTTTTAAATTTATGAACTATGTGATCTGGGGAGCGGATAAGGTTTCCAGTTCTTCCGATCAGATAATCTACGCTTGTATGATGAAAATCTGCCAGAGAAGAGAGAATTTCCGTTGGAATTTGTCGCTCGTCATTTTCATATCTGGAGTAGGTTCGTTGTGTAATATTTAAGATTCTGGCAATCTCTGTCTGTGTTAAGTCTTTGTCTTCCCGTAAATCGCGAATGCGTTTATATATCAAATATTTGTCACCTCCCCCATGCTAATAGTATATGTGAGACCAAAATGGTCTATTGCTGTTTAGACCATTTTGGTCTAATATATTTGGAAGGCACAATATAAGGCACATATTGAAATGCTTATAAATATTGATAAAATAAAAGCGTTACAAAAGAAAAATGGAGGCAGGAATGTCGGAGTTTAGTGACAAGTTATCAGAGTATATTGTAAAAAGCGGATCAAATGTGTACCAGCTTGCAAAAGAAGCATCTTTAGACAGAACAACATTGCAGAAGACGGCAAAAGGACAGAGACTTCCGTCTTTGGATTATATTAGGGAAATATGCCAGTACATAAAAATATCCAGTAATCAGGAAGAGGAACTGGTTCGTCTCTATAAGATTGAAAAGCTGGGACACAGTACAGTAAAAGCATGGGATGAAATTCAGCAGATTATTCTTGATATTTACCAGCTCAGAAAAAATGAAAAAAGTACTTGGCATATTCGTTTTGATGAAGTAAGCTTGAAAAGTTTTAATGCCCAAATTGTGCAGAAATGCGATTCGGAAATGGATTGTTTAAAAGCAATTATGTGCGTCATGGAACAGGAACTGGAAGATCCGGATCAAGCCGAAATTTATATGGATGTTTCATGGGCAAGTAAACTGGTGTTATGTCAATTGAGGCAAAGTGAGGGAAATAAGTCGGAAAAATTAACTTGCCATCAACTTGTGAATTTAAAGCAGACAGAACATGTAAAAGATGGGATGCTGGAAAATATTCAGATGCTGCATCAGGTACTTCCATATGCATTTACAACACATAATACCTATGATATCCGTTATGCTTATATCAGTGAAAACAGCGAAGATCAGAAATTGCATTTATGGGAACATTACATTATTACACGCAGACATGTAATTTTGTGTTCGGAACAGGATTATCAGATGATTGTCATTTCCGATGAAATGATTGCAAAGGCATACAGGCAGGAAGTCGGGCGTATGCTGAGTGCATATCGTCCGCTGTTCAGTTATCAGGGGTATTCCGGTGAAGGGGTTCGGAAATACCGCGCCTTGCTTGATCATGATGAAACACATGTAACTTACGAGGGATTTCCGTGTCTGGCACTTATGATCCCCGATGAAATAAAAAAGCAGTTGATTGCAGATCCGCAGATTGGAACATATGCCACAGCATTTTTTGATATGCCAAAAGTAAAAGAAAACCAGTACATTAATATTTTTGGAATGGAAGAGGTAAGGCATTTTATGAAAACCGGGCATTTGCCGGGAGTGTTTGATCATTATTTTTATGTGGAGTCCATGGAACTTCGAAAGGAAATGCTTGAAAATTTTCATAGAAACCTTCTGGCGCATACACGGCAGTATTATATGATCAATGAGGATAAATTTAAAATAAACAGTTCTTTTGGAATTGATGTATTTGGACAAAATAAGGTCGCGTTCTGTTCAACATCTGACGAATTCCCATTTGGTTTTATTTCAATTGATGAACCGGGCATCAGTGAAATGTTTGCCAGTTATTTTGATAATCTGGTACAGTCCGAATATGTATATTCGATCGAGGAAACCATAACAAAATGGGAGGAAAAGGTGGAACAGATAGAAAGAGAAATAGAAATAGAAATAGAAGATAGGAAGGAATGAGCTTTTTAGTGCATAGGTACTAAAAATAAAAGGCACAATAAAAGGCACATATTGAAAAGAGGAGAGAAATTGATAAACTGAAAGAGAAAAACGAAAGTTAGGAGCAGTTATGAAAACATTGGGTATTATTGGCGGTCTTGGACCAATGGCGACTGCATATTTCATGGAGCTTGTGACAGGAATGACAGATGTCGACTGCGATCAGAAACATATTCCAATAGTGTTACAGAGTATTCCGCAGACACCAGATCGTACTTCGTACATATTGGATCATATACAAAAAAATCCACTTCCGCAAATGGTAGAAGCCGGAAAACGGTTGAAGGAGGCGGGAGCAGCGTATCTTGCAATCCCGTGTGTTACAGCACATTATTTTTACAGGGAGCTTTGCCGGCAAATAGATCTGCCAATTATTTCTCTGTTGGAAAAAACCGCTGATTATTTCAGGACAGAGGGTGTTGATGAGGTGGCAATTCTGGCAACATCGGGTACGGTAATGAGTAAGATTATCCAGCAGGAATTAGGAAAAAAACATATCCAGACGTTGCTGCCTGATGAAAGACAGCAACAGAAAATCATGGAGATTATCTATAAGCAGATTAAGGCCGGACGCTCGGTAGAAATTGAAGAATTTGAACAAATTGGTACACAATTACAACAACGAGGCGCACAGAAACTGTTACTGGGATGTACAGAATTATCTCTTTTAAAAAGAGATTTTACCCTGAATCAGGCATATGCGGACGTATTGGAAATATTGGCATCTGCTGTAGTTACCTATAACGGATTGCCAGTAAAAGAATATCACAGACAGACACAGGAGATAAAATAATGCAGAGAAATGTTTTGGAATATTTGGAAGAGACAGTAAAAAGAGTGCCGGATAAAATCGCATTTGCAAATGATAAAACGCAGTTGACATTTCAGCAATTTTCAGATGACATACGTGCAATTGGCAGTGAATTAATTCGGAAAGGCTATCAAAAGGAGCCGGTTTTGATCTATATGAATAAAAGCCCGGAAGCATTGGAGGGGTTTTTCGGAGTGATCGAAAGCGGCTGTTTTTATGTGCCATTGGATGAAGAGATGCCGAAGAGACGCATCGAACTGATTATTGAAAATACGAAAGCAAGAGTTATCATCTGTGATCAGGAGAATCTGAAACGTGTAAAGGAACTTCCTTTTGATGGAGAAATTATGCTGCATGAGGAACTGGCAAAGAAAAGAGAGGACAAGGAAAAGCTGGATAAGGTAAGAAGAACTGCACTGGATACAGATCCGCTTTATGTGCTTTTTACTTCCGGATCTACAGGGATGCCAAAAGGGGTAGTGGGACATCACAGAGGTGTCATTGATTATATTGACCAGCTTTCTGCGGTGTTGGATTTTGATGAAGAGAGTGTATTTGGCAATCAGGCACCTCTTTATTTTGATGCCTGTATGAAGGACATTTCCCCGACACTGAAGTTTGGTGCAACGACCTGGCTGATTCCCCATGAACTGTTCCTGTTTCCGGTCCGTCTGGTGGAATATCTGAATGTACATAAAATCAATACCATATGCTGGGTGGTATCTGCACTTACAATGATTTCTGCATTTGGGACATTTAAAGAAGTAGTTCCGGAATATCTGCGCACAGTTGCATTTGGAAGTGAAGTGTTTCCAATCCGGCAGTTTAATCTGTGGAAACGGACATTGCCACAGGTAAGATTTACAAATCTGTATGGGCCGACGGAGGCAACCGGAATGAGCTGTTATTATCATGCAGACCGGGAGTTTTCGGAGAATGAGGTGATCCCAATCGGACAGCCTTTTGAAAATACGGAAATTTTACTTTTAAAAGGAGATTTAGAGGCTGTGCAGGGGGAAGAAGGAGAAATCTGTATTCGGGGAACCTGTCTTACCCACGGATATTATGGCAATCAGGAAAAAACGAAAGAAGCATTTGTCCAGAATCCGCTGAATCCGTATTATCCGGAGCTGATTTACCGTACAGGTGATATTGGAAAAAGAAATGCAAAAGGAGAGCTGGTCTTTGTGTCCCGTAAAGATTATCAGATTAAACACATGGGGCACCGGATTGAACTGGGAGAGATTGAGGCAAATGTACTTCTGGTCGATGGCATTCAGACAGCATGCTGCATTTATCCAAAAGAAGATGAAAAGATCGTCCTGTTCTATACAGGAACGCTGAAAAAGGCAGAACTTCTGACGGAATTAAAGCAGCGTCTGCCAAGATATATGATTCCAAATGTGTTGTTTCTTATAGAACAGCTTCCGCTTACCCCGAATGGAAAAATGAATCGCAAAGCAATGGAGCAGTTTTATATGGATCATAAAAAAAACAAAAGAAGGAGAACAAAATAGTTATGGAAACAAGAGAAATCATTTTGGATATTTTACAGGAAATGCATGAAGATATCGATTATGAAAAAGAAAAAGCATTGGTGACAGATAAAATTCTGGATTCTTTTGATCTGGTCAGTCTTGTCTCGGAATTGACAGATGCGTTTGATATTGAGATCACAGCAAAAGATTTTGTGGAAGAAAATTTTAATTCGCTGGATACGCTGGTAACTATGGTAAAACGTTTACAGGAAGAATAAAACAGGGAGGCGGTATGCTTTTTACATCATATGCATTTATTGCATTTATCGCTGTCGCATTTTTTCTGTATTATCGGATTCCACGCAAATGGCAGTGGCCGTTTCTTCTGATAATCAGCATTGGCTTTTATGCATCGGCAGGAATTTTTTATCCCATCTTTTTACTTGTAAGTTCGGCGGTGACCTATCTGGCCGGACTGTGGATCGAAAGAGACCGAAAACAGGAGAAAGATTACATCCGGGAAAATGGCGGTAGGTTTGCATCGCGGCAGGAGAAAAAGGAGTTTAAGCAAAAAGGAGAAAAACGGCGAAGAAAACTTATGGTGTCAGCATTTCTGATCTTACTTGCTGTTCTTGGAGTATTTAAGTATGCGGATTTTGTGATTGACAATATAAATGCTGTTTTTTATGCGGTTGGAAGTGACCGGGAGCTGGAATATCTGGATTTACTGCTTCCAATGGGAATTTCCTTTTATACATTTCAGTCGCTGGGATATCTGTTGGATGTATACTGGGAAAAAATCGATGCACAGAAGAATTTTTTCAAACATCTGCTGTTTGTGTCATTTTTTCCACAACTGGTACAGGGACCGATCAGCCGTTATTCCAATTTATCACAGACGTTGTATGAAGAACATGTATTTGACAAAAAGCAGGTGATATTTGGACTGGAAAGAATTCTCTGGGGATATTTCAAGAAACTTGTAGTGGCAGATACAATCCTTACAGCAACCACTGCCGTGATTGGAGATGAATATTACAACGGTGCGTGGGTGCTGGTCGGAATTATTTTCTATGGCATTGAACTGTATGCCGATTTTACGGGAGGCATTGATATTACCATAGGAATTGCGCAGGTATTCGGAGTGAAGGTTGCAGAAAACTTTATTCGTCCATATTTCTCAAAAAATATTGCGGAATATTGGCGGCGCTGGCATATTTCCATGGGAACCTGGTTCAGGGATTATATTTTTTATCCAATGAGCATTTCCAAACGAATGGGAAAGCTGACAAAGTTTTGTAAGACTCATTTTGGAAAAGGAGTAGCAAAGAGGGTGCCGGTTTATCTGGCAACCATGGTTACCTGGTTCGCAACCGGAATCTGGCATGGTGCAAGCTGGAACTTTGTCATGTGGGGCATTATGAATGGCGTGATCATCCTGATTTCTCAGGAACTGGAACCGTTGTATGCGCGGTTTCATAAGCAGTTTCCTTCACTTGGACAAAGAAAAGGATATCAGGCATTTCAGATTGTACGGACCTTTTTCCTGATGGGATCGCTTCGGATGTTTGATTGTTACGGGGATGTGCCTCTTAGTTTTTCAATGTTTTTTAGCATGTTCCGGGACTTTGATCTTCGTGCGTTGACCGTGAATGAGTTTTTGGATCTGGGACTGAATATCCCACAATATGTGATTGTGTTTGCGGGTACGGTGTTAATGTTTGCCGCAAGCGTGATCGGACGAAAGGAAAGTGTGCGTGAACAATTGAGCAGAAAGCCGTATGTTGTGAGGTATGCAGCAGTAGCGGCACTGTTTCTTGCCGTTGTTCTGTTTGGATCTTACGGTGTGGGATATGATGCTGCGCAATTTATTTATAATCAGTTTTAGATGAGGAGAAATGTTTTGAAAACCGCTGTTAGAAGGATTGTTTCTGTTGGAATACTTTTGATTTTGCTGTTTGCAATGCAGAGGCTTGTGATGCCAAAGTATGTGGATGATGTGATCGAAGGTGGATTTACAGCAGAATATTATCGGGAAGAAAATCCCCATGAGGTACTGATGATAGGGGATTGTGAGTTATACGAAAATTTCAGTCCGATCACAATGTGGAAAAATTATGGAATTACAAGTTATATTCGGGGAAGTGCCCAGCAGCTTACCTGGCAGTCGTATTATCTGTTAGAAGACGCACTGAAATATGAAACGCCGGATGTGGTTGTATTTAATGTGTTAGAACTGAAATATAATGAACCGCAGAGAGAGGAATACAATCGCATGACGCTTGATGGAATGCGCTGGTCAGTAAGTAAGGTACAGGCAATCCGTGCATCCATGCTGCCGGAGGAACATTTTATTGATTATGTTTTTCCACTGCTGCGTTATCACAGCCGGGTTACAGGACTTACCGCAAATGACTGGAAATATTATTTCAAAGACAAAACGCGGACAACAGCCGGTTATTATATGAGAGTGGATACAGCGCCGTATGAAGAAGGAATCTGGGAGGAAGAAGAACCGGAAAGTGACACGTTGGGGAAAAATGCAATGGCATATCTGGATAAAATCCGGATGTTGTATGAAAAGAACCATATTCGTCTGCTTCTGGTCAAGGCACCAAGCAAGTCTCCGGTCTGGTATGACACCTGGGAATCACAGATTTTGGAATATGCGTCCAAATATGATCTGGATTATATCAATTTTTTGAATCTGGTGGATGAAATCGGAATTGATTACAATACCGATACTTATGATCAGGGCCTTCATATGAATTTAAGCGGAGCAGAGAAATGTGCGGATTATCTGGGAAAATTTCTTTCAGAAACGTATGGACTTAAGGATTTAAGATCAGATAAAACGATTTGTTCGGACTGGGAAAATAAGACAATATTTTATGAAAATATGAAAAAGGCACAGTATAAGGAACTGAAAAAATACGGAGAAATTGTAAACTATTAAAGAGAGAAAGAGGTTATAGGGATGAAGAAAAGTAAGAAAATTATAAGTCTGGTTTTGGCAATTGCAATGGTATTACTGGTACCGGTCAGTGTTGTATCGGCAGCACCAAAGGGATATGGATTTCGATATGCCGGAGTTACGGTATATGTTCATGGAAAGGCATCCGGACTGATCGATAAGATGGGCGAGCCAAATAAGAAAAGCAAGTCAAAAAGCTGTGCTTATGATGGGGAAGATATCAAATATGTGTATGATGATTTCACGCTGGTTACTTATACAGAGAAAAAAGGTGGCACGGAATATGTACAATCCATCAAATTTACTTCAAAAAAGGCAAAGACCAAAGAAGGAATCAAGATTGGAAGCAAAGAAAAAACAAGAGCACGCGACAATTTCGGCGTGTACACTTACAAAAAGGGAAAAATGGGAATTACATTTACCGTTGATGATGGAAAAGTCTCTGCAATCCAGTATGTAGCATATTAAAAGATTTTATACGAGGGAGAATTACTTATGAGAAAAAAAGGAATGGGAAAAGCGGCAGCAGTAATTGCTGCGGCAATGCTATTTAGTCTGTTTTCGGAAGCCGGAATGGCTGCACCGCAGATGGTACAGGCTGCAACGTATCAGAAAACGATAAAGAATAAATCGGTAAAGAAACCGGAAGTGCTGGTCGGTGCGGATAAAGTAAAAGTATTTTCAATTAAGGTCAAAGAAATTGGCAAACAGATTCAGGAAGCAGAAACAACAGAACCGTCTGACGATACAAAAAATCAAGATGGGGAATCCGCACAGCAGGAAGAAAAAACAACGGAAATAACAGAGAAAACGGAAACAACCGATATCACAACAGAAACAACAGAAGAAAATGGTGGTGGGGATTCGGTCGAAAATATCGAAGAAGCCCAGCCGGAACAACCGGAAATTGTAAGCATTACCTATCGGTACAAAGTAACAGTGAATGTAAAAAATAAAGCAAAAAACGACATTCGAAAATTGCTGCTGACCGGAAAAGCTGGTGGAAAAACGATTACATTTACTGCAAAAAATCTAAAAGCGGGAAAGACAATGACACTTTCCAAAAACTTTGAACTTACAAGTAAAACGGAAAGAGATACTCCGGAATTTGAATGTCAAAAACTTCAGGTATATGCAGGAAGCATGGTAAGTACCTATCGTTATGCCAGCGATAAATTGAGCAGTGATTATGCGACACCCGATAAAAAGGCACCGGAAATCCGTGGATTTGTTGGAAAGAACAGCTATAATGGAAGCATCCCATATCAGACCATATACAGTGATCAGGAAAAAACCTATGATTATTTCAAATATGTGTATGCACAGGATAATCGTGATGCAAAGATAACCTTGAAGGTGGATACCAGTAAGGTGAATTTCAAGAAAAAAGGCACGTACACGATTACTTATACGGCAGAGGACAAGGCAGGAAATGTCAATAAGAAAACTGCAAAAATTGCAGTGAGGGTAAATGATTCTCTGGATCAGATGGCAGATACGGTTTTGGGACGTATTATAAAAAAAGACTGGTCGGATCAGAAAAAAGCGACTGCTATTTACAATTATACAAGAGGTCATATTGCTTATACCGGAAATTCAAACAAATCAAGCTGGGAGAAAGAGGCTTCTAACGGTCTGCGCTATGGACGGGGAGACTGTTTTACTTACTACTGTGTGTCCAGAGCATTGCTCACGCGTGCCGGAATTCCAAATATCGAAGTGACGCGTGTGCAGGGGTATGGACATCACTGGTGGAATATGGCATATGTAAATGGTGGTTTTTATCACTTTGATACCTGCCCGCGTAAGGCTGGTGGAAGATTTTGTCTGTTGACGGATGCGCAGTTAAAAAATTATTCTGCTACGGTAGGCAAACGTTCCCACATCTGGGCGTATAGTCAGAAGCCAAAGTCACCAGAGAAAGTTTTATCATCAATTTTTTAAGAGAGAACAGGAGGACGAACGATGAAGAAAATGAAGAAAATGAAGAAAATGATGAAAAACATGGTATGTATGCTGTTATGTGCAGTTATGGCATTATCAGTTATTACCATACCGGAAAAGGTAACAGCAGAGACGACAACAAAAAATACATTGTATCGGTATCGTGAAGTGAAAACAGGTAAATTTGGATGCGTGAATCGAAAGGGAAAAGTAATTGTAAAACCGACCTATGATTTTATTGATACATTTGTTGACGGTCTTGCACAGGTAGAGAAAAACGGGAAATACGGATATATCAATAGCAAGGGAAAAGAAGTTATTAAAGTTCAATATAAACAGGCAGATCGGTTTTCAGAAGGTTTGGCTTTGATACAGGAAGGTAAGAAATATAAATATATTGATAAAACAGGAAGTACTGTGATTAATGTAAAGGGAAAATATCCGTCCGAGTTTTCGGAAGGATATGCAAGCCTGCAGATAAACGAAAAGTGGGGATATATTGATAAGACCGGAAAAATCGCAATTGAACCAAAATATGATATGGCATATAGCTTTACGGATGGACTTGCTTTGGTTAGTGAAGGTGGCAGGGAAGGATTCATTGACACAGATGGAAATTATGTGATCAAACTTACGGACAAGGTAGACTATGCAAGTTTTTCGGATGGTTATGCTCTGATTAGGAAAGGAAATAAGTGGGGATTTATAGATAAGAAGGGAAATATCGTTATAAAACCGGCTTTTTATGGTGCAGCTGATTTCAAAGAAGGATTTGCTTCAATTATGGAAAAGGTAGGAGACAAATATCTGTCAGGATATATAAACAAAAAAGGAAAAATGATTACCAAAGCAATCTATGAAGAGGTTGATGATTTTCAGGAAGGAATGGCATGTGTAAAGAAAAATGGTAAATATGGTTTTATCAACAAGAAGGGAAAACTCGTTGTAAATGCCATATATGATAATGCTTTTTCGTATGAAAATGGACTTGCATATGTAGCAAAAGGAAGTAATGCCTATTTTATAGATAAAACAGGAAAAAAAGTGATTACGATTAAGTAGTTATGGCAGGCCGGTAAAAAGGAGTATTTTGGCTATATGAAACAAACGATAAAATACCTGTGTTTTATATTTTTATGTCTGCTGGTAATATTCGGAAAGCGTACCGAAGCATCAGCGGCTGTGCGCGACATCACGGTTGCCGATGATGATCAGATCAAGGCGGAAGTTTGTGTCGGAGATACAGGTCGAATTGTTGTCACAGGGGACAGCAGCAGGATCGTGGGATACGAATATTTAACATCTGCCATGGATGATTCGGAATTGATCACAATGGATGCAAATGGAACCTTCACGGTCAAGGCAAAGGGGGAAGAGAACATTTTTGTCTACGGCCACGATGAGAATGCGGAAGATATTTTTTATGCTAAAATTACGCTTATCATTCATCCGGATATGAGTGGGGTTACGCTAAAAAAGTCATCCATAACGACCTATTTGCCAAGGTCATATCGGGACACAAAAAATACTTACTATAAGCGGGCAGATATTAATATTCCGGTGAACAGCACAGAGCTTTTGGACGAATATGAGCGGCATACCTCTTTTCAGTATACATCATCGTTAGATGGAACAGATGATGTGTGGGTGAGTGCAGAACTGCGGAACAATACCATTGAGTTGTCGATTGAGGCAACAAAAAACTGTAAAATGAAAATCACGTTCACAATTGAAGGAAAAACATTTGTAATTCCTGTAAAAGCAAAAGTGGTGGAACTTTCAAGTTATGGATGCTTACTGGAAAAAGGACATACTCAAAAACTCAGAGTGAAAGGTTGTTCGGAAAAAATTGTCTGGAAATCTTTTGATTCCAAAATTGCATCTGTAAGCAAAAATGGTGTGGTAAAAGGAAAGAAGATTGGAAATGTATTGATTTCGGCAAAACTCGGCGATCAATATGTTGGTTGTGTCGTATCCGTTACGACCGCACAGATCAAAAAAGTTTGTGCCAGAGCCAGTTATATGGGAAAAAACTGGAAATACAGTCAGGCAAAGCGCGGACAAACGGGATATTATGATTGCAGTTCGCTGGTGTGGAAAGCTTATAAGCCCTATACAAAAATCAATTTTGGAAGTGCAGCTTATCCGGGAACCACAAAAACGGAATCTGCATGGTGCAGAGATCATGGAAAACTGTTGAAAGGCGGTTTTTCATGGAAAAAGTTAAAGCAAATGAAATTCAATCCGGGAGATATTGTATTCAAATCGGAAGATTCTTCTCATCCATATGCAACAACCTATCATGTGGAAATGCTCACAGGCTATGTATGTTATCGGTTTGATAAAAATGGAGAACCGTGGATTGAACCGCTTTGGGCGACCAGAGACAGTGACTATGGTGCGGAAGAGGGGGCGCTTATGGCAAGACCGACAAAGTGATTTAAAAGGGAATAGAAAAATTCTGGGTAGATAAAAGTCAGTAGCTCGTTGGAGTTTTCTGACTTTTTGTTGTTACGGCGATGTCGGGGAAAAATAAAAGGTACTGTCTTTTCATAATGATAATACAAAATCTAATAGAATTACCTGCTTTTTTACGAGAAAGTATTTTAATATCAAGATAAGTCAGATTATGCATTAGTGAGGGAAAGATTTAGAGAACTGTTCCGTTTATTATAGTATGGATTCTCTAAAAAAGTAAAGGACCAATAGAGGGCACATATTGTTTGTCGGGCTAGAAAGGTTATAATAAAATTGTATATACATAATAAAGGAGGTTTATGGAGATGAATAACAAATTGAAAAAGATTGTTGCTTTATGTCTGGCATTTGCGATGGTTGCAACGGTTGTGTTGCCGGAGAGTGCATATGCAAAGACAAAGAAAACAGCAAACTACGTAACACGGGCATACGTGCTGCAACAGGTAGAAAAACTCATTGGTGCAACACAGACAAGTGATGACGTGATACAGATCAAGGATGTCAAGAAAAGCAGTCCGTATTATAAGACGATGTCTATTGCCGTCAATGCGGGATTGGTAAAGCTGGATAGTAACCAGAAATTGCATCCGACTAAAAAAGCGACCAATAAGTATGTCGCATCAGTTCTTGCAAAAATTTCTGAGACAAGTACCAAAAACGTGTTGGGAAAGAAGACAGCAGCGACAAAACTGACAAAGAAAAGTTTAAAAACATTCTTAAATCAGAAATTCCCGAATGTCGTATCTAAATCTGATGCCAAGCTGAAAAAGGGAAATGTAATCATTAATAAACCAGTAACATTGAATGATGCAAAAATCACAGGAGACCTTGTGATCGGAGATGGTGTTGCTGACAAAGAAGTTGTTTTAAATAATGTTACCGTTACTGGAAAGACGATTGTCCGTGGTGGTGGAGAAAATTCCATTATTATTACCGGGACTTCGGATATTTCGGATATGGTGATCCGTCAAGTGAACAACAAGGTCAGCATCAAGGTAAAAGGTGATGCGAAAGTCCGTATGGTCTATATCAATGATGGTTCTAATGATGTAAATATTGTGGGAACCGTTGGCATCGTTAATATTGTAGGTGAAAATCTGAAAGTCACACTGACAGATGCAGTGGTAAATACATTGATAGTAGCGGATACAGCAAAGAATGCAGTTGTTGAGGCAGATAAGAATTCAAGTATTAAGGAAGCGACTTTAAATGCAGCCGGAACAAAGATTCAGGGGGAAGGCAAAGTTGAGGCAATTAATGTCAATGCAAATGATACGGTTGTTACAGTAAAAGACGCAAAGATCAATGTCAAGGATAATGTTACACCTCCAAAAACAAATGCGGATAACAATAGTCAGACAACAACGGATACCAATATCAGTAATGATAATAATTCGGGTGGCGGTTCCTCCAGTGGTGGATCTTCTACAAGTGGAGGCTCAACTTCAGGTGGAAGCAGCGAAAATCCAAGTACTCCGGATGTTCCGAAGGTAAATTATGTTACGGATAGTCGGTTCGCAGATGGGTATCCGAAAGTTGTGACAGATAAAGAGAATCAGAAAATAACTATAACTTACAAATTAAAAGATGGTGTGGCATCTGAGGAAAAACCTGCAAAGATCTACAATCTTGTAACAGATTATAATACGAATTGGGATGCTACGACAGAGGCGGTTCTTCACGGACATTTGGGTGTCGTGAATGAGCAAACACATGAAATGGTTCCTACGGAATATTACGATTTCTTAAAGATCACCGATGCCGGGGAACATACAGTAGACTATAAAATTATGGATCACGCTACCAGTGATGGATTAACAACCTATAGTGTTATTGACTGTGATGGAAAAGTATCGGATACCCCGACAAAAATTGCATTTGACAGGGACACGGCAACGAGTGTTGTGAAAAATAAGGTATATGTATCTGATGTTTACATTAATAAGGCAAAGGATACTGTTTATTTGTATCTTAGAAGTGAACTTGACCAGACAACTGTCACTTCGGCTGCGGCCTTTACAATAAAGAAAAATGGTCAAACACTGAACGATATCAGGATCAGCAAAATGGAATTGATGAGCAAAACCGGTGAAAAGTCCGGTCCTTATGTTGCATGTATTAAGTTGTCTTTAAATAAGGCATTGGATGATTCAACTGTGAATTATTCGTTATATTATGCTGGTACAGAGATTACAGATACTGTTGGAAATCCATTGGAAACATTTGACCGTTCACTCATGACGGTATCGGATGGGATTAAAAATGCATATACTTCACAGGATGGTCAATATGTTTCATTTGAGGTTCCTGTTTATCAGTGGATGTCTTATACAACGTATCAGGAAATCCGAGACGATCTTGGCGTATATGTAGATGGAAAACAAATCAATCAGAAGAATTGGTCTTATTCATGGTCAATTGGAGATATGAATATTCGGGTTCACGATACTTCGCTTACAAATTCTAAAAAAGTAGAATTAAAATCGGTCAGTGGAAAAACATTATATACAGCTGCAGGTGATAAACTGGATAATTTAAGTGCCAACTTAGAGAAAGATCGTGAAGGCTCTATTTCATCTGCTGTATATGAAAAAGAAAATAATAAAATCGTTCTTACATTAACAGAGAACAGTTCATTTGAAAAAGGTTTTGGTTTTTATGATTGTAACTTTATGGTAAAGATTGCAGGGAAAGAGTATCGTTTACGTGGAAACAGTTATGTTCGACCAAGTAATGCGGGATACATAATAGAAATTGATAAGGATAATTTAAAACACCTTGATCTGTCGGAAGTATCCGAATTTTCCATTAAGTATGCGCCAATTATTTCTGCAGATGAAAGGACAAACGACTGGAATGATCTTTTTGCTTATAATAGTGGAAAACCTGTAGACGCAACGGATTATATTCCGATAACAATCCAGTAATTTGTTCCACATTCCGTTAATGGTATTGAAAGGGGATGTAAAATAAGG
>ERZ780173.92-NODE-92-length-15925-cov-1.54499_pt1 | contig 15925 bp, 12 predicted proteins | sample MGYA00433079_ERZ780173 | MGnify/ENA primary metagenome ERZ780173 (study PRJEB29588, sample SAMEA2151606) | human gut metagenome | biome: human gut; feature: human-associated habitat; material: faeces | place: Denmark | collected 2008/2010 ...
AAAATACTCTTTAATACAATTACTTAAAATATTTATACCTTTTGCGTTAATACCATCGTCATTTGTAATTAGTATTTTCATTTATAGAACTCCTGGATTATTTTCTTTATAATTCTTTAATTTTTCATCAAGTTCTTTTAATAATTTATTCTTTTCTTTAGTAGAATAAATTGTTGCACCTGCGGCAGTTAAATGTCCACCACCACGATAATTTTTAGCTACATCATTTACTTCAACAAATCTTGATCTAAGTCTTACTCTTATTTCATTTTCCGGTCTTTCAAGTTTATTAGTACAATTTGGATCTGGTTCTAACATTTGATCAACAAAAACAACCCAAATTAAGGAACCTTTAATGCTATCTAAACAGTTTACTAAATTAGCGGCATCTTCTTTTGTTACATTAAACTTTTTAATTAGTTTTTCAGTAAAGTGTATATATGCAACGCCATTTTCAGTACGTTTAAAATTTAAATACACATATCCTTGTAATTTATAAATTAAATCTTCTTTTAAATATAGATTAGTATATAGTGATTCAGTATCAATACCATGTGATAACAATTTACCAGCTTGAATAAATATTTCTTCGTTTATACCACGATATCTAAAACGACCTGTATCTGTAACAATTCCGAAAAATAATGAAGAAGCAATTTTATCATTTATTTCGAAATTCCACATATTCAACAATTTTGTAATTATTGCGGCACAGGCAGGGATTTCTGGTAAAACATAATTTATATTGCCATATTCACTAGAATCATCATGATGATCGATTTTTATAATATAAGCACCTGTTTTGTATCTTTGATCACATATTCTAGAATCCGTTGCGGTATCTACAACTATTACTAAAGCATCTTTATACATATCATCTTCTACATTATCTAATATACCATATTGTGTACAATATTCAGGAATTATATCACCAACTGCGTAAACTTCCTTTTCGGGATAATTTAGCTTTATTGCTAGTTTTAGACCACTTTGTGAACCAATGCAATCACCATCTGGTCTAATATGTCTATGAATAATTATTCTATTATATTGTTTTATCTTTTCTAATATTTCAAACTCTATCATTTTTTATATATTCCTTTGCTACTTTATTTAATTCTTTAACAACAGCTTTGACATCATCTAAACTATTAATAGTGCATCCACTTGCTTGAAGATGACCACCACCACCAAATTTTGTTGCGACTTGATTTATGTTGGCACCATTTGATCTTAGTTCGACATATACATCACCATTTGTATCTTCTGTAAAATTGGCCCATATATATATTCCTTCAATACCAGCCATTATATTTACCATACCTCTAGATATGTCAAATATCGGTAATTTATAATTTTCAACATCATTTTTGGTATTAACTAAATATGCAACTCCTTCTTTAGTGGTTTTAAACTTAGTAATAAGCTTTGCTCTAAGTTTTACGTTTTCTAATTTCTCGGTGTATAAATTGCTATATATATACTCTGTATCAATTCCACAATCAATTAGTTTTGATGCGACTTCTAATGTCTTGCCATTTGTTTGCGAATATCTAAATCTTCCGCTATCAGTAACAATTCCGGTAAAAAGGCACCAAGCGCTATCTTTATTTAAAACTAATGGCGTATTTATTATCATTTCCGCAATAATTCCAGCACATGATTCTCTAGTAGTATCAACATATGCTAAGTCTCCGTATTCACCTTGAGGAATATGATGATCTATTTTAATTAAAAATTTGCCATTCTTATATCGTTCATCGCTAATTAATTTTTCAGATCCACTATCACAAACAATAACCAATGCATTTTCATATAGTTCATCGTCTACATTATCCATTTCCCCCATCCAGCTATATCGTTCTATCATATCCCCTACTACTTTTACACACTTAGTAGGGAAAGTCGCTAAAATGGCGTTTTTTAGCCCTATTTGTGAACCTAGCGCATCACCATCTGGTCTATTATGGCGATGAATAATAATTGTATCATATTCTTTTATTTTATTATATATTTCTAAAAACATAAACCAATCTCCTAATATGGTATTATAACATATCAAAAAAAATATAGCAAAGAAAAAGGGCTATGGAAAACCCATAGTCCTTCTTTAGTTATTTATTTTACTGCGAAATATTGAACTTTTGCTAATTCAACAAATCCGTTTGCTGTGCCTTGTTTGCAATCAATAACTAATTTGTAATAACAATTAGCAGTTGGATTTGTTAATGCAAATGTGTTTTCACCAGCAGCTATAGTTAATTCAACTTCTTCTACTACATTAGTGAAATCTGCATCGCTAGCAACGATTAATTTGAATTAATTAACCTTGCTTGCATCTGCTTTATTAAGTGTAACCACAACTTTAGTAATAGCATCTGCCATTGCAGCATCTGTAGATAATGCAGCAACTGAAGCAAATTTTTTGCTTCCTGCTCTTACGTAATCCCAACCATTTTTATTGTTGTTGAAGTTTTCTACTGACCATACAAGTCCATCACAAGTTACTTTCCAAGTATCTGTATAGCTACCAATAGGCCCGCTATTATTATCAGCAGAGAATGTTGTTGTTGCTACAACAGTTTCTTGTTTTTCACCAACCTTTTTGGTTTCAACTAAAATTTTTGTATTGCCAGAAATTTTGCTTGTATAAACACCATTTTCAGCTGTTACTACTGCACCATTTACTTTTACAGCAACTAGTTCATACCCTTCTTCTACAGTAACTTTAAATGTAAAAGTTGTACCATCAAAACCAGATTCAGGTGTAATTTCAGTTACACTTGCATTCTTACTAGAATTTTCATCAACAATTACTTTAGAAGGAGTTGCTTCTTTATATTCATATAAATGAGATACATATGAAGTACTACTTGTAATCTTATCAATTGTACTTGCACTAATTGTGTTAAATGTTCCATATGTTCCTAAGTAGCAAACTCTTGAATCTGTTAATGTAATTGTCATTGTATTATATTCTTCATTATATACAAAATATGTTGTTGGAGTTGGTGTGAATACTACATTAATATGTGTTCCACTAATTATTACTTCGATGTATTGTTTTACGCCATCTAGTAAGAAGTACATACGATATCCTTCCTCTACTTTTTCAAGGAATACATCCACACCTGCTTCTGCTTCTTCAACTGTTGCAAAATAATATCCGCTCATTGCGCCTTTGAAATATAGGTTCTTTGTTATTCCTGCTTGGAATAAACCTAACTTATATGCTACACCTGTTTGTAATTCGGTTACAACTTGCCATGATTTTCCAGAAGGATTAACATCACTCTTCTTAACCACTACTGTGAATTCTTTTGCTTCTGTAGCTGTACCAACTGTTGCTGTTGCTACGAAAACTACTTCTACATCTTCTACTCCACGAGTAACTGTTACTTTATTTCCTTCAAGTTTTGCTGCAGCACTTTCTGCCTTTAATGACCAAACTACATTTTCGATTGTAGGTAATTCAAAGTCTTCAACTACGGCTGCATTTACTTTTATATTTGATAAAATAATTTCAGCTTTTTGTTGATCTGTTAATTCAGGAGCACCAGCTTCTGTAGGTTCAGAACCATCCCAAACAACACGATAGCAATTATTTGTAGAATATCTGTCAAATGTAACAACGTTAATGTTTACATATTTACCAACAAATTTTTCCATAATAGCAGTTTGAGCTTCACCATTTGTAGTATACTTATAGATTGATACTCTTGTTCCAGTAACTGGGTCTTCTAATGCATAAACATCACCAGGGGCAGCTTCAGCCTTAACAACTTTTGCATATACTCTATATGTTGCACCTGAGAAATTTAATAATTTTTCAATGTCAACAATTTTCTTTTCTTCATCATTGTTAACGCCAGCAGATAATGCTTTAGTATATGCTTCAATTTCTGCATCAACATATTGACAAACTTTAATATTTGCATGTGAATCAGTTTCAGGTAAAATTTCAACTTCTACATTTGAACCAAATTCAATGTTTCCATAGTATGAATAAACGTCACCTTTAACTTTTACTAATGTGTTAACAGGATATTTTGTTTCATCAAATGTACCAAATACAACGATTGATTGAGTACCATCAGAAACTATCATTGATTTACCAGGAACATGCATTAATATACGTGCATAAGTTTCATAATAAACTTTTGCATCTTTATCGTTTGAACTTAATGCAACGCCTCTTTCTTGCATACTTGCAAGAACAGCTTTTTTGATATTAGCGATTGTAGCTTCTTGTGAATCTACTGCAATTACTCTAAATTCAATAGTTTTTTTACCAGTTGCACGTTGTGTACCTGCATCTTGGTAAGCAACTACTGTAAGAGTTACTACAACATAATCTTTTCCTTCAGGAATACGAGAATCTGTTGTTGAAGGTCTTGTAACTTTTGCAGTTAATTCGCCTTTTTCTTCATTTTTTTCAATAGCAATAATATCTTCTTCACTACTAGACCATTCAATAACAACATCTTTGTAACCTGAGTTTTTAGAAGCAAGTGGGAAAGAACTTGTTATGTTTTCTCTTGTTGTAGGATCGAATATAATTTTGCTTAATACAGCATCTACGTTTTCTTGTGCTTCTTTAAGTGTTACTGTTTTATCATCATTTTCATCTAAACAACCAGTTAAACCTAATAATAAAGCAAATACAGCAAGAAAAGCAATTAATTTTTTACCAAAAGTGGTAATCTTCATACTTTTTAGCCTCCTAATTATTTTTAAAAGTATTTGATTTATTTAATCTTTCTTTGAAAGTTTAAACCATTTTTATTTAAATATTACATCATCCATGCTAGATAATGCAAGTTGCATATGACCATTACTATATGGTGTTTTATCAGCACCGTTGTAATATGCAAGCATACCAGTAATTGTTTCGAACGTTTTACCAACAAAATATTCACCTGAACTAATTTGTTTTTTAGTTATAGGATCATATAATGCGATTTCTTTAGCAATTCTTACATTGAATTGTTTTTGATTTCCATTTTCATCAATATAATGACATTTTAATGTTGTTGCGCTATTATTTTGAGAATCATTATAATCATATACTGTTAAGTTATGTAATGTAACTAATGAACCAATTTTTGAATAAGCATAAATATCATCAATGTTTGATATTTTTTCTTCACGAGTAACAATTTGGTTCTTATCTACTGGAGAAAGAATTGAAATTTGAGAATCTGAATTAATGTCTGTGATTTGTAATGAACCATAATAATATCCAATTTTACCAGTAATTTGTACCCTGCATCCTTCAATTAAATTAGTAATTGAATTATAGCCACCGTAAACATAAATGCCATAGTATTGATCATCTTCAGCATCATATTGTTGAATATAAGCATTTGCGCTACCGCTCTTTTTAGCAACAACGCCTGTAACTTTGATTAGAGGAGAAACGAAACTTGAATCGCCATTAACTCCTGTATTTTCATTTACAGCTTCTTCTGTACCATACGTTTCTCTGATTTCTTTGATTGTCATTTCTTTTGCTTCGTTAGAATAATCAAAGCCAGGATCTTTTTCACCATATACACGCAATTTATATTTAGAAATATCATACATAGCATCATTGAAATTCTTTTCATATTGTGTGCCAGATGCATTTTTAACTAGACCATAACCTAATTCAGCAAGTTCTAAGTTAACTAATCTAGAATCACCATTAGGGAATACTAACCAAATCCATGCTAAATATCTTGTACCTGTAGTATCTACTCTATCACTATTAGGTTCAGCTTCTAATACGATTTTTGCACCTTTTGCTAGAGCGTCAGCGAAAAGTTTTTTGTTATATCTTGATGCCGCATAACCCCAAGGTTCAATACGATATGTAGATTCTGGAGTGTTAACACCATTATAACGAATAGTTACTTCTTTACCATTTGCTAATTTAAATACTGTTGTATCGCCATCAACATAACGAACTACGTTACTTACTTCGCCTATACCATCAGTTATAAAATCTTTACCAGCATAATCCTTTGTCAATTTTAAAGAATCAGTTTGTGTTGTAGGCCAAGGATATGTATCACTTGTATATTTTGTGTTTTCGTTTTTATTACCACCAGTTGTGTCACAACCAACGATTGCAAAAACGCAAACTATGCAGAACAACAATACGCTTAGTTTTTTAAGCATGTTTTTCATTTTTATTTTCTCCAAATAAATTAGTTGTTAATAATAGAATCATATGCTTCTTTATAAGCAACTTCTACACTTACTGCAGGAGAAGCATAAAGAATTCTTTCAACGATTGTTTCAGCTTTATCACGAGCTTTTGATGATCCAGGGAATGCAACGTTAGTGTAATATGCATCACTTTGTTGTGCACCAACTAATTTTGCTTTAGCACCTACTGTAGGTTCAAGACGAGCGATTTCATTTCCGTTTTGATCACGTTTAATACCATTTAAGATATCTTGATATTCTTGAGATTCCATAACGTCTTTTCTGATTGCGAAGTAGTCAGTTTCAGTAGCCCATAATAACGCAGATTCATAGCTTACCATATACTTTAACCATAACCAACCGCCTAATTCTTCTTCTTCGTCATCACATTTGAATAATGAAATATTTGTACCTTGTTGGATAACTTGTTTATTATTTAAATCGTGTTGAGGAATTGAAGCAACACCAGTAACGAATTTGTCAATAGTTGCATTTTCACCATTGTTGTGACTAGCACCAGCACTTGAACCAATTGTCATTATACATTGACCATTTAAGAATGCTGTAGAGCAATAACCATCTTGACCAGCACCAAAATCGATAGGTGTAGCAAAATTCTTTGCTTTATTTTGTTTAGCGAACCATCCTAATGCTTCTTGAGAAAGTTTAGTATCTTTTTCAACTGCACCAAATGCATTGAATTGACCTTCACCTTTTTCATTAAATGAAGTATATTCAGCACCCCATTGTTGAGTTAATGTAATGAATAAGTTTGGACGAGAGTCATAACCTAATACGTAAGCAACACCATCATTTTTGTCTGAAGCGGTTTTGTATTCTTCTGTTTGTTTATATTTTTCGCAAATTGCTAATACTTCATCCCAAGTTTGAGGAACTGACCATCCGTATTTATCAAAGATTGTCTTGTTATAGAACATAACTTCTGTTGATTTGTTGAATGGTAATGCATAACGAGTACCAGCAGCATCATAAATTGTTCCTTCATTCCAGAAACCTTCGATGAATTGTGCTTGTTCTTCTTTTGACATACCATATTCAGGATTATTAATATATTTGTCTAAAGATTGTAAAGCTTCACCATATAAGTATAATGCAACGTGGTCAGGATAAGTTTGAGCAGCTGTAGGAGTATCACCAGATGAAATAGCTGCAGCAAGAGTATCTCTTAAATTATCATATCCTCCATATTTAACTAAATTAACTTTATATTTACCTTCATATTTAGCTTCGAAATTAGCTTTAATTTTTTCTAAAGCTGTTTCTAAAGCAGCACCATTACCATGCCAGTAATTGATTTCGATAACATCGCCATCTGTTTTGCCGCCACCACTATTGCCTCCGCAACTAGCTAAGCAAAAAACAGATAATGCAATTAATGCCATAGCAAAAATTTTACTAATTTTTTTCATTTTCTTTTTTTCTCCTTTTATTTTTTTTATATATCTAAAACAATAAATGTTTGTTTTAGCCCTTAATACCACTACGCGATACACCTCTCATTAAATACTTTCTTAAGAATATGAAAGCTATAAGAAGTGGCATAGTAACAGCAAACGCTGCGGCCATTTGATAGCCTTGGTTTGTACGTCCTGAACTATCACTGAATGAAGTTCTAAGACCGTTACTTATCAATTTCATTTCTTGTTTACGTGTTATCATTTCTGGCCATACGTAAGCATTCCATGAACCCATTAGTTTCAAAATTGTAATTGTTATAATTGTTGGCATTGCAATTGGAATCATAATTTTAATTAAATATTTAAAATCACTAGTTCCATCTACTTTTGCCGCATAATATAATTCATCAGGAATTTGTTTGAAATTTTGTCTTAATAAATAAATGTAATAAACACTAATTAAGAATGGAACAATTAAAGCCCAATATGAGTTTACACCTGTAAAATTCTTAATTCCAAATAATGTTTTAGCAACGTTTTTAGCAGTTTTAGTAACTGTAATATAGTTTGTTATAACCATCATTTCACCAGGAATCATCATTGTAGCTAGGAATAAAGTAAAGATTACTTCACGTCCTGGGAACTTAATTCTTGAGAAAGCAAATGCTGCCATAACTGTTGTTATTACAGTCCCAATTGTTGATATAACACCAACAATTAATGTGTTATACATATTTCTCCACAAATAGAATCTAACTGTACCAGAAACTCTTTTTTGATATTTTTCACTAAAAATGTAATAGTAGTTTTCCCATGCTATTTTTTTTGGAAACCATGTAGGTTTAGGAAAATCTATTTCTTCAGCAGTTTTTAATGAAGTATTAATCATCCAATAGAATGGAACTAGCATAAATATAGCTAATAATCCCAAAAAAGTGTAACAAATAATATATCTAATTATTTTTAATGTTTTTTCACGACGCAATGATTCTTCAACTGTTTCAGTAAATGTTTTACCGTTTTTGCATCTTTCTAAGATGTGATTGTTTCGTTTTTGTAAGACAGTTACAATAACAAAAGCGATTATACACAATAATAATACTAGCATATTTTCACCTCTAGAAATGAACTTTCTTTTTACTGATAAGATTTTGAATACCAGTAAAAATCATTATAATTATAAATAATATAACCGCACCCGCTGCAGCATACCCCATTGCACCAGGACTTGTTGCATTGCTACCTTTAATGTAAGAATAAATGTACCAAACTACTGTAGCCATATTATTTTCTTGACCGATTGATTGCGCATTAGCACCAAATATAGCAACTACTGATGTATATTCTTTGAACGCACCAATAAATGATGTGATTAATAAATAGAATATTTGAGGTGATAATAGTGGTACTGTTATCTTAGAAAAAATTCTAAATTTTGATGTACCATCTATTTGAGCAGCTTGATAATATTGTTTATCAATACTTTGAAGTGCGCTTAATAAAATTAAAATTTTAAATGGTAGGGAATTCCATACGATATAAACTAGCAAAACTATTAAAGATGTAAACCATTGTGCACCAAAGAATGTATCTTTAAAGACATCTGTTCCTAATAAAATTGCATTAGGGTTTCCTCCTAGCCAGTTTACTGAACTTCCACCAAGTGATTCGATAATTGAGTTAACTAAACCTTGTCTACTTTCAAACATAATTGAGAATACCATACCTATTGCAATTGTATTTGTTACATATGGTAAAAAGAAAATTGTTTGGAAGAATTTTTGTAATGACTTAATAGAGTTTAATGCTACCGCAATCAATATTGATAATGTGATTGAAATTGGAACGGAAACGAAAGTCATTACCATAGTGTTAATTAAAAATTTGAAAAATGAATTTCCTGGTTGGAATAATTTCGCATAGTTACCAAAACCGATTTTTTTATAACTACCAACCATATAGTTGTAACTTTCTTTGAAAGAAATTATAAACGTATTAAACAGCGGATAGAAAGTAAATATTCCCATTAGAATGATCGCTGGTAATAGGTATAAAATTCCTCTTATGAAATTAATACTCTTCTTTCCTTCTACCATACTATTGTATTCTCTTTTCTGTTAATTTATCAAATACGAAACATTTATTAGGTTTTACTGAAACTGCAATTGTTTCGCCTTCTTTTACATCAACGCTTGCTTCAATAATGATACGGAATGTATCTTTTTCAGAATTAGGATTTGTAGCAACAATTGATTTGTCTCGACCGATGTATTCAACATGTTTTACAACAATATGTAAGTTAGCTTCTGGATTTACTTCAAATCCTTCAGGTCTAATACCGATTGTTACTTCTTGGTCGTCTAATTCGCTATTACCAATTCTCTCATCACCAATGTAAAGGCCACCTTTTTCAACTTTTCCTTTGAAAATGTTAATAGGCGGAGTACCTAAGAATTTTGCTACGAATTGGTTTACAGGTTGATCGTAAACGTATTGAGGATTTCCTCTTTGTTGTTCAACACCTAGTTTCATAACAACAATTTCATCAGAAATACTCATTGCTTCTTCTTGGTCATGAGTAACGAATACTGTTGTTATGCCTGTTTCACGTTGAATTCTCTTTATTTCTTCACGTGTTTGCAAACGTAATCTAGCATCCAAATTTGATAAAGGTTCATCTAGTAATAATACCTTTGGTTCTTTAACTAGTGCTCTTGCGATAGCAACACGTTGTTGTTGACCACCAGATAATTGTTTAGGTTTTCTATCAAGTAACTCTTCAATACCAACCAAACGTGAGTATTTTACTGTTCTTGCAAGTATTTCTGCTTTTGGTAATTTCATGTTTTGAAGTGGGAACATGATATTTTGACGAACAGTCATATGAGGATATAAGGCATAGTTTTGGAAAACTAGTCCAATTCCTCTTTTTTCAGCTGATAATGCAGTTACATCATCTTCGCCAAAAAAAATTTGGCCCGAACTAGGTTCTAACAAACCAGCAATCATATACAATGTTGTTGATTTACCACATCCTGATGGACCAAGTAAACCGATTAATTTTCCTGAAGGTATCGTAATATCTAAATTGTCAACAGCACGGACTTCAGAATTTTTATCGGCAAAAATTTTTGTCAAATTTACTAAGCGAATATCCATAAAAATTATCCTCCTAATTTTCTCGTTGATTCCTCGTTGAAAGTTCAACTAAGTTAACTTTATTCACCATACTTATTGTATCACGTTTTGCTTTTTTTTGCAAATTAAATATATAATAAAAAGTTTTTTTTAGAATATTTTATCGAAAAAAGAAAAAAACCCATCAAAAAATAGGTTTTTTGCTTTATGATTATTTCCTATCTGCTTATTATTAACCATACAATTAATACGATTACAAATAAGCACGCTATCCCCACAACTGTCTTTAATGCTTTACGTGCAACACAAATGGCACCAATCACTATTAAAATTGCAAAGCCGAAAGTAACTAACATCTTTATGAAACCAGGTAAACTCATGAATGGTTTTAATATTATATCTGCTATTTTTTCTCCAGTTTCATTCATCCAATCAATGATAAAACCAAGCATATTTATATTTATTATTTCATAAATACCTCTATTTAAAATGATCGCTTCTAGAATCAAGCGCTCTTTTTAAAGTCAGTTCATCAACGTATTCAATATCTCCCCCTGCAGGAAGGCCATATCCAATACGCGATATCTTAAGACTGTCTTTCGCAAGAATTCGTTCTAGATAAAGTGCTGTTGTTTCTCCGCTCGGGGTAAAACTTGTTGCAATTATTATTTCTTTTATTTCATTATTGTTAATTCTTTTTTCGAGACTTTCGATATTTAGTTCATCAGGACCAATTCCATCAAGCGGTGAAATCAAACCATTTAGAACATGGTATAAACCATTATATTGATTAGTTTTTTCAATCGCTAGAACATCCTTTGTATCTTTAACAACCATAATTTGTGTTTTGTCACGATAGTTGCTTGCACATATATCACAAACATCTTTGTCATTTAAAAGTCCACACTGTTCACAATGTCTAACGGATTCTTTTGTTTCAATTAAATCTTTAGCAAAGTTTTCAACATCTTCTTTGGACATTTTATCTGCAATATAATACGCATATCTTTGAGCTGTTTTTTTACCAACACCAGGAAGTTTTTCAAGGTGATTAGTAAGTTTTTCTAAAAACTTTATCTCGCTCATTTCTCTTCCTTATATTATAGAAATTTTTTAAAAACCAAATCCACCAAGCAATGCTTGATATTTTTGCATTTTTTCTTCTGTAAATTTCACTATTTCTTCTTGTGCTTGATGAGTTGCGGCAACGATCATATCTGAAAGCATTTCTAAATCTTCTTTATCCGAAGGCATAAACCCTTCTTCAAAAGAGATTGATTTAATTGTATAATTCCCCATAACTGTCACAGTTACAGGCCCACAAGTTATTGTAAACTCTGTATTTGCAATTTCTTCTTCTGCTTTTTTCATATCTCGTTGCATTTGTTGAACACGTTTAATCATATTAGAATTCATTTTATTCTTCCTCCTCTTCTACTACGTCACCACCAAAAAACGCTTTTGCTTGTTGAAGTGGACGTTTTTGCTTTTGTTCAGTATCCTCATAATTTGGGATTACAACATTTAATTCAGGGTTATTAATAGGTTTTAGTCTTGGTTGCTTAATACCAATACTATGTTGTCCTATATATTCAGCCCTTTTTTCTTGCCATGTATTTTCTGGCAACGCTAGGAACTCATAATCTTTACCAAAAGTTATTCTTATTACTTGTTTAGCATCATTATAATTCTTTGGTTCCATTAGATGATTACAAATTGTTGCGCTTGGATAAACTATTAGTAAATCAGTTTTACCGTTTGCGGCAAGTTTACCATCATGAAGTATTTTAGCAACTGGCGCTAATACATATCCCACTTTATCTTCTAGTTTTTTCCAACTATTAATTAATCTAATTTTTTCTTCTCGACATTCTATTCCCCAAGAATCTTGTAATATTCTTTCTACTATACGAATATCATACACATTTTTAACTGTTTTTACTGTTTTAGTTTCATTAGTTTCAATAATTTTTGGTTCAGGATTTGTAACAATTGGTTCTTTAGGCATATCAACTACTACTTCTTTGGTAGGCTTAGCTGGTAAAATTTCTGGTTTGTGAACTTCTTTAGTAGCCATTTTTGTAGTTAAATCTTCTATTTGCCCTTTTATAACAACAAATTCGTTTTTCAATTCATTTAAGTCCTTGTTTTGAATTGACTCTAAAGCGGCTACGGACTGTTTGTTTTCCTTTAATTCAGCTAGAGCACTATCGAAGTTAAATGTTTTTTCTTTTACATTTTCTATTTGTTGTACTAATAATTCTACTTTTTCTTTAAGAACTAATACATCTTGAATTGAATCACTTGCAACATTTTGTTCTTTAACATTGTGAATTGTTTGTACTAAAACCGCGTAATTTTCTTTTAATTCAGCTATTTCTTTATTAAATTCCTCATTAGTAATATATGTTTCTTTAAATTTTAATGCTAAATTTGATATTTCATGAGCCAATTTTTCAGAAAAATCTTCAATTGATTGTAGTCTTAATTCAAAATATTTTGATAATTCTAATATATTTTCGCTCGGTGTATTATTACTTTTAATATTATTTACTGTTACATCATTTAAGCGCTTTTCTATTTCTAAAATCCTATTTTTTATTTCTTCGTCACTATTTTCATTTTTTTGCGATGTGCCGCTAGATAAAACGAAATCTTCTAGGTCTGCTATTTTCTTTTTGATCTCTTCTAATTCAGCTTTATTTTCTTGAGTTTTTTCACCATTTAATGTTTCATTATTTATTGGTTGACTAGTTATTTTATTTTCTAATTCTAATAATTTTTCAGAAAGAGCTTTTATTTCATCAGCATGAGCACCTTTCGTATCAATACTTAACAAACGGATTTTATCTTCTATACTGTCAAATTTTTGACTTATATCTGTATCGATTGTAGCACCTTTAGATGCAACATCTTCAATCATTTCCATTTTAGATTCTATTTTTTCTTTAAAGTTGTCTAAATCAGCTTTTTCTAAATCAGATGTTACTTTTCTAATTTTGTTATCTATATTGTTTAATCTATTTTCAATTTCGCCATTTGGTACATATGTTGAAAGACCGTTTTTTTCATTTGCGGTTGTTTCTAATTTATGAATTCTACCTAAAATATCGATATCTTCTTCGGCAGAATTAACAATTTTTAAAAGTCCTACCTCAAAATATATTTTTTGAGAGTTAGTAAATCTAATTTTATTTTGAATGTCAACTAAAACATCGATATAATAAAACAATTCTGATTCACTTAATTCATCAACTAATTCTTTAAAGCTATCACTTTTATATATATTTTTTGAATTTTTTGTATCAATATCATTTTTATATAATAAGATATCTCGGCAGAATTGAATAGTTCCACTTACAATTCTACTTACTTCTTTACCACTATTAATTAAATCGCCTACAATTTTTATTGCTTCTGCGGCATTTTTTTCTTTTAGATTTTTCACTAAATCAATTAATTTATAATTAGAAATTCTACCTGTAACACAATCAACATCTTCAACGGTAATAGTATCATTAGAATATACACTTGCTTGATCTAAAATACTTAAGGCATCTCGCATTCCACCTTCGGCACTTTCAGCTATTGCCACAACAGCATCATTTTCTATTTTTATATTTTCTTTTTCACAAATAAGATTAATTTCTTTTGATATTTCTTCAACTGACAATTGTTTAAAATCAAATCTTTGGCATCTTGAAAGAATAGTTTGAGGAATTTTATGAGGTTCTGTTGTTGCTAAAATAAACATTACATGTAGTGGTGGTTCCTCTAAAGTTTTTAATAGTGCATTAAACGCTGCAGTACTAAGCATATGTGCTTCATCTATTATATATACTTTTTTTCTAAGTACACTGGGTAAGAAATTTACTTTTTCAAGGATTTCACGCATTTCATCTACTCCATTGTTACTTGCAGCGTCAAGTTCTACGATATCTGTTGTTTCATCGTTTAATATTGCAAGACAATTTTTGCATTGATTACATGGTTCACCATCGATAGGATTTTCACAATTGACTGCTCTTGCTAAAATTCTTGCAATTGTTGTTTTTCCAATTCCTCGTAAACCGCTAAATATATATGCGTGTGAGGTTTTATTTTCTGCTACTGCGTTTTTTAAGGTTTTAATTATATGCTTTTGGCCAATTACTTCTCCAAAGTTTTTAGGTCTATAGGTTCTATATAATGCTACATACGCCATATATTTTTACCTCCAATTTTCTTCTTTCACACTCTAATATATTATATCATATTTTACAAAAATACGCAAACCATTTATCAAAAAAAATTTTATGTCGTTTTTACTGTATTTTTTTCGACATAATATATTATCAGATACTTCATACAAAAAAAGAAGGAGCACTAACTCCTTCTTTAGTATATATACTATTTTTCTTTTACTATTTCTGAAGCACTCATTGCTAAACCTGCTAAACCTTGAATTTCAGATGGAATTATTATCTTTGTGGCTTGGCCATTAGCAACTTTTTCAAGCGATTCATATGCTTTTAATGTTAAGACTCCTTTATCTACATTAACGTTTTTAACCATTTCTAAACCTTTTGCAGTAGCTTCATTAATCTTTACTATAGCTTCAGCTTCACCTTCTGCTTCTTTTATAGTAGATTCTTTTTTGGCCTCCGCTCTTAAAATAGCTGCTTCTTTTTCTGCTTCAGCTCTTAAAATTTCTGATTCTTTAATACCTTCTGCTTTTAGAATAGCCGCTTTCTTTTCACCTTCTGCAAGTAATATTACTTCACGTCTTTCGCGCTCTGCACGCATTTGTTTTTCCATTGCTTCACGAATATCATGAGGTGGCATAATATTTTTTACTTCTACTCTAAATACTTTTATTCCCCAAGGGTCAGTTGCTTCATCTAAGATTTCACGCATTTGTTCATTAATTACATTTCTACTTGTTAACGATTGGTCTAAATCTAGTGAACCAATTATATTTCTTAATGTAGTTGTATTCAATGTATCTAAAGCTTTTAATGGGTTAGTAACACCATATACATAAGATTTTGGATCTGTTATTTGATAATATATTACTGCATCTATTTGCATTGTAACATTATCTTTAGTAATAACAGGTTGAGGTTTAAAATCTGCAACAGTTTCTTTTAAAGAAACCATTTTAGCTTTAGAATCAACAATAGGCATTAAAACATGGA
>ERZ780173.104-NODE-104-length-14755-cov-1.85721_pt1 | contig 14755 bp, 15 predicted proteins | sample MGYA00433079_ERZ780173 | MGnify/ENA primary metagenome ERZ780173 (study PRJEB29588, sample SAMEA2151606) | human gut metagenome | biome: human gut; feature: human-associated habitat; material: faeces | place: Denmark | collected 2008/2010 ...
GGACGTCTGAACCAGCATCCATCTGCTGCCATTGATTTTTGCAAGGACAACCGCAAGGATTACGCAGATTTCTATACCGATCTGTTAGACAAATAAAGCATAATACAAAACAGGCATCCGGGGTTCGCCAGATGCCTGTTTTATCTCTGTTATAAACGTTTAAATCTGTCTGCAAAGTGCATCCACTTTCGCAATTTCTTCCATCATACACATTTCTTTCAGATCCTGTGCATTTCCTTCGGAATGTTCCACTTCCTTTGAGAAAATACGCGCTACGTCAATACGGTCAGACATTGTGAATTTGCCACCGTTTCTGTAAAAACGTGCCGCATCCATATCTCTTACCACAAGGGTTGCCATCACAATCATTTTGGCATAGGATAAAATATCATAATCATATATCGCATTCATCAGATAACGATACACAAAATAAACCAGAAGATGTTCATAGCCAAGTTCCGAATAATCCGATGATCGCATATATTCTGTCAGAAATGCCTCATAGGTATCTTCGTGATACAGCTTTTCGAATTCTTCCTTGGTGTGAACCCATTCCTCATCCAGCTCTTCCATATCGGCAAAAACCGCAAAACGTTCCTCGAAATCTTCATAAGAAAGTGCACGAACCGGCTTCTCTTTTCCCTCAATATTTTTCTGCTCCCACTCCCGAAGTTCATGACCGGCATCTTCGTATCTCCAGTCTGCCAGTACCGACATATCCTCTTTTGCCTGTGCATAATTGATCACGGTCTGTACACGGTCACACCACGCCAGAAACTCTCTCATGCGCTCCGGAATATTATGGGTACGATTCTGCAGAATATTCACCGACTCCTGCTGCACCCATTCCATGAACGCAACATATGCCGGATCGTCCTCACCGTCATCGCAATTTCCGGGCAGCTCTATATCCACCAGCTTTTCCGGTTCTGTCCGCTCAAACAGAATCCGTCCGACTTCCTCGCAGGAAAGACTCAGTGCTTTCTGCTCCACATCTCCGTAAATCAGGGAAAAACGCGGATATTCTGTACACACTTCACACAGAGCCTCTTCCCCAAGTGCTGTATAAAGATCACAGAGATTATGGTCATTGAGCATGGCACAGCGTTTCTTCCCTTTCAGCTTAAAACGGTATCCACCGCCATCATCATCCGGATCGGCCTCATACATACTTTCTTTGAGTCTTTTGCCAAATTTACCTTCCACACTGTTGTAATATGCATAGGAATCCTCATCAATGTCAATTTCCCAGCCTGCACAGCAACTGTCCTTGCAGCGGGATGCAATGCAGGAAAATTTCTCATAATATTCCGGAACCCGTAAAATCACGATGCCTGCCTCTCTTTCTCTTCTTTTTCTGCCATGTACTCTTTCTCCATAGTTTCCCAGTCCGGATCCTGTGTGCCTTTAAAGTGATTATAGGCTATATAGCCAATGCACCAGATCAATCCTGCCATCGTTGTTGAAAAAAGTATTTTGACAACACATACCGCAAGCAGTGTGACATTCAGGTCCCCTGCCAGAAAAGAAACTGCCAGAGTATGAAGCGGAAGCACAAGCATCTTCCACAACCCGTAATATGCTGCTGCAATCACACCGATTGTATAACAGACAAATCCCAACAATGCATTAATATGCTTTTTCATATGTATCCATCCTCGTTTTCATAACTATTCCATCAACTTAACTATTTTGCCACTTTCCATGGTTTTTTTCAAGTCAAGAATGCGCTGATTGACCGATCCCCGGAACTTGAGCGTAATATCCTTCTGTTCCTCAATAAATGGACCGTCCACCAGTACATCGATCAGGGAAAGCAGGTCATCCGTGTCTTTCGTATGTTTTCTGCCTCCCAAAATCAGGTCTTTATCATATATATATCCGGTAAATGCCCAGACATTCTTATCCGGATACAAACTTTTTACTTTTTTCATAAAAGGAAGAAGAGCCTCCTGATTTTCTTCCTCAAACGGCTCTCCTCCCAACAGGGTCATTCCCTCTATATACTCCGGTTTCAGTGAATCAAGCACCTTTTGCTGTACCTGCTCATCGAAACATTCTCCATAGGTAAAATCCCATGTCTGTGGCTGAAAACAGCCCTTACATGCATTGCGGCATCCGGATACAAACAGTACCGTCCGACAGCCGAGACCGTTTGCGATGTCACAATACTTAATTCCAGCATAATTCATAATTTACTCTTTCTTTTTATTCAGGAAACGGATGCAGCCTGCTGCTGCCAGTAAAAAAACAATTACTGCTGCTCCAAATACCATCCGCAGATCAACCGCACCTGTCTTTGGTGTTGCATCTGTCCGGTTTCCGTTTTTTGATGTATTTCCACTGTTATTCTTTTTGTTCGATGAAGTCTTATGTGTATTCCCACTGCTGCTCTTGGAATCCTGCATATCGTCTGTATCATCGTACGAATCGGTATCGTCCGTATCGTCCGTATCGTCTGTATCATCTGTATCATCTGTATACTCTGTGTCATCCTGACTGTCCGACTGACTCTGGGAAGTGCTCTGGGACTGTGACTGGCTCTGTGTCTGTCCTGCAGAAGCATCCACAACCGTTGTAACCGTAACCGGATTGTAACTTGCATCCGTCACTTCACGCACGGTCAGGGTAACCGGCATCGTTGTATATGCATTTTTCGCCTTAAAGGTAACCGTGGCAATGGTTTCATTCTGGGAATAAGTCTTATTTAAAATTGCCGAAAGATTAAGTGCCTGCTGATTATTTTCCGTAACCGGGGAAACCAGCTCAATATTTCCCGAATCCGAAGAAATCGTATTTGCCCATGTGGTTCCTACATATTCCAGATCAGAATCGTCATATGCCAGTCTTGCTGCAAATGTCGAAAGTCCCGGATTATTGCTTCCGACCAGACGTACCGTTACCGTATCCCCGGCTTTTGCATCATTGGTTGTTCCAACCGTCAGATTCATCTGGCTGTTCGCTGCCATAACCGGCTGCGGAACGGCTGCAAAAAGCAACGCCAGCGCACATCCCATCATCAGTATCGTTTTCATCATCCCTAATTTTTTCATCTTCTGCCCTATATCCTTTTTGCTATGACTACGAGTCTCCCATTGTTTACCGTGTATTCACAGGTAGAGAGCATAATTGTGGTATCTCCATAGATAAGATGCTCCCCTGTATCATACACACGGTTCTCTTCCACAAAATCCAGCAGATTCTGAAACTCTTTCCGGTTTTTATAATTCCGAAACCAGTAATAACGGAATCCGGATTCGTCTTTTTCCTTTACATGTGTCTTTACCACCGCAACAATCTGATATTGTCCAGTTTCATAAATCGTATCAAAAGTAATCACCGGATGCTTTTTGTAAAATTTCTTATCCAGATAGGCATCCAGATCTCCAAACTGGCTTCCATCACTTACGTTGTGCCCAAAGATCACAATATTCTGATCCATCGGATCAATGCTGGCATCTGCGGAAACAAACGGGTTTCCCTTATTATCATCTTTTCCTTCAAAATTGTGTTTCAGATAATATTCCCCGCCTGTATGATCCTGCATCACCGGATAATCGATTGGTGTCCCGTCAACTTTGATCCATCCAACCAGATCCGGATACATACTATATAATATATCATATTGGTCTAAGATTGCAAGCTGGTCCGTCTTTTCTGTCTCACGATTTTTCATTTGCTGCTTTTCTTTGCGGATATATTCCAAAACCGCTTCCTTTTTTGCCTCTTTGATCTGAAAATAATTCAATGCAAGTAACAGAACAACCGCCATGGCCAGGAAAGAAAAGGCGATGCGTCTGCATACCTTTTCCACCATCGGCCGATGGCGGTTTCTGCCACTCGGCCCGATGGGTTTTTCTTTCTCTTCCCGGGGTTGTGGATCTTCTACCTCATGGTGTTCATACAAATGGGCATATTGTTTCCGTTTGTTTTCTTCCATGTTTTATAAATGTAATACTCTTTCTTTGATTTCCTGTGTACGTCCCTGATTCCAGAACTGTGTTCCGATATACCCGCACGTACGACGTGCAACACTCATCTTATCCTGATCACGGTTTCCGCAGTTCGGACACTCCCAGACGAGTTTTCCGCTGTCCTTTTCCTCAACAATTTTGATCTCACCGTCATAGCCACATTCCATACAGTAATCACTCTTCGTGTTGAGCTCCGCGTACATAATATTATCGTAAATGTATTTCATGACGGCAATCACGGCATCAATATTATCCTGCATATTTGGTACTTCCACATAGCTGATTGCACCACCCGGAGACAGCTTCTGGAACTGTGACTCAAACTTCAGTTTATCAAAAGCATTGATATTTTCCGTCACATGCACATGATAACTGTTCGTAATATAATTTTTATCTGTTACGCCCTCTATGATACCGAAACGCTTCTGCAGACACTTTGCAAATTTATAGGTGGTGGATTCCAGCGGCGTACCGTACAGACTGAAATCCATATTTTCCTTTTCTTTCCACTCTGCACAGGCATCATTCAGACGCTGCATGACACGCAGTGCAAATGGTGTTCCGGTCTCCGGCTCCGTATGGGAAACACCTGTCATATAACGGGTACACTCGCACAATCCCGCATATCCCAAAGAGATGGTGGAATAACCGCCAAATAAAAGTTTGTCGATCGTCTCTCCCTTTTTCAGACGGGCAAGCGCTCCGTTCTGCCACAGAATCGGAGCCACATCACTCGGTGTGCCAAGAAGTCTCTTATGTCTGCACATCAGTGCCCGGTAGCACAGTTTTAGACGCTCATCGAGAATCTTCCAGAATTTTTTCTCATCTTTTCCGGAAGAACATGCCACATCCACCAGATTGATCGTCACAACTCCCTGGTTAAAACGTCCGTAATATTTCGGTTTTCCGGTTTCCGGATCAATATACGGAGTAAGAAAACTGCGGCATCCCATACATGGATAGCAGTGTCCTTCCCCGTTCTTGTCCACTTTCAGTTCTTTCATCTTCTTTTCGGAAATATAATCCGGAACCATGCGCTTTGCCGTACACTGTGCAGCCAGGCGTGTCAGATAAAAATACTTGGAATCCTCATGGATATTATCTTCTTCGAGTACATAAATCAGTTTCGGGAAAGCCGGGGTAATAAATACTCCTTTTTCGTTCTTTACTCCCTTGATTCTCTGATGCAGCATCTCCTCAATGATCGCTGCCAGGTCATCTCTGGTCTGTCCCTCCGGCACTTCGTCGAGATACATAAACACCGTGATAAACGGAGCCTGACCGTTTGTGGTCATAAGCGTGATCACCTGATACTGGATCATCTGCACACCACGGTTGATCTCTTCTCTTACACGCATCTCTGCTACTTTATTGATTTTCTCCTCATCCAGATCCAGCCCGATCTTTTCAAACTCTGTCTGGACCTGTATCCGGAATTTTTCACGGCTCACCTGTACGAACGGTGCCAGATGGGACAGTGAAATACTCTGTCCTCCATACTGCGAACTTGCAATCTGCGCAATCGCCTGTGTTGCTATATTGCAGGCCGTGGAAAAACTTCTCGGACGGTCAATTCCGGTCTCGCTGATTACAGTACCATTCTGCAGCATGTCCTCTAAGTTCACCAGACAGCAGTTATGCATGTGCTGCGCAAAATAATCTGCATCATGGAAATGAATCAGTCCTTTTTCATGTGCTTCCACAATATCTTCCGGCAACAGGAATCTCTTCGTGATATCCTTGCTGACTTCTCCCGCCATATAATCTCTCTGTACACTGTTTACAGTAGGATTTTTATTGGAATTTTCCTGTTTTACTTCCTCATTGTTACACTCTAAGAGGGACAGAATCTGTTCATCAGTAGAATTGGATTTACGCACAAGCGCTCTCTTATAACGGTATGTAATATAATTACGGGCAACCGTAAATGCATGCTGGTTCATCAGCTGGTTCTCTACCATATCCTGGATTTCCTCCACGCTAGCAGATCGTTTCATGTTTTCACATGCCACTTCCACATTATCGGCAATCTCCTGAATCTGCTCATCGCTGAGTTTTTCATAATCGATTACCGATGCATTCGCTTTCTGTACAGCCGCAACGATCTTATTCGAATCAAAAAATACTTCGACTCCGCTTCTCTTAATAATTTTCATGTTCCATCTTCCTCTCAAAGTCTATCTTTATAAACGATTGTTTACACAAAATATAAGATATAGAGATTACTCCCTATATCTTGTATATTTTCATTAACAAATACAAGACTACACTACATCTTGTGTTATTGTCAACCCACATTTCTACATCATGTGGAGGCTTACTCCATGGAAATGTAGACGTATCTAGGCGTTTATGCAATATGTGAAAAAATTCCGCGCCATTTTTGTAATAATTTTTACAGTCTGCTGTCCGTGCGCAGCACATCAATGAATTTGCCGGCTTCTGCCCATGCCTTCTTTGATTCTGGAATATTCAGATATGCCATCTGGAACACATGAAACATCCCTTCATAAACAGACAGGCGCACTTTTACTCCCTGCTCCCTTGCCTTTGCTGCTACCGAAACCGAATCACTCAGAAGCATCTCAATCGATCCAACCTGTATGAGCATTGGCGGAAATCCCCGGAAATCCCCAAACAGCGGAGAAATATACGGGTCCATCCGGTCATGTTCCCCCGGATAATCATTCTGGTAAATCAGACTCTCCTTCGTATTTCCAAACAGTGGATCTTTCTCATAATTGGTCTCATAAGACTCCCCGCTGGCCGTCAGATCCGTCCACGGAGACATGGCTATGATTCCTCCCGGTACCGGCATATTATGATCCCGCAAATACATACAGAGTGCCATCGCCAGTCCACCGCCTGCCGAATCTCCGGCAAGGATAATCTGTTCTCCATAATATCCCTTGGAAAGCAGCCAGCGGTATGATGCCAATGCATCTTCAAGTGCTGCCGGATATGGATTCTCCGGGGCCACACGATAATCCGGAGTAAGCACATTGCATCCATGGCTCAGCTCGTTATATAATCCTGCAAACACATAATACGCATTGCGCACAGCTCCCGTATAACCACCGCCGTGTAACTGCAGAATCACGTAATCCGTGTTTGGATTTTCCTTTAACGACAAAAGTTTCATCGTAAAATGATCCATATTGATTCCTGTCAGGTTAAACATTGCCGGTGGAATCCATGGCGGCTCTATCATCCGCTTGCGCAGCTCTCCGCTCTTTATTTTTTTTCCGATTTTCAAATCATTGGTAAAATGTGACAGCATTTCTGCCACCACACGTCCTTTTACACTCGCTTCGCTTTCTATCATATATGAAATCTCCGTTTCAGTTCGGTTCGTGCACGCTGATCACCAAGAATCAGTGTTCCAAGGAATAAAAATACCGATACCCCGAGGGACCCCCATGCCAGATATGGAAAATGAATGATTCTCATCTGCAGTAATACCACCGGTACAATGCTCAGCAATATCGTCAGCAGTTCCGACATCATATAACTCTGCCAGTTTCTCCGGTTTATCAGAATCAGGATAAACAACGCCAGATCAATGGCAATGATTCCCCCCGGAAACACATAGTCTAACGACCAGCGCCGGTATCCGGTCAGATAATCAATTCCAAGAAGCATTACAATGGCAAGAAGTACCAGACAGACGGTTTTGGCCAGATATCCGGATTTTCCCAGAATCGCCATGCGAAGCACCACATTTCCATATAAAAGAATGATACCAATTACAAGGCTCCATGCCACTTCCCTGTCCACCTGAAAATTGATGGCAATCAGCAGACACTCCGCCACAATGGAGATAAACAGTACCAGATTCTCCACAAACCGGAATTTACGCGCCGTTGCAATGGCATCCGGATACCGGCTCTCTCCCGGTATCCCGTCCGACTCCAGCACATGTTTACAGAGCGGACAGCGGTCCGTATCGTCCAATATGACAACATTACATTTTTTGCATTTATTCATAATATACTCCGTTCGTCTCAATCTCCACATCCACACCATCCGCCGCAATCTTGCGGAAAAATGCCTTCTGTACCAGAGCCTCGGAAAAGATTGAACTGAATGTAAATACCAGCGTATCCTGGTAAGAACAGATCGTTCCTTTCAGATACTGCCCTTTTGACATGGCTATAAAAGCCGAAAAACCTTCTATATAGGGCTGGTAAATATCTTTGATCTTGATATTACCGATGTTTGTGATCGTTGTCGTATTTGCCACTGCGGATTTTTCATATACGATACGCATGGCAATATTTTTCAAAAATAACGGCACCGGACGCATAAGCAGGTTCCTCTGATTGGATACACTGTAAGAAAACAGATCCTCTAAATGTTCCTTATTGATCTGGGAGTGCAGGCTGCTTTGTATGCATGCAAGTACTTCCTCAAACGTATAGGACTCTTTCTGTGGACGGAATTCTGCAGATACCATAACAAAAAAGTTTTTTGTCGTATCCGAATCAAAATACGGCCGCAGATTGACCGGCACTGCGATTCGGATCGGTTTTCCTCCCGGCATCCCGTGTAACAGTTCTTTATACACACTCCATACAAAGACTGCAACAAAATATTCATTCAAAGATGCATGATAGCCATGTGCTACCTTTTTCAGCTGTGAGACCGGCATCCGCCCATGCATGACACCAAATTCTCCGGCCGGAAGTTTATCTTCTTTGATCAGATATGCTTTTTCTTTATTAAATCCGCTTGGCTTGCTGCTGCGGTAATTGCGGACAAAGCTGTCCTCCCTGCTGAGAGAGGTATCTCCGCTCAGTTTGTTTCCTTCTTTTTCCGCCAGTTCCGGATGCACCAGACGCAGATACTGATACGTCAGCTCCCGGAGGAAATTAATGCCTCCCATGCCATCGGTCAGTACATGAAACACTTCCAGATTGATTCTTGACTTATAATAGGTCACACGGAACAGATAATTGCGGTTTTTGTTCTGCCGGATAAACCGGCATGGAAACATCGCCTCTTCCGTGACTTTCGGCGCCTTTTTTCCGTTCTCTTCAAAATAATACCAGAATACGCCTGTGCGCATCCGAAGATTAAACCCATCGAATTTCGGCAGAATCATGTCCAGCGCCTGCTGCAGAAATTCCACCTGAACCTCTTCTTTTAAGGTCACACTGATCCGGTACACGTTTGTCATACTCTCCCCCGCAATGGACGGGAAAAGATGTGCTGTATTATCAAGCTTATCCCAGCGCACCTGACGCGGAATCGTCTTGGTTTTTTTCTTGTCTTTCATTGATTAATTACTTCCTTGGTTATTTCAAAAACATGCCGAATCCTGCCACACTGAGCACCATCATAATAATTCCTGCAAGCAGAACCCCGAGCATGACGGCGATAATTGTTGATTTAAAATCCATGTCCAGAATACTGGCCGCCAGTGTTCCTGTCCATGCACCGGTTCCCGGAAGCGGAATTCCTACAAACAGGAGCAGTGCGATAAACAGCCCCCGGCCTGCTTTTTCCTGTAATTTCTTTCCGCCCTTTTCTCCCTTCTCCAGACACCAGGAAAAAAACTTTCCAATCACCGGTTTATCCGCTCCCCATACCAGAACTTTCCGTGCAAACAGATAAATCACCGGCACCGGCAGCATATTTCCGATAATTGCCACAATATAAGAAGAAAGTACCGGCAGCTGCAGTCCCTGCGAAATAATAATGGAACCGCGCAGTTCCACCAGTGGTACCATGGAAACAAAAAATACCCACAAGTATTTTGTCAACATAAAAAATCCTCGCTTTATTTATTTAAATATTTTTTCAGAAAATCGATCAGTTTATGCATCTGCTCATCCGTACCGATTGTGATACGCAGATATTCGTTGATCCGTGCCGGCTTGCCAAAATGCCGCACATAAATATCATTTTTCTTCAGTGCTTCAAACAGTTCCACACCGGAAACATCCGGATGCATGGCAAAAATAAAGTTGCTTTTGGAATCACCAAATACGAACCCGAGTGCCCGAAGCTGCTCTTTGGTCCACTCTCTTGTCTTTATGATTTTCTCTGTCGTCTGCTCAAAATATGCACGGTCACGGATAGATGCCGTTCCCAAAGCAATGGTGATACGATCCATCGTGTATGAATTGAAGGAATACTTCACATCATTTAAATATTTAATCAGTGTCGGATTACTGATGGCAAAGCCAATCCTCGACCCCGCCAGAGAACGTGACTTGGAAAATGTCTGTACCACAATTACATTATCGTATTTATCAATCAGAGGCAGGGCACTCTCTCCTCCAAAGTCAATATATGCCTCATCCACGATCACAATCACATCCGGATTTGCCTGAATGATCTCCTCGATGGCAGATACCGGAAGAAGTTCCCCGGTCGGCGCATTCGGATTTGGGAATACGATTCCACCATTTTCACATTTATAGTCTGAAGGATTCAGGCGGAATGCATCATCCAGCGGAATCTGTGTATACGGAATGCGAAGCATTTCTGCCCACACGTCATAAAAGGAATAGGTAATATCCGGAAACAGAATCGGCTTCTTTGAATTAAAGAAGGTCATAAACAGCATTGCAAGCACATCATCCGATCCGACACCGACAAAGACCTGTGAAGGATCTGCCTGATAGAATTGTGCAATCCCATCCACCAGATCTGTCACCACCGGATCCGGATACAGCCGCAGATCATCCGTATGAAAATGTGCCAGTGCTTCCTTTACCCCCGGTGCCGGCGGATATGGATTTTCATTGGTATTTAACTTGATGATCTGTGATTTCTTTGGCTGCTCTCCCGGTGTATAGGGAACAACCTTACGTATATTTTTTTCCCAGTTTTTCAACTTTAATCTCCTTTATATGTACAATATTACAGTCACTTACCACTCTACCGCATTCTTCCTCAAATGTAAAGAATTGACGCGGCAAAAAAAAAGCAAAAAAAATGGAATTTCAGCATTTTTTCCTCTTGTAGTTTTACACAATCGTGATAAAATATCCTAGCATTTGCAGTTTTGTTTAAAATATAAAAGGAGTAAATCATTATGGCAAGAAGTACAACAAAAGAATTGACCAGCGGTTCCCCTATGAAACTGATTCTCGGTTTCGCCGTACCGCTTCTGTTCGGTATGCTGTTTCAACAGTTTTACAGTCTCATGGACACCATCATTGTCGGCCGCTATCTCGGCGTGACGGCACTTGCTGCAGTTGGGGCAACCGGAAGTATCAATTTTCTGATCATAGGATTCTGTCAGGGAATCTGCAACGGTTTCGGTCTGCCGGTTGCCCAGCGGTTCGGTGCGACTATGACGGCGTGCGCAAATATGTCGGTAATTCCGCCATTCTGTCGGTTCTCATCGGCGGTGTTCTCACGGCACTGACCGTCATTTTCTGTCGGCAGATTCTGGTGCTGATGCAGACACCTTCCGATATTATCGACCTGTCCTACAATTATATTGTTGTTATTTTTGCCGGCATACCAGCCACCATCCTTTATAATATACTCTCCTCCTACCTGCGTTCTCTGGGGGATTCCATCACGCCGGTCATTTTTCTGATCATTGCGGCTGTCTTAAATATCGGACTGGATCTGTTCTTTATCATCTGTCTGCACTGGGGAGTTTTTGGTGCCGCATTTGCTACCGTTTTATCGCAGGCGGTTTCCGGTGTGCTGTGTCTTTTCGTGATCATCCGGAAATTTGACATTCTGCACCTGAAGCGCTCCGACTGGGTACTGGATGCTTCCTATGTAAGAAATCTTCTGATTATGGGACTTCCTATGGGTCTGCAGTATTCCATTACCGCCATCGGAAGCGTCATTCTGCAGACTGCTGTCAACACCTTAGGTTCAGGCGCCGTGGCAGCCATATTTCGATGTTTATGGTGTGCCCGTTTGACGCACTCGGTTCTACCATGGCAACTTACGGTGGACAGAACGTTGGCGCCGGAAAATATGATCGTCTGGCAAGCGGTATGAAATCCGCCATCATTCTTGCCGCAGTATACTCCGCAGCAATCCTTGTTGTCATCATTTTCCTTGCACGTCCACTGATCTATCTGTTTATAGCTCCTTCGGACAGTGCCAATATCACACAGGTTGTCGCACAGGCCAGACAATTTCTGATCACCAACACCTGCTTTTATATGCTTCTGTCGCTGGTCAATATTGTTCGTTTTCTTATCCAGGGAATGGGCTTTTCCGGCTTTGCTGTATTTGCCGGTGTATTTGAGATGATTGCCCGCGCATTGATCGGTCTGATCTTTGTACCGATCTTCGGATTTACGGCTGCATGTTTTGCCAGTCCGCTGGCATGGCTGTTTGCGGATTGTTTCCTGCTTCCGGCGTTCTTTCATTGCCGGAAGAAACTTATGCGGGGGCTTGCCAATAAATAACAGGTATAAATATAAGTTTTCTTGATGCGACGGAAGAAGGGGGACATTCTCTTTCTCCAGAAAAATTTGCAAAGCAGCGCCGATTTTGATTTCAGGTTCTTTTTTGAAAAATTTTACTTTAATGCCATTAGCGTTATGTGATGGAACTACGGCGCAGTTGCAAATTTGTTCTTCCGAAAGAAATGTCCCCCTTCTTCCTGTTGATTGGAAAAAAGATAAGTGAAAGAACTATTTTCACAAATTCTGTAAATGGGATCTATTGATAAAAAAATAATGATTAGGGTGACACATTTTCTTATTTTCAATGCCTGAAATAAAGGAATGTCACCTGTAAGAGAAAAATTGCTTCTTCAGATACCGATTTTTTTAAAAAATGGTACCTGAAGAAGCAATTTTTGTTCCACAGAGACTTTGTGGTATCTAAATGTTACATTTTAAGTGTATAGATACCATAACGGTATCTTTTATGCAAATTTTCTTTGTATAGATACCAGCATATTTTCCAAATTATCTTTTCCCAAACCAACAGGAAGAAGGCGTATATTTCTTTCGGAAGAACAAATTTGCAACTTGCTCTGGCACTCACTGAATAAAGATAATTGCATAAAATGAAAATCCTTACACAAAGAACCTGAAATCAATGCCAGAGCTGCTTTGCAAATTTTTCTGTAGAAAGAGAATATACGCTTTCTTCCGTCACATTGAGAAAACTTATATCTGCCAGAGAACGCAATTAAACAGCTGCAATAAAACGTTCGAATGCCTTACGTCCTTCCGGTGTACACTTGTACACACCTGCATCCTGCAATACTTCATTAAAGACCAGACCGATTTCCTCATGCAGAATATCCATCACATTGTCTTTTGTGATCTTATCATACTTCGGAAGGAAACCTTCTGCCCATGCTGCATGGGAAGCAAGTGTTTCTGTTGCACGTAAGTCTGTACCATTTACCAGTGCATCGGCAAGCTCTGCCATCTCATCTTTCAGGCGGGCAGGCAGTACCGCAAGTCCCATAACCTCGATGAGACCGATGTTCTCTTTTTTGATATGATGCAGTTTTGCATGTGGATGATAGACACCCAGCGGATGCTCCTCGGTCGTGATGTTGTTGCGCAGTACCAGATCCAGTTCAAAATCATCTCCACGTCTGCGTGCAATCGGTGTGATCGTATTGTGTGGCTCTCCGTCTGTCTCGGCATAGATGAATGCATCCTCATCGGTATAGCCTCTCCAGGTTAAGAGAATCTTGTCTGCCAGTTCAATCAGACGCTCCTTGTCCGGTCCGCTGATACGGATGACAGACATCGGCCATTTCACGATTCCTGCTTTCACATCGGAAAATCCCTCAAACTGAAGTTCTTTTTCAATCGGTGCTTTTGCCATGGCAAATGTATAATGTCCACCCTGGAAATGATCATGACTTAAGATGGAACCTCCAACGATCGGCAGGTCTGCATTGGAACCTACAAAATAATGTGGAAACTGTGTCACAAAATCCAGAAGTTTTCCAAACGTTGCACGCTCAATTTTCATTGGCGTATGCTTGGAATTGAACACGATGCAGTGCTCATTGTAATATACATATGGAGAATACTGGAAAAACCAGTCACTGTTGTTAATCGTCAGTGGAATGATGCGGTGGTTCTGGCGTGCCGGATGGTTGACACGTCCTGCATATCCCTCATTTTCCTTACAGAGCTGGCACTTCGGATACGCGCTCTGCTTTGCATTTTTTGCTGCCGCAATGGCTTTTGGATCTTTCTCCGGTTTGGACAGATTGATGGTGATATCCAGTGTTCCAAACTCGGTGTCGGTTGTCCACTTGCGGTCTTTTTTGATACGCTGTCTTCTGATATAATTGCTGTCACAGCTTAATTTGTAAAAATAATCCGTTGCGGCAAGCGGTGAGGTATGCTCATACAGATCACGGAACGTCTTGCGGACACTGCTTGGTTCCGGTACCAGACATCCCATAATTTTTGTATCAAACAAATCTTTGTATACAATACTGTTTTCTGCCATGAGGCCATTCTCATATGCATAATCCATCATTTCTGCAAGGATTCCCTCAAGTTTTCCTTCTGCCTCTTCCTGTGTCCATGCCGGAAGATTTTCCACCTTTTCAAATACCGCATCCTCGATTTCGTCTACCTGAAAAAGCTCCAGCAGGCGGTTAATGGTATATACTTTGTCCTCCGGATCTACCAGTCCGGTGCTCAGACCATATTTTACTAACTCTAAAATGTTCTCCTGAATCATCTCGTACTCCTTTTTATAAAGCCTGTCGGCAAATGCGGTTCCAATCAGCTCCTCACACATTTACCCTATGTTAGGCGTTTGCGAAACGCCACAGACCGCATAAATACGGCATTTTTTGTTACCAA
>ERZ780173.107-NODE-107-length-14498-cov-2.29648_pt1 | contig 14498 bp, 9 predicted proteins | sample MGYA00433079_ERZ780173 | MGnify/ENA primary metagenome ERZ780173 (study PRJEB29588, sample SAMEA2151606) | human gut metagenome | biome: human gut; feature: human-associated habitat; material: faeces | place: Denmark | collected 2008/2010 ...
AAGGAAACCGTCAATTTTATGCCGAACTATGACGAAACCGTTCAGGAGCCGACGGTTTTGCCCGCGCGTTATCCGAACCTGCTGATTAACGGCGCCAACGGTATTGCCGTCGGTATGGCCACCAACATTCCGCCGCATAACCTCGGCGAAGTCGTTACCGCCTGCTGCGCTTACATCGACAATCCGGATATCAGTATTGACGACCTTATCTCCATCGTGCCGGGGCCTGACTTTCCGACCGGCGGTATGATTCTGGGCTACAGCGGGGCAAAATCGGCTTATTATACCGGCCGCGGTTCGATTATGATGCGCGCCAAATGCACGATTGAAGAACTGCATAAGGACAAGGAAGCGATTATTGTCCACGAAATTCCCTATCAGGTTAACAAAGCCGCGCTGGTTTCGCGCATTGCCGAACTGGTCAAGGACAAAAAGCTGGAAGGCATTTCCGACATCCGCGACGAATCCGACCGTCAGGGCGTGCGTGTCGTTATTGAAGTCAAACGCGATTTTCAGGCCGACGTCGTTTTAAATCAGCTCTATAAATATACGCCGCTGCAAACCAGCTTCGGTATGAATATGCTGGCAATCAACGGCGGCCGTCCGATGATGATGAACCTTAAGGACATCATTGCCGCGTTTATCGAGTTCCGCGAAGAAGTAATCCGCCGCCGTACCATTTACGAGCTGAACAAAGCCCGCGACCGTGCCCATACTTTGGTCGGTCTGGCTCTTGCGGTTGAAAACCTTGACCCGGTTATCGAATTAATCCGCACCTCGCCGAACCCGCAGGACGCCAAAGACGCCTTGTTGGCCAAAGCCTGGCCGGCGCGCGACATCGAACCGTTGGTACAGTTGATTGACGAGCCTGACCGTAAGGTCGAAAACGGCCTTTATCGTTTGTCCGAAACTCAGGCTAAAGCCATTCTGGATTTGAAGCTCCAGCGTTTAACCGGTCTGGAACGCGACAAGATTCACGAAGAACTGATGACCATCGGCGAAGACATTAAGGAATATCTGTCAATCCTTTCCAGCCGCGAAAAACTCTACGGCATTATGCGTGACGAACTGGTTGCTATTAAAGACGAATATGCAACGCCGCGCCGTACCAAGATTGAAGATATTGAATATGACACCGATATTGAATCGCTTATTCAGCGTGAGGAAATGGTTGTTACCGTTACCGAAGCCGGCTATATCAAACGCGTGCCGCTGAACGCCTACAAGGCGCAGAAACGCGGCGGCAAGGGCAAGTCGGGCATGGCGACCAAGGACGAAGACTTTGTTACCCGTCTGTTCGTGGCCTCAACGCACACGCCGGTCTTGTTCTTCTCGTCCAAGGGGCTGGTTTACAAGATGAAGGTTTACAAACTGCCTCTCGGATCGCCGACTTCCAAAGGCAAGCCTTTCATCAACCTGTTGCCGCTTGACGAAGGCGAAACCATTACCACGATTATGAAATTGCCGGAAAACGAAGAAGAGTGCAAGGATCTCTCCATCATGTTTGCCACTTCGCAGGGCAATGTCCGCCGCAACTCGCTGATGGATTTTGTCAATGTTCAGAGCAACGGCAAAATCGCCATGAAGCTTGACGAGGGCGATAAGCTGATTAACGTTCGTATCTGTACCGAAGAAAACGACATTATGCTGGCGGCCCGCAGCGGTAAATGTATCCGCTTCCCGGTTACCGAGGTTCGCGTTTTCGTCGGCCGCAACTCGACCGGCGTTCGCGGCATTAAGCTGGCTGACGGCGACGAGGTTGTTTCCATGTCCATTTTGAATCACAGCGACGCCACTTCCGAACAGCGCGACGAATATGCCCGCATATCTTCGGCGGCCAAACGCATTCAGGCCGAAAGAGGCGGTGATTGCGAGGTTTCCGTAGAAGAAACCGGTTTTGAGCTCAGCGTGCTGACGCCGGAACTATACAGAGAAATGAAAGAGAAAGAACAGTTTATTCTTTCCGTTACTTCCACTGGTTACGGCAAGCGTACCTCTTCGTACGAATATCGCACCACCGGCCGCGGCGGACAAGGCATTGCCAATATGGAGATGTCTGCCCGCAACAAGGAAATCGTCAGCTCCTTCCCGATTGAGGACGATAACCAGATTATGATGGTTACTGACGGCGGCAAACTGATTCGCATGCCGGTTAAGGATATCCGTATTGCCGGCCGCAAGACGCAGGGCGTTATTCTCTTCCGCACCGCCGATGATGAACGTGTCGTTTCCGTTACCTGGCTTGATGCCGATGCCGGCGACGATGAGGAACTGGAGGAAGAAACCGGAAGCGAAGTTCTGGGCGAAAGCGTTTCTGAACTCGACGAGGCGTTGAGTGACGCCGTCAGCGAGCCTGACGCCGCCGAAGACGTCGAATAGTTTTCTTCTTTGAACGAAAAAAACAACCCCGCCCATCAGGCGGGGTTTCGTTTAATAAGAACGGCTGCCGTAAATGTTGGCGCTTGTTTGAATGTTTATATATTCTTCCATGGTCATGCCATTATAAAAAGCCAGTGGTTTTCGCTGCGGCGTTTTGCCGTTGACAATGAAATCGACATAAGTTTCTATGTTTTCAAAGGCGCAGATTTTGGTCTTCAGACAGCCGTTTTCCTTAATCGGACGGTCTGCTTTGTCGCGGCAGACCAGTTTTTGAAACACCATTTTGTCGCCGCGGCCGCCAATGCCTTTGCCCGGCCGCTGAAACTGTTCGTTTTCCGGACAGGGGCGAAGTCTTCGCAGTTCGTCGCGATAAAACAGCAGAACCTGCTTTTCACACAGTTCCCGCACGGTCACGATTTTGTTTTCAAGAGCGGCAATGCCGTCATTCAGCAGTTTGGTTTCATTCATTTCAGTATCGTATAAAATTTACCATAACGCCAATTTATCACATTTTTTGTCCAGAATCAACGGCATTAATCTTTTGTAAAAGTATCTTTGTTACGCTTGCCGCAATAAGGAGGCTAAGATGCAGATGCTTAAACAGGATAAATGGAAAACGCTCTCCAGCGAATATTTGTTCAATCGTCCGTGGCTGACAGTCCGCCGCGACAGCTATGAGCTTCCGGACGGAAGAATTGTTCCCGAATATTATATTCTCGAATACCCGGATTGGGTCAACACTCTGGCAATAACCAAAGACGGGAAGTTTGTCTTTGTCAGCCAATACCGTCCGGGACTTAAAAGAAATGATTATGAACTCTGCGCCGGCGTCAGCGAAAAGAGCGATAGGAACATGGAAGTGGCAGCCCGTCGCGAATTGTTGGAGGAAACCGGTTTCGGCGGCGGCCGCTGGCGCGAATATATGGTCATTTCAGCCAATCCGTCAACCACGGACAATCTGACGCATTGTTTTCTGGCCGAAGATGTTGAATCGGTCGGCAAAGTGCATCAGGACGCAACCGAAGATGTCAGAATTCATCTTCTGACGCTAGATGAGGTGCGGGAACTTCTTGTGTCCGGCGCCGTAAAACAGGCCACGCATTTGGCCCCGCTATGGAAATATTTTGCTGAAAATAACCTTTTATAATTTTTTTAGACAAAATGCTTGCAATTTTGCCAAAATAGGGGTACATTGACTCTCATATTTCAGTATAATTGTAGGCTTTTGTATTACATTTTTAATTTTTATCTTACATAATGCCTGCAGTTTTTCTTGATTTCGAATTTATAAACCCTTTAATAATACAGTTATGAACAAGAAAAAAAGAGAATTGATTTGGCATTACGCCACTTTGATTCATGAAAATTTGTGTTTGAAGACCGACTGCTTCGACAAAGAGGGCAAGTTGGCTGGTGTGAAATATGTGGCTTGCATAGACGATGACCCGAAATCGGCTGTTTATGCGGCATGGTTGTATCATAAGGCTGTTGCTGAAGGCCAAAACCCGCAGGTTTTATGCATCGGCGGCATAGGGCTTCTTTCCAGACATCTGAAGCAAAAAGACGTTGTCTTTTATACGGAAGGAATGCGCCTCGCCGAGTTCTGTATCGACCTGGGCGTGCCGATGGAAAACATTGTTATTCTCGACAGGGGAAAAAACAGCGGCGAAAATGTTCGTGACGTGGCTTCCCAAATGGTAAAGGAGCCGGGGGACATTGTCTTCGCCGTAACCAAACGCTTATCCTTGCGCTGGGAACGGACGTTTAAAAAACAGATTGCCGGACAAATGGCAAAGCAAATGAGCCGGAAGTATCATCACGAATATAATCCCGAAATGATAAAAACACCGAAGGATTATTACTATGTGATTGACGAAACTTTGGAAGAAGCCTGCTGTTGGATGAACGGCAAACGCGTCGGCAATTGTCAGATGATGTTTCACGAGCTGGCCAGCATTTATGACCGCTGTGTCAAATATGCCGGAACTTTTCAGCTTCCGCTTGAGTTTGATGTTTCCGACGAAGTGAAGGAAGCCGCGGCCTATATGGCAAAACACTACCGCATTAAAAACGGCAAAATGGGTTTGCGCGAAATCTGCCAGTATGTTTACTTATTGGCCGGTCTCAAAAAACACCTGCCGGACATGCAGAAAGAACAGATTAACACAATTACCCGGAAACAGCTCGAATTTGCAGCTGAATTTGGCCTAAAATTTTAAGTTATGAATCAGGTAGAATTAATTGAAGCACTGACCGCAAAGGGTTACAGTGCAGGTTTTGCCGGCACGATGCTGGTGGTTACGGTAAACGATCGCACGGATGTTCCGGGCGTTGTTCAGACAAAGGTAAAGTACTCAAAGTCTTTGCCCGTGTTTATTAAATTTCGCAATGGCGACATTGAGCCGATATATTACGGCAGTGTTCTTGCCATAGCGAAAATTATCCGTAAGTTCGGCTGCGGCGCCAATATGGTTTGCTGCTGGAAAGCCGACAAAAAAATTGATTATGAAGAACTGGAAGATTTTCTGCGTGAGCTTCATAACCGTTAATTGTTAAACGCGAAAAAAAGCGGTTCGGTTGTCTTTAGACATCGAACCGCTTCGCATTTTTAAATAAGGCTTTAGTTCATGGCTACAATGCCGTGCGACAGCGCGTAGATTGCCCACAGCGCAATCACGATGAGAAAGGCGGCGATAACCGCTTCGCCGGTCGTGAACGTACGCTGGTTCGGCGCAACCTGATGCCGTGCCCACATGTAAACCGGAATGCCCAGCGCCATAAAGATAACGGCCATCAGCAGATAATTCAGTCCGGCGGCATAAATCAGCCACAGGGCATAAATCGAACCGATGATTGCCGAAAACAGGGCCGCTGAACGCCGGATATAAATTCCGTTCGGATATTCGCCGTCTTCGCAGACTTTCCACAAATAGGCGCAGCTTGAGAAATATGCCGGCAGCACCATAACGCTGGTAATGCTCAGCATGGTGTTCCATGCGTTGTTGGAAAAGTAAACCAGCAGAATAAACAGCTGCATCAGCGCACTGGTTACCCAAAGCGAAACCGACGGCGCCTGATTTTCGTTCTCGGCGGCAAATTCTTTCGGAAATGTGCCGTTTTGGGCGGCAGCCTGCGGAATCTGCGCCGTAACCATCGTCCAGGCCAGCCAGCTGGTCAGAACCGAAACCAGCAGACCGATGTTCATCAGCCATGCGCCCCAGGGACCGACGATTTTTTCCAAAACGCCGGCTGTCGAGGGATTCGGAATGGCGGCCAGTTCGGCTTGTGTCATATAACCGAAGGGCAGCAGCGACAGCAGAATATAGATAATCAGACAGCCCAGAAAACCGAGTACCGTAGCGCGTCCGACGGCCTTCGGGCTGGAGGCGTGCTTAGACATGACGACTGCGCCCTCAATGCCGATAAAGGCCCACAGCGTAACCAGCATTGTACTCTTAATCTGAGCGGAAAGGCCGCCGAGTTTTGCCCTGGTGGCAATCTGTTCGCCCCAGAAGTTAAAGTCAAACTTCGAAAACTGGAAGACAAACAGCAGAATCAGAATGAACAAAATCAGCGGAACGATTTTGGCAATCGTACCGATGATGTTGATGACCGTCGCCTGTTTTATGCCGCGCAGAACCAGAAAGTTGAACCCCCAGATGAGTACGGAACCGCCGATAATCGACAGCAGATTGTTTCCGCCCGCAAAATAAGGCGGAAAGAAATAGTTGAGGGCGTCCATGGTAATCACGGCATAACCGACGTTGCCGCAGATTTGGCAAAGCCAGTAGGACCAGCCGATGGTAAAACCGACATACGGTCCGAAGCCTTCGCGGCTGTACATGTAAATACCGGCCGTCAGGTCCGGTTTGACGGTTGAAAGAATACGAAAGGTGTTGGCGATGAAAAAGACGCCGAACCCGGTAATGACCCATGCCAGAAGGACGGCTCCGGCAGAAGCTCCGGCGGCCATGTTTTGCGGCAGCGAATAGATGCCGCCGCCGATCATCGAGCTGATGACGATACTGGCCAGCGCCAGAACGCCGAGGCCCGACTTTGGCTTCCCGGAGGCTGCGGAGGACGCCGCAGCGGGATTGATTATTTTGTCAGCCATTGTTTTTTCCTCAAATTGTTATCGGACATTTCTTAAACAATTAGGCGGAGCAGAGAAATTTCTGCTCTGCCTTGTTTTTAGCGGTAAGGCGTTTCCTGAGGCTACGCTTTGGCCGGTTCGGCGTGTTCGAAGTTCAGGAAGCCCAGGGCCGTCAGACTGTAGCCGAACTGCTGGGTAATGTTGATGTAGTTGTGCCACAGCTGAAAGTCAGAATGTTTTTCGACGCCGCGGATGTCAAGTTCGTGCTGCAGCGATTTGTTCAGCCACATTTCGGCATGGCCTCTGGCAATTTCGTCATCGATGAAGGTGTCGAAATATTCAACGTATTCGGCGGCCCATCCGCCGATGAGTTCGCCGTTTTTGTCCTTGCCCCAGCAGACGCCCAGACCGGTGGCAATGGCCTTGTGGTTGTCGCGGCTGGCGCCGTTGCCGGCCATAATGACTTCCAGAACCGCGCCGTGCTTAAACTGTTTGACTATCTGGTCGTTCAGCGGAACGATTTTGCCGAACAGCTCTTTCGGCAGAACGGAAGTATAGGGAACGACGTTGAAGTTTTCGATTTTTGCCTGCATCAGAGCCGAGTCATAGCAGAAGGTTTCAAACGGCTGGGGCGGAATGCCCTCGTCAGCCTGACCGACGCCGCCGGTAATAAAAGCAAAAGTAGGATAGCGTACACCTTCAGTCATTATAATTCTCCTTGAAAATTTTTATTGTATAAGATTTTGCTAGAAAGATTATGCATTGTTAAAACTAGTCTCTGGATTTGCTTTTTCAACGCCCGGGGTTTAAAACATTCAGACATATCCACACAATCGGATTAGTATTGTATTTTCCTCAAATTAGAGTATTTTTTTTATGTAAAATTTAATAATTCGGGGAAGAAACATGTTATCCAGATATAAGTTTTTGGCTATAGGCGCGGCCTTTTTGACATTGGCCGCCTGCAAGGATGAGGAAAACCGGCAGAAAACCGCGGCGTCTTCTTCGGCGCCCGTCGTACAGGCCATTAAGGCCGTTCCGCACGAAATTCCGCTGAGCTTTGAATATGCGGCTCGCGTCCAGGGTTCAAAAGAAACCGAAGTCCGCGCCCGTGTCGGCGGTATCTTGCTCAAGCGCAATTATGTCGAAGGTTCAAAGGTCAGGGAAGGCGACGTGCTGTTTCAGATAGATCCCGAACCTTTTGAGGTCGAACTTTTGCAGGCTAAGGCCGAGCTTTCGCAGAACGAGGCTAATCTCAAAGCAGCCGAAACCCAGTGGGAACGTATATCCAAACTCTTTAAGGAACGCATTGTCAGCGAAAAGTCGCGCGACGAGGCGCGGGCAAATCTTGACGCTCTGAAAGCCAGCACCGCTCTGGCCGAAGCCAAGGTCAAATCGGCGCAGCTCAATCTTAATTATACCACGGTGCGCGCGCCTATCAGCGGCATTACCAGCATGGAAACCCAGAGCGAAGGCTCCCTGATTGCCGTCAATACCCCGATGACGACCATTACTCAGCTTGATCCCGCCTATGTTATCTTCTCGGCTTCCGAAAACGAAATTTTCAAACTCGGTTCCATGGTCGAGCAGGGGCTGATTGTCAACCCCCGCCATTCCAAAACCGTTTACGCCAAAGTCAGATACGGCAGCGGCGAAACTTACGGTTATGACGGCGAAATCAACTTCGTCAATCCGAGCATTGACGAAACGACCGGCACGCTGAAACTCCGGGCCGTTTTTCCCAATCCGGAAAGCAAACTGGTGCCCGGACAGTTTGTCCGTCTGGTTCTTGAAGGCCTTATCCGCAAAGACGCCATTGTCGTTCCTCAGGAGGCGGTTATGCAGGGGCCGAACGGTTCGGTCGTTTACCGCATCAACTCTCAGGGCATTGTCGAAGCGGTTCCGGTTCAGGTCGGTTTGACCACCCCCGACGGCAGCTGGATTATCGACAAGGGGCTGAATCCGGGAGATACGGTTATTGTCAACGGTATTATGAAAGTTCGCCCGGGAGCGCCGGCCAAAGCCGAAATAAAGGAACTTCCGGTTCCCGAAGTTCCGGTTGAAACCGCGCCTGCGGAAACCAAGCCCGTGCCGGAAAACGCGCCTGCGGCCATGGATAACGTGCGTTCTTACGTTACCGAAAAGGCTGCAGCGCCTGAAACCGTCGATGACGGTGTTCTTGCCGTAGAAGAAGCAGAACCGGCCGAAGAAACAAATGTTATTGTTCTTGAAGAAATTCCCGCGGACGAAGACGTTACTGAAACGGAAGACGACGGAAACTCGGCCGATGCCGGAGTTTATACCGACAAGGTTCTGACCCGTACGGAATACGATGATTTTATCGTCGGCTAACAGATAGGAGCGGTCATGTTCTCAAAGTTTTTCATTAACCGTCCGATTTTTGCGACGGTCATTTCGCTGGTTATCGTTCTGGCCGGCCTGGTTTCAATGCAGGCTCTGCCGGTTGAGCAGTATCCGGACATCGTTCCGACCGAAATTCAGATTTCGGCGACTTATCCCGGCGCCACGGCCGAGGTTTTGGCCGATACGGTCGCCGCACCGATAGAGCAGGAAGTCAACGGCGTCAAGAACATGATTTACATGTACTCAAGCGCCACCTCCAGCGGCTATCTGACCATCGGCGTTGTTTTTGACATCGGTACCGATCCCGATCAGGCGACCATCGACGTCAACAACAAGGTTCAGGCCGCCACCGCCAAACTGCCGGCCGAAGTCGTCAAGCAGGGCGTGACCGTCAAACAGAAGTCAAACTCCATCTTGCAGATTGTTACCATGCGTTCGACCTCCGACCGTTATGATACGGTTTATGTCTCGAACTATGCGCTGCTGAATGTTCTGGATGAAATCAAACGTATCAGAGGCGTCGGCGATGCTTCGCTGTTTGCTTCTCAGGACTATTCGATGCGCATCTGGCTCAGCCCCGACAAGCTGGCTGACTATAATCTGACGCCGCAGGACGTGATAGCCGCCGTACAGGAACAGAACTCCCAGTTTGCCGCCGGCCAGTTCGGCCAGCAGCCGATGGGCGAATATCAGCCTTATACCTACAGCGTCAACACCAAGGGCCGTCTGGTCGATGCTAAGGAGTTCGGCAATATCATTCTTAAAAGCAACAACGACAGCGGCGCCATGCTTCGTCTGAAAGACGTGGCGCGTATTGAACTTGGCGCGCAGGATTACAGCGTCGCTTCCAAGTTCAACGGACAGGACAGCATCGCCTTTGCAATATATCTGCAGCCGGGTGCCAATGCGCTGGAAACGGCGGAACTTGTCAAGTCCAAGATGGAAGAACTTTCCAAACGCTTCCCGGAAGGCATTGTCTACGATATTCCGTATGATACGACATTGTTCGTCAACGTTTCAATTAACGAGGTGGTTCATACGTTTTTTGAAGCTGTCGTTCTGGTTATTCTGGTCGTTTACCTGTTTTTGCAGAATTTCCGAGCCACGCTGATTCCGATTCTGGCGGTGCCTGTGTCGATTATCGGTGCTTTTGCCGGCATGTATCTGCTTGGTTTTTCAATCAATCTGCTGACTTTGTTCGGCCTCATTCTGGCCATCGGCATTGTCGTTGACGACGCGATTATCGTGCTTGAAAACGTCGAACGTCTGATGAGCGAAGAGGGGCTTTCGCCGAAAGAAGCGGCGGTTAAGGCCATGCAGGAGGTTTCCGGTCCGGTTGTCGCCGTGGCGCTGGTTTTGTCTTCGGTCTTTCTGCCGATTGCTTTTCTCGGCGGCATGACCGGCGTGATGTATCAGCAGTTCTCGGTAACGATTGCCGTCTCGGTGCTGATTTCGGCGCTGGTAGCGCTGACACTGACACCGTCTCTCTGCGCCCTGATAATCAAACCGCATAAGGAAGGACATGAACCGGCGCGTTTTTTCCGCTGGTTTAACGTCTTTTTTGAGAAGGTAACCGAATGGTATCTGGCCGGTGTCAAACTGTTTTTGCATTATCGCAAAATTGCCGTTTTGTGTTTTGTCGGCGTTATTTTGTGCATTCTGGCTCTGTTCAAGGTTGTGCCGGGCGGACTGGTGCCGATGGAAGACATGGGCAACCTGCTGATGGCCTATGATATGCCGCCGGCTTCGTCGCTGCCGCGGACGGAGAAGTTTACGGATGCCGTTTCTGCCGAAGTCGCCGAAAATCCGGACGTCGCCGACATTCTGACTATTAACGGCTACAATATTCTGTCTTCTTCGCAGAATACCTATTCGGGCATCAGTTTCATCACGCTTACCGACTGGGACAAACGTCAGGGAGCCGCCAATTCGGCCGATACATTGTCCAAGGTCTTTACGCGTATCGGCATGAGCCGCCCGGAAGGCATCGGCTATGCGTTCAGCATGCCCCCGATTATGGGGCTGAGCATGACCGGCGGTTTTGAGGGCTATATCCAGAACCGTGCCGGCAAAACCTCCGCCGAACTGATGGACAAGGTCAACGAGTTTATCCAGGCTGCCGCGCAAAATCCGGCGCTGCAAAACGTCAAAACTACTTTTTCGGTTTCCACGCCGCAGTACCGCATTGATTTGGACCGCGAAAAGGCGCGTATACTCAACGTTTCGATTGACGCGATTTATTCGGTTCTGCAATCGACTTTCGGCAGCATGTACGTCAACGACTTCACTTATCTGGGGCGCAACTTCCGCGTCACGCTCCAGTCGGAAGACCATTTCCGCCGCACGCCGGACGACTTGCGCTACGTCTACGTCAAGTCCAATTCCGGCGAGCTGATTCCGATAAGCACGCTGATAAGCGTTGAGCGCGTGACCGGACCGGAACTCGTTAACCGTTTCAACATTTTCCCGGCCGCCAAAATCATGGGCGACCCTGCGCCCGGTTACAGCTCCGGTCAGGCGATTGCCGCCATGGAAGAGGTTGCTGACGAAGTTCTGGGCAGCGACTACTCCCTGTCCTGGATTGGTTCGGCTTATCAGGAAAAACTGGCTGGCGGCACGCAGGCCTTTGCTTTCGGCCTGATAATGATCTTCCTGATTTTGTCGGCGCAGTACGAAAAATGGTCTTTGCCTTTTGTCGTTCTGCTTTCGGTGCCGTTTGCAGTGCTGGGTGCCTTGCTGGCAGTCTGGCTGCGCGGTATTGAAAACGACCTTTATTTCCAGGTCGGCTTGGTTACGCTGATTGGTCTGGCTGCCAAAAACGCCATTTTGATTGTCGAATTTGCCGTTATGCAGGTTGAGGCCGGGCTTTCTTATGCCGAAGCAGCGGTTGAGGCGGCCAAGCTTCGTTTCCGCCCGATTGTCATGACCTCGCTGGCGTTTACGTTCGGTGTTTTGCCGCTGGCGGTTTCTACGGGCGCCGGTGCGGCCAGCCGTCATGCCATCGGAACAGGCATGATTGGCGGCATGCTGCTGTCCACCTTTGTGGCCACGCTGTTTGTACCGATGATGTTTGCAATTATCGGCGAGGCCTTTGACAGGAAGAAAAAAGGACGGAAGAAATGACGCAGGCCGTAATACTTACCATGGTCGCCGACCGTGAGCAGGGGCTGAAAATAGCGCGCAGCCTGGTGAAAGCCGGTTTGGCGGCCTGTGTAAACGTCATTGGCGGGGCGACGTCTGTCTACCGCTGGCAGGGAAAAATCTGCGAAGAACGGGAGCTTCTGCTGGTCATTAAAAGCGAAGCGGCTAACTTTACGGAAATTAAGGAACGGATATTGAGCCTTCACGACTATGAACTGCCGGAAATTGTCATGTTTCATATTGACAAAGGCTATGACGAATATCTGAAGTGGATTTCCGCCAACAGCTGAAAAAATCCCTCTTCGGAGGGATTTTTTTTGCGCATTTTTACCATTTGTTAAACTCGGATGATATACCTTACAGACAGTATTTTACAATTATAGATTATCTTCTGTCTTAAGCTTTTGTCCGTGTTGTTTTCATCGCTTTATTTGTTCTGATTCCTTTTTAAACCGATGATTTTCACAACCGCATTATTTTCTGACTTCAAACATTTAGGTTGTCGGATAAATGTTTGCAAAAAAGCCTGATTCCCTGTCACGCTTTTCTCACTTTGCTCCGTGTTCATTGCTCTGAACCATCCGGAGAAGTCGACACGGCAGCACCTTGGTCATCTGAATTTTTTCGTAATTGCAAGTGCGGAAAATTTCGGAAGACTCTCCCCATAAATTCAGTTCCGGCCGGACTGTTATTTATAAAAAATTAGTCGGTAGATTATTTAGTTTATATACTGTCAAAAAACGCTTCCCGTTGAAAAAACAAGAGGCGTTTTTTTGTGTCCTGATTCTGCTGTCGGACGGTTTAATCTGAGCATTCGGTTCTGTCGCTGCTGTTTAGTGGCAATTTATAGTCGTCTGATACATAGCATTTGGCTTTGCCGGTGCATTTTACCGAACCGTTCCAGATACTCTCCGGACACCCGTCGTCTTCGCTGCAGCAACGCGGCAAAACATAAGACGAAACGCCTTCTTTGAACGTAAGCTCGGCACTGTTCTTGCCCTCTGTGGCCAAAATGCGCCCATTGAAATATATGCAGGAGCCATGTTCGCTGTCGTTTGCATGTGTCCTTTGGATATAAACATGCGTATCCGGGCCGGGATTGCTGAACAGTGAAGCGCAGTAATATCCTGAAGAAGCTTGGGTATAAGAAGAAGGATTAAGCGTGATTTTACCGACAGGGTTTCTGTTTATGGTTACATTGGTCAGATTAGGTAAACTGTCTGTAAAATCGAGGTATAAGCCGCCGTCGTTTCCTTCTTCGTAATAAGAAGATGTAATCGTTCCGCTGATTTTTTCGGCGGAGATTTTTACGGGTTTATCTTCTGTCGTTCCGATAATCGGCACAGACCCGCTGATGCTGTCAATTCCTTCCATTACGGCGCCGGTATACATGGTAAGACCGCTGATCGGAACTGTTACGCAGTTTGAATCGACGGACAGTTTTGAGTCGGCAAACATAACGACGTTTTCAAATTCCGGACAGCGTTTGGGCATAAAGAGGGCTGAACTGCCTTTGCTTAATGACAATCCCCTAACATGGCTTAAATATGATTTGAGATTGCCGTTAACGGTAATGTTCGACGAAAAGCCGTACCCGGAATAAGTATTTGGTGTGTAATATGTTAATGTTACGTCGCCTTCAATGGTTGTATTTTCAATAATAGCGCTTGGACGGCAGTAATGTTCACAGGCACTGAATTCGTCGGCAAAGTCAACCGGCGACAGAATATCGGAGTTGATGAGCGGTACCGTATCGTTGACGCTATAACAGTAACATGCCTCATCCATATTTGTAACGCCTGCGGTATAATCGTTTTGTGAAGAACTGCCGCTGACATAACTCGGATATTTTGCATAGATCAGATTTTCGCAGGTCCGCGTATTGCAGACGTATTTGTGGGTATTTTCGTCATAGCTGTAACCTTCCGGACAGTCTTTCCAGCAGCCGTAACTGCTTGGATTGGGGTTTGGCGCGGAGCATTTGTAACAGGTTTTGGTGCCGCATTCGTTTTTTGCCGAGGAGGAACCAAACGAACATGAAAGGTTTTCATAGTATCCGTCAGGACAGTTTTCGTCACAGGGCGGCTCGCAGCTCTGGCATACGCTAAACATTTCGGTTGTACCGCTTTTGCAGCTCTGAGCGCCGATTTCGCCGCCGCAGTCACAGTGCAGAAATCCGTTGCAGGCGGCATCGTGGCGCTGATATTTCATTGTGCCGCAGCTGTTGCAGACGGCGCCGGCTTCATATCCTTCGGCATTGGCTTCTTCCAAAGTATAGTCGTAACCGTCGCACGGATTGCACTTGCATTTTTGATAAGAGCTGTCATAAGGGCAGCTTTGAGAATTGTCCGGGATATAACCGTCGTCGCAGCTGTTGACATAACCGGCCTCACGGCAGGCGCGGGGGCGGTCCTCTTTGCAACTCTGATAATAATTGCTGTCTTCGGGACATTGGTTGTAAAGATAAGAAGGAACCGTACAGACGGTTTGTTCATAGCCGTTTTCCATACATATTTCCTTA
>ERZ780173.120-NODE-120-length-13880-cov-2.25823_pt1 | contig 13880 bp, 13 predicted proteins | sample MGYA00433079_ERZ780173 | MGnify/ENA primary metagenome ERZ780173 (study PRJEB29588, sample SAMEA2151606) | human gut metagenome | biome: human gut; feature: human-associated habitat; material: faeces | place: Denmark | collected 2008/2010 ...
ACCGACTTCTTAATCAGGTAGTCGGCCAGTTTGGACAGGGACTTGGCTTCAGCTGTGTTGATGCCGGCCAGCTTGTCGCGCAGAGCTTTGACATTGGCGCGCTGGTCGTCGATTTCGACGTCGGTAGACTGCGGATTGCTCAGAATCTTGTCTGCCAGTTCGCCGACTTTGTCCTTTAAGCCTTCAAGCAGGGTGCGGGCAAATTTGGTCTGCTGGTCAATGGAGAATCTCATGCCCAGACCGAATTCGGCGTTGTCTTCAAACAGCGAGTTTGCCCAAGCCGGACCATGGCCTTTTTCGTCCTTGGTGTAAGGCGTGGTCGGCAGGTTGCCGGAGTAAATCGAAGAACAGCCGGTTGCATTGGCAACGACCATGCGGTCGCCGAACAGCTGGGTCAGCAGTTTGATGTACGGCGTTTCGCCGCAGCCTGCGCAGGCGCCGGAGAATTCGAACAGCGGCTGAATCATCTGCGTGGTTTTCGGCAGGTTCTTGGCAACTTCGGTACGTTTTACGTACGGAAGGGTTTCAAAGAACTTCCAACAAGCCTTCTGTTCTTCCAGGTGGTTTTCAATATGATCCATATTGATTGCCTTTCTGGTCGGATCGGCCTTGTTTTTGGCCGGGCAGGCGCTGACGCAGATACCGCAGCCGGTGCAGTCTTCGGGAGACATCTGCCAGATGAACTGTTTGCCGGCAAATTCCTTGCCTTTGTACGGCGCGGACTTAAAGCCCTGCGGTGCGTTTTTCAGTTCGGCTTCGTCGGCGACTTTCATGCGGATAACGCCGTGCGGGCAGACCAGTGAGCATTTGCCGCACTGAATACAGGTGTTCGGATCCCAAACCGGAATTTCAGTGGCAATGCAGCGCTTTTCGTATTTGGTCGTACCGGTCGGCCAGGTGCCGTCGACAACCGGTTCAAAAGCGGAAACCGGAAGCTCGTTGCCGCGGTCGGCGATGATTTCGCCGGTAACCTTTCTGACAAATTCCGGAGCATCGGCCGGAACCGGAAGCTGACGGTGGAATTTGGAGGTAACGGAAGACGGATATTCGACCTTGTGCAGATGTTCCAGAGAAGCGTCAACAGCCTGGAAGTTTTTCTGAACAATGGCGTCGCCTTTTTTGCTGTAGGTTTTCTTAATGGCGTTCTTAATCTGGGCAATGGCCTCGTCCTTGGGCAGGATGTTGGAGATTGCGAAGAAGCAGGTCTGCATAACGGTGTTGATGCGCTGACCCATGCCGGTTTCGCGGGCAACTTCGACCGCGTTGATGGTGTAGAAGTTCAGCTTTTTGCTGATGATTTCTTCCTGAACCTCAATCGGGAGATGATCCCATACTTCCTCGGCCTTGTACGGCGCGTTCAGCAGGAAGGTTGCGCCCGGTTTGGCAATTTTCAGAATGTCAACCTTGCTCATGAACGGGAACTGGTGGCAGGCGACGAAGTCGGCCTTGTTAATCAGATAAGCGGCCTTGATCGGATTATCCGAAAAACGCAGGTGTGACGTCGTCATTGAACCGGATTTGCGGGAATCGTAAACGAAGTAACCCTGACCGTACTTGCCGGCGTCTTCGGCAATAATCTTAATCGAGTTCTTGTTGGCGCCGACGGTGCCGTCAGCACCCAGACCGAAGAATACGGCGCGGACGACGTCTTTGGGCTCGGTGTCAATCGAATCGTCGAACGGCAGCGAGGTCTTGCTGACGTCGTCGGTAATGCCGACCGAGAAGCCGTTGAGCGGTTTGGCAGCGGCGCCGTTGTCATAAACGGCCTTGACCATGCCCGGCGTAAACTCTTTGGAGGACAGGCCGTAGCGACCGCCGTAGATACGCGGCATCGAAGCGATTTCATTGTTGGCAAAAGCCTGAGTCAGCGTGGCGACGACGTCCAGATACAGCGGTTCGCCGATGGAGCCGGATTCTTTGGTACGGTCCAGAACGTTGACGACCTTAACCGACTTCGGCAGAGCCTTCAGGAAAGACTTGGTCGGGAACGGACGGTACAGACGGACTTTGACCAGACCGTATTTGCCGCCGTTGGCATTGAGGTAATTGATGGTTTCTTCAACCGTTTCGGCACCGGAACCCATGATGACGATGACCTGTTCGGCATCGGCGGCACCGACATAGTCAACAACATTGTATTTGCGGCCGGAGATTTTGGCAAACTTGTCCATTTCTTCCTGAACAATGCCTTCAACCTTGTTATAGAACGGGTTGCAGGCTTCGCGGCCCTGGAAGAAGACGTCCGGGTTCTGCGCGGTGCCGCGGATGACCGGAGCTTCCGGACGCAGAGCGTGTTCGGCGTTGAACTGGTAGTTTACGCCCTCGAGCATGGCACGAAGGTCGTCATCGGACAAAAGTTTGATTTTCTTGATTTCGTGCGAAGTGCGGAAACCGTCAAAGAAGTGCATAAACGGAACGCGGGAGCGCAGCGTGGAAGTCTGGGCAATGGCCGCGAAGTCGTGGGCTTCCTGAACGGAATTGGAGCACAGCATGGCAAAGCCGGTCTGACGGCAGGACATGACGTCGGTGTGGTCGCCGAAGATGGACAACGCATGGTAAGCCAGAGAACGGGCGGCAACGTGCATGACGAACGGCGAAAGTTCGCCGGCGATTTTGTACATGTTCGGAATCATCAGGAGCAGACCCTGCGAAGCGGTAAAGGTGGTGGTCAGGGCACCGGCCTGGATTGAACCGTGGCAGGCGCCGGCGGCACCGGCTTCGGACTGCATTTCCTGAACTTCGGGAACAACGCCCCAGAGGTTCTTCTGTTTGGCAGCAGACCACGCATCGGCCCATTCGCCCATCGGAGACGACGGGGTAATCGGGTAAATTACGCAGACTTCATTCATGCGGTGGGCAACGGAAGCAGCGGCTTCGTTACCGTCCATCATTTTCATCTTAACGTCAGACATATATTTTTATCCTTGTATGGTTAACATAGAAAAGGCCCTCGGATTAAGACGATTTTATGCCTAATCTTCCGGCCTCGGGTTACTTTAAATAGAATCTTATGTACGCGTTTTATAGCACTTTATTTTTTTAAATGCCAGCAAAAAAGACTCAATCCGGGCAGGGTCTTGATAAGTCGGAAATATCCGGTTTTGTTGATTTGTTTTGTCTAGACAAAAGCGGCTGGCCGTGTTATGTCAAAAAGCCTGTAGATGATTATTGTGCGGTTGAGAGAATAAATATTATTGTTTAACTTAAATTCGTTGTATATGAATGATTTGATTATTATGGCCGCAATGTTGGCCGTGTTTGGCATCTGGCTGCTGTTTCATCGTCTGAAAAACCGAAGACCCGCTGACGATGATCCCGGCGGTAAAGACTTTGTCCTGACAAGAGAGCAAGTTGAAGAACTTAACCGGCAGCGTGCAGAGAAAGAGGTTGTATTGCCGTCTGCATCCGGGGAAGAAAACCGTCCCGTTTCGGAACCTTCTGCCGCGGAGCCTGTTATGGAAAAGCTTTCGGCGCCGGCAGGGGGAAGGGAAAAGCAATCCGAGGAACTTACGGAGGCGGATTTGTGGAACCAGTGGGTTGCCAGAACCGGCGATTATCGTCTGTCGAAAGACGCGATTGCGGCTGCGGCGGGGCATTTGACGCCCGAGCAGGCGCTGACGCTCTGCAAGCGGTATCGGGAACAGCATCCGCAGCTTTATGCCGGCATTCGGAAATACGCCGACTGGTATGAGCGTTCCGAACCGGCGGCAAAAATCATCGGTCTGCGTATGGAGGCGCTGATGAAGCAGGGCGGCATTATCCGTCGCCGCTGATTTTGCAGAACAAAAGAGACAGCAGGTTGAAAGCCCGGCTGTCTTTTTTTTGTCTAGACAGTCGGAGGGGAATGTGGTATATTGCGCGCAATCAGCTAAGACTTTGAGAATGTATCATTATAAATTAACCAAAAAAATTCAGTTATGAAAAATTATCCTACAATTCTTTGGGCGAACGATGCGCTGAAAAAGGGAAGTTTCAGTTTCGTATGTGACGAAAATCTGATGCGTTTGCGGCATGAGCTTTCGGATTTTTGCGAGGAAGCTTATATCGAGTATGCGGTTTTGCGGGAGAAGGACGGATTTTGCCGCTGTCTGCGGGAAGAATGCCGTTTCTTTTCGGCTCTGGCGGTTATTGCCGAAAATATGCCGATGCTGCTGATGAATGACGATTTGCGGGAATTTCTCGGTCATATGTATCAGGAACCGGGTGTTTATTTCCAAGGCATGGTTGCGGTTTTGCAGGCTTGCGGAATCAGGGAAACCTATATTGCCGGATTTGCCAATCTGCATATCGGCGAACCCGAAGTCAGAAACTGGTGCAAAGCGCATTTCGGCGTCTGCAATGCCGACGAGCTGTTTGCCGCCGTGAAGAAGGAGATGCCGCTGCCGGATCTGGAACTCGTCAACCTGTGCCGTCCGCGTCATGGTTCGTGGCTGTTTTGTCTGGTGTTCTTCGTTTTGGGGCTGTTTATCGGCATGACGCTTTTAAGCGGACTGCTGGCATAGCCGGGAAGAGAATTTAAAAGAGCGGGAAGGCGTGCGGACTTTCCGCTCTTTTTTGTGCAATAGTCCTAAAAGGCTTGAAGTTTTAAAGGTTTAATTTATATTGTTTATCAGTTAAAACTTATTTCAGGAGAAAGTTCATGAGAAAACTGTTTGCCGTTTTGGCCGTATCGACCGCCGTTCTGACCGCATATAGTGCCGGCGCTGACTTTAATTTGGTTGAAGAGGCCCAGAAGATTCAGAACAAGCAGGACGAACTGACCAAGAAAGTTGCCGACGCAAAAGCCGAGGCAGCCAGAAAATATGAGGCTCAGAAAGCCGAACGCGAAGCTAAGGCCGCCGAACAAAAAGCCGAAAGAGAGGCAAAAGCTGCCGAGCAGAAAGCCAAATATGAAGCCAAAAAAGCCGAGATAGAGGCAAAGAGAGCCGAACAGCAGCAAAAAATCGACGAAAAGAAAAAAGCTCTGGACACTCTGTTTGCAAAGTAAAAAAAATGAAGAAAATATTTCTGATGACAATGCTGTTTTTGAACGTTTCGGCCTGCAGCGGCATGGCTCCTTTTCCCGAGGAAGACAAAACGCCGCTGACGCCGCAGGGGCGCCTGAACGCCTGTATTTTGGAACAGGCCAGGAGTAAGGCCGCAAATCCGGAAACTTTCAGCAACGTTGACCTTGCCGCCAATCAGGTTGCCAATTACTGTATCCGCAGTCTGGATATGCTGGACAGCGGTTTGTACCGCCAGTCGGTTGTCAATGCAACATCGATTATAAATTCGTATAATCAATGAGTAAGCGGAAGCGTTGTCAAAATGGCGGTGCTTTTGTTAAAAAAATGTTGATTAATTGGCAGATGCGTTTATAGTATGAATGTTTCTGCCGCGGGTATAATTCAATGGTAGAATGAGAGCTTCCCAAGCTTTTAATGCGGGTTCGATTCCCGTTACCCGCTCCACAACAAAGCCCGCCCATTGAAGGCGGGCTTTGTCGTGATTGCGGACGGGAATGTTTTCGTTCGCGGCGGCAAATGCAAGCGATTTAATTTAATTGATTTTCTATGGGTAGTATTCTACACTGGATTGCGGTTGCAAAATGCGGTGAGGTTTGAAGCCGCAGGCAGTCTTTGTTGCATTCAGGCGTTTTCAGGCTTTGCGGCAACCGTTTTTCCTGAAGATACAAACAGAGTGAGGAATGATGAGAAAAGACTTTTATGTTTTCCGGCACGGAGAAACGGAACTGAACCGGCAGAAGCGTTGGCAAGGTTCCGGCACGGACTGTGATTTGAACGCGGCCGGGGTCAGGCAGGCGGAAGAACTTTTGGAAAAGTTCCGCGGCAAAAAGCTTGAAGTCATTTTCTCAAGTCCGCTTATTCGTGCCCGGCATACGGCCGAGGTAGTTGCCGGCGGTTTGGGTTTGCCGGTAATCGTGCGCGAGAATCTTCGCGAATGTTTTTACGGCGAAGCCGAAGGGCAGCCGATTGCCGATTTGGCGGAGAGCTGTCCCGAAATATTGAACAACTGGTATAATCCCGCCGAAAAATATCTGGACATCCGTTTTCCGGGCGGCGAGAGCAAAAAAGAGGCTCGCGACCGCGTATTGAAAGAACTTGACGCTTTGGCGGCAGAACCGTACCAGGTTGCCGGCGCCGCCATTCACGGCGGAACCATGGGGCAGCTGCTTAATTATTATCATGTGCCTTATGACAAGATTCCCAACTGTGCTGCTTTGCATTTGGTTTATGAGGACGGCAACTGGCGTGCCGAGGGGGGAATTTTTTAATGCGGAAAGACGTATATTTGTTCAGGCACGGACAAACCGATGCCAACAAGGAGCACCGCTGGCAGGGGTGCGGCATTAATCTTTCCTTAAACGAGGAGGGGCGGGTTCAGGCTTTTTCGGTTTTGGAAAAATTGAAAAACGCCGGTTTGGAATGCATTTTTTCTTCGCCGTTGAAGCGGGCTTTGGAGACGGCCGAAATTGTCGCCGGAGCTTTAAATCTGCCGGTTAAAGTTCGGGAAGAGTTTCGGGAAGGCTGTTTCGGCGAAGCGGAAGGAATTACGACGGCCGAGCTTGACGAACTGTGGCCGGATATCAGCAGCCGTTGGAAAAATCCCGAGGAACTTGACGTCGGTTATCCGGGCGGCGAAACCAAACGGCAGATTCAGGAAAGAATGTTTGCCGCGCTGAATACGCTGCTGGACGAAGATTATGACGTTTTCGGCGTAGCGACGCATGGTTCGGCGCTGCGCAATCTGTTGCATTTATTTGGGGTTGATTTGGGCCGGATTGCCAATGGAACGATTTTTCATCTGGTTTATGAAAACGGCGGCTGGCGGGAGCCTTTGATTAAGCCTACATGAACGACGGTTCTATATGAATGACGACGCGGCGGTTGCGAATGCGGTTTTCCGGTATCGGGTCGCCGAACGGGTCGAGGTTAGGATATTTGGGGCTGACGTCGTTCATGCCGGTTGCGCGCATGCGGACACGGGCAATGCCGCGTTCTTCCAGAAAACGGGCGACGGCAGATGCGCGAGCCGAAGAAAGTTCCCAGTTGGAAGGATATTTTTCACTGGCAACTTTTTCGTCGCTGGTATGTCCTTCAATGCTGAAGACAAAGTTTTTGTAACGATCCGACTGAAGCGTGGCGGCCATTCTTTTGAGCGCGGGAAGCGCTTCGGGCTTGATGTCGGCAGAACCGCGGTTGAACAGCATGTCGCCGCCGAACTCGAGAACAATGCCCTGCGTGTCGCTGCCGATGGCGACCTTCTTTTCCAAATCCAGCGATTGAATGTCGTCATTGAGTTCGGTCATCAGCATTTCAATCGGGCGCTGAATTATCTTTTTGCCCAGTCCTTCGCTCAGGCCGGCGGAAATCTGCTCGTATTTGGCGACGTCCGGTTTGGAAACGGAAAGCATCATGACAAAGAAGCACAGCAGCAGCGTTACCATGTCGCCGTAGGTCGACATCCAGTCTTCGTCAATTTTTTCTTCCGGTTTCTTCTTCATGATAATATCCTATTTGCCCGAATTAAGGTCACGGTCGATGGAAAACTGCTCGCTGAGGTCGACAAAGGAGTTGATTTTGTCCTGAATGTAACGCGGGCTTTTGCGTTCGGCAAGGAGAACCAGGCCTTCCATCTGCAGATTGTTTTTGAACATGGTAACGTCGTTGCGGGCACTCATTTTGGTTGCCAGCGGAATGAAGATAAGGCGGGCGAGAATAATACCGTAGAACGTGGTAATGAGGGCTACGGCCATACTGGGACCGATGGCGGAAGGATCGCCGCCCATGTTGCTGAGCATGATAATCAGGCCGATGAGGGTTCCGAGCATACCGAATGCCGGCGCGTCGCCGCCCATTTTCTTAAGGGCGTCGGTTTCGCGGCGGTCGCGTTCAGCCTGAGATTCCATCATGTGCTCCATAATGGTTTTGATTTCAGCGCCGGTATAGCCGGTAACGACCAAATCGGCACCGTAGGCCAGAAACGGATTGTTGGCGCGGATGTCATCGGTAATTTCGTTTTCCAGACCCTGCAGGCCGTTTTTCTGAATGATATATGCCCAGCGCACAATCTGGCCGACTTCGTCTTTCAGCGAGGCTTCGGAATCCTTGTGACGGCCGAAGGCTTTGCCCATAAGACGAATAGCCTTGAGTGCGAGACCGGTTTCGTACGAAAGGAAAAGAGCAACGAAAGTGCCGCCGATGACGATAATCATACTCGGGACGTCGACGAACGCCAACGGCTTGTCCGTTGCCGACAGGATGGAACCGAGCACGACGCAGACAGCGGCGATGAAACCAAACAGTGTTCCTTTTGACATAATTTCTAAAGTCCTTTTGTTATCAGGTCGTTAATAATTATTTCTTTCCGGCTTTGACGTAGGCGATGTTGGCATGTTCTTCGCAGTAGGTCTGGCCAATTTTGACTTTTTTGCCGCAGAAATGGAAGTTTTCGTCTTTGGGGTCGCCGACGGGCCAGCGGCAGGTATGGTTGTCCAGATCGGTCAGCGAAGTTTTGCCACAGTGCGAATGGCTGCTTTTGACCGGCATTTTGGCAACCGGTTCGAATTTTTCTTCCTTTGCCGGTTCGGGACGCTTTTCTTCTTTGGCCTTGACCGGTGCCGCTTTTTCTTCTTTTGCCGGTTTGGCCGGAACGGCTTTTTCTTCGGAAATTTCGTCTTTTTTCTTAATCGGGGACGGCCGTCCGGAGAGCTGCAGGCGGTGAACTTTGCCGACGATGGAGTTTTTGGAAACGCCGAGGCGTTTGCCGATTTCGCCGGTGGTTAAACCTTCATGCCACATTTTTTTGAGGTCTTCAACCATTTGCTCAGTCCATGCCATGTTTTTTCTCCTTAAATTAAGCTTTTGAACCAATCTATTCTGATATTATGAAAATATCGTTACCGAGTCTAGCAATATTAGCATTTTATCACTTTTTTTTTGTAAATTTATAGATTATATTGTTCGCAAATCATCTTTTTAAGGGAGTATAAAATGCGCGAAAATTATGTTAAAATTCTGTTGGCTCTCGGCCTGCTGCTGCCTTCTTCCGGTTCTTTGGCCGCGGACAAGGAAATTATACTCGATAAAGACAAATCCGTGGATATGGCAATCAGTATTTACAACAACAGTCTGGGTTTTGTTCGCGATACCCGGGAGGTTATGCTCGAAAAGGGCAGCAGTTCGGTCGCCTTCGTCGGCGTAGCCGACCAGATTAAGCCCGAGACCGCCATGCTTTCCGGCAGCGGCGTTACGGTAACCGAACAGAATTACAACTATAATCTTCTGACTCCTTACAATATTCTTAACGAATCCGTCGGGCAGACGGTAAAAACGGCCCTGTACAATGAACAGACCGGGCAGACGGTTTTTAACAGCGCCAAAATCATCGACAGCAACAACGGCCGGCCGATTTTGCAATTCGATTACGGTATCGAGACCGATTTCCCGGGGCGCATCGTTTATGAAAAACTGCCGGAAAACCTTACTGCCAGGCCGACGCTGGACATTTCGCTCAACAACAAGACGGCCGGTACCAAAAAGCTGGAACTTGCCTATCTGACTTCCGGCATCAGCTGGAAGGCCGATTATGTAGCGGAAGTCAACGGCAGCAACACGCTGGCTTTGAACGGGTGGATTACGCTCAACAACCAGTCGGGCACCACATATGAAAACGCCGCCGTGCAACTGATTGCGGGGAGTGTCAACGAGGTACAGCCGCCGGTTATGCCGCGGATGTACGGTTTGGCAATGAAAGCGGCCGTAAATGACATGGCTGTGGCCGAAAGCGCCGCTGCCGGCGCGAGCAGCGAGGCCTTTGCCGACTATTACCTTTATACGCTGCCGGTACGGACGACGATTAAGGACAACCAGTCCAAGCAGGTAAGCCTGTTTACAAAGGAGAAGGTTCGTTTCGTCCGCGAATATAAGCTGGTTTCGCCGCTGTATGCGGGACTTAACATGCGCGAGAACGAGTTCGAAAATGCCAATCCTCAGGTTACGTACAAGCTGAACAACGTCGAGGCTGAAGGCCTGGCGATGCCGCAGGGAACGGTGCGCTTTTATGAAAACGACAGCAAAGGAAACATGCAGTTTATCGGCGAGAGCGAATTTCGGCAGCTGGCCAAAGGCGACAAGACCGAGCTGCCGCTGGGCAAGTCTTTTGACGTTTCGGCCAAGGGGAGAATTACCGGCGTGACCAGGCTGGCCAAAGACAGCTATGAAGGCGATTTTGAAATCACGCTTAAAAATGCCAAGAGCGAATCGGCCGTCGTTAATTTTGAGCAGAAATTCGGAGGCAGCTGGACGATTGTTTCGGAAAGCGTAAAAAGCGAGAAGAAGAACGCTTCGACGGGACTCTGGAAAGTTGAGGTTCCGGCAAACGGCGAAAAAGTGCTTACCTTTAAGGCCAGAATTACGGCATTATGAGAAAAACGGGACGGATATTAGCTGCGGCAACCGCGCTGGCTTTTGCTTTTGCTGCACAGGCAGCGCCGGAAAAGACGGTCAGTTTTGACGTCGATATGGACATCGGGCAGAAACTGCCGCCTTATGAGGAAATGCTTAAAAAATATGTTGCCGATAATCGGATTGTCGATCGCGGATATGATTTTCACTGGGATATCGGCAATATTTTTGACAGCGTTTTCCGAATGACCATAGACTATTACGGGCAGACCGAGAAGCGCATTAAAAACGTTCACGAAGACGATTTGACGGCGCTGCTTTCGTCCGTTCCTCCCGAATATTACCAGTACATCGGCCCGTATCTGCATACGGTGCCGAACATGCCGGAGAAGATTCTGAACATGCCCGGCATCAAAGAAACCAAAAACCGGTTTCCGAAAAGAATAGCCCGCGAGCTTGAGGGAATAGAGGACCTTGAGTTCGTTTCGCCGTACCTGTATTATGTGCTGATGCCGGAAAGCTGGCCGGATTACCGGCGGACCATGGAAAAGGCGCCGCGGCCGTCAACCCGGGCGAAAGTCGAACATGATCCGGCATTTTTCGAAAAAGTTAAAGCGCTGGTGCCGGACGAAGATTTTCTGCCGGGAGCGGAAAAACAAAGCAAACTTTCACTAAGCGACCTGCGGACGCTGGAACCGACCAAAAACGGGCCGCTGACCGCCGCCGACGTGAAGGCTTTTACCGGAACGCTGGACAAGGTCAATGCCTTTACCAAAGATCTGAAAAACTATGACCGGATTAATACCGCGGGCATTCTTATTGACGTGTGGGAAAAGGAAAATGGACGGGGACCGCAGGTCAGCCTGCTGAAAGATCTGGTTAATCCGTGCCAGCGTCTGGTTCAGAAAGTCAGGTACGCCGGATTGGAACGCGAGTTTTCCAGAATCGTCAATACGGAGGGGTTTGATGCGGAAGGCTGGGCTTATACCTGTGACAAGGCGGTCAAGGCGTATAGGGTTTCCATGCTTACGCGAAGCGTGGTGGCGGGAATTCTGATGTATCGGCAGGGCGTTTATGACGCGTTCAGGGATATTGCCGGCGAACGTATCGGAAATCTGCAGCGGGAAACGGTGCAGGCGGTTTTGGAAATGTATGAGGCGCCGACGGCCGACGTGCTGGAGACGCGCAAAAACCGGAGCGAACTCGGCAGAAAGATTATTGACAATAACCGATTTATAGGTAATGCTCCGATTTTAGTGCTGTACTAATGCGGAAACGAACAGGGACGAAAACAATGAGAACAGTTGTGTTGGGCGGCGGAGAGAGCGGCACGGGCGCGTGCCTGCTGGCCAAAAAGCTCGGACATGAAGTTTTTCTGTCGGACAAGGGAAGCCTTTCCGACAAGTATCGTAAAGTTTTGACCGACAATCAGATTGAGTTTGAAGAGGGCGGTCACAGTCTCGACAGAATCTATAATGCCGGTCTGGTTATCAAAAGCCCGGGTATTCCCGACGACAATCCGGTGGTTGAGGAATTGCGGCGCCGGGGCATTGAGGTCATTTCGGAGATTGAATTTGCCGGACGGCACAGTTCGGCAAAAATGTGCTGCATTACCGGCAGCAACGGCAAGACTACGACAACGCTGCTGATTAAGCATATTCTGGATACGGCGGGAATTGACGCCGGGCTGGCCGGCAATGTCGGTTTTTCGCTGGCGGCCCAGGTTGCGGCGGACGCGCATCCCCTGTATGTGATTGAGCTGTCGAGTTTTCAGCTGGACGGCATGTTTGATTTCAGGGCCGACGTGGCGGTACTGACAAATATTACGCCGGACCATTTGGACCGCTATGACTTCAAATATGAAAACTATATCAATTCGAAATTCCGGATTTTGCAGAACATGCGATCGGAAGACCTGTTTGTTTACGGTTATGACAGCGCCGCCGTGCGCGAAAAAGTGCGGGAACTTGATATTGTGCCGGCGCAGGCGCCGTTTACGTATCTTGACAAAAAAGACTGTGCGGCGTATATGGATGGTAATCGGCTGACGGCCAGAGAATCGGGACGGGTTTTCTCGATTGACAAAAACGAAATAAGCATAAAGGGCCGTCATAACATTTATAATGCGATGTGCGCGGTTCTGGCGTGTATGCGGCTCGGCGTCGACAACGAAAAAATTGCCGAAGGGCTGAGAAGCTTTCCTGGAAACGGTGCTGGTAAAAGACGGCGTTACCTATATCAACGACTCAAAAGCGACAAACGTGGATTCCGCGTGGTATGCGCTGGACAGCATGACCGCTCCGGTGGTCTGGATTGCCGGCGGCAAGGACAAGGGCAATGACTACAGTGTTTTGTACGAGCTGGTTCGGAAAAAGGTTAAGGCGCTGGTCTGCATGGGGCTGCACAACGAGAAGCTGATTGAGAGTTTTTCGCCGTTTTGCAAAGTGGTTGACACCGATAATCTGGAAGATGCCGTCAAGGCGGCCAGAAACTGTGCGGAACCCGGCGACGTCGTGCTGCTTTCGCCTTGCTGCGCGAGCTTTGACCTGTTCAGAAGCTACGAGCACCGCGGCGAAATGTTTAAACAGGAAGTGAGAAAGTAAAACAATGACGATTTTGGACAACATTAAAAACGTGTATTTTGTCGGTATCGGCGGTATCGGCATGAGTGCTCTGGCCCGTTATTTTAAGCTCAAAGGCTACAATGTGGCCGGCTATGACCGCACGCAGACGCCGCTGACGGAAAAGATGGCACGGGAAGAGGGAATTGCCGTCAACTATGCCGACGATGAAAATGAAATTGCCGAAATCTACCGTAATGCGGAGAATACGCTGGTGGTTTATACGCCGGCCATTCCGCGCGACAACCGTCAGCTTAACTTCTTTACCGACCGCGGCATGAAACCGCATAAGCGTTCGGAAGTTCTGGGACTGCTTTCGCATGCGGGCAAGGCGCTGTGCATTGCCGGCACGCACGGCAAAACCACAACCTCGACGCTGCTGGCCTGGCTGCTGCATAATTCACATGTCAAATGCAGCGCTTTTCTGGGCGGCATTTCCGAAAATTTCGGCAGCAATCTGCTGGTAGACACTTCGTCGGATTACATTGTCATCGAAGCGGACGAATTTGACCGCTCGTTTCTGACGCTTAATCCGGAAAAGGCGGTTATTACTTCAATGGATGCCGATCATATGGACATCTATGGCAACCGCGACAGCATTATTGCCGCGTTTGAGGATTTTGCCTGCCGGGTGGTTCCCGAAGGCGGGCTGTTTATCAAAAAGGGACTGGAAATCAGGAAGCGCAGGGTTGACGGTTTTTACAGCCTGAACGACAAGGCGGATTTTTATGCCGATAATCTGCGTTTGGAAAACGGTTTGTACAGTTTTGACTATCATGGACGCAACGGCGACATTCTCAATCTGAAGCTCGGAGTGCCGGGCATGGTCAACGTTGAAAATGCTACGGCGGCG
>ERZ780173.125-NODE-125-length-13679-cov-1.49405_pt1 | contig 13679 bp, 7 predicted proteins | sample MGYA00433079_ERZ780173 | MGnify/ENA primary metagenome ERZ780173 (study PRJEB29588, sample SAMEA2151606) | human gut metagenome | biome: human gut; feature: human-associated habitat; material: faeces | place: Denmark | collected 2008/2010 ...
AATTTTCTTCTACAAAAAAGTATGGTGTAATGATGGGGGGGATGCCTTATTTTGATGTCACAACCGGATTGGACGGACAAGGTAACCCCAAAGCGACAGAAGCGGGTGGAAATGGGAAAAGATGGAAAACGGCAGGTTTCTTCGGTCGCTTGAATTACGATTACCTGGGACGTTATTTGGCGGAAATCAATATGCGATATGACGGTTCTTCCCGTTTCCGTCGAGGAAGTCGCTGGCAATGGTCTCCTTCATTCTCTTTAGGCTGGAACATCGCTCAGGAAAAATTCTGGGAGTCGCTGACAGATATAGCCAACACATTAAAATTGCGTGTTTCTTACGGTGAATTGGGCAACCAGAATACTACAGCATGGTATCCTACCTATCGTGATATGATACTGAAGTCTTCTAATGGAACATGGTTGCAAGATGGAGTGAAGCCTAATACAGCAGAGCCGGGAAATTTGGTCAGCAATTCTTTGACTTGGGAAAAGGTTCGTACTTGGGATATCGGTTTTGATTATGGCTTTCTCAGTAATCGTTTGACAGGTAGTTTTGATTACTATATTCGTTATACGGATGGTATGGTAGGGCCTGCACCTGAACTCCCATCTATTTTGGGTACATCTGCTCCTAAAACCAACAATTGTAATTTAAGAACGAATGGATGGGAACTATCTATTGGATGGAGAGACCGTTTGAAAAACGGGTTTGGATATAGTGCTAATTTAACTCTTTCCGATGCTAAAACAATTGTTACCAGCTATCCGAGCAACGCAACAAATACTATCGGTTTGAACAAATACGTTGAAGGACGCGAAGTGGGCGAGATTTGGGGATTGGAAACAATAGGAATAGCAAAATCTGAAAATGAAATGCAAGCCCATCTCCTTTCCCTTCCTAATGGAGGACAGGATGCGATTGGTTCCAAATGGTCTGCCGGTGATATTATGTATCGTGATTTGAATGAAGATGGAAAAATATCTAAAAGTGCGGGTACATTGGATGATCATGGAGATTTGAAAGTAATAGGCAATAGTACTCCTAGATATTTCTTTGGTATTGACTTGAATGCTGATTGGAAAGGATTCGACATACGTTTATTCTTTCAAGGTGTAATGAAGCGTGATTTTTGGGGTACAAATAATTTCTGTGGTTATTTGTTTGGTGCTTATGGAACTCAAAGTATGTGGGGGGCTCGTGGACTTAAGGAACATGAGGATTATTTTCGTGCAGAGGATATAGGATTGTCAGGTCATACCATTCCTGCAAATCTTGACGCTTATTATCCTCGTCCTATTTTCTCCGAAGGAGGTAAGAACCAAGAAATTCAGACACGTTATTTGCAAGATGCATCCTATATCCGTTTAAAAAATTTCCAATTAGGTTATACTTTCCCAGCAAAATGGATGAAAAGTATGGGTTTGACCAAATGCCGTGTGTTTGTTTCCGGAGAAAATCTTTGGACTGGAACATCATTGTCTTCTTTGTTTGATCCGGAAACAATTAGTGGAGGTAATGGTGGTAATGCTTATCCGTTATCAAGCACCTGGTCTTTTGGCTTAAGTTTAACACTTTAATATACATATACAATGAAAATAAAACATATATTCTTATCTGTACTAATCGCTTCATCAGGATTTATATTTACTGCTTGCGATAACTATTTGGATGAAGTACCTGAGGCATCTATTTCCCCAGAAGTATATTTTACAGAGGCAACCCATATTCAAGCCTCTGCAGATAATTTGTACTCTGATATTCTTCCCTCTCACGGAACAGGAAATACATATGGCATCTACAAAGATGATGCAACAACGGACAATCAAATAGAGGTTACAGCCCCCAATCGTTTTACTTCCACCTTGTGGAAAGTGGACAATGCGGAAACCAGCAATTGGAACTTTGATAAAATATACAAAATCAATTTTGTATTATCGAATGTGTTGCCTAATTTTGGAGATAAAAATGCTGATGGAAACGACTTGAGCGGCAATGCCAATACCATCAATGGTGATCTTAACAGCATAAAACATTATATTGGTGAATTATTTTTTTTACGTGCTTGTGAATATTTTAAACGTTATCAGCTGTTTGGAGATTTTCCCATAATTACCCACCCATTGCTGGACGACAAAGAAGCATTGAGTGAAGCCAGTAAACGATCACCACGCAATGAAGTGGCTCGCTTTATTCTAAGTGATTTGGATAAAGCTATTACTTTGTTAAAAGCTAAAAATATGCCGACAACCAGAATAAATGCGGATGCTGCTATTTTATTAAAGTCGCGTGTGGCTCTATTTGAAGGTACTTGGTTGAAATATTTTAAGAATACGGCTTTTGTACCCAATGGTGACGGTTGGCCTGGCAAGACAAAAGATTATAATTCCACTTATCAGTATCCCAGTGGGAATATTGACAGTGAGATAGATTATTTCTTGGAAATCGCCATGACTGCCTCTAAAGATATCGCAGAACGCTATAAAAACAGACTTACAGAAAATACAGGCGTTCTGCAGCAGTCAACTAACGAAGATGCTAACCCTTATTTTGACATGTTTGCTCAAGAAGATTTATCTTCAGTCGACGAAGTTCTGTTATGGCGTAGATACGCTTATAACTTAGTGCACCACAACGTAAATGTATATGCCAGCTGGGGAAACAATGGCGTGGGTGTCACTCGCAGCTTTGTGAATAACTTTTTGATGGCTGACGGCACTCCTGTTTATACCCACGGTGATTATATGAACGGAGATGGATATTATATGGGAGACAAAACCATACACGACGTTCGTCAAAACAGAGATAGCCGATTGGTTATCTTTCTGAAAGAACCCGGACAACATAACATCTTAATAAAAGATGTGGTTGGTGAGACTGCCAATGTTGAAGAAACTTATCCATTGATTACCATTACAGACGGAGCACGCCGTTATGTAACTGGGTATGCCTTACGCAAAGGAGGAGCTTTCCATCAGAAATATTATTCCAATTCAAAAGGATATACCGCCTCTATTGCTTATCGTGCGACAGAAGCCTTGTTGAATTACATGGAAGCCAGTTATGAAAAGAATGGTACCTTGGACGGAGCAGCGACCGAATATTGGAAAATTATCCGCCGTCGTTCTCATGTAGATGAGGATTTTCAAAAGACTATTGCTTTAACGGATATGAGTAAAGAGGCTGAAAATGATTGGGGAGCGTATTCCGGTGGTAAGTTAATAGACGCAACTCTCTATAATATACGTCGTGAGCGCCGATGTGAATTTATGGCGGATGGGCTTCGTTATATGGACTTATGCCGTTGGCGTGCTATGGACCAGTTGATTGAACAACCTTATATACCGGAAGGTTTCCATTTATGGAACACTCCTATGCAGACTTGGTATGCAGATTTGCTATATGACGGATCAGACGCTTCCAATGTTTCTTCACCTAATGTCAGCGAATACTTGCGCCCTTACCAGAAGAATTCTAAACAGACCTGTTATAATGGTTTTACTTGGCGTATGGCTCATTATCTACATCCCATTATGGTCAAGCAGTTTTTGATTACCGCCCCCGATAACAAAACAGTAGAAAATTCTCCTATCTATCAAAATCCATATTGGCCCATAGTACCGGATATGCCTGCTGAAAGATAAGTTTTAGGGCATTCCAATTATAAAATATTGGAGTGCCCTAATGACAACTCGATATCATATGATTGATAAGAAAAGAGTAGCCATCATATGTACTACTTGTACGATGATACAGGAATCGTAACTAAATTCTATGTCTGCAACTCTTTATAATTCCGATATTTGTGAATACACACAAGCCGATACAAATCGGTGTTCATTCTTTATAATAATGTATCAAATAAAAAACATCGTTATCATTTTTTTCTTGATGCTTGTTCCTGTCGGAGTAACAGCCCAATATCAGAAAGCACAGGAAAAAGCCCCTTTGGTCAATGTACCTTTGGAAAATTTTGCATCACAGCAGAAAGTCCTTTTTAACTTTGGCTGGAAATTCCAGTTGGTTACAAACGAGAATAAAAATACCGATTTCGCCTCACCTGCCTTGGATGACTCTTCCTGGCGTACATTGGACCTTCCTCATGATTTCCAGTTCGAACAACCTTGGACTGAAAATGGTGGAGGTGCACGCGGATTTAAACCCATGTGCGAAGGATGGTACCGCAAGTCTTTCCCTACCGATCCGTCGTGGAAAGGGAAACGGGTGGTTCTGGATTTCGGAGGTATCATTTATCTGGGCGATGTTTATCTGAACGGTACAAAAATAGCCTCGACAGATTATGGATATGTGGGGCTTGAAGCGGACCTTACCCCTTTTCTACGTCACGACGGAGAAAACGTGGTAGCCGTTTATGCCTCCACCGGTCCCAAGAAAGGCTCACGCTGGTACACGGGAGGCGGTCTGTTCCGTGATGTGTATCTGCAGGTGCAGAATCCCACACACATCGCCCGCCACGGGGTGTATATCACCACCCCCGAAGTTTCCTCCTCCCGAGCAACGGTAGCCGTACAGGTTGAGGTGGACGGCTGGCAGAAGCATGATGTACGGATACGGACCACCCTCCGCAATCCGAAAGGTGTCATAGTGGGCTCCGTGCAATCCGGTATGCCCGAACATACGCACCAGACCTGCACGGAAGTGAGGTTACCGGCGCTTACTCTGGAGAATCCGCAACTTTGGTCATGTGAGTCCCCACAGCTCTACAATGCCGAAGTGGTGGTGACGGCAGACGGTATGGTGGTGGACAGCCTGACCGAACAGTTCGGTATCCGCAGTCTGGAATTCTCACCGGAGTTCGGCTTCAAACTCAACGGGAAGAAGATATTCCTGCAGGGCAATGCCAACCATCATGATCTGGGTGCACTGGGAGCCACCTGTTACGACAAGGCCATCGAACGCATGATGCTGCAACTCAAATCCTTCGGTTACAACTGTATCCGCTGCTCACATAATCCGTACAGTGACAGTTTTGCCCGCATTGCAGACCGTGTGGGGATACTGGTGGTGGACGAACTGACGGACAAATGGAGTGACAATGATTATTGGGGCGGACGCCAGCCATTCACCCATATCTGGCACAAACTGATTACAGAATGGATCAAACGCGACCGTAACCGTCCGTCATTTTGTGGAGCTTGGGAAACGAACTTCAGATTCGTGAAGGATGGGCAGGTTTCGAAGGAACCAACGACTGGGGAATCACTACCTATAACATATTCAACCAGCTGGTAAAGAGATGGGATCATACACGTCTCACCACTGTAGCCATGTTCCCCGCCCGTGCGGGAGCTATAACCCGGCACGACAAGGAGTTCAACGACTATTTAGTACCGCCTGAACTGGCTTGTGCCACAGAAGTGGCATCGTTCAATTACCAGTCGGACAAATATGACGCTTATTTGAAATACCGGCCGGACCTTATCCTGTTCCAGAGTGAGGCTGAAACCAGCAACTTGTTGCAGCCTTATTATAATATGGATAAAGAGCGGATGGTCGGTATCGCCTATTGGGGTTCGGTCGAGTATTGGGGGGAATCCAATAAATGGCCTAAGAAAGGGTGGAACTACTCCTTCTTTGAGCATACCATGCGCCCCTATCCCCAGGCCTATCTTATTAAAACGGCTTTCATGCCGGAGATTCCTGAAGTACATATCGGAGTGGTCGATGCGGCGGGAGCGGAAAGCGTCAGTTGGAATGATGTGATAGTGGGGCGCATGGCGCTGAACGAGTGCTGGAATCATACTCCGGGCAGCAGACGGTCACTCTTCACCTTCACTAATGCACATTCTGTAGAGTTGTTGGTAAACGGTCAGAGCATGGGAATTCAAAAAAACGATACGACACGGGCAAACCTGCGTAATATGATTTATTGGAAGGATGTTCCTTATGGCAACGGTGGCTCTGTGGTGGCAATAGCCCGTGACAAGTCGGGCAAAGAAGTGGCGCGTCATCGTATTGAAACTGCCGGAAAAGCCGTGGCACTCCGGATTGAGGCGGAAACACCGACGGACTGGAAGGCAGACGGTATGGACTTGCAATATATAAACGTGACGGTCATAGACAAAAAAGGTCGTCCGGTATGGGACTACAACGAGCCACTTACTTTACAAATGGAAGGTGCGGCACGATTGGTGGCATTGGATAACGGGGATCATTATACGGATGAGCTCTTTCATGGCATAACTTCCAAACGAATGTATCAGGGAAGGATGCAAATTATTCTCCGAAGCGATCAGGAGGCTGGGAATGTTACGGTCAAAATATCCTCAGCTGGATTGAAAGGCACACTTCGGTTGAAAACGATAAAAGAATGAAAGGAAATATATGAATAAAAGATTAAAATTACTTGGCATCTTTATAACAGCATCTTTATGTTGTTATGCCCAGACAAAAGAGTTCGATCCTTCTCTGGATCCTAATGTAACCATCGTGAGCCGGCAATCTCAGGAGGAATGGAACAGTCGCTATATGTGGTATCCGGGACAACTGGCTGCTTTCTACCAGCAACAATGTGCCCGTATCTCAAAAGAGCGTTGCGTTAATGTAGGATATCCGGGTAAATTTTTTGCAAAGAACAATCATGCCTGGTTCAGAAAAGAGGTAAGATTGAAAAAGGAAAGTAGTCTTTGCTGGGAGGGTCCGTCGGATATTATTCTTTATATAAATGGTGTAAAACAGTCTGTTTCCGGTAAACAGGTTATTTTACCCGTGGGCAGATCCTCTTTATTGTTTGAGGTGACAACGGATGACTCATTACCTTGTATCATTCTGAAAGGGGCGGGACTGGAAAATCCGGATGAATGGCAAGTCAGCATGGATAAAGAGCATTGGACAATACCCGAGAGTGCCGTCATGTATAATAAACCGGGCGTGCTGCCGGATGCTCCGCAAGATATGACAGCCCGGATTAAACCTTCACAAATACTCCCCATGCGCAATGCTGAGATGCAAGGTAAAGACGGAATTAGTATCGGAAAGAATGGTTATGTCCTCATCGACTTTTTCCATCTTGAGATTGGAACACTGACCTTTCAAGCGAAAGGAAAGGGAACTATAACCGTACGCGTTGGCGAAACTCCCGAAGAAGCACTGGAACGGGATGATAAGAAACTGGAACAATATCCATTGGCTCCTGTTACCTTGTCAGAAGAAGGAGGCACCATCACTTTGCCGGAACGCGCTCTCCGATATGTTTCACTGGAATGCGACAAGGGGGCTGAGATTACCTCCCTTCGTTTTGATGCGTCATTGTGGCCGGTAGAGCACCAGATGCAGTTTGAAACGGATGATGATTATGTGAACAACCTGTTCAAAATGAGCAGTGCGACATTGCATACTAGTATGCACCGCTTTTATCTGGACGGGGTGAAGCGTGATTTTCTTCCCTGGTCCATGGATGCGCTGGTCAGCACCCTGGCGGGGGATTATCTTTTCGGTGACCAGCAGGTGTCAAAAAACGGAATTTCCATAGCACTGATGCCGCTTGATCCGCAGAAATCAGATATAGGGATTCCTGATTATCCGTTGCATGCCCTGTTCGGCCTGAAACAGAACTATCTGCGTTTCGGTGACTTGGCCACTTCCCTTCAATACAAAGACCGCATCATCCAGTTGCTTGATTTTTATGCCTCCATCGTGGATGAGAATGGTTTTGTACACGGCAATTATGGAGACAGGCAGTTCGGTTATACCCCCGGATGGTCCACCTATAACGGTCCTGTCCGGAAAGGGGTGGCGGCCTATGCCCAGATCATGCTCTATTATAATTATGTGACCGGAGCTTATTTCGCGGATCTGTGGAAGGAGAGTGCATTGGCGGACAGATACCGCAAGTTGGCCCGGAATCTAAAAAAGAAGATTTTTGAACATTTTTGGGATGATGACCGGAAGGTCTTCATCAACGGTACAATGAATGACAATGTGACTGTGGACAAGCGTATTTCGCATCATGCCCAATATTGGGGAATACTGGCCGATATCTTTCCCGAAGAACATTATGACAACCTCTTTGAAAATATTCTGCCGAATTTGCCTAACTATTATGAGGTGGTCAGTTATGAGAAGGGTTATGAGTTTCTGGCTTATGCCAAAGCCGGGCGGATAAAAGAGTTATGGGATCATATTTATGGTGTGTTCGGCGACTGGATGGATCAGGGACATACCCGTTTCCCGGAGAACTTTATGATGAATGCTTCCCGCGCCCGTCAACTGGTGTTTTATAATCGTCCGTACGGCCTGAGTCTTTGTCATGGGGCGAATGGAGTCCCGGTAGTGGTAGGCGCATTGAACGGTCTTATCGGTTTCAGCCAGTCTTCGATGAAGACGAATGAATATACCATTAAACCGGAGTTACTCCATTTGAAGTGGATTCATTCCAGAATTCCGGTAAAGGAAGGATATATTGTCTTGAAACTGAATGCCGAGGGGGAGAGCACTATTGACATTCCGGCAGGATGTACAGTCAGAATTATAAAAAAGATCGGAAAGAAGCCACTGGTACTGAGAGAACAGGGCGGGTACAGCTTCCGGTTGAAGGACTGAGCGTTGAATAGAAAAAAGTGTCTGTTCAATAGCCATATTCTTTATTAAGTCATTCTTAATGTACTTGATTAAACCGACAAGTTGCAAGTTCTTGAATTTCTTCCTAGCTTTGTATTCGTTTGTTTTCAACAGGAGTACTTGCGTGAAGAATATGAAAAACATAGGAAGGATAGTATTACCAATCATTATTTTGTTATTGACTGTGCGGATAAATGCCGTTCCGGTCAAAGCATTTGATATGATAGTAAGAAACCTTCCTAATTCGGAACAGTTGCCGACCAAAGAATTGCTTTGTATTTTCCAGGATTCGGAAGGATATATGTGGTATGGCACTGAAGGGGGAGGCTTGTGCCGTGATGATGGATATACGGTGAAAGTATTCCGTTCTGATTTCAAGAACCCGGGAATCTTGGAAAACAACAGTGTGACGTGTATTACTGAAGACGGTGAAGGGAAAATATGGTTTGGAACGAAGCGTGGCGCCTATATTTTGTCAAAAACAGATTATGAGATAAGGGCGCTTGCTGATGAAACGATAAAGAGCTGGACTATAACTACAATGACAGCGACGTCTGATGGTACGATCTGGATTTCGACTAACAGGCATTTGTTTCGATACAATGAGTCAGGGGAAAGAACTGGAAAATACATTCTTAAATGGAAAGGACGGGAGAATACCGTCAATTCTATTTATGAGGATAAGAAACAGACTGTTTGGGTAACTCAAGCAAAAGGCGGGCTTTTTTGCTATGATAAGGTAAAGGACTCTTTTATTTCATATCCTTGGCCCTATGATGAGTATCCCACAAGCATGACGGAAGATCATAACACCCCGTATTATTGGGTTACTACTTGGGGAAAAGGTATTGTACGTTTTGATCCCAAGGCACAGGATACAGACAAAATGTTTGGATTGCAAACAGTGGATAATGCGTCTTCTAACTCCGATACCCGAAAGCTTCATCATATCATACAAGATTCTGTTAAGGGATATTTGTGGGTGATTGCGGCAGATAATTTATATGCCTATAAAATAACGGCCGATGCATCTTTGGATAAGGTAGATCTCTCCCGTTTATTATCAGCTGACAGGAAAATCCTCACAAAGATTCTTTCCGATCAATCCGGAAACTTATGGGTGACAGGTTATTATCCTTCTTCTTTCATTATTTCTTTTCTTCCTAATGAAGTGCGTCCTTTGTCTATGGAAGGGGTAAAGCAAAATTTGGGGGTAATCGCGTCTCCTATGCAGTTTTCTCAAGAGAAAAATTATTATTGGATCAGGCAAAAAAAATTGGGGCTGTATGCTTATGATCCCCAAAGAGATCGTATGTCTGTTGTTAAGAATGACAGGGAGCTTTCTTTTTTCTTTGAGAGGCCATCGGATAGAGAGGGACTCTATATGGTAAGGGATCATTCGGTAATTTTAATTCGGTATAAGGAGAACCGGCTTTTTGAATCCATCGTATGTGCCATACCCATTAAACAAGGTGAGCGTATCCGTGCTTTGCATGATGACCACCATGGAAATCTTTGGATAGGGACTACTTACCATTTATTTCGGTATAGCTTGGAGGAAGACCGATTGACTACAGTTTGTGATGATGTTAGTTTTATAAATGCTATCGTTTCGTCTAATGAAGGAGTTGTTTATTTTGCAACTGAAAGTAGAGGGTTGTGGAGAATTTCCGGAGAAAGCCGGTTGCAAATAAAGGATACTGGAGAAAATTATTCGGTATTGACTGTCGCACCGGACAACAATCTTTGGGTGGGTACTAAACAGGGCAATGTGTATAGTTATTCTCCGGATACGAATGATTTTATTTCCCGGACAAAAGATTGTGGATTGACAGGGGATGCTGTGTTGGATATAAAATCGGATGACGATGGGAATCTTTGGATTCTTACATCACAGCGGGTGATGGTCTATCATCCCGGAACACATATCTTTACTATGATGTCTTGTACTGATTCTTGGATAAATCTGGAAGATTTCCAGTCATTGTATAAAGGTCCTCGGGGAGAAATGAGTGTGGGTGGACGAGGTGGAATTGTGACTTTTCCTCACTATAATGAAAAAAAGAGAAGGATACCTGAGCCAACGGTGCGTTTGACATCCGTCGAAATGAATAACACCTCTGAAATCGGGGTGGATAATCAAAAGAAAATAAGCCTGTCTCCTCATGAGAGAAATGTGAAATTGTTTTTTTCTACTTTTGACCATTTGAATACGAATAAGGTAAGATATGCTTATCGTTATAAACAAAGAAACGATAATTGGGTGGCTTTACCGGCAGGGGAAAATAGTATCGGCTTGTCTGATTTGTCAAAGGGGGAATTTGAACTGGAAGTCCGTGCTACAGATGAGAATGGTCTGTGGAGTAAGAGTACATTGACGGTTATGATCCAGTGTCTGCCTGCTTGGTATGAAACAGGTTGGGCGTATTTGTTTTATATACTTGTTGTTTTATCGGTGGTGTGGGGATTGGGCCGGATGTATATGAAATTACGGAAGCCCATTATTGCACAGACTGTTCTGCCACTGGAACAAAATCCGGAGCAAAGGCATGAGATAGATCCATTGCCGGAAGAAGGAAAAGTAGAAGCGAATTCTATTTCAGCATCTGATGAGCAATTAATAAGGAAGGCATTGGATATGGTTGAGAAGAACCTTAGTAATCCTGAATATTCCATAGAAGATTTAAGTAGGGATATGTGCATGAGTCGTGCTACTCTTTACCGGAAGATTACATCTATCACCGGAAGTTCGCCTTCTGATTTCGTGAAGAATGTACGTCTTCGTAAAGCTGCCGAATTATTGAAAGAAGGAGGGCTTTCCATTGCTGAGATAGCTGATCAGGTTGGTTTTAATACGCCTAGTTATTTCACAAAATCATTCAAGAAACTGTTTGGGGTGTTGCCTACACAATATAAATAAGCTTGTAAGAGGCTCTGTCATCGTATCTTGCAACATTTGTTTCACATCTTGAAACGTGGGAGCGGTTTGTATCAAGGTGGATTTTCTACATTTGCTGTTGATAAATCAAATGAATAATACCATGAACAGACAGAATTTACTTATTTTATTATGTATGCTTTTGCTTTTTCCCGTATCCGGACAGAGCAATAACCGTGAGAAATATAATTTCAACCCTGGATGGTTGCTTTATATCGGAGATACGCCGGGGGCGGAAAGAACGGATTTTTCCGATGAAAACTGGAAAAAAATTACTTTGCCCCGGGCTTTTAATGAAGATGAGGCATTTAAAGTACATATATGGGGAATGACGGATACTATAGCCTAGTATAGAAAACATTTCAGGCTCCCTAAGACTGCAAAAGGGAAGAAGGTCTTTATTGAGTTTGAGGGAGTACGGCAGGCGGCGGATTTCTATTTGAACGGCAAGCATATAGGATTGCATGAAAATGGGGTGATGGCGGTAGGCTTTGATCTGACTCCGTTTCTGAATTTTGGTGGAGAGAATGTGATTGCTCTCCGAACAGACAATGACTGGAGGTATAAGGAGCGTTCGACTGGAAGTTTGTTCCAGTGGAATGATAGAAATTTCAATGCCAATTATGGAGGAGTACCTAAAAATGTATGGTTGCACATTACTGATAAATTATACCAGACCTTGCCTCTATACAGTAATTTACAGACTACAGGGACTTACATCTATGCATCCGATATTAAGGTAAGGACCCGTGAGGCGGTTGTTCATGCAGAGTCACAGGTGCGGAATGAGTATGGCAAGTCCGTTCATGTGGATTATGAGGTGAGCATTTATGATTATGATGGAAAAAGGGTCAGTACATTCCGGGGACAACCGACGACAGTGCAGTCCGGAGAAACGGTTGTATTGAAAGCTTCTGCACCGTTAAAAGATCTTCATTTTTGGAGTTGGGGCTATGGCTATTTATATGATGTGAAGACTACCCTGTTGGTAAATGGCCGTCCGGTGGATGAAGTTGTTACTAGGACAGGTTTCCGCAAGACTCGTTTCGGAGAAGGAAAAGTGTGGCTCAATGACCGTGTGTTGCAGTTGAAGGGATACGCGCAACGGTCCAGTAATGAATGGCCGGGAGTAGGAATGTCTGTACCGCCTTGGATGAGTGACTACTCTAACGGATTGATGATTGAGCATAACGCCAATCTTTTTCGGTGGATGCATGTCACTCCCTGGAAACAGGATGTGGAATCTTGTGACCGTGTGGGGGTGATACAGATGTTGCCTGCAGGTGATGCGGAAAAAGATGTGACCGGCAGACGTTGGGAACAACGGAAAGAGTTGATGAGGGATGTTATTATTTATATGCGTAATAATCCAAGTATTTTATTTTATGAATCGGGAAATGAATCAATCAGCCGTGAGCACATGGTTGAGATGATTGCCATACGGGACCAGTACGATCCGCATGGAGGAAGGGCGATAGGTTCCCGGGAGATGTTGGACATTCGTGAGGCTGAGTATGGTGGTGAAATGCTTTATGTGAATAAAAGTGAACATCATCCTATGATTCAGACTGAATATTGTCGTGATGAGGGGCTGCGTAAATATTGGGATGAATACAGTTATCCGTTTCATAAACAGGGAGATGGCCCTTTGCACAAAGGACAGGACGCCGGAGCATATAATCAGAATCAGGACAGGCTGACTGTGGAGTTTGTCCGACGGTGGTATGATTTGTGGCGTGAGCGTCCCGGAACAGGCCGGCGTGTCAATTCAGGAGGCGCGAAGATTGTGTTTTCCGATACGCAGACTTATGGACGTGGTGCCGAGAATTATCGCCGGAGCGGTGTGGTGGATCCGTTGAGAATCCCTAAAGATGGCTTCTTTGCACACAAGGTAATGTGGGACGGATGGGTGGATGTGGAAAACTATCATACTCATATTATTGGTCATTGGAATTATACTCCGGATGTGAGAAAACCTGTTTATGTGGTTTCATCGGGAGATGCAGTGGAACTGTTTGTAAATGGAAAATCCAAAGGTTTCGGCAGACAGGATTATCGGTTCTTGTTTACTTTTGATTCTGTGCAATGGGAGAAAGGGACGATTGAAGCCATATCTTACGATGAACAGCATAAAGAACTGAGCCGTCATTCTTTTCAAACCGTT
>ERZ780173.128-NODE-128-length-13436-cov-1.79927_pt1 | contig 13436 bp, 12 predicted proteins | sample MGYA00433079_ERZ780173 | MGnify/ENA primary metagenome ERZ780173 (study PRJEB29588, sample SAMEA2151606) | human gut metagenome | biome: human gut; feature: human-associated habitat; material: faeces | place: Denmark | collected 2008/2010 ...
ATAATGCAATCAACAAAGAATGAGGCGATACTTTTACAAGTACACCAAAAACGAGCCCCCAGTAGTTGCCGCTACTGGGGGTTCTTCTCATTTTGTATGGTCGAGCATCCATTCAGGTTAATTGCCGCTAATATAGCATAAATAGATAAATTTGTCGAAACGTGGTAATATAAAATATCAAGCAATAGGGAGTACATTAATGGAATTATACGTTGGCGGAACTGCTCAGGGGAAAAAAGTATATGTAACACAGGTGCGGGGCATCGCGGAAGCACGGATCTGGGACAATTTTGAAGAATGGTTTCGAGAGAAATTGCAGGAAAGTGCCCCGAAGTCTCCATCCCCGGAAGCAGAAAGTATGGCTTATCTGGAAAAACATCCGGATACAGTAATTATCTGCGATGAAGTAGGCAGCGGAATTGTGCCGCTGGATTCGTTCGAGCGGGAATATCGTGAGCGGCTGGGACGGCTGCTTTGTGAAATTGCAGCAAAAGCAGAAAGGGTGGAACGGATTGTATGTGGAATCGGGCAGAGAATCAAATAGAACTGCATCTGATCCGGCATGGAATGACGCCGGGAAATGTAGAACACCGGTATATTGGCAGACAGACGGATGAACCGCTTTCGGAGGACGGCAGACAGCAGCTGGAGAAAAGAAAAGACCAATGGGCACAGGTATGCAGGACATGGGATATGCCATATGTATTTGTAAGTCCCATGCTTCGCTGCCGGCAGACCGCAGAAATTTTATTTCCGCAAATTCCACAGATCGAAATTGATCCATGGCGTGAAATGGATTTTGGAGAATTTGAAGGAAAGAATTATGCACAGCTGAATGGAGATCCGCGCTATCAGGCATGGATTGACAGTGGTGGAACGCTGGCATTTCCGGGAGGTGAGAGCCGGGAGGCTTTTATCGCAAGATGTGTGGATGGGATGGAGCTGGTTATGGAACAGATCCGGCAGCAGCTGGCATACAGAGCGTGTCCAAAGTGCCGGGAAACGGAAGACAACGGTATGATACAGGAGCCGCTTCCGGTGGCGGCTGTGGTTCACGGGGGTACGATCATGGCGCTGCTTTCGCACTACTGTGGCGGTGATTATTTTTCGTATCAGGTAAAAAATGCCGAGGGCTATCATCTGCGCCTGTCCTTACAAGAGAATAAAATGGAGTTAAAAGAAAAAGTATGAGTTATCATTTCTTTGCGATGTTTCTTGGGTTTGTGCTGGATCTGTTGTTTGGCGATCCGCACTGGCTGCCCCATCCGATCCGTCTGATTGGTAATCTGATCGCATCACTGGAAAAACTGAATAAAAAGGAACTGTCAGACACAAAAAAATTTCTGCGCGGGTTTGCGATGGTTGTGGTTGTTATCGCATGGACAACCGGTGTGGCCGCCGTTATCCTTGAGGGGGCATACGGGCTGCATCCGGCGATTGGCTGTGCCATGGAAGCCATTATGACCTATCAGATTCTTGCTACAAAGTGTCTGAAAGTGGAAAGCATGAAGGTATATGAGCAGCTGCAAAAGCAGGATCTGCCGGCAGCGCGAAAGGCAGTGTCCATGATCGTTGGGCGTGATACGGAACAACTGGATGAAACAGGTGTGGCAAAGGCAGCAATTGAGACCGTTGCGGAAAATGCATCCGACGGTGTGATTGCGCCGATGATTTATCTGGCAGTCGGCGGACCGGTGCTTGGATTTGCCTATAAGGCGGTGAATACCATGGATTCCATGGTGGGATATAAGAATGAAAAGAACTTGTATTTTGGAAGGTTTGCGGCAAAACTGGATGATGTGGTAAATTTCATTCCGTCCCGCGTGGCGGCACTGCTTATGATCGTGGCAAGCTTCCTTCCAGGGAAGCGTTTTAGCGGGACCGGGGCATGGAAGATCTGGAGAAGGGACAGCCGGAAACATGCCAGCCCGAATTCTGCGCAGACCGAGAGTGTCTGTGCGGGAAGCCTTGGCATTCAGCTGGCAGGGGATGCCAGTTATTTTGGAAAAACTGTAAAGAAACCGACGATAGGGGATGCCCTGCGTCCGGTGGAACCGGAAGATATCCGGTATGCAAATGTGCTGTTGTACCGGATGGCATTCCTTGGCATGGCCGTTTGCCTGTCACTTTTGTATTTTCTGTAAACAATAAAAAGCCGGACGTTGTGTAAACGGCGTCCGGCTTTTTGGCAGACAGAGTTATCCGAGTTCTTTATGCTCTACGGAATCTTTCATATCTTCTGCAAGCATGTAAATATTCTCCAGAACTTTTTTACAGCCCTTCATATTGTCCACCGTGGAATCTGCCATACGCAGCCCTTCGGTGGAAGAGGCAGCCACTTCCTCACCGGTGGCGGAGAGGTGGGTAATATTATCGGAAATAACATTCGTGGCATCAAGGATTTTCTGGATATTTTCTTCTGCCGTATGGATATCTTCCATCAGGCGTTCAACGGTTTCACCGACATTGCCGAATTTCTCCCGTGTATTTTCAATCAGTTCGTTCTGCTTTTCTACGGAAGCAACTGAGTTTTCGATACTTTCGTTGGCACGTTTTGTGTCATCGTTTAATTTGTCGATAATTTCTGTAATGTTGGCAGAGGCATTTTTTGTCTGTTCGGAAAGCTGGCGGATTTCATCGGCCACCACAGCAAACCCTTTTCCGGCTTCCCCGGCACGCGCAGCCTCAATGGAAGCATTTAAGGCAAGCAGATTTGTCTGGTTGGAAATTTCAATAATGGATCCGACAAAGCTCTGGACATCCTCGACTTTTGAAGTCAGGCTCTGGATGACCTGTACCGTGATATTGCTGGCTTCTTCCACGTTCTGTGCCTGTTCCTTTAATTCCAGGACGACCTGTGCACCGGATTTTACAGTAGCATCCGTTTCATGTGCGGCTTCAATCATCTGGTGGATGCCGGCTGCCGCATCGGTGTTGCCCTGAATATTGGAACACATAACCGCCTGTTTCTGGATGGCTTCAGCGGTGCTTTCGGTGCTGTCTGCAATTTCCTGAATCGAACTGTGGCTGACCTCAATACTGTTTTCCAAACTGTCAAGCACAGTCATTGCTTCTTCAAAATGCCGGGAAATATTTTCGGCAACGAGAAGCATCTGATCGTGGTTTTTCTTCTGCTTATCCGCAGCTTCTGTAATTTCCGTCATGTTTTCATCAAAGAAAAGCACAAGCATCCGTGTAATACTGATAGAAGCGTATGCAACAAGAAGCAGGACAAACAGTGCCAGCACCTTGTTGGCCAGTGCAGCAGATGCGTGTGGGGCAAAACTGAGCATCAGACGAACGATATTTACCAGCAGAAATACGCTGTTTATTATTTTCATAAGCCGTTCATTCAGATAAACCATGGCGGCAATAATGAGGGGAAGAGCGTAAGCCCATGTCCCTTCCGTGGTATTTAGTAAAGCAACAGCTGCATAACCGACCATCATGGCGGTTGTCAGGATGATGGCACAGGTGTGCGTTTTCTTTCGGGTCAGATAGCCCAGTGCGGAAAGGATAATCACACCGACCGAAACCAGACACTGGATCATAATCCGGACAAAGTGGTCCCCGTGGCTGGCCGCCAGTGCAGCAAGCATGGTCAGCGTGATATAGGCAAAGATAATGGTGACAGCGAGAAATACCCGCTTGTTGGCTCGTAAATATTGTTTTTCGTTCATGTAATGTTCTCCTTCTGCCAAATATGCAAAATCGTTAAATTGTATAATAATCATACCTCTCATAAATACCGTTTGTCAAAGGAAAACAGACAAAAAACAGACTTTGTGGATTATTTGCCAAAAAACAGTTTTAAATCATCTTCTACGGTACCAATTCCGGCAATGCCAAACGTGTCCGTGAGGATCTTTGCCACATTCGGGGAAAGGAATGCCGGAAGGGTCGGTCCCAGGTGGATATTTTTTACACCCAGTGCCAACAGTGCCAGCAGCACAATCACTGCTTTTTGCTCATACCATGCAATGTTGTAGACAATCGGCAGATCGTTGATATCATCGAGACCGAATACTTCCTTCAGTTTCAGGGCAATCACAGCCAGAGAGTAGGAATCGTTACACTGTCCGGCATCAAGGACACGCGGTATTCCGTTGATATCGCCGAGATTCAGTTTATTATATTTGTATTTGGCACAGCCGGCAGTCAAAATAACCGCATCTTTTGGAAGTGCTCTGGCAAAATCCGTATAGTAATTGCGGGAGTTTGCCCGTCCATCGCATCCTGCCATGACGACAAATTTTTTGATCGCGCCGGAGTTGACGGCCTCAACAATCTGGCTGGCAAGTGCAAGTACCTGATTGTGGGCAAAGCCACCAATGATTTCACCGTGCTCGAGTTCTTCCGGAGCAGAACAGTGTTTCGCCTGTTCGATCAGTGCCGAGAAATCCTTCTGTGCACCGATTTCGCCATCAATGTGTGTGCATCCCGGATAGCCGGCAGCACCGGTGGTGTACAGCCGGTCTTTGTAGCTGTCCTTTGGTGGAACAATACAGTTGGTCGTCATCAGAATTGGTCCGTGGAAACGTTCAAATTCTTCTTTTTGTTTCCACCATGCATTTCCGTAATTTCCGACAAAGTTCGGATATTTTTTGAATGCCGGGTAGTAGTGGGCAGGAAGCATTTCTGAGTGTGTATACACATCTACACCGGTTCCCTGTGTCTGTTCCAGAAGCATTTCCAGATCTTTTAAATCATGACCGGAGACAAGAATTCCCGGATTTTTTCCAACACCGATATTCACTCTGGTAATTTCAGGATTGCCATAGGCACTGGTATTTGCAGTATCGAGCATCGCCATGCCTCTGACACCATAGTTTCCGGTTTCCAGTGTGAGTGCGACCAGGTCATCGGCTGTGAGGGAATCATCCAGTGTTGCAGCGAGTGCCCGCTGCAGGAAGGCATCAATTTCCGGATCATCCGAAAGCAGTACATTGGCGTGCTTGGAGTAAGCGGACAAACCTTTTAATCCGTAAGTGATCAGTTCACGCAGACTGCGGATGTCCTCGTCTTTTGTGGAGAGAACCCCTGCCTCTTTTGCCTTGGCAAAGAGCACATCATCCGATGCGTCAGAGCCATCTTTTGTTTTTATATCCCAGAAAGCAGCTTCCGGCAGACCTGAGGTATCTTTTACCTGTAAAATGAGTGTGCGGCGCACGGACAGAGTGTTATGAATCCGTGCGATGATCGCCTCATTGTCGAAGTTGGCATTTGTGATGGTGGTAAACAGATTCCAGGTGATCAAGTGGTTGGTTTCTTCTGAAACCTTTGTTCCTTCTTTGCGCAGCTGGGTTGTGACCGCGGATAATCCCTTGCTCACATAGACGAGCAGATCCTGCATAGCTGCTACTTCCGGCTTTTTGCCGCAGACACCCATCTGGGTACAGCCGCTGCATCCTGCGGTTTCCTGACACTGATAGCAAAACATTTTATGTTCCATAATAAGATACTCCTTTGATTTTATTTTGTAAGCAAGAAGTAATTTATCAGAAAGCAAATGGAAAATATGTTGTTAAAACCACAATTGACGAGAAAATGAACTGGTGATAAATGGGAATATGCAGTAAAATAGAAAAAAGAAAAGCTACAGGAAAATCATATGGGGGATTACAGATGATGAAAGAATATATTATGGCACTGGATCAGGGAACGACAAGTTCCCGTTGTATCCTGTTTGATCATGCAGGAAAAATCGTCACGATGGCACAGAAAGAATTTACACAGATTTACCCGCAGCCGGGCTGGGTAGAGCAGAATCCGAGGGAAATCTGGTCCTCCCAGATGTCGGTTGCCATAGAGGCAATGGCGAATATCGGGGCATCATCCAAAAATATCCGTGCCATTGGCATCACAAACCAGCGCGAAACCACAATCGTCTGGGATAAAAAGACCGGGGAACCCGTATACAATGCGATCGTCTGGCAGTGCCGGCGCACGGCAGAACAGATTGATGAACTGAAAGAAAAAGGATATGGACCGATGCTGCAGAAGCGGACAGGCCTGGTGCCGGATGCTTCTTTTTCCGCAAGCAAGATCGCATGGATTCTTGATCATGTGAAAGGCGCGCGTGAGGCGGCAGAAAAAGGGGAACTTTTGTTTGGCACGGTGGATACATGGCTGATCTGGAATCTGACCAAAGGGGCGGTGCATGTCACGGATTATACGAATGCGGCAAGAACCATGTTGTTTGACATACACAGATGCTGCTGGGAGGAAGAGATATTAGAGCTGTTTCGCATTCCCAAAGAAATGCTGCCGGAAGTGCGGCCGTCGAGTGGTTTCTTCGGAGAGACACAGGAGCAGGTTTTTGGCGGTAAAATTCCTGTGATGGGTGTGGCAGGAGACCAGCAGGCGGCATTGTTCGGACAGTGCTGTTTTGAAAAAGGGGATGTAAAAAATACCTATGGAACCGGTTGTTTTCTTTTGATGCATACCGGAAAGGAACCGATCATTTCCAGACATGGACTGCTTACGACCATTGCTGCGGGTACTGCAGGGGAAGTGGAATATGCACTTGAGGGAAGTGTTTTTGTGGCAGGGGCGGCCATCCAGTGGCTGAGGGACGGGATGCGTATGATCCGTACCGCAGGACAGTCCGAGGAATATGCCAAGAGAGTCCCGGATTCCAATGGTGTTTATATTGTTCCTGCATTTGCCGGCATGGGGGCACCGTATTGGAATCCGTATGCGCGCGGAACGATTGTCGGGCTGACACGGGGATGCAAAAAGGAACATTTTATCCGTGCGACATTAGAGTCTATTGCCTATCAGGCGAAAGATGTCATTCACGCCATGGAAGAGGATGCCGGCGTGACGCTGAACGGTCTGCGTGTGGACGGAGGAGCCAGTGCAAATAACATGCTTGTACAGTTTCAGGCAGATATCATTGATGCGGCAGTACTTCGACCGGAATGTATTGAGACAACAGCACTCGGAGCGGCATATCTGGCAGGACTTGCGGCAGGTTACTGGAAAGACAGGGATGAAATCCGGGAAAACTGGCAGCTGGGACGAAGGTTTGAACCGGTAATGGACTCAGGGGAGCGCAAAAAGCTGCTCAGGGGATGGCAGAGAGCCGTGCGGTGCGCACGGCTCTGGGCAGAAGATGGGGAATAATGAGATTTATTTGTTTAATTCCGTTTTGATATTTTCGATCAATGGATCAGCCTGTTCCATCATATTGGAAATGTCCTCATAGATAAATCCCTTTTCTGTCATCAGGCTCTTTAAGCCGTCAATATCGGACTGAACCTGGGCATAACGGGTTTCATGGGCTTCCATGTCTTCCCGGAGCTGATCCACCTGTCCGCTGCAGTTTTCCACAACCTCATTGATGCCGCGGTGAACATTTTCTACGCCGGACACAGAATCATTGATATGGGAAAAGATATTTTCGGTTGTGTCCATCTGTGTGCGGGAAGCATCCAGTGCATCCTGTACATCCAGCAGAGAATGCGTCAGATTTTCGGAGCTTGTCTGCAAACCTTCCATACTTTTGTTTACATCACCCACCAGTTCTTTGATGCCAATGGAAAGTTTTGTGACTTCATCTGCAACAACGGCAAATCCTTTTCCGTGTTCACCGGCACGGGCCGCTTCGATGGAAGCATTTAATGCCAGCAGGTTGGTCTGGTTTGCAATGCCGACAATGTTTTGCATGGTTGCATGGATTTCATCAAAGCGGGCCTGAAATTCATCGTAGATTTTATGAATCTCTGCGAACTGCGTTTCCACTTTGGCAGAGCTTTCTTTCAGATCACGGATATCCTGCATGGCATCATCGGATACGCTGGTCACACCGGTGATTACATCTGTAAATTGTCTGGAAATTTCTCCGATTTTCCCGAATTCTTTTTGCAGGGAATCAACAGCTTCGCGGATCGAGGCATTGTGTTCAATCACGTCGGTGTAAGAGTCTTTTACTTTATCAATCTCACGCACGGTCTTGATTTCTTCTTCAACGAGAGATTCCTTTTTGTCAATGACAAAATGGCTGAGAAAAGACATGGATGTCAGACAGTCTTCTATTTTCTTTTTATTGGAAACCTGTGGAACAGGTGTTGCGGTTCCTGTGGTTTTCTTTTTTCCAAACATAAAAGGTTCCTCCTATTCAAATACCACGCAGACCATCGTCTGGTTTACATGCTGGTTATTATACTGTTCGCCACCGCCGACAATGCCAAGGTGTGGTCCGAGAGAGGCCATGTCTTTTGCATATGTAGAAAAATATCCCTCTTTTTCGTAGAGCAGATACCGGTAGATACAGTCAATGGATAAAACCAGGGAAATATGGGATGCGTCCTGCTGGATCTGCTGGCGTGTCTGCTGTTCTGTTGCTTTGTAGTCACCGAGGCTTAAGAAATAAATGCAGTCGTTTTTATTGATTCGTTTGTAGTTGGTCAGTGTGCCGTCTGTATCCATTCCGTTCATGGAAGAGATAAAAACCTGATTGCCCACCGCACGTCCCATAGGATTGACCAGTACGTTGTCAACGATTTTATCACGGGGAATGCCAAGTTCTGCGCTGTATACGTCTGCGGCGGGTCTGCCGTCAAGTTCGATGAGTGCTTTACGGGACACATCGACTTTTGTGGCAAAGTGACTCTGAGCCGATGTTTTTTCATAGATGTTTTCTTTGTATACACGTATTTTTCCGGTTGTATTTTTGATCAGTGCATAGACGCAGGCATCTTCATATAATTCTCCGTTATATGCAACGACCGGAGGTTTGCCGTCCGGGACACCGAAAACGGTGCCTCCTGCCAGATGGATGCCCTTTGTTTCCAGACAGGATGTAAACGTGGTTACCAGCTTTTCTTCGGAGCCGGTACAATATTCCACGCATACCGTATCGTCTGTGCCGGGAGAAATCTCTGCAATCTGCTTCAGAAGCTGCGTTGTGCCCGCAACCGGACAACGGCTGGCTTCGGTGATGATACCACAGCGGATCTTCACATCAGAAAAAAATCCAAGAACCGCAAGACCGGAATCATTCACCTGTCCGTTTACGAGTCTGGTTCCGATCGTTCCGATACACGGAGTATCCGGAAAAAGTTCTTTTAAGCGTGAGGCAGTTTCTTTGAAATGTTCATAAGAAGCCATAAAAAGAATTGCACTTGGGGATGTAAGTCCCTGTACTGCCTGATGCACGGCAGCTTCCGGCTGTCCCACACCTGTGCCGATGAATGTTTTCATGGAAAATTCCCCCTTAAATCTGATCTGTTTTTCTTATAGTATATTTTTTTTGATTTAAAATAGCAACAGAATTTTATGTTTTCACCGACAAAAATGATTTTTTTCTTGCACTTGTTTCCTGTTTTGCGTATAATTTTTAATGTGCGCGTACAAAGCACATTTGTACGCAGGAAAAGCCTTTTGAAAAAGGAAAATAAGGAGAAAAATTATGTGGACAACAATCAATGCATTTTTAAAGACCGTGGACAACTTCGTCTGGGGAGTTCCGCTTATGGTATTGATTCTCTGCGGTGGGATCTTACTGACCGTGCGTCTGGGAGTCCTGCAGATGCGCAGGCTTCCGCTGGCACTCAAGTGGATGATCAAAAATGAAGAGGGCGGCAAGGGAGAAATTTCCAGTTTTGCGGCGTTATGTACGGCACTGAGTGCAACGATCGGTACGGGAAACATTGTCGGCGTGGCAACTGCGGTATGTGCAGGCGGTCCGGGGGCATTGTTCTGGATGATTGTGGCGGCATTTTTCGGAATGGCAACAAAATTTTCCGAAGGATTACTTGCCATCAAATACCGTGTAGTTGACAAAGACGGACACAGTCTGGGTGGTCCGTTCTACTATATTGAACAGGGAATGGGATCGAAATGGAAATGGCTTGCAAAGATTTTTGCCTTTTTTGGAGTCTGTGTAGGTCTGTTCGGAATCGGAACATTCAGCCAGGTGAACGGTATAGCCAGTGCCATCCAGAACTTTTTTGATCCGAATAAGGTTCATACCGTGGCAATTCCGGGAATCGGAACTTATTCATGGACGGTTGTAATCGCTTCCCTGATCCTTGCATTTTGTGTGGGTGCCGTGCTGATTGGCGGAATCAAGCGTATAGCAAGTGTCAGCCAGATTGTTGTTCCGTTTATGGCAGTTGCATATTTTGTATTTGCGTTGATTTTAATTATCTGTAATATTACAAAAGTCCCTGCAGCGGTTGTTACGGTTGTGCAGGGCGCATTTCATCCGCGTGCAGTCACCGGTGGTGTGGTAGGCAGTATGTTTGTTGCCATGCAAAACGGTGTTGCAAGGGGCATTTTTTCAAACGAGGCAGGACTTGGTAGTGCACCGATCGCAGCGGCAGCAGCACAGACACATGAGCCGGTGCGTCAGGGTCTTGTCAGCATGACAGGTACATTTATTGACACGATTGTGATCTGTACACTGACCGGACTTTCCATTGTACTGACCGGAGCATGGCAGGTGGATGGACTCGAGGGCGTTCAGGTTACTACATATGCGTTCCAGAACGGACTTCCGTTCCCTCATGTGGTATCTTCTTTTGTCCTGATGATGTGTCTGGTGTTTTTTGCCTTTACAACGATTCTTGGATGGGATTATTACAGTGAGAGATGTCTGGAATATCTGACCGGTGGAAATATGAAAAAAGTAATGGTGTTCCGCTGGATTTATATTCTGGCAGTATTTATCGGACCGTATATGACGGTAAGTGCTGTCTGGACGATTGCCGATATTTTCAATGGTCTGATGGCACTGCCGAATATGATTGCGCTGTTTGCTTTAAATGGTGTGGTTGTATATGAGACAAAGAAATTTTTTGAGGCTGGTAAACATAAAAAATGAAAATATATTTAATCAGGCACGGAGAAACGGACTGGAATCATATCAACCGTTTTCAGGGAAGGGAAGATATAGAACTGAATGCGGCAGGAATTGCACAGGCAGCACGCTGTGGGCAGACGCTGCAGGGACTGGGGATAGAAGCTGTGTATACAAGCCCACTGAAACGTGCACACTGCACAGGGGAGGAGATTGCTGCACAGATCGGGTTAAGCAGAGACGGTGTAGAGCCGATGCAGGAGCTGATTGAGCGGGATCTTGGTCCGTTTTCCGGACAACTGGTAAAAGATAAAAAAGAGTATTTTGCACTTGCGGCAGGCGACCATGTCGAAGGAATGGAGCCGTTTGCCGATGTGCAGAAACGCATGGAGCATGCGATAGAGCTTCTTGCGGCAACGGGGCATCAGGCAGTGGCTGCGGTATCCCATGGAGCGGCAATCAATGTGCTTCTGGCAGGGCTTACGAATCATGAGATCGGAACCGGAAAGACAAGACTCTACAATGGGGCAATCAATGTGATTGAAGGGTCACAGACCGGAGGATTTCATGTCCTGCACTGCAATCTGCCGCCGGATGATCCCAAGACACGGCAGATTCTGCTGCAGGATCGGTAAAGCAGATTTTATCATGCAACTATGGATACAGGAGGACAGGATGGGATACGAGCGGCTGGGAAAAAGTCTGACAGACACGATCAAAGAGGAACAGGCAAAACTGGGATTCCGAAAAGAAGCCATCCGGTTATATTATCCCCTGTCCTCTCTGAATCACTTTTTTGACGTGCAGGAGAGAGAAGAACAAATGCTTCATCGCCTGCAGCATCTGCCGGAAACCTGGCAGGAAAAACTCGGGGATGTAGGTGTGACGGCAAAAAAAGAGCGTTTCTGTTTTTATATTCCGGAACAGGGAAGTGTATATGTCCATGAGCATGAAAAGCCGGATGAATTTATCCGGGAACTGGTGGAACTGGTGGGCAGGCATGGCTGTACCATGCAGGAGATCCGGGAACTGTTCTGTAAACATTCGTCCCATGTGGAATGTCAGAAGATCGAAAATGGGGAATTCGACTGGATGTTCCGGTTTGCGGAGGATGAGGAAGATCCCTATTATTATTGTTTTAAGGATGAGGGAATCCATATCATTTACCATCGTTTTTTGCCGGAGGATTACAGGGAGTTTGGAGTCTGATGAAAACAGACACAGATAAGGCAGCGGATCAGCAGGGAGAAAATTATGGCACAGACAATATTACTTTTTCGTATAAACCGGGATAAATACGCAGTGATTCAGAATGTATGCAGGACATTAGGCATCCGTATCATAGATGTTGCCCGCAAGGATTATTCCCAGAAACTGGGCACTCTGGCGCAGATACAGGGATTTACCAGAGAAGCAAAAAAATATGACGGTCCGGAATTTCCGGCAGAAATGCTGATTTTTTCGGAAATGAATTCGGATCAGGTGGATGCATTTCTGGCAGAATATAAAAAGGCGGGTGTGGAACCAATTGCACTAAAAGCTGTAATCACGGGCAATAATATTTTCTGGACGGCAGAGAGGACACAGAAAGAATTGTTGCGGGAACATTTATTTATGAGCAATATTTACAAAAGCAATATGTGATTTGCACAAAAAATTTACGTTATTTTTGTTGAAAACTACCAAAGACGGTGCTATAATGTATACAAGAAATGAGAAAATCATTTCGAACATATCAGCCCATATGACATAAGATAATGAGAAGGGCGCACACCAAAATAAAAAAGGAGGTGTATCGATGATGTATGCAATCGATCCAACCATGTCCTTTGCTCAGGTAGTTCAGTATTACAAGGATTACGTGAAACGGACGAAGAGCTGTGGACGCAAACCGGTATCCTTCCTGCGATTTGTAACAGGCAGATACTAAAATCGGATGATCCGGTGGCAAAGAAGCCGCCAGCTCACCCGATTTTTCTTTTACTACGGAAATAAAACAAGATAAAAACGGCATAGCTGTGATCCAGTACATATTGCAGGGATCACAGGCTATGCCGTTTGCTGTTTAAACCGTTCCGGTATCCGGAATTACGGCTGGGCCGGATTCTTTTTCATACAACACATTCCGGTTCCGGATGATTCCTAGCAGAATCCCCACCAGAATGGAATTGGCAACTGTGCCGGTAAGTCCGTAAGATAAGAACGGAACAGAGGCGGTATAAAACAGATTGATGCCAAAGTTCGTCAGTACATAGTTGAACAGCTCAAGGAGAAGGACTCCGCTGGCAGCAGTACCAAGCAGCATTGCCAGACGGTTGCTCTGCCGCAGCGCACAGTGCATGCTGTACAGCGCAAAAAAGGCAAGTGCAGCGATGATTAAAATGCCGGCCGCAATGCCGAACCACAGAAAAATACTGTGCAGCAGATAGGTAGAGTAAAGTTCTTCCCGTGGAAGACGGTCACTGACAGAACTTCCACCGAACAGGGAAAAACGTGTCTGTTCATACTGCAGGGCAAGTCTCGTAAAGCCAGGTCCGTCGTCAGTATGCTGCAGTCCGAGTGCAGTCAACAGGCGGTCATACAGATAGGTTTGCGGACGTAAAAACAGGCTGCCTGCCAAAGCTGCGAT
>ERZ780173.133-NODE-133-length-13343-cov-1.79335_pt1 | contig 13343 bp, 11 predicted proteins | sample MGYA00433079_ERZ780173 | MGnify/ENA primary metagenome ERZ780173 (study PRJEB29588, sample SAMEA2151606) | human gut metagenome | biome: human gut; feature: human-associated habitat; material: faeces | place: Denmark | collected 2008/2010 ...
TGGTTCCCGACTGTGTGCCTTGGGTAATGGACCAGTTGCAAATACTCAGCCTGGAAATCCAACGTATGCCCAAGAATCCCAAACACGAGTTCGGTCACGTGTGGGAATATCCGTACCGCTCGGTCTGTACTATTTCCACTCATGACATGTCTACTCTGCGGGGATGGTGGGAAGAAGATTATGAACAGACCTGCCGCTACTACAACCATGTAATGGGACACTGGGGAGAAGTTCCGGTTTCAGCCCCGGGATGGGTTTGCGAGGAAATAGTACGCCACCATCTGGAATGTCCGTCATTGCTGTGCATCCTGTCCTTTCAGGACTGGCTGTCAATAGACGAAGAAATCCGCTATCCCGATGTGAACGCGGAACGTATCAACGTACCTGCCAATCCAAGACATTACTGGAGATATCGTATGCATCTCACTTTGGAAGAACTGATAAAGAACAAGAAGTTCAATGAAAAGCTGGTAGAGATGATTGATACCACCGGCAGATTCTAACCATCCACCACAGACAGCCTGGGGCTGTCTGTGGTGACTCCCTACCCCAACGATAATCAATAACACACATACCATGAAAAAAATTCCCGATTTAGGTTTCTGGAAACTATGGAATATTAGTTTCGGATTCTTTGGCGTGCAGATAGCCTACGCTTTGCAAAGCGCGAATATCAGCCGTATCTTTTCCACTTTGGGAGCAGACCCACACAGTTTAAGCTATTTTTGGATATTACCTCCGCTGGCAGGAATCATCGTCCAACCCATCATAGGCGCACTGAGTGACCGCACTTGGACGCGTTTCGGACGGCGTATCCCCTATCTGTTTGCAGGAGCTCTGGTTGCTGTCTGCGTCATGTGCCTGCTCTCGGGCCAGAACATCTGGGTGTCCCTGCTGGCTTCGGAATGACAGTCAGTGCAGCTATGGTATTCGGTCTGATATCACTGATGTTCCTTGATACCTCTATCAATATGGCCATGCAGCCCTTCAAGATGATGGTGGGCGATATGGTGAATGAAAAACAAAAAGGACTGGCTTACTCCATTCAGAGTTTTCTCTGTAATGCCGGCAGTCTGGCAGGATATCTTTTCCCGTTTATTTTTGCCGCCATCGGCATCAGTAATATTGCTCCCAAAGGTATTATTCCCGACTCTGTCATCTATTCTTTCTACATCGGCGCATTGATACTGATTCTATGCGTGATCTATACTTCGGCCAAAGTAAAGGAATTTCCTCCCGAAGAATATGCAGCATATCATGGCATCACCCATGAAAGCAAAAAAGAAAAGACAAATATGTTCAAATTGCTGGTCAAGGCTCCCAAAGCCTTTTGGACAGTAGGACTGGTACAATTTTTCTGCTGGGCAGCCTTCATGTTCATGTGGACTTACACCAATGGAACAGTTGCTTTGAATGTGTTCGACACACCGGTCATAACAACCATGACAAACGGTGTTTCCAGAGTGGTACTGGATACACAATCCGCACAATACCAGACAGCGGGAGATTGGGTCGGGATCTTATTTGCTGTCCAAGCCATTGGTTCCGTTATTTGGGCAACGATCATCCCGATGATTCAGAACCGCAAACTTGCCTACGTACTCAGTCTGGTATTGGGAGGCATTGGATTCATCTCCATTTTCTTTATCCATAATCAATATGCTTTATTTGCATCCTTCATCCTGATAGGTTGCGCATGGGCAGCCATGCTGGCCCTTCCCTTTACCATTCTGACCAATGCATTAACAGGAGGACATATGGGAACCTATCTGGGATTATTCAATGGAACTATTTGTGTTCCACAGATTGTCGCAGCTTCTTTAGGAGGTATCGTACTGAAGATATTTACCAGTCCGGGTAGTGTCGCTCCGGAAGTAAACATGCTGGTATTGGCTGGAGTATTCCTGATTATCGGTGCCGGCTGTGTAAGTATTATCAAAGAGAGGTAAAGCGTTTCCCGAAAGTAATATATGCTCATTCCATCACCACCGTTCAATGTTCTGTTTCCCGAAACTGAAATTCACTCCGCGGTGTCAAAACTTTGTTTTTGAAAACATGAACTTATAATCTGAAATTTGAGCATCCTAAAAAACTAAAGAAAGGATCGTATCATTACTCAATACAGAGTTTGATACGACCCTTTTACGCGTTATAATTACTATCTGCAACTTTTCAAAGCTGTCATTTTGGTTTTGACACATTCATCTTCATTCCGTCCAGCATTATTCCAACTTCTCCATGAATTCTGGATGCCGATAGAAAAAATCAGACGCCATATAATAAAGTACAAAGCGGTACTCATTTCTGACACATGAGTTACATTCTGCACCCAAGTATATAATAAAACGAAGAGATAAATAATTGATTTTTACCTGTTTAGACTACAAAATACAAGATAGGTTTTTATATATCTCTTAGTAAGAGATATATAATTCTCGTGCAAAAATAAGGAAAGTTTTGATAACTAATACACTTTTCATTAAAAAAATACGATCTAAAGCAAAAAAAAGCCTTTTTTCTTATTTAATCTTTCTCTCAACAGCTCACTTCTCATTGATTTAATTATTTGATTTTATGCATATTACATCTATTTTGTCGATCTCTTAGTAAGAGATCGACAAAATAAGCAAATAAAAAAACGAAAAAAGAATTGAATGGAATACCTGTTTCTGCGACGTAAAAAGACCCGCTACACTTCGGTGCGCCAAAAGACTTTGCTCTATCGTGCCGCCTCTCGCCGATGGGAGAAGGAGTTTGCGTTGCGGACGGACGTCCGCCGGATAGATGCTCTTATATATAAAGGTATATTATACCTGATGGAAGTGCGTCAAGTATTCCTCGATTCCTCTCTTTCGCTGAAGACACTGAGTGCGATGCTGGAGACAAACCAGACTTATTTAAGTAATGTGGTGAACCGCTATTTCGGCTGCAACCTGAAAGAACTAGTAAACACTTACCGAGTGGAATACGCCAAAGAGCTGCTCCGCAGCGGACGATGCCCCATAGAGGAAGTTCCCGTACGCAGCGGCTTCGGTTCGAAAAGCCCTTTCTATGTGGCGTTCGGAAAAGTGACGGGCATGACGCCCCGGCAGTATGTGGCACACGAGAGGAATCCGCTGAAACAGGAGGAAAACAATTAAGTCCTTTTATAATAAATGGTATGTATAACCAATTTTAGTTTTTTAAATTTATAAATTTAAAGTTTTTCTAATGGTTTCGTCAACAGGAACATTTGTGTCTTGTAAAGACTACGATGATGACATTGACGAGCTGACTTCGCGCGTGGATGGCGTTGAAGGTCAAATCAAAGACCTGGAAGCAAAAATCAATGCTGCCAACTGGATTACTTCTGTAACTCCTGCCACAGGCGGTTTCACTGTTGCTTTCAATGACGGTAGCAGCTACACCATTACCAACGGTAAGGACGGTGAAGCAGGTGCTGCAGGTACAGAATGGACTATCTCGGAAGATGGTTTTTGGGTATGCAACGGTGAGAAGACTACCGTTAAAGCTGTAGGCCAGGACGGCGCACAGGGTGAACCGGGCAAGGATGCTCAACCTGAAGTGAAAAAGGAAAACGGCAAGTGGTATTTGTGGAACGGTACAGAATTTGAAGAATTTGCCGGCGCTACTCCTGCAACAAATGTTCCTTACTACTACGCTGATCCTACTGATCCTAACAACTACGTTATCATGGTTGTTTGTGACAAAGACGGTAAGAATGAAAAATCTGTTCGTCTGCCCTTGAACGAAGGATTGGCTCAGATTACTGTATTGGAAAACAATTTCAATATTGCTTATAGCATTGCTAAAGAAGGAACAGCATGGCCGAAATGGGAAGGTGGTTCTAAAGAAAAACCTGCCAAAGGTGAATATATGGTAGGACAATCTACCAGTTCTATTATAGTTCAGATATCCCCGGTTTCTTACGATTAATCAGGAAAAACCGTTAAGGCTGTAAACTCTAAAGGTGAAGAACTGCCTATCAAATTAGGAAAAGTAGTTCCTTTTAGTGGAGTATTAAGCAGCAGCAGAGCAGCTTCTACAACCGGATTGTATGAAATTCCTGTAGAAGGTATTACTGTTAATGATGAAATAGTTGAATCATACGGCAATAGCAATGCTGTAGCGTCATTGGTTGTTAACGAAAATGTTTACTCTCCATTCAATGGTGATTTTAATTTTAGTTTGGTGGATGCCCAAGATGTTAATATTCCATTCGGTAAATACCAGATTAATGAGCAAGGTGATACTTATCTCACATCATACGTGGATGCTAAGCCAGGTGAATCTGTAACAATTGTCCCTGAAAAAAAATGGGCAGGTCAACTATTCGATTCATACATCACAATGGCTGATAATGCTCAAGCAAAAGCAGACTCTATCCGTTATGGCGTATCATTCGATGGTATGACTATCAATCTTAATGACAAGGCTGCAGGAAATGTTTACTTTACAGTTCATTATATGAATGTTTTCGGTAAGGTTAAATCTGACAATGTAACCTTGAACTTTAATGAAAAAACTCCTGATGCAGAAGAAATTACTTCTATCGTAAGCAAGAAGCATGTTGTAACAGAAGTGACTGAAACTGCTGAACAAGCATTTATCTCTGACTTAAAGCCCTACTTCGATGCCATGGGTGCAGACAAACGTGTCGTTTGGAATGCTGAATATCAAGAAATGGTACTTGAACCCCAAGTAGAATGGGTATATGAAAATGCTGAAACAGGCAAGATAGAAACTGAAAATCTAACCGATCTTGTTAAGAATATCGCTACTGTTGACTCTGAAGGTAAAACAACAACTGAAGCAGCCCAAATAGCAGGTATCAAAGTTAACTTCAACACAAATTACGGTAGTCAATTAGCCAAAATCATTGAAAATGGTGGTGAGTTTACAGCTAAGGTAAATGTTGTTGCAGCTGTTAAAATTGGAACACTCAATTATTTCAGAACAATTGCTGTTATTAACTTGCCGTTCACTATTGAAAAGCCAAGCGATGCAACATTGGCAGCAGCTTATACATTTAACCCGTCATACTATTTGAATAAGATTGTAACAGTTTATGCTAGTGAAATCACTAAAGCCAACATTTTCTCTGCTGGAACTGTAAGTGGATACAAAGCTATTGAAGATGATGCTGACAAGATTGCTGTTAGTGACAACGGTACTATCACATTAACTGAAAAAGGGGAAACTAACAAGGCTTATACGTTAACAGGTGGTAAGGTTACCTATGCAGGCGTACAGTTCCCGATTGCTGACTTCAAAGTTATGTTTGCTGAAAGCAAAAACTATACAACAGTTATGCCTGCTGGTATTTCTATCATCTCTGGTAGTGGTAACATAGTAACTGTGAAATATGGTAAAGCTGCTGATAAGAATGACAAGAACATCTATTACCGTGTAGATAACATTTCTGGAACACAAGATGATATTCAAAATGTAGTTTGCGAAGTCGAAGCTAAATATACCCAATATTTGACAGCAAATATAAACGGTAAAGATATTAAACTTACAGCAAATGCTGGTGATGCAAACAAAGTATCTGTAGCAACCCCAGTCAAAGTGAAATTGACTATCACTACTTCAACAAATGAAAAAGTAGAAGACACCATTACTGTAAACCTGACTCCCTATCCGGCACAGTAATCAAAGTCTAAACACACAGAGATAAGGATTTAATATCCTCCTCTCTGTAGAACTACTCCCAAGCAGAGAGAGAATTATTTTGAGTTATTCAACTCTCATTCTCTCTCTGCTTTTTTATTTATGCCAAACAATCAGTACTATGTCCAATAATTTTTATCAGGCATTCAATAGCATCAGCGATTCGATGACAAAAACCGTTCCTAAAGAAATCAAAATGACAAATGAGGTCGTATTTACAGAATCCACTCCATTGATTTCCAAAGATATTTATCGCACCTACCGACATTGCCGCAATATTGAAATAAGCCACCTATGGCAATACTCTATCTCTCCTATTACATTTATAGTATTTTGTCTTTCAGCCTATGGTTATCTACCTGTATAGATATGCTATCAATGTTACTATTTTCTACCAAAACATCTCCGAAGATACGCTGAACACTTATTGGAAGTTTACTAGTTGTGGTGCTATTTTTATCTCTCACATAGGTACTGTACTCTCTGTTTTATGAATTTAATGGTCGAAGATTCAAAGACATGGTTTGAAATTTATGAAGTTGCCATTGCTGTTTATGAAGAAAATGACAAGTACCTGAACAAAATAGAAAATAATAATAACGAGGACAAAATAGGTGCTTTCCAATTTCAACAATTAGAAAGTTTCGAGACCAAGTTAACTGAAAAGATATTCGACTTGCCTATCCTCAATGTCCAAGGCGGGACTTATCCATCTTCTAAAATCAATTGTGTTATTGGACAAGTAATGCTATCCGTTTGGGGAACAATTACATTTTGCCACATTTAGAATAAATACGACCAAACTCCCAAGGTTAGAGCTAATACTTACTGAAGCACGGAATAACAGTGAATACACTTATATTACATTTGCTGGTATTATTGTAATCATATCTCTACAAGTTCATCACTTCCTGTTCAAAAGTTTCCTTGTTTCCTATCGCCTTATTACGCATCTTGCTGCGATAATTATAAATCGTTGCCAAAGAATACCCCAAGAAATGGGCAATCCGATTACTATCAGTCACTCCCAGACGGATCAAAGCAAATATACGCAATTCCGTAGTCAGCAACTCGCCCGGTTTGGGATATATTCTTCCTTCCTCTACCAATAACTCATTAAAAGAAGTAATGAAATGAGGAAATAACTCCAGGAAAGACTTATCAAACTCATTATAAAAATCCTTCCGTTCATCTCGTATGAACTGCTCGGATTTAATCGCTTTAAACAAATCGTCTATACGGGAGGCCATTGCCAGTTTCGCCAAAGAACGACGATAAAACTCCAACTTGTCCAGATAAATCACACATCTGTCCAAATAACGGGCAATGTATACTTCCTTGATCTTCCCCGTCTGTGCCAACTCAGCATTTACTTCCTGCATCTGCTGATTAGCCAGACTCAGATTACGGCGCATCACTGATAATTTCTTCATCCATCGGTACAGATAAAAAATAGCAGCAAGCAAAAATAAAGAAAGCAAACTGACACTGATTAAAAGAGTACGGGAAATCTGCCTCTCTTTTTCTTCTTTCAATTTATATGCTTTATCAATAATAGGAAAGAACTGCGTTACCTCAATAAACCGCAAACGGGCATTACAAGCTACCGCATCCTCCATTGAACAATTCAAATACTTATAAGCACGATCCAAATCACCTACCTCATACATCAGTTGAGCCAATTTCTGTAAGGATGCATATTCACGAATAGACGATTTCAAATCTGTAATAGCGGTCAAGGCCAGATAATAAATTTCTTTCTGAATATCTCCCCGCATATCGTAAGCCTCGGATAAAGTATAATAAATATACCCTTTTTGCCGTTCATCCGGCGTTTCTTTCAATAGGTCCGACAATATAACCAAAGCAGAATCCACCCTGCCATTAATAATCTTTTTCTCGGCCCATACAATGCTCCTGTCCACACAAGGATCAGTAGCAATAAGAATAGAATCCCTGTAAGCATCGGTCTTTTTCAAATATTTCACTTTTTCGGCATCATTGGTGGTATAATCGGCCACCCAACCATAATAAGCCCGATAGGTCCGGTAATAATAAGCCAAAGTCTCCCGTTCCAATTCCAACGGGTCTACCCGCTCCAATTGTTCCAAAGCCTCGTTATACATTCCCATCACCCCCATCACCTCGGCACGGTTAATGACAATCTCATTCTTTAACTCCGGATGATTCAACAGAGGCAACAAATTCATTTTTCCATTAATATAATACAATGCGGAATCAGCTTGATAATGCAGATAAGCGTTAAACAAAGAACCGCAAAGTTCATATTTCTCCCTATTATCTTTAGAACGGTGAAGACGTTGCTTTAAATCCACAATCTCTTTTTCCTTCTGTACATGACAAGCGGTCTTATTATCTATGACCCGATCCAACCTTTTCAACACTTCTTCATTGCTGTTTTTATCAGCAAACAAAGGAGTTGTCAAAGTCAACAAAAACAATATAAAGAAATAGGTTACATTCTTCATCTTATATACTTATTATAGATTCACAAATATATAAATATAAGTAATTAGAATAAAGTTTTTCAACGAAAATATTTTCATTGACGTTTATATTTTCAGCAATACAGCAAAGACAAATGCGCCTAATTATCAATAAGTTGAATCTATAAAACATTTATATTTTTATTCTAGTACTCAAATCTCAGCTATTCCACTCCTACATTTGCAACATCCAAATGAAATGAAATGAAGATATAAACACTAATTTCTATATATTATGAAAAGAACATTCGCACTTATGGCATTACTCGCGTTATTCGGTTTGCAACACACAGTGTCCGCAGCCATAATTAAAAAAGTAGCCCCAACCTTCTGGTGGGCGGATATGAAGAATCCCGAACTACAGATCCTACTGTATGGCGACAATATTTCCTCCAGTGATGTAAGCATCTCTTCTAAAGACATTCTTCTGAAAGATGTTGTGAAACAAGAAAATCCCAATTACTTAATCTTATATATGGATTTATCGGAAGCTACTCCGCAGACTTTTCATATTACACTGAAACAAGGTAAAAAGCAAACTGTTGTGCCATATGAAATAAAACAGCGTAAGGCAGATGCTTCCAACGTGGAAGGCTTCAACTCGGGTGACGTATTATATCTGATTATGCCAGACCGCTTCGCCAACGGAAATCCCTCGAACGATGTCGTACCGGAAATGTTGGAAGCAAAGGTAGACCGTAACGATCCGTTCGCCCGTCACGGGGGCGACCTCGCAGGTATTGAAAATAATCTGGATTATCTCTCCAACTTGGGAGTTACGGCAATCTGGCTGAACCCCATACAGGAAAATGACATGAAAGAAGGATCCTATCATGGCTATGCCATTACCGATTATTATCAAGTAGACCGCAGATTAGGTAGCAATGAAGAATTCTGCAAGCTGGTAGAACAAGCACACAGCAAAGGAATGAAAGTTGTTATGGACATGATTTTCAACCATTGTGGCAGCGAAAACTATCTTTTCAAAGATATGCCTTCCAAAGACTGGTTCAATTTTAAAGGAAACTACACACAAACTTCTTATAAAACAGCGAGTGTACAGGATATCCACGCTTCTGATTATGAACGCAAGATAGCCGTAGACGGATGGTTTACAGAATCAATGCCCGACTTGAACCAACGCAACCGCCATGTAGCCCGCTATTTGATCCAAAGCAGTATCTGGTGGATAGAATATGCAGGGATTAACGGCATCCGTCAAGACACACATCCTTACGCAGATTTCGACATGATGTCAGAATGGTGTAAAGCCGTGACCGATGAGTACCCTGATTTCAACATAGTAGGTGAAACTTGGTTGAACAGTAATGTGCTGGTTTCTTTCTGGCAGAAAGACAGCAGACTGGCTGCTCCCAGAAACTCCAATCTCCGTACCGTGATGGATTTCCCGCTGATGGAACAAATGAACAAAGCCTTTGACGAAGAAACAACTGACTGGAACGGCGGATTATATCGTCTTTACGATTATCTTACTCAGGATTTGGTATATGCAGATCCGATGAATCTGCTCGTTTTCCTTGATAACCATGATACTTCACGCTTTTATTTAAATGAAGAAGCCACGCAAAATATTGACCGCTACAAACAAGCACTTGTATTCCTGCTGACCACACGTGGCATTCCCCAGATTTATTATGGGACAGAAATTCTGATGGCTGCAGATAAAGCCAATGGCGACGGTCTGTTACGTTGTGATTTCCCCGGAGGTTGGAAAAATGACCCACGCAACTGTTTCAATGAGGCTAACCGTACTCCGCAGCAAAATGAAGCCTTTACTTATATGCAGAAATTACTCCAATGGAGAAAAGGGAATGAAGTCATAGCCAAAGGCAGATTGAAACACTTCGCTCCCAACAAAGGGATTTACGTTTATGAACGAAAATACGGAAACAAATCGATAACGGTTCTCATGAATGGAACAGACAAAACGCAAACCATAAACCTGACTCCATACAAAGAAGTACTTCCAACAACATCAGCCCATGATGTTTTAACGGATCAAAATATCGACTTGAATAAAAACCTAACACTTCCGGGGCGTGAAATGCTAGTTTTAGAATTTTAAAACAACCAGTAAAAGCTTATAATTTAATACCAGTACATATTATGAATTTAAAAAAGAATCTTTCACTTATCGCATTTCTCTGTATCTCATTCATTGCAAATGCACAACAAAAACTGAACTCTCCGGATGGTAATCTGGAGATGACATTTACTCTAGATGGTCAGGGCACTCCCACGTATGAACTGACCTATAAACAAAAGGAAGTTATCAAACCCAGTAAATTGGGGTTGGAATTAAAAAAAGAAGACGCAAACGCCAAAACCGACTTCGAATGGACTGATAAAAAAGACATAGACAAACTGGACATCAAGACAAACCTTTATAACGGTTTCGAGATAAAGGATGTCCGGACATCTACCAACGATGAAACATGGCAGCCGGTATGGGGAGAAGAAAAAGAAATCCGTAACCATTATAATGAATTGGCGGTCACATTGAACCAGCCTGCCAATGACAGATTTATAATCATCCGTTTCCGCCTGTTCAACGACGGTCTGGGTTTCCGCTATGAATTTCCGCAGCAGAAGAACTTGAACTATTTCGTGATCAAAGAAGAACATTCACAATTTGCCATGGCAGGTGACCACACCGCTTACTGGATTCCGGGAGATTATGACACACAGGAATATGACTATACCCGCCTGTCGGAAATCAGAGGATTGTTTTCAAAGGCTTATACGGAGAACTCCTCGCAAACCGCATTCAGCCCCACCGGTGTACAAACTGCCCTGATGATGAAAACAGACGACGGTCTGTACATCAATCTGCACGAAGCAGCTTTGATAGACTATGCCTGCATGCACCTCAACCTGGATGACAAGAACATGATTTTCGAATCATGGCTGACTCCGGACGCACAAGGTGACAAAGGATATATGCAGACTCCCTGCACTTCACCATGGCGTACCGTCATCGTTAGTGATGATGCCCGCAACATTCTTGCCTCACGCATTACGTTAAACCTGAACGAACCTTGCAAAATAGCAGACACTTCCTGGATCAAGCCTGTGAAATACATCGGCGTATGGTGGGATATGATTACGGGAAAAGGCTCATGGGCTTACACGGACGACTTATCCAGTGTAAAACTGGGTGAAACAGATTACAACAAAACAAAACCTAACGGCAAACACTCTGCCAACACTGCCAACGTAAAACGTTACATTGATTTTGCAGCAGAGCATGGATTCGACCAAGTATTGGTAGAAGGCTGGAATGAAGGTTGGGAAGACTGGTTCGGAAAAAGCAAAGATTATGTGTTTGATTTTGTAACTCCCTATCCCGACTTCAATGTGAAAGAACTTCAAAGCTACGCTGCAAGCAAAGGCGTAAAACTGATGATGCATCATGAAACTTCGGCTTCTGTACGTAACTATGAACGCCACATGGACCAATTCATGGTAGACAACGGATATAATTCTGTAAAAAGTGGCTATGTAGGCAACATTATTCCACGTGGCGAACACCACTATGGACAATGGATGGATAACCACTATCTGTATGCGGTGAAAAAAGCAGCGGACTACAAAATCATGGTAAACGCCCACGAAGCTGTACGCCCTACCGGAATATGCCGCACCTATCCCAACCTGATCGGTAACGAATCGGCACGCGGAACTGAATATGAATCATTTGGCGGTAACAACGTAAACCATACTACCATCTTGCCTTTCACACGATTAATAGGTGGTCCGATGGACTACACTCCGGGTATCTTTGAAACCCACTGTAACAAAATGAATCCTACCAACAATTCACAGGTACGTTCTACTTTGGCACGCCAACTGGCCCTGTATGTAACAATGTACAGCCCATTACAAATGGCTGCCGACATACCTGAAAACTATGAACGCTTCATGGATGCCTTCCAATTCATAAAAGATGTAGCCATTGACTGGGATGAAACCAAATATCTGGAAGCCGAACCGGGAGACTATATTACCATTGCCCGCAAAGCTAAAGGAACCAACGACTGGTATATCGGCTGTACGGCAGACGAGAACGGTCATTCTTCAAAACTGATATTTGATTTCCTTGATCCGGACAAAAAATACATCGCAACTGTATATGCAGACGCAAAAGATGCCGACTGGAAAGATAATCCACAGGCATATACCATCCGTAAAGGCATTGTGACCAACAAAAGCAAACTGAACTTACACGCAGCAAGCGGTGGTGGTTATGCAATCAGCATTAAAGAGGTAAAAGATAAAGCAGAATTAAAAGGCATCAAGAGGTTATAGAAAGTGATCTTTTGACAAACAGTTAACATTAATCCTCATAAAATGTAGCCGAATGAGCCTTGAACAGTTCACATATAGTTATATTTTTAAGATAAGCCAACCAGTATATTATACTATGAATCAATTATATATGATTTGCACTAGCACTAAATCATTTATATTTTTATTCTTATCTCAAAAATCGCTTTATAAGACCGCTACATTTGTAACAAACAAAACAAAAAGTAAGTGAGGATGATGGTTAGCTAAAGCAGCCGCCAATCATTCTAAAAGGTAAAAACATACATTATAACAGAGATTGATTAGAAAATCAGGTTGTTTGGGAAAACAGTTTTCAATAGGTATTTTTTAACTGAGAATATAAACTTGAAATAATTATTTAACTTTAAATTTAAAGACATGAAAAGAAACTTGATGTTCAAGGTCCTACTAATGTTAATGGTAGGATGCTTCTTGTCCATAGACGCATTTGCCCAGCAAATGACTGTTAAAGGACTTGTAAAGGACACAACAGGCGAACCAATTTTGTGGTGAAAGGAACAACCAATGGTACTATCACAGATTTTGACGGCAACTTCCAGTTAAATGCCAATAAAGGTGATATAATCGTTATTTCATTTATCGGATATCAGTCACAGGAGGTCCCCGCCGCCCCATCTCTAAACATTCTTTTGAAAGATGATTCGCAAATGTTGCAAGACGTTGTGGTTATCGGTTATGGTACGGTAAAAAAGAACAATGCCACCGGATCAGTGACTGCCATCAAAGCGGAAGAAAAGAACAAAGGTCTTACAGTCAGCCCTCAAGACATGATTGCCGGTAAAGTGGCAGGGG
>ERZ780173.161-NODE-161-length-12112-cov-1.69503_pt1 | contig 12112 bp, 9 predicted proteins | sample MGYA00433079_ERZ780173 | MGnify/ENA primary metagenome ERZ780173 (study PRJEB29588, sample SAMEA2151606) | human gut metagenome | biome: human gut; feature: human-associated habitat; material: faeces | place: Denmark | collected 2008/2010 ...
AAAGGATCATTGCCAACCACTTTGCATTTTCCTTCTGCCGGTAACGTTCATTCATTTTATATATCAGCACAAATTCATTAAGATACAGTTCTACATTGCGAATTGCAATTCTCTGCGGTCTCAGCACAAGAGCATACTTTTTTAACTCATGGATATCCGTTAAAATCACATTAGACACAGAAGCCGTCATAATATACTTCACATCTTCAATTTTCAGTCCTGTAACCCGCTGCATTCCACACTTCTTCCATAAAGCAACAATAATTCTCTCAAATGAAAGTTCCGTCACCGCAACCTCATAAGGAATATATTTTTCCAAAAACGCCTTATTCCAGGGCAAATTTGAAAACTCATACTGGTATAAAATATGTATCTTATCTCCAGCCAACTTCTCTGCAATAGCAAAAATCTTACGTACAACATCCGGATCCTTGATTCGATCGATATCCTCAAACACAATTAAGATATCCTTGTCCAAACGTCTGACATCTTTCTCAAACCCAATAAAAGTAGAAGAAACTCCTTCCCCTTCCTCCTGCAAAACATTATAAAACACATTTGAAAGCGAAAAATCTTTAAAAAGCTTTCCCGTTTTTCTTCCATGAAACGAATAAATTCCATTATTCTGCAAAACGCGTTCAATCTCCCCTAATAGGATACTTTCAATCTCGTTCAGATCACAGGTGAGCAAATCAATTTGAATAAACGTAAAGCGTTTCTTCATCGTCTCATCCTGATAGATCATGTTAACCAGAAAACACTTTCCATCTCCCCAGGGCGCATCCATGCCAACAATCGGAACCGCCTGAATAAAACTACAGAGACGCTCCAAATCATAAGTTCGTTCCCGAAACAGATTTTCCTTCACGTTTTCTTTCTGTCCCATCTCTGACCTGTCGTATCTCAGCAGAAAAACAAAATCCACTCCCAAGATAAGTACCATACATATGCCAAGCAACAATTTTTCCATTGTAAATTCTGGAAGCTGCCGGATTGCAATAAACTTTCCCACCCCAAAAGCAAACAAAGTTCCACCGCACCAAAACAGTAGAACTTTGTGAAAATACATGTTCTTTTCCATACGATAAACTAAAATAAGAGCAAGTGAAAAGAACAGAAAGAACCACTCAAATACACGTGATGGAATATTGAGTAAATAAAACAATGCAGTTAAAAGCAATAAAATAAATATATTTTTCTTTTCCAACTTTTTATCCCCTTGGTATAATTTGTCTATTTTATATATAAAAATCACTATGTTAAAGTCTTTTATTTAATCAGCTAACCATATTACTTTTTTGTTTTTCCTTATCATCACATAATTTATAAGCTATACTCCATGCCTCTTTCAATAATTCTTCTCGTTCATTAGAAATCTGTTCTAACTTCTGCTCTATTTTCTTTTGAATTTCTTCAGCTTTATATTGTTTGAAGCAAATAAACGTCTGTTTTTCTTCTGAATGCTTCGTCAAATTTTTTTAGGAAGCTATCAGGGTATTCTTTTCGTTCTTCTATTTCTATGTTTGGTTGATAAATATGTAAAACAAATTCTTTTTCTTCTTTTTTAATTTATATTGCACTCGCATAAAGTGTCCTATCTTCTACATTTTTCTTTATTATACTAGCAAACTCATGTTCTTGCAATATTTATTACTTTCTCTCTCAACATTTAAAAATTGTAGAACTTAATTTCAAGTATCACATGAACCAAAAATTCACTTTTTCTTTTCCAGCTTGCATTTTTGTCGTTCAAATTCACACTTCATTGCATTTTTGTTTAATTTATGATACTATACAAACAGTTGTCAGCACTATTTTGTTATTATAAATAACTTTTTTATTATTTTATAACCACAGAAAGGAAATCATCATGAAAAAACTCTCCACTGCCATCCTGGCAAACCTCATAATCACGAACCGTAAAAAACTCTCCATGACACAGCAATCTCTTGCAGATGCAACCGGAATCAACCGTTCCCTAATCTCTCGTATGGAAAAAGAAGACTTTCTTCCTTCCATTCCTCAATTGGAACAGTTAGGAGAAGTCCTCGGTTTCGAACCCACTGACGTATTTACAAATGGAATACATGAGAAAAAAAGGAATGTACCATCACCTATGAACATTGCTGTGGCCGGAACCGGATATGTTGGTCTGTCAATCGCTACTCTATTGGCACAAAACAATCACGTCACAGCTGTAGATATTATCCCGGAAAAAGTTGATATGATTAACAAGCGTCAGTCTCCCATCCAGGATGAATACATTGAAAAATATCTGACCACTAAAGAACTGGATCTGACTGCTACATTAGACGGTGAAGCCGCATACAAAAATGCTGATTATGTCGTTGTAGCAACTCCTACCAACTATGACAGCCAGAAGAATTATTTCGATACCTCCGCAGTAGAAGCAGCAATTGAACTTGTTCTGAAAGTTAATCCGGATGCAATCATTGTAATTAAATCCACCATACCTGTCGGATACACCGCATCTGTTCGAGAAAAATATCACAGTTCCAATATCATCTTCAGCCCTGAATTTCTACGTGAATCCAAGGCACTGTACGACAATCTCTATCCCAGCCGTATCATTGTATCTACTGATCCGGAAGATTCACATCTGGTCGAAGCTGCCCACACTTTTGCAGCATTACTGCAGGATGGAGCAATCAAGGAAAACATCGATACACTGTTTATGGGATTCACCGAAGCAGAGGCTGTAAAATTATTTGCCAATACCTATCTGGCACTTCGTGTATCATATTTTAATGAATTGGATACTTATGCAGAAATGAAAGGATTAAATACAAGAGATATTATCGATGGTGTGTGTCTTGATCCGCGAATCGGAACCCATTACAACAACCCATCCTTCGGTTATGGCGGTTACTGCCTCCCGAAAGATACCAAACAGCTTCTTGCCAACTATAATGATGTGCCACAAAATATGATGTCCGCTATTGTAGAAAGTAACCGAACAAGAAAAGATTTTATTGCAGACCGTGTTCTTCAATTGGCAGGTGCCTACGAAGCCAACAGTCAATGGGATGTTTCCAAAGAGAAAGAAATTATTATAGGTGTCTACCGACTTACCATGAAAAGCAATTCCGACAACTTCCGCCAGAGCAGTATTCAAGGTGTCATGAAGCGTATCAAGGCGAAGGGCGCAACTGTTATCATTTACGAACCAACTCTCGAAGATGGTGTCACCTTTTTCGGAAGTAAAGTTGTAAATAATCTGGATCAATTCAAAAAAATGAGTTATAGCATTATTGCAAACCGCTATGACTCAAATTTGGATGATGTACATGATAAAGTATACACCCGTGATTTATTTCAACGTGATTAATATCTCTGATTAACTTTTTAAGATAGCAGGAATCAAATGATTCCTGCCACATTTCTAAACAAAATACTCTTACAATTTTATCCATTCGTATACTATTATCTTTGTAAAGAATACTTTCTAACTATAAAACTCCTTATACCACTCCGCGAACTTCCGTAACCCGGTCCGCAGATCGGTACTCGGCTTAAATCCAAAATCACGCTCCAAAGCAGATGTATCCGCATAAGTAACCGGCACATCACCCGGCTGCATCGGTACCAGTTCCTTATGACTGTCAAAATCATAATCTTCCGGAAGAACTCCCGCACGAATTAACTCCTGTTGCAGAATATCAACAAACTCCAAAAGATTCTCCGGATGGTTATTTCCAATATTGTACACCGCATATGGCGGAATCGGCAATCCATCTTCTCCAATCTTCTTTTCCGGTGGTGCCTGCATCACACGCATGACTCCTTCTACAATATCATCGATATATGTAAAATCCCGCTTGCAGTTTCCGTAATTGAAAATCTGAATCTTTTCATTATTCCGCAGCTTATTGGTAAAACCGAAATATGCCATATCCGGTCTGCCCGCCGGACCATACACCGTGAAGAAACGAAGCCCGGTAGACGGAATATTATAAAGCTTGCTATACGCATGCGCCATCAATTCATTCGACTTCTTCGTCGCCGCATATAAGGAAACCGGATTATCCACCTTGTCATCCGTTGAATACGGAACCTTCTTATTTGATCCATACACACTGGAGGAACTTGCATAAACCAGATGCTGCACTCCTGCTTGCCCATTATCATAAGAATGACGGCATGCTTCCAAAATATTGTAAAATCCAATCAGGTTGCTCTCAATATACGCGTCCGGATTGGTAATGGAATAGCGTACTCCCGCCTGTGCTGCAAGATTAACAACCAGATCCGGCTTGTATGTGTCAAAAAGCCTATTAATACACTCTTTATCAGCTAAGTTACCTTCAACAAAATCCCACCTGGATCCATTTGAGCTAACAACTCCGGCTACTCGCTCTATTTCCGATAGTCTCCATTTCTTGATACTGACATCATAATATGCATTCATATTATCAATGCCAATAATATGTACATTTTCATACTTTCTGAATAACTTTAAACACAGATTTGCGCCAATAAAACCTGCCGCACCTGTAACTAAAATTGTTTTCATCCTATCCATTTCTAAATACCCTCATTTTTTTTTAAATTTCCTATCTAGCGCTCATTCGCTAATATCGAGATCGTATCATCTAAAATCATTATATCCTTTTTAAGTACACTTTCAATCAAAAAGCGAAGTTGCTCACCAATATATTCTATATTGGATTTGTATACAGTTCCAAATTTTTTCATAGTATTATGGTAAAATGTTGATACCGATGCTAAAACTTGTTTCGGAGCCTTTCCCTTATAAATTTTTCCCGTTGTAATACCGTCACTATAAAACACAGCCACTTTATAACAAAGAAATCTTAATTGTGTATAACTTAATTCATTTAATAAATCATAAAACTCACTTAACTGCTTACCGGTTGGAGCAAAAGCAATGTTTCTGTCCCTCAACAATTCCTCAAAATTGTCCAACAAATCCTCATACATAAATTTATGTATGAGTTCTTTGATTTCGTCTGTGAGCATGTCTTCATTTGTTGAAAACATCCTATTAGCTATAAGCCGTTTTTCTTCTGACGAAAAATGCACATTAACAAAATAGTCAACTAGACTTTCATCATATACATATGGAAAGTTTTCATGAGCAAAAGCATATAAATCAGACTCTGGTGAAACATATAAAATTCCATCATTTTTCAACTGCGAAATAAGTTCCATTTTTAATCTCGATTGTAGTGCAGAACTTGGAATCACTTCTAGATCACTATATATTTCCTCCATGTAGTATAAGATATATAACATACATTGTTGCGAAAACTTTAACTCTCCAAATTCCAATTTTTTAATCGGTATTAGTGCCTCATAGTTTGTCCTAATAATCTGTTTATCCATTTGTATAGCATCAATTACCCTCTTTTTACAATTTTCACAATAACATTTCCCGAAACCATCTGTATATAAATGCCCGCATATACCACATACGATTTTTTCAGTAACCCAAGATCCAGTATTTCGATTTCTTCTCTTTAACATAGGTACCTTACAATAAGGACATATATATTCTGTTGAAATTTTTGGCAAAAAGTATGTCATTTGCCCAGGTGAAATTTCAAGTTGATATTTTTCTATTATATGAGCAATTTTTTCACCTGAATCATACAATTCAGCAATCTCATTAATAGTTTGTTCCGAAAAAGTATTTCTATATTCTTTTATTTCTTCTCTTTTCATTTACTTTCAATCTTCTTCCATACAGTTAGACTTTGAAATTCTCGACTAATAAAATACTGCACAAGCAATCAATGTTGTGTCAAATATGCTAACTGTTTCTTTAATTGATACACAATCGCATCACTAAATCCTGCATATCGTCCTCTCTCATCTACATTTTCAAATTTATCCAATAATTTCTGACATTCATCCTCTGTAAGTTCATCCATCGCCCCTGAAACCCACATAGCTTCTGTTCTTGCTGCATTTAACTGTTCTGTATCCAAGTTTAATAGCTCAATCGTATACCCAGCCCGTTCATTTCCGTCAACAGCTTTAATCTTTCCCCTATCACTGAATTCAAATAACGATTCACAATTTTCTTCCAATGGAGAAACAAATAATTCTTCATTAAATGCATTGTCTTTGCTATGACCACAATTTTCTTCCCGATCATGGTATCCCTGACAAGACGCTAACAAATTTTCATATTCTAACGATATTGCTCTATATTCATCCCTTTCTTTTGGACGGATATGTTCAATATGCGAATTATCTGTCTTAATAGGTTTACAACAATAGCAGCAAATATGACCTTGCTCCGATATCAAACTATTTTTCAGGAAAATCTTATGGGGTAGATTTTCGACTTCATTTAAATCAGAATACCTCGGCACTCTTCCATTTTTATTTTTAAATTTACTTTTCCACTGCAAAATTTCCTGTGGTTCATCATTTTTGTATATCCTTTTCATATTATCGTTTCCTATGAATTAGTGTTCTGGCACGAACAACTTCTACGTTCATTTCGTCTGTAATTTTTGCCAACTGATCAACAAGTTCTTCTGCCTGATCAAAATTTTCGTTTTCAATGCAATTATAGATTTCATCAATTAGCTTTTTTGTTTCCTCATTTAAAATATCTGTATGCATAAAATCACGCATAATGTGATTAATATCCCATCCATTCATAGAATTCTGTTTCCGAACATTTATAGCATTTCCATCTTGATAAATTTCAAATATATTAGCCTCATCTTTAATCTCACTAAGAACTTTAGGCGAATGTGTAGTAACTATAAACTGAATATTTGGAAATGTACGAAACAGGAGAGGCATCATACGTCCCTGCCACGAAGGATGCAGATGTAAATCCACCTCATCAATCAATACGACGCCTTCTCCCTCCAATGGATTTTCTCTACTAGGATTCGCAATTGCCAATTTACGAGCCAAATCCCCCGTCATCGCCAAAACACACTTTTCACCTTCCGATAATTGAGCAATACTTAATTCTGTATGGTGTTTTACAGCGACCATCTGTGCATCTTCATTATCAATTTTAATTTTGATATCAGAGAAATCATTGTCCATAATCTTTAAAACAGCTTCTCGCACCGCGGATAACTGTGCATCCTTAAAAGACTCTTTCTCCACTCTTTTACTGTTCTCATACTCCTGCCGTCCTCGAAACCATTCAAAAAATAACTGAAAATTGATAGTTGGATCAAAAACATCTCTCAAAGCCTCCAATTTTCCAGTTAATTTTATGTCCTTTTTCAAGACTATATTTCTGCGATCCGATACATAACGATTTACTCCATAGGAGGCATATATGGGCATATTACTTTCATTAAATACTAACTCTCTGGTACTTTCCCTATCGGACTCATCCGTTTCTTCCTCTTCCAAAACCATATATTGTCCCACATACAATCTTCTAAATTGCTCAACTATACGCTTTGCTTCCCCTACCAAATGTATCCTTTTTCCATTTGATTCCGCGCCACGAAAATAAGGGTATATTGTATGGTCTATATTTAACTGCATAGATATACGAGCCGTTTGAGCACCTATTTTTATATCAGAATCTTCAATTTTCACCTTGCCATCACTACCAAGATCTGATTCGGTCAGCATATTTAGTATTCTAAAGAATAGGACACTACACGCCCGCAAAACAGTTGACTTTCCCATGCCGTTAATACCATAAATAACCGCCGATTTACCATCTAAAGCCAATTCTGCCTGCTCTATTCCACGAAAATTCGTCAATTTCAAACTTTGAATTTCCATCTGCTTATCAGCTCCCATATTTGTATCCTTTCATTTTTCTCTCAAAATCATATTTTTAACTATTTACACTACTAATTATATGTGAAAAACAATTTATTATCAATTCCTACATTAATGCTATATCTGACAATTCACATACTGTTCCATAATAACATTATTAGTTTTACTTACTCTGTAAACGGTGCAACCCGAGTACCTTGACAAATTAGATGCTGTTTTCACGGCATGGTTATCTCTTGATTTCTGTTTTTACCGGCTTCCGTATGTGTGACGGCAGTTCTTGTGACTATGGCAACAGATCCTTAAAAAAGTCCTGATTCTTGTCATCCATATGCTTCGGTATCTCTATTAACAGATAAGCAACGTATTCATACGGTTTTAACCGGTTTGCTTTGGCAATTTCTAAATTCGATAAACTAAAATGAGACAGGTAAAAAAAGCATAAAAAACCACTCAAACACGCGCGTTGGAATATTAAATAAATAAAATAATACGGTTAAAACAATAAAATAAATATATTGTTCTTTTCTATCATAATTTATCCCCCTGATATAATTATTAACTGATTTTCAATCACATATAATTTTTCGCATATAAACCCAATAAACGTCATAAACGATTGTCACTAAACTCCATAAACTTGATTATTGTTGTAGTGGTTAACCCCACCTACCTTCGAAGGCTACTGCCGACGGGCAGTTCAACTACAAACCAGTAAAAGGAGTAACCCCCAATGAAAAAAGAGATTAGAAGAAATTCCATTGTATTTGTTAAGAACCCTTTTCCATGTTCTGCCAACACCCACACAATGTTAGGCAATCATTATGCAGTTGTATGTCAGAACAATATCGGGAATACCTATTCCAACAGCATAATTGTCTGCTACATCACTTCTAAAATTAAACGTCTGGATATAAAAGCTAATGTAATTATCAAACATTATGCTGGCCTTAATCACAAATTGGCAATGATTAAATGTGGTCAAATAATGACTCTTGACCATGATGACATTATCGATGTTGTAGATATCTTAAGACCCGAAGATGAAGTTCGTTTTAACCAAGGACTCATGTTTTCACTTGCGCTCTCGAATGTAACAGAAATACAATCTAAGCATATGTAAGCATGATCAATATATCTAAGCCCCACCTATAGCTCTATGCTATAGGTGGTTTTCCCCATAAATCTATCTATGTCATTCACAATCCACAACAGTTGTAGAAAATCATACTTTGTACACTCATCTATAAATATCTGAATTTTTTTATTCATATTACGAAATTCAAGCATTTCCTCTATTTTTGTACGATACGCAGTTATTACAGGTAACGCTTTCTCATCCAACTGCAATACTTTCCTTAGTACACCATAACCAGTATAAATGTAACCTTTCTTTACCGATTCAAAAGCAAAATGAAGTGCCGTAATCCAAAAGCCCATGTTCTCTTCTGTCTGTTCAAAACTCTCACAAGCTTTCAACAGCAATAATTGATCCGCATAATATTTATTTTCATTGCAAACTGTATCCATAAGTTTTTGAATCGAATTTATAAGAATTTCTCCCGTATTGGGATCAAGCAAAATATTTATAATAGCATTCTTCCAATCTTCATAATACGCTTTTTCTGATTCCATATAGCTATCATCCATTTTTTCCTTCATAACAATCTCAGGAATAACAGATAAATATCTAAAACTGTTCACTCCACTATCATCTAATCCATCAAAAATATGTTTTCCAAACATACCTCCGATTGATAAAAATCCCGCTCTAAAAAAACTCATTAACTCAAAGTCTTTAAGAATATTTTCCATAGGCGGAAACAATGCATCGATTAATTGCCTGACGATCTTTTTATCTATCTTTTCTGGAAAATGAAACCTCTTTATATCACCAAAATCACAAGTCACTACAACACCATTTCGAGTTTTCAAATTTGCTTCTTGCATATCAGGATGTATAATACCTTTAAGCATCATACTTGCAGCAAATTCTCCAATTCTAAAATAACGCATTCTATCATTTCTAGTTTTCATGTCATTTCTCCTCTATTATAAGTATTTGAACTTGACAAGTATTCTCATCCTTATGCTTGATAATTTTGAACCAAATTTTGCACTCATAATCGCCTTCAGAAAGTATATTATTTACATAACTCTTCGATTTCCAATTGTCATAAGTTGTGTAACTCTCAATCCTACAATTATCAATATATGCTGATATAACAACATTCTGATTCATAAACTCATCCAATTTTCGAGTAAAATTTGCCGTTCCAACATACCTATATATCAGCTTATTGTTATTGGGATCAAAAAAGGATGTAACATCTACCGTTGCAGCATCATTTTTTTTATATTTATCAACTTCAGCATCTGAAAGAATAACACTCGAATACAAAATTTTCTTTTCAAATTCATTTTCAATGTTCTTGATTTTTTGTTCCCACACTTCTGCAATCGCCTGTCCCGAAGCCATTAATTTTTGTTCAAGTGTAGTTGATTTCTGTTCTTTTTTTGTTTCTATGCGCTTAGCACATTCTTCTTTTTCCATACCATCGCATTTTTGTTTGTAGCCATTCACTGACACGCAAGAAAAACTTCCATTAATATTTAAATTTGACAGCTTTCCAATTGTATGTTTATCACGCTTACCATTCCACTTTGCAAGGGTGTTCTTTCCAACTAAATTATCATCGACATTTGCAATAATATAATGCCAAATTCCCAATAAAAATGATGGAACATATATATTCAGAGTATCTGATACTAACTTTTCCTTAATGACAGACTGCCCATCTTTATTAATATAAAACATTGCATCAGATGGAATAAAATCATCCGACTCAATTAATTCTAATAAGGCATGCACTAACCAAGTTTGCTTTTTTTCTTCTTGTGACAAATAATCACCAACAAAATTCTCCATCTCTTTCAATATCTGTACATACTGAATAGGATTACCTATTTTATCTGAAAAGTCTTTCACCACATCCCTATCATCAAAAACCAGCCATTCTGAATGTCCCAATTCACAATTTTTATATGATGAGGTTTCAGACGTATATGTACTGTCCTTGAAATGCTCTGTATCAGCGTGAAAAATATTCACTAAACCTTGCAAACACTCAGGATTCGTTATCTTTCTATTATTTTTAATTTTGATCAATAATGTAAAGAACGTACCTCCGCATAATCGCATTCCTTTTTCCATTATATCTACCGCCTTAGTCTAAATTCTCCAAATCCTTATTCTCGAATCAAACAATTCATAATTTATCATCATTTATATAAAGCTACATTAATAGAATAGTCATTATGGCAGAATAATTAATTCTCAACCAATTGATGACTTACGAACAATTGTGAATCATGAATCAGCATAAGTTCAATCACCAATCGACAAGCTAGCTTGTCGAAGGGTAACTCACACTGTTTGATTTATTCAACAAGACCAAATCGTCAACAAATAATACTTGTCTCTGGAGCACAAATCAGGGTCTGCAAAGCCAATTTTGCTTTACCGTAGTTATTACTTGTTGAAGACTTGGAGGCAAAGCAAGTCCGCTTGCCGATGCAATCATTAATCGTATTGCACATGATAGTTATCAGATCAACATCACAAGCATTGATGATGAGCATGACAGATCCATGCGTGAGGTTTATGGCTTGGATAAATCAATGCGAGATTAAACTTGCATAGATGATTTCCACTTCCGGACATCTGATTTCCAAATTTCCGGAAGTGCGAATTCATCGCACAAGAATATTCAGTAGTTTCAATAAAAAGACTCTCTGCTCTTTCACATCCCCATTCCTTTGCTTTCGGATATCCCACATATAAAAATCGTCATTCCCTATAAATCATTTCTGTCCTATCAAGAACTTTGTAATCTTGCATTTTAGTAATAACCAACTGATTAACCAGCTTACAAATAGTGAAATAGTAAAATTAGCAAACGCATTTAGAACAGGATGAACTTTTCCGTTTAGTGCTGATATAACAAAATAAATTATTTGTTGATGAAATAAGTAAATTGGCATCATGCATTTCGATAAATTAGTAAACGATTTTTTATCATACCATTTAGACCAATCTGCAATTTTCTGTAAAACATAAAACGCCATAATAGCACCAATAATATTAGAAAAGAATTCCAGCAAATAATGTAAATAATTCGTTTCCATCATAATTTGACTCATAGCAAAAAATAAAGCATCCAAAATACACCAGTTCCACCATGGAATTCTTTCGGTTTTAGCTTTTTCTCCATTTTCATGACAAATTCTAATTTGAATGCCCAGATAGAAAAATATTACATATCTACAGGCCGTCAATATACAAAACACA
>ERZ780173.166-NODE-166-length-11966-cov-1.75434_pt1 | contig 11966 bp, 7 predicted proteins | sample MGYA00433079_ERZ780173 | MGnify/ENA primary metagenome ERZ780173 (study PRJEB29588, sample SAMEA2151606) | human gut metagenome | biome: human gut; feature: human-associated habitat; material: faeces | place: Denmark | collected 2008/2010 ...
GTGCACCGCCGGCAGCATTTGCGCGGGCAAGGCTCTTGTTGATCTCATCCAGAATATAGAAATAGCGCAGACAGTCCTCGTATGAACCTTGCAGGCGTTGGTCATCCAGACTCAGGTACCAGGTGATGTATTCCACCGATTTGTTTGCCAGATCATTCAGAATGGCTTCTCCCTTTTCTTTTTCACCTAACGCCAGATAATCGTCGGCCATTTCTTTTGAACTGCTCATGATGTAATCGTGGGGCACGGTGGTGCTTGGGATTACTTCCGAACAGTAGTCAAGGGCTTTCAACGCCTTGTCTTTCTTGCCTTCTTTTATCAACTGGGTAGCCAGCTGTATAAACATACGGCGGTGGGTCTGGCACATACGCATCACAGTCTCGTCGATATAGATATCCGGGTTGTTGATTCCTCCGAACTTGAACTTGTTCATCAGGTTATCGTACATTTTCTCGCTGTCGATGCGTGCGTTCAGCCGGGTGGTGTTGAACGGGGTGATGCGGTAGGCAAGACCTTCCTGCATGAAGTTGTTGCCCAAATTCAGATGATTGTCGCTACCCACCGTAATAGCCATGTACAACGGACGTTCCCAGTTGGTATTTGCCAGCATCTCAAGCATCATCAGCTCGCTCTTGTACAGCATACGTTTGCCTTTCAGGGAGATACTCATGTAATCGGGGATTTCACCATGCAGGGAGTCGGGAATCATCATGCCCGAGCGTTTCACTGCCTCCTTGTCCAGCTTGATGACGATGCTGTCCGTCGGTATCAGCTGTAAACCTTCTTTGGGTGAGCGTACCCAGTATTTCAGAATATTTTTCAATTCATACGGGTTGTCTCCGAATTCCTTGGCGGCTTCTTCCGGGTTCTGCTTGTAGAAGTTATTGATGCTTTCCATCACTTCCGGACGTACAGCCACTCCTTCATTATGCCCCTGTACATATTCCAGACGGCTCCATTCGATAGGCACTGCCGGAGAGTCGTATGCCTGACGCTTCATTTGGTCGATGTACCAGTCCGTTTGCAGGTAACTCAGGTTACATACGCGTACATCGGTACGGAAACCTTCCGTTTCCTGGTTGTACCACAAGGGGAAAGTATCGTTGTCACCATTGGTAAAGATAATCGGGTTACCTTCTTCCTGTACGGTGCTCAGGTAGTTTTGTCCGAAGTCGCGTGCCACATAACGGTTGCTGCGGTCGTGGTCGTCCCACGTCTGGCTCACCATTTGGATGGGTACGAACAGACAAACTACAGTTGCAATGACGGAAGCCGGTTTCTCACCCAGTTTGCCTTGCAGCCATTGGGCAATACCCGCCACACCCATGCCTATCCAGATGGCAAATGCATAGAACGAACCTGCGTATGCATAGTCACGTTCGCGGGGCTGCATCGGGGTCTGGTTCAAATAAAGCACGATGGCCAGACCGGTCATGAAGAACAGGAAGAATACGATCCAGAATTGCTGGATACCTACCGGTTCTTCTATCTCTTCCCCATTCGGAGTCGTGATACGTTTTGTCTTGTAAGCCTGCCAGAACAGACCGATAAGTCCCAAAATCAACGGCAGGCAATAGAATACATTGTGCCCTTTGTTGTTTTTCAGGTCGGAGGGGAGCAGGCTTTGGTCGCCCACCAGGAACTTGTCCACAAACGGTATTCCGGTAATCCAGTTGCCATGTTCTATTTCACCCTGTCCCTGTATGTCATTCTGGCGTCCGGCAAAGTTCCACATGAAATATCTCCAGTACATGTAGTTCAACTGGTAGATAAAGAAGAACTTGATGTTATCCCATTGGGTCGGGACTTTCACCATCACCATCTGTCCGCACTGGTCGTAAGGAACCTGCACGCCTTTGATGCCGCCCAGCCAGTCTTCGTAGGCCTGTGCGTGTGCATCGCTGTACATGCGCGGGAAGAGCATATTTTGTGCATACTTGTAATCGGTCTTATGACGCACTACTTCGTAGCTGTCCTTTTCATCGGGAGTCGCTTTCTCCTTCCGTTGATACACGGGAGCGCCTTCCGTCACATCATATACACATCCTCCGTCCACTTCTTTCAGTGCCGGTTTGGAGGCGTATGTCTGTCCGTAGAACAAAGGACGGGTTCCATATTGCTCGCGGCCCAGGTATTCTCCTAAAGTGAAGATGTCTTCCGGAGAGTTCTGGTCCATCGGAGTATTGGCGGTAGAGCGGATCACAATCAAGGCGTATGAGGAGTATCCTACCATAATCATCATGATGCACAGCAAAGAGGTGTTTAAAGTACGTGCGCTAATCTGATATTTCTTGTTCAAATCAGCAAACAGATAAACGCCCAAGATTCCTAGTATGATAATGCCTATCAAGGCGCTGCTCCATCCGTAGCCATAGAAGGGGATGCCCAGCATGGCGATAGTTACCATGAAGGAGATATTCATGCGTTTGCGGCTCTTTTCCGTATAGCTTTCGTAAACACCCCAGATAATGGATGCGGCGAGTAGAATGATGTAGACTATCAGACCGCTGTTGAAAGGTATACCGAAACTGTTGACGAACAGCAGTTCGAACCATCCTCCCACTTTTACTACGCCCGGCACGATACCGTACAGCACTGCTGCAACCAACACCATGGAGCCTGTAAGTGCCAGCAGACTGCCTTTGAGGTTGGCATCGGGATTCTTTTTATAATAGTACACCAGTACAATGGCCGGAATACACAATAAGTTCAGCAAGTGCACACCGATGGAAAGTCCGGTCAGGTAAGCAATCAGAACCAGCCAGCGGTCGCTGTGAGGCTCGTTGGCAACGGATTCCCATTTTAAAATCAACCAGAATACGACTGCGGTGAAGAGGCTGGAGTAAGCGTATACCTCGCCTTCTACGGCACTGAACCAGAAGGTGTCGCTCCATGTATAAGCCAAGGCTCCCACCAGTCCTGACCCCATAATGGTAATGAGTTTGCCCAAGGTCATCTCTTTGTCATCGGGGCATATCAGTTTTTTCACCAGATGGGTTATACTCCAGAAAAGGAACAGGATACAAGCCGCACTCATCAGAGCGCTCATGGTATTGACCATTCTGGCTACTTGACTGGGGTCGCTTGTAAATTGGCTGAATAAGTTGGCGGTAAGCATAAAGAAGGGTGCACCGGGCGGGTGGCCTACCTCTAATTTATAGCCGGTGGTGATGAACTCCGGACAATCCCAGAAACTGGCTGTCGGTTCTATAGTCATGCAGTAAGTATAAGCTGCGATGACAAAAGCTAACCAACCTACCAGGTTGTTGACTAATTTGTACTGTTTCATGAATATATTATTGTTTCGTTAACGTTCAATGGGCGCAAAGATACGAAAGAAAGTTGGAATAGGGAGGCAATGGTCTGTTATTTAGTGTTATCCTTAGGGAATGCGGCAGAAAATGTTTCTTTCAGTCCTTAACGGAATTTCTATGTTTTATTGCTGGTTTGTATACTGTGTTCTGAAATTTCAGTTTGTACAGATGAAGGAAACCTTTGGATTCCTAACCTTTTTCTACTCTATGGTTAAGCTTGATTGATGGTTAGGTTAAGGTCTTTTATACGGTAAACCAGTATAGACCGCTACAGTGGACTGTACAGTCTGCTATAGTAGTCCGTACGGTCTGTTGCAGTGGACTGTACGGAGCACTGCCGGCGACTGTAGAAGTCTGCCGTAAGAAAATGCTTAATGATAAGGTGGATAGGGCTTAACCTGCCGCATGAAAAGGCTTAGGTCACGATAATCGGATTTATTCGTCGTGATGATGGCATTTCAAGATGCGGTGAGGGAAGTTCCCATGTCCTAACAGTTCGATGGGGCATCCGAAATGCTCTTCCAGCCATTCGGTGGGTACTTCCGTATCGGGATGATAATCCAGCGTTTCGTTGACGCACGCTATGGTTTTTACATTTTGCAGCACAGTGCCTATGTCATGGCTTACCAGGATGATGGCCCGTTCCTTGTTGATTTCTTCCAGCAGGGAGTAGAGTTTGGCCTCAAACCGTTTGTCAATGTAGGTATTGGGTTCGTCCAGAATGACAACCTCAGGGTTTGAAACCAAGGCGCGTCCCAAGAGCGCGCGTTGCAGTTGTCCTCCGCTCAGTTCGCCGATGGCACGGCTTTCCAAACCTTCCAGACCCATGCGGGCAATAATCCGGCTCACCAGTTCGTGCTGTTCGGGGGTGTAGCGGTGGAACAGGGACTTCTGTTTGTTGAGCCCCGATAATACCACCTCATATACGGAGATGGGGAATTTCTTGTCAATACTGTTGTATTGTGGTAAGTATCCCATGGCTATTTCGGGTACTTCTTTTTCGTTCTTATAGAAACGGACACTGCCCGAAGCGGGCTTCAGTAACCCTAGTATGATCTTGATCAGTGTGGTTTTTCCGCCACCATTGGGGCCGATTACACCAAGGAAGTCACGTTCATATACCGTGAGATTGACGTGACTCAGTACTGTCTTCTCATCGTAAGAAGCGGAAATATCTGTAAGTTGTATAATGGGATTCGTCATAAGGCTCTGTTATTTGGCAAGTGCATTTGCTACATTGATCATCTCTTCCCGCCATTCATAACTTAGCGGATTAATGGGAACAACGGTGACTCCCAGTTCATCTGCTATCAGCCGGGCATTGCGGGTATCGAATTCCTGTTGGACAAAAATAACCCGGGCATTGTCCCGGCGGCAGGTTTCTATCAGTTCTTTCAGATGGGCGGGTGAGGGTTCCTTTCCTCCTTCTTCTATGCTGATTTGCTTTAATCCGTAGTCCCTAGCAAAATAACTGAGTGCCGGATGATAGATAAGGAAAGTGGTATCGGCATTCTGTAGCCGGTCACGAACGTCCGTATCTGTCTGTGCGATAATTTGTTGCAGACTGTCCAGCCGATGCTTGAAATAAGGTTCGTTTGCACTGTCCAGTTCACTCAGGGCGGAGTAGATATTACGGGCGATTACTGAGGCATTGCGTGCGGAGTTCCATATATGAGGCTCTATACCCCCTTCGTGATGATGGTCACCGTGGTTGTGTCCTGTTTCGTGTATGACGTCTATTCCTTTTGAGGTATCGAATACTTTCAGATGAGGGGCATTCGTGGTCAGTTTATCCATCCAGGCTTGTTCGAAACCGATATAGCCGATGCGCAGGTAGGCGGTGCTTTTATCCAGATTGACCAGTTGTTGGGGGGTAGGGTCGTAGGTTTCGGGGCTGCTTCCTTTCGGAACCATGCTGACTATCTTGAATTTATCGCCTGCAATGGTTTCTGTGAAATAGCGCAAGGGCTCCAGGGTGACAGTCAGGGTCGGTTTTGTGGAAGTGGACTGTTTACTGTCACAGGCGGTAAACAGGCACACTATCAGTACCATGCAGCACGAACAAAGGATACTTTTGCCGGGATGCAATGGGGAAAATATGTGATGTCTGGTTCTCATGAATGTTATCTTTTCTGTTTAACAACAACAAATATACGCAAATTGCTCATTAATCAGGTACAAATACTCCCCAAATTGCTCAATTGATAAGCAATTTCAGTCTGGTTAGGGCTTTTCATACGGCTATTCTGTGGCTGTATGAGAAGCCTTGGTTTCAGGTAAGAGATTCTATATGGCATTCTATGTACTCTTTATTGTTCTCTATAAATATGCGCTTTATATTGGGTGGGAAGTGTCTTGTCGTTTGTCAATCTTTTTAAGATGCCATATAAGGCTCTTGTATTCGTGAAGAATAAGATTTGTAAAAAAATCCTTTCAATCTTTGTTCATGTATTTATCTTACTATATGTTAAGAGAAGGAATAGGAACTGATTGTGGATGATTGAAAATCAATGGGTTATTGTATGTATGGAAGATGAAAAAAGTATAAATCTCTTAGTAAGAGATCGACATTTCACGTGCAAAAATAAGGAAAGTTTTGATAACTAGTACACTTTTCGCGGAAAAAATATGGAATATTGTGAAAAAAAGTTTTTCTTCTGGTTCTACCGGCTCTGATTTAATCTTGTATCTGTATAGTTAATATTTTGATTTAAAGCCTGTTATCGTCTGTTTGTAGATCTCTTACTAAGAGATCTGCATAAAAGGCCAATAAGAACGAATAACGAGTTTAGATGGAATACCTGTTTCTGAGACGTAAAAAGACGAGCAGCACTTCTGTAAGGCAGAAGACATTGCTCTATCGTGCCGCCGGTCGCGAATGGACAGCGCGGTTCTCGTCACTGTCGGATGTCCGTCCGGCAGACAGCCTTATATATAAAGGTATATTGTATCAGTTGGAGATACGCCGGGCGTTCCTCGATTCCTCTCTTTCGTTAAAGAAACTGAGTATGATGCTCGAAACAAACCAGACTTACCTGAGCAATGCGGTGAACCGCTACTTCGGTTGTCATCTGAAGGAGTTGCTTAACCGCTACCGGGTGGAATACGCTAAGGAGCTGCTTCGCAACGGCGGTCCGCTGGGCGAGGTTCCGTCACGGAGCGGTTTCGGTTCGAAGAGTCCTTTCTATCTGGCTTTCGTCCGTCAGACGGGTATGACTCCGAAACGGTATGCGGCGCGCGAGAGGAACCTGGTGAACTTGGAAATAGAGAATGAAGTCCTTTTATAACAGTATATGTATAACCAATTTTTAGTTTTTTAAATTTATAAATTTAAATCTTTATTTATGAACAAAAAGTTTTTAAGTGCAGTTCTGTTCGGAGCCTTGATGGTTTCGTCAACAGGAACATTTGTGTCTTGTAAAGACTATGATGAGGACATTGACCGCATCGACAAGGAACTGGTCGATATCAAGTCGGCTCTTTCAGCTTTACAGGCAAAAGTTGATGCTGGTAAGTATGTTACCAACGTAGTGAAGAACGGTGACGGTATCACTGTAACCTGGAGTGACAATTCTACAAGTACCATTGAAACTATCAAAGGTGACAAAGGTGAAGACGGTAAGAATGGTACAGTTGTGACCATCATTGACGGTTACTGGGCATTTGACGGTGTGAAATCTGAATATCCTGCAAAAGGAGATAAGGGTGACAAGGGTGACCAGGGCGAACCGGGTGATGCTGCCGCTGCCGGACATGATGCAAAGATTAGCGAAAACGGTTACTGGATGGTATGGGATACCGAAAAGGCTGCATACGTTGAAACAGAATATATTGCCGGTGGTGCGGTAGCTGCACAAGTAAAAGGTGGCTGGAACATTACTGTAAAGGATGAAAATGGTGATGAACAGACTATTTTTATTCCGAGCAGTGCTACTATGGGTTATATGGATGTCTTGAATGGTGCTAATCCGATGCATGCACTTTATGGAATTAATGAGAAGGATGTTGAGTACGGACCAGCCAAAAAAACTTTGAAGAAAGGTTTGTACACCACTCTTGATCGCGACTTGGAAGTTGTGGTTAATCCTCAGGGAACAGATGCTTCTGCTTATTCATTCAACTTGATGAACTCTGCCAATGTGGATACAGAATTGCCGTTTAAGGATGCTGTTCCGTTTAAGGGTGTATTGACTAGAGCCACTTCTGAAAATGCAGTATGGGTATTGCCTCATGACTTTGTCCGTTATGAAAATATTGATGATGCCAGAACGAAGAACTATCTGTTGTTCAAGGCTAATGACGGTGCAAAACACGCTTTGTCTCTGACTGCTACTTTGAATGAAACAATAATTAAAACTCCGTATGATTTGAGTGCTCAGTTGAAGAAGATTGGCGAAGTTAATGTAGGTTTGCGCAACTTGGAAAATTGTGCAGTTAATGTAGATTATACTCCTATTGTTTCTTATATTTCTCCGTCTGTAGATGCAGCTGCTGTATATGACTACTGGATTACTTTGGAACAATCTGCCAAGAACTTGAAGAACGCACAGTTGTATGGTGTGGAAATAGATAAAGAAGGTCATAGCTTCAAGTTCACAAGAGAAACAGGAGTAAATAACTACATTGAGTTTGTTTACAACTACATTTTGATGGACGGTACTATCGTACAAGGCGATAAAGATGCGCCTCACTTCTTTGCTTATCAGCGTGAAGAAATGGCAAATGCTCATGAAATTACTTTGGAACGTCTGTATACTCCGATGGATGCTAAGTTAATTGTTGAAAACGACAAGGATCCTAATTATAATCCTGAACTGAGACCTACTACTGGTTCTTGGTCTGCTAATGAGAAGCAAGTATTTGCTCTTAATACTAAGGCTTATTCATTGGATAAAATAATCAATGAAATGAGTGCTATAGAAAAGGCTGTATGGAAGAGTGCCGTTGAAGCTGGACGCATTGATTTCGAATTGATTGGTGGTGAAGGCGAAAACAATGAATATTGGGATAACTGGACAAAAGGGTATAATGTTCGTTATGCTATTGTGGACAACACCATAACATTCCAGTTCGTTGTATCTGAAGGATATCCGTATAACTTCACTTTGAAGAACGCTTATCAGTTGACTTTGACAGTGAAAGATGAAGACACCAACACACCTGTTGCTTCGATCATCTTGCCATTCGAATTCACTCAGCCGACTTTGGATATTACTCGTGTAAACGGTGAGAAGGCTATCTGGAATGACAAGAAGAATGTATTGAGCATTTATGGTGACTTGGTAAAAGAAGGCGATGTAGAAATTATGAGTGTTCCATTCTATGAAGCATTTACTACTGCATATGCTAAACAATATACTGTATTTGGTTCTACAGCTCAGTACTATACTTTGAGCCATAATGAAAATGTAGATAATTGGTTTACTTATTCCGGTTATGAAGTGTTAGGTCAAGATTATGCTACGAGACTTCAGAATATTCCTTTGACTAATATCGTATATTCAAGTCTTGCAAAAGAATGGAATACACGTACTCTTGTTGGAAATGTAACTACTGGAGAAGCTAATCTTCCGATAGTTGCCAACTACAGGTTCTACGGAGTATATCCGGCAACTAAGGAACAAGTATCAGACTTTACTCTGAGATTCGCTAGCTTGATGGGTGACGCTAAGAAGGTAGAAGCTAAGAAAGAATTTACTTCTAACAATGTAACTCGTGAAGTGGTTCTGACAGATGCTGACTTTACTTTGGTGGATGCTTTGGATGATACATTCTATCTGTTCGACGGTGTTAAGGCTGACGGCAATGTGGATAAGCGTTCTGATATGAACCTCCGTCAAGGATTTGAAGAAGGTACTGAAGGATTCGCTACAAACTTCACGCTGGCTAATGCTAATGCATCTGCATACTATTACAAGAACGGTAACAAAGTTGCTATCCCTGTTTCTGTAGGTACGGTTAACACTAATGCTAAATTCGTAACTAATGCTAATACCAAGACCAGAGCTTGGGAACCAGGCACTATCAGTGCAACAGATGTTATCGTTACAGATCTTGGTGCTAACGAAGCTGTGAAGAGTGAAGGCTATGCTGCTGTTCCTGGTGGTATCATGATCCAGTTGCCTTCTAGCATTGGTACTACAGAACCTGTTACTATCGAATTCAAACTGAAAGATGTATTCGGTGTAACTAAGACTCTGAAAGTAGTTGTTAAAGCTGCAAAATAAACTTGGTTAAAAAACTGCTTCCCTCTCGTGGGGGAGCGGTTCCTTCTAAACAAATGAATTTATCAGGAAACGATACAATCCCAATTCGGATAAAGTTCATTTTTTCAGCAAGATAAGACTTTCTCCGACAGGAGAATCTTATATAATAAAAACTTTAGATTTATAAAACAGAATCTCTGGCTTGTGACAAGCCGGAGATTTTTTATGTATATAACGGCAATCATCTCAGCGTGGAGAAAGAATATGAAGAATCTATGACGGATTCAGCGATGAATGTTTCATGGTAATTTGCTGATAAATATGCAGTTATGCGTATATGACGGATTTGAAGGATTTTACAACGGTTTTACTGTTTTAGGTGAAACTTGACCATTCATCAGTTTCGGTCCTAGAAGTTTAATCAGACTTGGTTGCCCGCAGTATCTCGCGTTTTCCCCCCGGAGGGCCGGGAAGGCGTTCTACTGTGAATCCGGCTGTTTGCAGCATCCTTCTTACCACCCCTTTGGCACAGTAAGTTGTCAGGATACCTCCTTCATTCAATACCTTGTATAAAGTATCGAAAAGAGATTGTTCCCACATTTCGGGTTGTTTTTCGGGAGCGAAGGCATCAAAGTAGATGATATCGTATAAGGGAACGGCGGGACGGCTGCCTTCCACCGGGTTGAAAAGCCGGGTAAAATCATCTTCAATTTTATGTAATGTGAACCAAGGGGATACCTCTGTTTCTGTGTTCCAGGGCGCCCGGTGAATGGCGTAATAATCCTCCTCATGCTGTTTGCCGATCAGGCGGGGGTAGTCCAGTTGCTTCAAGGTTTCTTCGGCTAACGGATAGCGTTCGATACCGGTATAATGTACTTTCCGTCGGGTCTCTTCTGCTGAAAGCAGTGTCAGAAAGGCATTCAGCCCTGTTCCTAGTCCTATCTCCAGAATGTGGGGCTCGGAAACGGGAGAATGCTTTAATCCCATTTCGATAAAAATATGTTGTGACTCCGTCAGTGCCCCTTTCACCGAATGATAATGTTCGTCCAGTTCGGGTACATAGAGGGTATAACTTCCATCTGCTGTTTGTTCCAGTTTCATAATTTTAATGCATTAAAGCGGAGGCTTCCAATACTCCCCATACCAATAAGGCGTAGCGGAGTATCTTTCCGATGGTCATAGCGAGAATGACAATCCATATATTGGCACGCATCATGCCCAATACAATGGATATGGCACTTCCCAAAATAGGGATAAAGGCGAAGAAAGCCATCCAGGCACCCCGTCCGTGTACAAACCGCTCCGCACGGTCCATCTTCTCTTTTTTTACATGAAAATATTTCTCGATCCATTCCATATTGCCCAGATGTCCCATCCAGTAGCAGGTCATGCCTCCGGCAACATTGCCGGCGGTGGCGGCGGTTATACTGATCACCGGGTCTAAGCCCAACGGACCTACACAGGCTGCCAATACGGCCTCCGAACTGAAGGGGAGAACACTTCCGGCTATAAAAGAGCCTAGAAAAAGACCCCAATATCCCCAGTCGATCAGGAATTGAAGAATTGCATCCATAAATTGTATATAGTTAGAACTATTAATAGAACAAATGTAATGATGAAAAAGATGCCGGTAAAGCGGTTGTGGGTTAAAGTAAATAAATGTCCTGTTAAAATGGATCCTACAATGACCTGCATCTGCAACAGGATGTCGAAATGCTGTGGCTGTAAGATACCCAGTAAATAAATCCAGGCTTCAACGGCGATCAGGAAAAAAAGGAATATACGCGTGCGTACCTTGTCTAAATAAGAAACATGGAAATAATGCACGCTGCTGACCAGTGATATCAAGGTGATGATTCCACAGGATATGATTCTGTCCATCCCTAATGTCCCATAACTGATGGGTTGAAAATGAATAAGCTCCTGTAAAGGGTGATAGAAGAGATTCATTTTGTCGTAATAGAACGCATAGCCGAAAAAGAGCCAGTAGGGCACACAGAGTCCTGTAAGTCCGGCAAAGAAACTTTTGAGTGACAGGGATCTGAAACTGATCATCCCCAAATAGAACAGAGGTACAAAGTAAAGCAACTGTGGAAACAACAGGCTTCCCAGTCCGATGAAAAAGAAAGCGTGGAATATACTTCCCGCCGGATAGGGAGATTCGTAGCTGCTGAATAATTGGGAAATAGCGATCAGAAAAGTGAGTGGCGCAAAAACGGCATACTGGAAGGAATGCAGAAACAGGCAGGCCGTGGACAGGAATACGTAAAAGCTGACATGCAAGGTACTGCGTGTCCGTATCAGCGTGAAGGCGGTGTTTATCTCGATCAGCAGATAGGCAGTCAAAGCACAGACCAGCAAATTGATTACATCCTGCCATTCATTGCCCGTGATGATCCGGAGAAGCAGGCATATAAGGATGGCAACAGGGAAGGTGAATCTTCCC
>ERZ780173.175-NODE-175-length-11662-cov-1.44921_pt1 | contig 11662 bp, 10 predicted proteins | sample MGYA00433079_ERZ780173 | MGnify/ENA primary metagenome ERZ780173 (study PRJEB29588, sample SAMEA2151606) | human gut metagenome | biome: human gut; feature: human-associated habitat; material: faeces | place: Denmark | collected 2008/2010 ...
AATTTATATGTCCACTAAATTCTGAAAGTGACAATAACAATAGACCTGGAACTAAAAAAGAAAGTACAGAATATATAACTGTTCATGATACCGCATCTTCAAAAGATACCGCCGATGAATATGCTCATGCAAAATACGTAACTAATGGTGGTGGTGGCACTAGTTGGCACTATTCAGTAGGTTCAAAAATGGCATGCCATCAAGTACCTGATGATGAGGTAGCATATCATGCGGGGGACTCACTTGATGTAAGATTTGAATTATTTAATACTAATGTTTCAGGAACTAATAAAAACCCTACTATTACTATAAATGATGGCTTTTATTATATTGATGGTATTAAATCATCAATAAAAGTACCTCAAGTAAGTTTTGAATATCGAAATGATGAATTAGTATATGCATCAGATGGCGTAAAACAAGGAAGAAAAGCCCCTAAAGATGCCAAAGAAGGAAGAACTGATATTGTTTTGACTACTGCCGATATAAATGATGCCGGAATAAGAATAGATCTAAAGGGTGATGGATATTATTATATTGGCCCTACATATTACAATGCTAGTTTTGGAAAAATTGCTAATCGTGGTGGGAACTTAAATAGCATTGGTATTGAAACAATGATTAATCAAGGTTCAAACTTAATGAGAACTTGGCACCGTTGTGCAAAGCTAGTTGCTAATTTATTGGTTGATAATAACCTAGATCCATCAAGAGTCAAACCACATCATTTCTTTAGTGGTAAACCTTGTCCTAATACACTTAGAACTAATGGATTGTGGAATTATTTTATGGAATGTGTAAATACTGAATATAAAATAAGAAAAGACTTTAGTGATATAAAAATTGAATTAATCAATCATTCGCAAGGATTATTAGAAGATGGCTTAATTGATCAAGATCATCTTAATAATAATGTATCATATACAGTTAAATTAACTGATGATAAAGAAACTAGAATAATTGAATTACACAATAAGGTTGAATAGTATGGCATATGTAGTTACAGGCGCAACAGGCCACATTGGAAATAATTTAGTAAAAAGGTTAATTGGATTAAATCAAAAAGTTAGAATACTAACAAGAAGAGTGGATGAATCAATAGATAATTTACAAGCTGAATATAAAATAGGTGATGTTTTTAATCGTGAATTCTTACTTGAAAATATCAACTCTGAAGATGTAGTTATTCATCTTGCGGGAGTAATTGATGTTAAAAATAACAAAAAAGAACAAACCATGAAAATAAACTATGAAGGTACAAAATTAATAACTGATATTTGTATTGAAAAGAAAGTTAAACGTTACATTTATTTTAGTAGTGTTGATTGTATCTATAAAGAAAATGATGAAGAAGTATTTGAACCAACAAAAATATATCCCGATAAGTTTATTGATAACTATAGTCATAGTAAAGCCCTTGCTACTGAATATGTTATGGAGGCTCGTACAAATACCGATATACCGATTAATATTGTTTATCCTTCTGCTGTAATTGGCACAAATGATTTTAAACCATCATCAATTGGCAACGTAGTTAGCGATATTATTGATGGAAAAATGCAATTTGGAATAAAGGGTGGCTATAACTTTGTAGATGTTGATGATGTGGTTAATGCAACAATATCGATAATTAATAATGAACTAGAAGGTGACTATTTATTAACTGGTACCAATGTTACAGTCTACGAATTATATGATAAAGTAAATGAGCAATTAAATAGAAAGAAAAAAACAATGCATATCCCATTGTTTATTGTTAAATTATTTATCCCATTTACACCATATCTATCAAAATTTGTTTTAAAAACAATTATGGAAAATCACAATTACAATAATCAAAAAATGATAGAGATTTTAAAAATTCAACCTACTTCATTTGAAGACACCCTGAAAAAAACAATTAAATTTTTTGAGGAAAGAAAAAAATGAAAAAAGCGTTAATAAAAGTTTTAGGATTAATTGTTTGCCTTCTATTAATTGGTTGTACCGAAGAACAATTAAAAACTCGTTATACCGTTGAATGGATTGGCTTTAACGATGTTATGATAGAAAAGAAAATATATAACGAAGGTAGTAAACTAGATTATCCAACACCACCAACAATTGAAGGATATACTTTTATTGGGTGGGATAAAACTATTAAAAAGGCTAGCGAAAATGTCGTAATAAAAGCCATTTATGAAATAAATACTTATACAATAAAATTTGTTGATATAAATAATGATTTGATTTTAGAACAAAAATTAACACATAAACAAAAAATAATATATCCTGAAGAACCGACTATTCCAGGATATGAATTTATTGGTTGGGATAAAGATGTTAAATACGCAACAAAAGACTTAACAATAAAAGCAGAGTATATAAAGCTTACTTACAATATTAAGTTTTATGGTATAAATGGTAAATTAATTGATACATTGGATTTATCATATGGCTCACCAATCTACTACCCTACTCCTCCTCAGGTTGATGGCTATCAGTTCGTAAAATGGGATAATGAACCAGAATTTGTAGAAGGTGATGCAGTAATCAACGCAATCTATACAAGAATTGAATTTGAATATACTAATTATTCAAGTTATGTTGAAGATCTTACTTTAGATGATCCTCAAGATATAACTGACTTTATTTCTAAAATAGATTATTTAAATGATTTAATTGGCGAATTAGATGGTATAATATATGGAAAATTTAGAGGTGAAAATGAACTACATGCTTATGATGTAAGTAACTATCGTAGTCGCAACTCATATGGTCATGAAATTGCAATAAACAAGAATGGCGTTGTTATTGCCTCAAGCACTCTAGTTGATTTACCAACTGATGGACTCATTATATCAGGCCATGGTAAAGCTGGCGATAGTTTAAATAGTAATGTTAAAGTTGGCGATTATGTTATTTATGATAAAGAAAATGGTACAATAAAAATATATCGTAGTGAAAAAGTTCAAAGAATAGTTACAGCTTATGAAAGAATGAAATCAGCTAAAACTAAGATTATTGATGCATATAATAGCTATAAAGCTCTTGATTATCAAAAATTAAACCTTAAATATTTAGCATCACTTGATACTTTAAATAAAATAATAAGTGATGGTTACCAAGATGGATTAATGAAAACATTAGAATTGTTAGTAGTTGAATTACATTACCTAGCAATTGAAAGCAATGTTATTGAAACTAAAGCCTTTTGGCATTATGCAACTCGCGCAACCGGTTATCCTGAAAAAACAACTAGTGAAGTATGTAACTTTCTTGATAAAGTAAGTGAAATTGGCATTAACACCATTTATCTAAATACTAACTTTGGTGGTGCTTGCCTATATACATCACAATATCTAAAAAATAGAACTACGGGAACATATACTTATGAAGGTTATAAGGACTATTTAGAATGTTTTATTACTGAGGCACATAAACGTAATATTAGAGTAGTCGCTTGGACTAATACTTTTATTTGTGGCGATGGCTATTTACCTAACTATATTAATAAAGATTATGTTGCTATTGATTATAATGGCAAAAATAATTACAATGGTATGTATTTTTATGATATAACTAGAAGTGAAGTAAAGACTCTATTAAATTGTGTATTTGATGAATTAGCCGCAAATTATGATTTGGATGGTATCGAATTTGATTTTATTAGGTACCCCGCAAGCAACTTATTGTCATTTACTGACACAATTACCGATATTACTAAACTAAATGATTTTTGCTATACTGAAAGTTCAATCAACTTATTTAAAGGAAAATACAACATCACAGGTGATGTTAAAACATTAATGCTTAATGATGAAAACATTAGAAAATTATGGCAAGAATTTAAAGTAAATAATGTTACTGAAATGGTAAAGATGTTATCTAGCACCATAAAGAAGGTTAATCCTAACACTAAAGTTAGTGCTGCGGTTATGACAAGTATAAGTGGCGCAATAAAAACATATGCTCAAGATTTCTTAAGTTGGGTAGAAGAAGGATATGTTGATTGCTTAGAACCAATGATGTATGTTGGATCAAATTCGTATTTAATGACAAGACTTGCAAGTTTTGTTGAATTGATTAATGGTAAAGCCGATATAGTAGTTGGTATATCACCAGATAATAACGGTGGTGATGTAATTACTTTGAGTGACCAAATTGCTATTGTTTTAAATTATTTAAATCTAGGCTTTAGTGAATTTTCTTCAAGAAACATTTTTAAAAATGAAGAAATCTTGTTAGGATTAAGTAGTTGTAAGAAAGATTATACCAAGACACAATTGGCAACCAAAGATGAAATAAAAAAAGCATATCTAAAAAAACTATTAGACTGCCTAACAAATTATTATCAATATGTTGATAAAGCGATAGATATGGCTACTTTTAAAGAAGCAATAAATGAAGCATACTATGATACTAATAATTTTAGTAAATTAGTGTTATTAATAAATGAAATACAAAATGAAAACATTAAAAATAAATTACTAGCAGAGTATAACAATATTGCTAGAACAATAGGAGAATGACAACATGAAATATATATTTTTAGCAAAAGAATATGATTTGGTTGTGGGAGATACTTTTGAACTCTTTTATCGCGGAATAATTTGTCTACATAACCCTTATAAATACTATATTTTAGTAAGATGCCCAAAAGGTAATCCATATCCTCGTTATTATACTTTCACACCAAAAGAGGATGAAATTGGTGATTATGAATTAACAATATCATTAATTGATGATGACCATCAAGTAGTAGATTTTGCAACTACAACTCTTCATGTGGTAAAACCAGAAAGACCTACAAAGCATCAAAATGTACTTTGTATTGGTGACAGTTTAACCTTTACAGGGGAATGGCCCAAAGAAGGATATCGAAGATTTACTAAAACTGGTGGTGAGCCAAATGGTTTAGGATATGATAAGTCATTAACTATGATAGGTACTTGCCAAAAAACGGTAGAAGATGATATCGTTGGCTATGAAGGATATGGATCTTGGACTTGGAAATCATTTTGTACTACCGATGTTGTAAGTACAATTTCCCCAGTATGGGTTGAAGTAAACAATCATAATTTAGATGAAAATGATCAACATAGTGTTTGGAAATCCGAAGGTCTTGAATGGATATTAGAAAGCATCGAAGAAAAACGCTTGAAGTTTAAAAGAGGCAATCTAAACTATACACCAACACCAAAAATTGGTGATAAGTTTATCCATGTTAGTGGTGGAATTCACCATGAAGATATTATAGTAAATAAATATGAATTTGAAATGGGTAATCCTTTCTGGAACAAAGCAATTGAAAATAATGATTTTAAGACATATTGCTCAAAATATGGTTATGAAGGAATAGATTTAGTTTATGTTCTATTATCATGGAATGGTCAATATATTCCGTATAATACTAATTTTGATCATCATACTATCTATGCCAAAAAGTTAATGACACAAATTCATAAGGCATACCCTAACGCTCATATTACATTACTAGGAATTCAAATTTGTTCAGTAAATGGTGGTATTGGAGCGAACTATGGCGCAAGTGGATACTATAGTGATGAATTTGGAACAATTACAACAGCATTCAATTATAATAAATGCTTAGAAGAATTGGCAAATTCTGATGAATTTAAAGATTATGTAAGATATGTTGATACTAAAGCACAATTCGATAGTGAGTATAATATGCCAATGATTTTGAAAAAGGTCAATACTCGCAGTACAATAACTGAATATATTGGAACAAATGCGGTACACCCTACATTAAATGGTTATTTGCAAATAGGTGATGTCTTCTATAGATATAGTTGATGGAAATAAAAAGTAGTTAAAAGGTTATTACAGTTTAAACTGTAATAACCTTTTTAATGCGTATTATGATAGTTAATGTTCATTTCAATGAAATTTATCAATCGCTTTCTTCTAATAAGTAAAGAATTTTGTTCAATGAAAAGTAAATCAACTGCTTCCCAAATGAATACCCAAGCAAATATATTTATACATTCTATCCAAATTTGTTTGATTCCCATGTTAGAACAAATAAACATAAAAGCCAAGGCAATAATACCGACAATCGAAAAAGATACCGCAATTATTCTTTTTTGTTTTAAAGAACGGATTACATCTTTTAATTGTAATTGAAAATAATTCTTAATTGCTTGGATATTACTTTTTCATCATCTGTAATACAATTACTGTAGATATTTAGTGATAGTTTTTCATTTGGATGAAAATCATTAGCGCTATTTTCGATGAAATCTGCAAGTTCGGTAGAAATTAAAGGTTTTCCAGTTTCACAAAAATGTGATAAAAAATCATCATCATTATTAATGGTCATATTAATATTTGCAATTCTATCTTCCATACTTACTCCTTAGTTCTTTTTGATAAAAAATTATGGTAGCTATTAATTGTGAAAATTCTAAGATCTTCAATGCTTATACTTGAATATCCTCTACAATATTTAATGTATTCACAAACAAGGCCTTCAATAAAAACATTTATTTCTAATTCTAAATTGTTTGTGCTATTGAGTTTTAATTCGTTTTTACAAATGGTGATTAATTTATCTCCTGCCATTGTTGTTAATTTACGTGTTAGAAAAAGAAAATCATTAGAAGCACATAGCATTTTGAAGTTATAATCGTTTTCATAAATGTAATCAAAAAAATTGTTAATCATTGTTTCGAAACTATCAATTGTTATAGTACAATCACAATTAAAGAAATTATCTATTAGTTCATTTTCATATTCTTCAGCAACCCCATAAATATCATCATAATGAGAATAGAAGGTACTGCGATTGATATTAGCACGTTTCACTAGTTCAGATACAGTAATTTTACTTAATTCTTTCTTTTCTGATATCAGCATTGCGAAAGTATTTCTAATTAATGATTGGGTTTTCTTCGCAGAAGAATTCATATTTTTTGCTTTCATAAACAACATTTAAAATAATTAAAATTTCTATAATTATTTCTATTTTGTCCTTTCTTTTTTATATGTAATATTATAATTCAAGATTATAAAAAAGTCAAATATTTCAACACTGTTGGTATTTTAAACTTTACTGTTGACAATAAATGATTGATAATATATAATGTAATAAATAAAATAAATAAATGGAGTTAATATGAAAATAATATCACAGTTATCAGTAATATTTATTATTGGGGGGACCCTTGGTTGGTTAAATGAATTAATATTTAGAAGAATCGTTCATAAAAAATGGGTAAATCCAGGATTTTTAACGGGGCCATGTCTACCCTTATATGGATGTGGATTATTGCTATTATATCTAATTAGTTCAATCGATTTTAGCTTTATATCCTCACCAGTTCTCCAAAAAATAGTAGTAGTACTTGCAATAACTGTTGCGATGACAGGAATTGAGTATATAACTGGTCTAATCTTTATTAAAGGGATGAATTTGAAATTATGGGATTATTCAGATCGCTTTGGTAATATTCAAGGAATAATATGTCCGTTATTTACGCTATGTTGGGGTGTACTTGGAGTTGTATACTATTTGTTTGTTCACAAATATATTGTGGGGGCGGTAAATTGGATAAGTGAAAATCCTATTTATTCGTATTTAGAAGGTTTATATTTTGGGGTATTTATTGTTGACATGTGCTATTCATTCCATGTTGTTACTAAGATTAAAAAATGGGCAAAAGAACACAATGTAGTTGTTAAGTATGAAGATTTAAAATTAACAGTCAAGAATAAAATGGACCAATTAAAGAAAAAAGCCAGTTTTATATTTATGTTAAAAAATAAAAATAGTATAAACGAAGAACTTGATATATATAATAAGGAAAAGGCAGATAAAAAATAAATTACAAAGAACATGTTAGAATTTTCTAGCATGTTTTATTATTATTTGCAAAATTAGTTACAAAAAGGATAAAAAGTGTATAATATATATAGAAAGGTGGGCTAGCATGAACGTAGAGTACTTTAACAATTTGCCTAATACAAAGAAAATATTATTAAAAATAACTCTGATTGGTATTTTAAGCGCACTAAGTTATGTTGGTGTTTTAATTCAAATACCAATTCCATCACCAATTGGTAAACCAATGATACATTTAGGTAACTTAATTGTCATCATTTCTGCTCTATTATTTGGGGGTATAATCGGTGGTGCTAGTGGTAGTATCGGAATGGGATTGTATGACCTAATTCACGGTTACGATATATTCTCGATTATTAGAACCATTATCTTAAAATTAGTTATGGGATTAATTGTTGGTTTTGTATATCGAAAACTTTTGAAAGATAAAAATCCTAAAGTGACAATTTTTCAATTGTTTATTGGTATTTTCTTTATTTTAATTGGCTCAATATTTTTAATTATCGCTGTAAAATATAATGGTGTGTGGGTTAATAGTACAACTGGACAAAAAGCTACAATATACTGGCCAATATATTCATTCAGCTTATTAATCGGTATTTTGTTTGTCATATCATTCATCTTTACTAAACGTTTACCATATAATTTACAAATCATTAATCTAGCAACATCAATTGCTATAATTGTTAACATATTTGGTGAATTTATTTATAAAGTTGTTAAACAATTAACAATGTATGGAACCCCTTTAACAGGGTCAATGGTTATGGGACTTATGAGTATACCGGCAACTCTTTTAAATGGTATAATAACCTTAGTAATAGTACTTAGCATATATTTACCAATTAGTTCAGCACTTTATAAAAAAGCATAGTTTATAGCCCGTACAAAAACAAGTGATTATCCATAATATAACCTGAGGAGGTGTATTATGGATTTTTATTACGTTAGGTTAGCTCTTTATGCAACGTTATTTACTTGGCTTGTTACCGCATTAGGTGGAGCAATGGTATTTGCTTTAAGGAAAGTCAGTGAAAAAATAATGTCGTTGATGTTTGGATTTGGGGCAGGGGTTATGCTTGCGGCATCATTTTTCAGTTTATTAATGCCAGGAATTTCACTTGCGGAAGAATTGAATCAAATAAGTTATGTTATTGTTGGAAGTGGTGTATTAATAGGTGCTTTGTTTATTTTCTTAATAGACATATTTTTACCACACTTACATTTAAAAGCAGAGCAACCAGAAGGAATTAGCTCAACTTGGAGCAGGAAGATACTATTAATAGTAGCTATTACTCTACACAATATTCCTGAAGGTCTTGCGATTGGTGTAGCATTTGGAACCGTCGCAAGTGGTGTTGAAGGAGCAAGTTTATCTGCTGCTTGGATTTTGGCTATAGGTATAGGACTTCAAAATTTTCCAGAAGGAATGGCTGTAAGCGTTCCGCTTAGAAGTGAAGGGATGAGTAGAAAAAAAGCTTTTTTTTATGGACAAGCAAGTGGAATAGTAGAACCAATTAGTGCTGTGATTGGTGCAATTCTAGTAATGTTTATAAAGCCAATACTACCATTTATCTTAGGGTTTGCGGCAGGCGCTATGTTATATGTCATAGTAGAAGAATTAATTCCATCTGGTAAAACTTCAAAAGAAAATAAATATGGTACAGTAGGCGCAATTTTGGGTTTCATTATTATGATGGTTTTAGATATTGCCCTTGGTTAACTGAAAAGTAACTGATAAATGGGATTTTTACTTGTCTTTTAAAGAAGATTATGGTAAAATATAATGAAAGTAGGTGGATAATAATGGTTGGAAATAAAATATCAGATAAAATATTTAGCACAGTTGTATCAATTATTTCATTTATATTGATGGCTGTTTGTGTAGTTTGTATTATTATTAATACCAAAAAAGAACCTCAACCTGGTGATACTGGACAAGATGGTAAATCTGCCTACGAAATTGCAGTTGCAAATGGTTATAAAGGTACTGAACAAGAATGGTTACAATCATTAGTTGGCTCAAGAGGAGAAAGTGGCATAAGTGTTGTTGACGTTAAACTAAATGAAAATGGTGACCTAGTTATTACTTTATCAAATGGAGAAGTAATATCTTGTGGTGGCCATTCTGATCAATGTGTTCATGAATACTCAGATTGGTCAATTATTAGTGAAGCTTCTTGTGAAAACTTAGGAATAAGAACTAGAGCTTGTAAGAAATGTGATTATAAAGATTATGAAATAATTGACAAAGAAGAACATAAATATATTGAAAAAATAGTGTCTCCAACTTGTGTTAGCGAGGGATATACCGAAAAAACTTGTGAAAAATGTGCCAAAGTAGTAAAAGAAAATATAGTTGAAAAAATTGAGCACGATTATGAAGATTTTATAATTGAACCTACATGCACAAAAGATGGCTATACTGAACATATTTGTAAAAATTGTGGTAAATTATATGCCGATAATACAGTAGCTCATCTTGAACACAACTATGAATTTTTATATGAAGTTTCTTCAACATGTAAGGAACACAAAGTTTTAAAGCAATGTTCAATTTGTAATAACGCCCAATTGTTTGATGAAAAAATCGTAGCTGAACACAATTACGTTAATAATGTTTGCACGGTTTGTGGCAATAGTCTATTAACTGCTGAAGAAAGTTTTGAATTTACTTTATTAGAAGATAATACGTATGAAGTAAAACTTAAAAAATTAGAAAATATACCAAATACAATTGTAATACCAGAAACTTATAATGATGTGGCTGTTACGGTAATTGGTGATGGTGCCTTCAAAGATTTAAAAGAAATTGTATCAATCAGTCTTCCTAATACTATTACTAAAATAGGTAGAAATGCATTTAGTGGATGTGAAAATTTAGTAACAATAAATATTAGTGAAGGAGTAAAAGAAATTTGTAATTCAGCATTTAAAAACTGTTATAGTTTGAAAAATATTGAACTACCTTCAACTATTGAAAAAATTGATACACTTGCTTTCTATAATTGTAAGAGTATAAAAGTATTTGTTCTTTCACAAAATTTAAAATCAATTGGTGAATTTGCTTTCTTCGAATGTAGCAATTTAACTTATGTTGAATTATATAATAATGTAGAAACAATAGGTAATGGAGCATTTACAAATTGTGTAAATCTAGTTAGTATTAATATTCCTGCATCAGTAATCAATATGGGTGAATATGTATTTGCAAATTGTACAAAACTTACAATATATTGTGCATTTACTAGTGCACCTTCAACATGGTCAGTAAACTGGAATGCTGATGAATGCTTAGTTAAATGGGAATAATAATAGCGTATAAGTGTAGATAAATTAATATCTACACTTTTTTAGAATATAAAAACTGCTAATATAGCAGTTTTAAAAATAAGGCAATATGGCTTAGAGGGTTACCAGTAGTATGTATTAAATACTACTGGTAATAGATTAAACTAGTTGTGAACAAAGAGTTTCGCAGTTTATCGGTTCAAAACATTGAACTGCTCCAATACAACTAATTTTTACAACGATTGTGTAAGTAGTACAAGTTACTTCTGTTGTTGTTTCATCATATGATAATAGACGTAAAACAACAGTTTCATCGTTTCTTACATCTTCAACTCTAAACAAATTACATGCAGTTCCATTTATACCTGCGTTTGCGGAAAAGTATTCACCGTTGCAACAGTTACAAATAGAAATAGGCTTAGTATTGTACCTCGCATTCATCATGCAGTTATCGCATTGATTTGCAGCATTCGCAATAACAGCTTCTTTTTGCATTTGGTCAATTCGCTTTAGTAATTGCGCAAT
>ERZ780173.201-NODE-201-length-10911-cov-1.90595_pt1 | contig 10911 bp, 8 predicted proteins | sample MGYA00433079_ERZ780173 | MGnify/ENA primary metagenome ERZ780173 (study PRJEB29588, sample SAMEA2151606) | human gut metagenome | biome: human gut; feature: human-associated habitat; material: faeces | place: Denmark | collected 2008/2010 ...
GTACATACAATCCGGTCATCACCTGTCTGCGGTCTGCCTTGTGGGAACGTGAACTCCACAGCGCGAAAAAGAGATTGAGAAACAGTGCAGCAACAATGGCCAGCAGCGCACTGCAGAGGTAGCGCATCGGTTCTGCAATTCGTTTGCCCTGCATCAGCGTTTCGATCTGGGCAAAGACCTTGTATGCACAGGTATAATAATTCTTATCGCGCGCGTAGGTATAAGTGTTATCGGTAATTGAACGTGCGCGGGAATTGGTGATGATTTTGTGCGCCTGTCCATCGCTGTAGAGATAAATCTCATTCAGGCAGCGGTCAATGACGAAGATCGTACCGTTGGAATGTGGACCAAAGACATCATCGAAATAATCTGCAGCAAAATCTTCGGTGGAAGATTTACTGTGTCCGGTTGTGGTTACAAAAGCCACATTACAGTATGCGGTCAGATCATACAGCTGCTTTTGCAGACTGTTTTCCTGGGAGTCTGTCAGAAAATCGGCAGAATCATCCAGCACATAAACGTAGCCGGTTTCCTCATTGGAAGCGGAAACTGCGGATGCACAAACCGGTATGGTGCTGGCGGAGAGTATCAGACAAAATACAAATGCCGTAAGGATACGTTTTATTTTACGCACGGTCATCACCTCCCTGTTTGTCAAATTGTGGCAGCCGGCGGGTGGACAACAGATTATACGCATGGATAATACTGATGAACGACACGAGGATGGCAGCCATGGAAAGAATTGCGGCTCCGTAATAGTAGAGATCCGATACCGGATGCAGAAACCATACCCCAAACGAAAGTACCGCAGCACAGAGCGGAAGAATCCAGCCAAGCGGATTCGTTTTTGCGGCTGGCTCCGGCTGGGCTTCAGAGGTTTTCGGTTTGTCTGCAGCAGAAGCTTTCTTCGATTGGATGAATATTTTGCCCCGGCCATTTGCCCCGGTATCTTTCTGGTGGATAGAAACGCATTCGTAACAATAGACACCGATGGAAAGCAGTGACAAAAGCAGGGTAGTCATTACCAGGGAAGAGGGCTGTAAAAATGCCGACCATGCCAAAAGCGCAAAGATCGGAATTGCCAGAAGCAGCGAACCGAGCAGATAACGCTTCGGATCAATCGGGATATCCGCAACGACCAGTCCGGTCTGTCCGTTGACCGTTGCATAAGCGACACGGTCTTTTTTGCGGTAGGATAGAAACCATACCGGAAACATGGTACTGTCGATGGTTTCTGTTTTTGTATGGAGCTGTTCAGGACGGATGGTATCCATGGTAAAACCGGCAAATGTCCCGTCAGAAGCAATACGCTCGGTTGTTTCCGCAGATGCAGTGTATTCGGCATCGCCCTGATATACTCTTGCATCCACATCGGAAGTGTCCGCGTAAAATCCGCTTAAATAGGCGGGGGTAAAGGCTTTCATGCCTTTTAAATTATAAGGAGCCAGTTCTTCACTGATATTGTCATCAAAAGAGGATGAGGCATCATAGGAAAGACCTTTGTAGTAGGCATCCAGATCCCCGGTAAGTGCGTAGTGATCGGTAATAATATAATCACCGCGGCGGGAAGTCTTTTTCCCATTGAGCGAGAGAGAACCTTTCTGGGAGATATAAAATGCCCAGTAAGGCATGTAAATTCCGCGGAAACTATCTATATAAGAAGGATCGCGGAGTTCTTTTGGCGCAAAAATGGAATGTTTCATACGGCGTGCGTACGCTTCCTTACACTGTTCCTTTGTCTTCTGGAACGGAATAATATAATTGGGCCGTTTTTCGTGACTGATTCTGCTGTAAAGAATCGTGGAGGCTCCGCAGAAACTGCAGAAACCGGCTGCGGCATTGTCGGTGCTTAAGATTTCACCGCCACACTGCGGACAGGTAAAGATCGTGACCTCGTAATCTCCGTCGAATGTCTTTGATTCTTCGGCATCACTTGTTTTCCCGTCAAAATCATAAGGATCAAACAGCGTGTGACAATGCTCGCATGAGAGTTGCTGGGAAGGAATGTCAAATTTGAGATTTCCTCCGCAGTTTGGACATGATAGCATAGTGTTTTCCCTTTCCAAAACATTTTCCTTTGTAACTATTTTATTCTAGCATTGTGGAAATATTTTTACAATGGGTTTAAAGTCATAGAGCCTGAAAATGCTGATTTACACGGATTTTACAGACTTTACGCAAGTTTACAGCAATTTTACAGCATTACAGAAATTTTACACAGGGTTTACATTCTGGGATGGTTTGATTTTACACTCCGATGATAAACTTATTACAATCTCAGAAAAAAAGTATACGGAGTGTAAAGTTTATGAAAAGAAATGGGGAGGAACCATAAGTGAACGAGACGATGAAAATTATTTTCGGACTGGTCGGAGGTCTGGCAATCTTTATTTACGGCATGAATATGATGAGCGAGTGCCTGCAGAAAGCAGCGGGGGAAAAAATGAAGAAAATCCTTGCCCTGCTTACAAAAAATCCGATTCTTGGTGTACTTGCAGGTGCTTTGACGACTGCGGTGTTACAGAGCAGCAGTGCAACAACGGTTATGACGATCGGCTTTGTCAGCGCAGGACTGATGTCGCTGCCACAGGCGATCTCCATTATTCTCGGTGCCAATATCGGTACGACCATGACGGCGCAGATTATTGCATTTAAAATAACGGATTATATTTATCTGTTCATTTTTGTGGGATTTCTTATTTCTTTTATTTCAAAGAAAGAAAAGGTGAAAAATATCGGACAGACAATTTTCGCATTTGGTCTGTTATTCCTTGGAATTGAGACGATGGGCGATGTGATGAAACCGCTGGCATCCAGTGCATTCTTTGTCAATATGATCGGAAAAGTGTCCCATATTCCGATTCTTGGGGTATGCGTGGGTGCCGTTATGACACTTGTGGTACAGAGCAGCAGTGCAACGATTGCCGTATTACAGAATTTTGCAGCCCAGGCAGGACCGGACGGTGTGACCAGTATCATCGGACTGGCAGGTGCCATCCCGATTCTGTTGGGAGACAATATCGGTACAACGATTACCGCAGTGCTGGCATCTATCGGACAGCCAAAAGATGCCAGAAGGACGGCGTTTGCCCATTGTGTATTTAATATTTCGGGAGCAATTTTATTCCTGTTTCTTGTAAAACCGTATGCAGCTCTGATTCAGTTTATTTCGCCGAAGGGAAACGAAATTGATGTGATTTCACGGCAGATTGCAAATGCACATACCGGATTTAACCTTGTCATGACGCTGATTTGGATTCCACTCATTCCTCTGATGGTAAAAATTGTGATGAAACTTGTACCGGATGGAAAGGAAATGGGAACTAAAGCACTGGAAAATCCGAAATATCTGGATAACAAGCTGATTGCACAGCCGGCAGCAGCATTGCAGCTGGTGGCAAAAGAAGTAATGTACTGCGCAAAACTTGTAGATGAAATGATCGGAAAACTGCAGTACAGAAACGGAAAGATTGATAAAGAAAATGCAGAACTTGTAGAAGAAAAGGCGAAAATACTGCAGAAGCTGTATGCTTCGGTCAATGATTGTTTTGCATCACTGTATTCCGGAGGTGTGCTGACCGAGGAACAGGCATCACAAAGTGCCGGTATGCAGTACATTCTCTGCGATATTGACCGGATCGGGCAGCTGACGAGGGAAATCATGGAAACCGTGGCAAAACAGAATAAAGGAAAACATAAGTATTCCAAAGATGCTTTGAAAGAACTGAAAAAGGCAATGGAACAGATCCAGATGATTTACGGAAGCTGCATTCAGGCGATTTCCGGGGATGTGAATATGGATATCAAAGAACTGATGCGGCAAAAAGAAGACATCATGCAGCTGGGTGAAAAAATGCGCAAAAACCATATTGCCAGAGTGGGAAAGGGAAAGTGCGATTCCAAACTTACCATTCCGTTTAATGATGTGCTCCATAATATTGACCGGATTGGAAACAGTTGTGTAAATCTTGTGGAGGTAGCAAAGGAAAATGTAACTATGCAGGCATTTTTTGCAGAGGATTAGGGTATGCATATATGGAATCGGTTTCTGCATCAGCTGGCTGGGCAGCTGAAACGGGCAGAAAATATAATCCGGCAGAGGATAAAAAGACAGGAGACCAATCAAATGAAGAAGACCGAAAAATGTTATACAAACAGAGAACTGTCCTGGCTGCAATTTAACGAGAGAGTTTTAAATGAAGCGGGAAATCCGCGGGTACCGCTGGCAGAACGCATGACTTTTGCATCCATTTACCAGACAAATCTGGATGAGTTTTTCATGGTGCGCGTGGGCACGCTCATGATGCAGATGAATGCAAAAGAAAAGGTGATTGAAAATAAGACCGGAATGACCAGTGAGGAACAGGTAAAAGAAATTTTAGCCCGTGTCTGCCAGTTAGAAAAGAAAAAGGCAAAAATTTATGAACAGCTCATGGGAGAGCTTGAGCCAAAGGGAATCCGGATTATCAATTTTAACCGTCTTTCCAATGAAGAAGGAAGATTTCTCGAACAATATTTTGATGCACATATTGCACCGTTTTTATCTCCGATGGTCATTGGAAAACAGCAGCCGTTTCCATTCCTTGCAAATAAGCAGCTGTATGCAATCGTGCTCCTGACATCACAGAAAGGAAAGAAAAAGACCGGAATTGTTCCGTGTTCCAACAGTGTGTTCAAACGTCTGATTGAGATACCGACCAGACCGGGATGCTTTATGCTGTCTGAGGAATTGATTCTGCATTTTATTTCAAAATTATATCCGAAATATGCCATTCGTGAGAAATCCATTATGCGTGTGACACGGAATGCAGATATTGATGCGCATGATCTGTATGACGAAGATATGGATTACCGGGATATGATGGAGCAGCTTATCAAAAAACGTGTCCGCCTGGACCCTGTCCGGGTGGAATTGAGCCGTAAGATCAATGATGAAGCAAAACGGGAACTGTCAAATTTCCTCGAAATTGGAACCAGTCATATCATCAATGTAAAGACGCCTTTGGATCTTTCGTTTGTTTTTACGCTGCAGAATTATCTGCGCGATCAGAAAGAACTGTTCTATGAAAAGAGAAGTCCGCGGGAGACTCCGGCATTATCCATGCATGAAAGCATCCTGTCACAGGTGGAAAAAAAGGATGTTCTGCTTTCCTATCCGTTTGAGAGCATGAAACCGTTTATCAAAATGTTAAATGATGCAGCGGAAGACCCGGATGTGGTATCCATCAAAATGACATTGTATCGTGTTGCAGACCGGAGCAAGATCATTGATGCGCTGATTGAGGCTGCGGAAAACGGAAAAGAAGTGGTGGTACTTGTGGAACTGCGGGCACGGTTTGACGAGGCAAATAACATTGAGATGTCGCACCGGCTCGAAGATGCCGGCTGCCAGATTTTGTATGGACTGGGCGATTACAAAGTACATTCGAAGCTTTGCCTGATCACACAGAAAAAAGGGGACAGTTATGCGTACATCACGCAGATTGGAACCGGAAATTACAACGAGAAAACTTCAAGACTGTACACGGACCTGTCATTGATTACCGCAAATCAGGCAATCGGTGCCGATGCAGCAAAAGTGTTTCTTGCATTACAGCAGGGAGAAACAGTGGATGAGGTTTCGGAACTTCTGGTTGCACCGAAATGCCTGCAGAACAAAGTTCTTCAGATGATGGACGGGCAGATTGCGAATAAAAAAGCCGGAAAAGAGGCTTATATCGGGGTTAAGATTAATTCCCTGACAGATAAAGTCCTGATTGATAAGATGATTGAAGCTTCCCAGGCCGGTGTAAAGATTGATCTGATTGTGCGGGGCATCTGCTGCCTGAAGCCACAGATTCCGGGCGTGACGGAAAATATCCGGGTGATTTCCGTTGTTGGACGTTATCTCGAACATTCCAGAATTTATCGTTTTGGTGTGGGGGATGAGGAAAAGATGTACATTGCATCTGCCGATTTTATGACGAGAAATACGGTGCGCCGCGTGGAAGTGGCAGCTCCGGTTTATGATCCTGCAATCCGGGAGCGCATCCGGTATATCTTTGATACCATCATGAAAGATGATGAGAAGGGAAAAGAGCAGAATGCCGAAGGCATTTATGAGGACCGTCATATCAATGAGGAGCCGGTAAACTCACAGGAGATTTTCTTTCAGGATGCTTACGAGGCATGCAATAAATAAAGCGGTCAGTCATAACGGTTCGCGGAAATCTGCGAACCGTTATTTTTATACAGGTACATAACTCTGATCCACATGAATCATAAACTGGTAGTTTCCTTCGATTTCCTGAAGCTTGTTTTCAATTTTTTTCTTCAGGTCTTCCGGACGGATCCGCATACCATAGGGGATGACCGCGTCAAAGGCAATGCTGGTGTGGGTATCGCAGTTGATCAGGCGGAAATCGTGGATGGTAATACGGCGGTCAATTTCAAGAACCTTTTGTTCTACCTGCTGCTGCATCTGGGCAATTGCGGCATTATTGGTTTCAATCGGATCCATGTGGATGACGGCTTCACATCCGAGTTTCTGATCCAGCTCCCGTTCAATGTGATCGATCATGTCATGGAGCTGAAAGACATCTTCATCCCCCGGAACTTCCAGATGCAGGGTGATCATGCGGCGGCCGGGACCGTAGTCATGAACGATCAGATCATGGATACCGTGTACTTTGGGATGGGACATGACAATGGCACGGATTTCCCGGACAAATGTCTGGTCAGGAGCTTTTCCGAGAAGCGGATCCATGGTGTCTTTGACCGCTTTTATTCCGGCATAGAGGATGAAAATGGCTACCAGCAGACCGCCAAATCCATCGACATTGATGGATGTCAGGCGCATAATAATCATGGCTGCCAGAACCACAGAGGTGGCAATGGTGTCGGAAAGCGAATCCATGGCGGTCGCCTGCATGGCATCCGAATCGAGTTTTTTCCCAATATAATGGTTGTAACAGTACATGTAGATTTTTACCAGAATGGAGCATACCAGAATTCCCATGGCAAGCAGACTTGTGTCTACGGCTTCCGGATGCAGAATTTTGGAAAAGGAAGTTTTTAAAAGCTCAAATCCCATCATCAGAATAGCAATCGCTACAACAAATCCCGATACATATTCAAACCTCCCATGTCCGAACGGGTGCTCCGAATCCGGAGTTTTCCCGGCATAAAGAAATCCGGCAAGTGTAATAAAAGAGGAACCGGCATCGGACAGGTTGTTGAACGCATCCGCTGTGATGGCAACGGAACCGCTTAACATTCCGGCAAAATATTTTCCGGCAAACAGGCAGACATTTAAGCAGATTCCAACGATACTGCACAGGGTGCCATATGCCTGCCGTTGTTCTTTTGCCGGACGGTTTTTGATAAAGATTTTCGCTAACATTGTAATCATGGATATCCCCCCAAGAATCATACATGTCCATTGGTTTTTCCTATTATATGCTACGTTTGGGAAAAGGTCAAATTATATAAATTTTACCTGCATTTTATACATGCACCATCCCAAAATTTACAGAGCCGGCATATAATTGGATATAAAAATGACAGGGAAAGGGGAGAAAAAATCATGCCGTCAACGTATGCACATTACCGGCTTGGACAGCAGGTCCGCAGGGAACTCGAAGGGAATGAGAGAAAAATCATTGAGAAATATCCACAGCTGTATCTGATCGGACTTCACGGACCGGATATTTTGTTTTACTATAAGCCATTAAGACCGAATCCGGTCAACCAGATCGGATATGATTTGCATGGACATTCCGGAAAAGAATTTTTTGAAAGAGCCAAAAATATAATTAATAGCCAGAAGGAAAAAGAACCATTTCTGGCATACACCTATGGAGTGCTTAACCATTTTGCACTTGATGTAAGCTGCCATGGGTATATTGATGAGAAAATTGCAGCAAGTGGTATTTCCCATACGGAAATTGAAGTAGAGTTTGACCGTATGCTTATGCTTATGGATGGGAAAGATCCGTTGCGGCAGAATCTGACGGAACATATTGTCCCGTGTATGGAAAATGCGGAAGTGATCCGCTGGTTTTATCCGAAAACGACACCGGCAGATGTCCGGGAAGCATTAAAAGGAATGATCACCTATAATAACATGCTGATTGCGCCATCCAGAATCAGGCGGTTCTTTATTTATGCACTTTTGTATGTTTCCGGGAATTACAAAGAAATGCACGGTCTGCTTGTAAATTATCGTAAAAATCCACAGTGTGAAGACAGCAACCGGCAGCTGATGCAGTATTACTGTCAGGCAAAACTCAGTGCCCTGCGGATGATCAGCCAGTTTGGCACTTATCTGGATGGGAGCAGGGGATTAGAACCTATCTTTGATTATAGTTTTGGATCACAGCTGGTTGGAAAAGAGGTTGTACAAAATGGAAAAGAGGTAAAACATGCAGTTTAAATTGACAAAAAAGGAGAAAAGCTGGATTCTTTATGATGTGGGAAATTCGGCATTTGTTTTGATGGTTTCCACAATACTTCCTGTTTACTTTAATTATCTTGCGCAAAATGCGGGAGTTTCGGATGTGGATTATCTGGCATACTGGGGATATGCGGCATCCATTTCCACACTGATTGTTGCAGTTTTAGGACCGGTTATGGGAACGCTGGCAGACACCAGGGGATTCAAAAAGCCGCTCTTTTTATCGTGTATTCTGGTCGGGTGCGCCGGCTGTCTGCTGATGGGACTGACCACATGGTGGATTTCGTTTCTGGTAATTTTTATCATTGCAAAGGTTGGGTTTCATTCCAGTCTGGTTTTTTATGACTCCATGCTTTCGGATGTGACAACCCCGGAGCGGATGGATCGGGTTTCTTCTTCCGGATATGCCTGGGGATATGCAGGAAGCTGTATTCCTTTCGTTGTAAGTCTTGTTTTTGTGCTTGGGTATCAGAAAATGGGACTTTCTTTTGAAACAGGAATGATGATTGCATTTGCCGTGGTTGCGGTGTGGTGGCTTGTGATGTCGCTTCCTTTAATGAAGCAGTATCGCCAGGTTCATTATGTAGAGCGGAAATCGCATGCCATGAGGGAAAGCGTTGGACGTATCATAGAAACGCTGCGCAGTGTACGGAAACAAAAGAAAATCTTTCTGTTTCTCATAGCATTCTTCTTTTTCATTGATGGAGTTTATACGATTATAGATATGGCAACGGCGTATGGTTCTGCCCTTGGGCTGGATTCCACAGGACTGCTTCTTGCATTGCTTGTGACACAGTTTGTTGCATTTCCGTTTTCCATTCTGTTTGGCAGGCTTGCGGAAAAATACGATACCGGAAAGCTGATTTTAACCTGTATAGCTGCGTATATGGGGATTACTGTTTTTGCCGTGTTTATGAAGGCACAGTGGCAGTTCTGGGTGCTGGCAATCTTTGTGGGAATGTTCCAGGGGGGCATTCAGGCACTGTCCCGGTCTTATTTTGCAAAAATTGTTCCACCGGAGCGTTCCGGAGAGTATTTTGGTCTGATGGATATCTGTGGAAAAGGAGCATCCTTTATGGGAACGACGGTGGTCGGACTGGCTTCCCAGGCTTTTGGGAGTATAAACATCGGGATATCCGCAATCGTATTTCTCTTCCTTGCAGGAGCACTGTTTTTTATGAAAACAGAGCACAGTGGATCGGAAAGTATGAAAAATCAGGAGAACGTTGTCATGGGACAGCAGATGTTCCATGATTAAAGTAATACAATATATGATATAAATTTATAATAGGAACGGATATAAAACTTTATTTAATATTTAATTAATATTTGATGAAATTTGAAGAAGCCATTGACATATTTGATAATTGTAGTAAACTAATGTTAGTCACAACTTACAAAAGATTGCGCAGACTAAATAGGACTAAAATGATGGGGGTAACAAATGATATGAAAAAAATTTTACCGAAACATCAATATATGCAAAATATTATTTGACTGTTAATGGGAAAACTATGTTATATACAGAGTATGGAGAAATTGAAAATAATAATTTTGTGTTAGATACTACCAGTGTAGAAGTAGATAAGGATAAAAAAGAAATTTATTCTGATTCTTCTGAAAAAGTTCTTTTGAAAAAAATGTTTCTTGGTCTAGGCGGTGGGGGCATTAAGAAAAATAAGGAGATTGCATATGAATTATGGTTTTGAATTAATGTCAGAAATAATTCCTCTTTGTATTGTAGCTGTGTTAGGAATTGATATGAAAAAGGGAGGAGAAAAAGATTTTTTATCATCTATTATTATTTTATCAATCATAGAAATCCCGACACTGATTGTAACACTTTTTTGTATGTTCATAAAAATTCCACAATCAAATAGCAGACATATAATGGCAACTGCTCTTTTTGCTTTCGTTGCGCTTATATATGTTCTTTGTCGAAAAAAAAAATAGAAATATTGTTCATTTAAACAATAGGGAGTAATTTATTTGAGTATTTGAAATAATAAAAGACCGTGTGGGCATGAGAGGATGCACACGGTCTTTTGTTGTCATAAAACGTATTCCATGTTAAAATGATAGGCGAATAAACGGATGAAGGACAACAGAATGGATTTTTTAAAAGCAAATTATCATGCACATACATGGAGGTGCCAGCATGCCTATGATACGGAGAGAGAATATATTGAGGCAGCGATTTCCATGGGAATTGAAATTTTTGGATTTTCCGATCATGTGCCGTGCCCCTATCAGGACGGATATGTATCCAATATCCGGATGACCATGAAACAGGCGCCGGAATATGTGGAGACAATCCGAAGGCTCGAAGCGGAGTACCGGGATCAGATAAAAATATATGCAGGATTTGAGGCAGAGTATGTTCCGGAATTTTACGAAGAACAGATGCGGATGTTCCGCAACCTTGGATGTGATTATATGATCATGGGGCAGCATTTTCTGGGATCGGAAGAAAACGG
>ERZ780173.215-NODE-215-length-10623-cov-2.09661_pt1 | contig 10623 bp, 10 predicted proteins | sample MGYA00433079_ERZ780173 | MGnify/ENA primary metagenome ERZ780173 (study PRJEB29588, sample SAMEA2151606) | human gut metagenome | biome: human gut; feature: human-associated habitat; material: faeces | place: Denmark | collected 2008/2010 ...
TACGGGAGCATCGCATCAAGAACTTCCGGGTATACCTGTGTGGTAGCCGCATTGTCCAGATAGATTAATTTACTCATACTCTTCCTACTTTCTTTTCTTTTTTAATAAGGAGCACATCGCATGAGATGTCTCTTCGAGATACCTCATATCACATAATCCCCATTTTTTTCTCTCTGCCAGTCAACCAGATCCTGCAATGTGATATGATCCACAACACTGCAGATGGCATCATTAATCTTTTTCCAGAGAATCAGGGTAACACAGTCTTCCCGTTTCTCACAGTTGACGTCGTCTCCCTCATCGAGACATGCAACCGGTGCCAGCGATCCCTCGGTCAGGCGGAGAATCATTCCAACGGTATACTCCTCCGGTGCTTTACGCAACAGATATCCCCCCTGTGCTCCACGCACACTGCGCACATAACCGGCGCGGTTCAATACGGAAATAATCTGCTCCAGATATTTGTCGGAAATCTCCTGACGTCTTGCAACATCTTTTAAACTGATCGGCGCTCCTGTGTTGTTCAATGCCAGATCCAGCATCAGTCTCATGGCATATCTGCCTTTTGTTGAAATCTTCATGATAATATATCTCTTCTTTCTTAAAAAAATGTACAGCATTTAAAACTTAGTATTCCTACTAAGTTACTATACATTGGTAAGATAAATTTGTCAATCTATTATCAATCGATATTTTTCCTGCTTTCTTTGCGCATTTGTTTCTGGCGGTACATATTCTGATCGGCAAGTGACAGATACTCATCTATAGTCTCTTCTCCCCCCGCAAACGTCAGCTCTACACCGATACTGATCATAATGTTTTCCTTGGTCAGCCGGCTCTGCACACGATCCGTGTACTGTTGTGCCTTTTTGGAAGTCGCATATGGGAAAAATCCGATGAACTCATCGCCTCCGTATCTGCATACATATCCCTGTTCCGGGCATTCTTCCTCAAGAACCTGTGCAATTCTTATCAGTACCTGATCTCCAAATTCATGTCCATATGTGTCATTCACAGATTTAAAATCATCCGCATCCACAAAGACAAACGCACATGCTATTCCCTTTTCCTGATACTTTGCAAATGCCGGACGAATAATGTCCGTATACGCAATCCGGTTACAGATACCGGTCAGCGGGTCCCGGTTGTACAACATCTGAAGTTTATTTACGGCATTCTCCAGCTGTTTTTGCTTAAACTGCGTTTCCAGTGTCTTTACAATCGTGCTGTGAATGTCATAATAATATGGATTATCATACAGAAAGCGTCCGTTTTTCATTACCAGATAGCCAACCGACTGTTCCCGGAAATGAATCGGGGTAAACAGATAGGCATTCTGGCTTCCTGTTTCTTCCAGATGGCGGTTCAGTTCCCCGACACTGGCAAATGCCATTCTCTTATGGTTCTCAAATCCATCTGCCACCACAAGATTCTTTTCATCATAGCCTTCCACCGGAAAATCCGTATCCTCATCGGCCGCAAACAGCTTGCGATCCACCACAAAATATACCCCGTCACATCTCAGTTTCTGGAAATAGTCAACAATATATTCAAAAATTTCCCGGAAACCATTGCACCTTGCCATCTGCGCTTCCAATTCCACGAGAAGGGAATCATCTTCATCTTTTTTGACCGTTGCAACAATCTTTTCCTTTATATATTCGCGGTAGTTTACCATGCCGTTATTCGGACAGCCACAGCTTTCTCCGTAAATACAGGTAACCGGAATATAGTTGCGTTCTTCCACCGGTTTTCCTTCCCAGATACGGAGCAGTACATCCACACAAAGCTTTCCGATCTCCTCGCGGTCCTGAAATACAGTCGTAATCTGCGGACGGAAATAGGCTGCCTTATCCAGATTATCAAAGCCCGTCACCAGAAAATCGTCCGGTACGCGGTACCCCCACTGTTCTGCCTCTGCACAGATTCCTGCCGCAATATTGTCATTTGCACAGACAAACACATCCGGAAGTTTCGAGCCGCTATGGACATACTCGCGCATATAGTTCACGCCGGTCTCATAGTCGTAATCCCCACATAAAATCGGATTGTCATCCAATGTCATTCCATATTTTTTCAGGCATTCGCAGTACGCAGCAACACGTTCAAAATTTCCGAAAGCATCTTCCGGGCCTCCGGCAAAAACAAATCTGCGGCATCCATGCACTTCGTATAAATGTGTCATAAGTTCACGGATCGGACGCCGGTTATCTGCGCCTACATAATAAAATCCGCTGATATACCAATCCAGGGAAAGAACCGGAACCCCACAGTTCTGCAGGCGTTCTACAATCTTTTCTTTTTGCCGGACATCCACAATATTGCTTCCATCCAGTATAATTCCATCAAACGCTGACAGATCCGGCAGATTATAAATATTATATTCGCCCGTATTATGCAATGCATCTTTGCTCCAATTGCCATAACAATTGTACTGATACAAAGCAATATCCTCATCCAGTTCCCTGATCCGCCGGATGATCCCATCTACCCAGGCATACGTGATCATCCGGCGCCAGCCGTCTGATATCAATGCTATTTTTTTCAATTGTCCTCCCCCATATACCAATTCATGCCGATATGTTTAATTTATCACAAAAAACCAAAGGCTTCAATGCTGTTCTATACAAAAAACATGTATCCTTTGTGATTTTTCACTTTTTATGATATGATAGGAGTCTAGACTTTAGAAAAGAGGATATTTTATGGCAAAAGGAACTGCTGGGAAAAACTATTGGGCACTTCTTTTGATGATTCTCGCAGGTGTTGTACTGGGTGGCTTTATCGGTCAGCTTAGTGCCGGTGTTCCGGCTCTCCGCTGGCTGAATTACGGACAGACCTTTGGTCTTTCCAACCCACTGGTACTTGATCTGGGAATTCTGGTGCTCACATTTGGATTAACCATAAAAATAACGATCGCCGGCATCATCGGAATTGTGCTGGCGATCCTGATTTACCGATTCCTGTAACAGGTGCTTATTTCAGGAACCGCTCGAGACTGCGCATATGCTCCTTCATCGTCTCCCGTCCCATGCGGTAGGCGGCAAGGAGTCTCTGCCGGTCTCTTTCTACTTTGCTGACTTCTATCTTTTTTGGCGGACGAATGACAAACAATTCCCCACGTTCTTCTTTTCCCCGGATATATTCCAGTTCTTCGTTGTAATGCTCATGCCGGTGTTCCATGGCATCAATCATCGCCGGATACCTGCGAAGCGATACTTTCGCCAGCGGCATCAGCTGATTCTTTTTTTTCACATAATCCCGCGGCTGCGTCAGAATCACAACCGTTTTATCAAACCCAAGTTCCTGCATTTTCTGCACCGGAATAGAATCTGCTACGCCTCCATCGAGCAGTTCATATCCATCCACACAGACTGGTTTTGACACAATCGGCATGGATGCCGATGCTCTCATCCATTCCATTTCTTTCTTATCACACCGATCCACTTTTTTGTAAAGAGCTTTCCCGGTTTTTGCATCTGTCACCACTACGTAAAAATCCATCGGATTCTTGCGGTAAGCCTCATAATCAAACGGGTCAAGATGCTCCGGGATATCATGATAACAGAACTGTTCCCCGAACATATCCCCTGTTTTCAAAAATGTGCGCAGTCCCGCATACTGCGGTTTATTACAGTACGCTGCATTGTAACGAATGACGCGTCCCGGCTGACCGGACTTATAATTACAGCCAAACACTGCCCCTGCTGACACGCCCATCGCTCCGTCAAATGTTATCTGATGCTCCATCATCACGTCGATGACTCCGGCGGTGAACATTCCGCGCATGGCTCCGCCTTCCATGACCAGTCCTTTTTTCATCATCGGATCCCTTCTTTAAATAAGCAATACTTTTTGATTCTATCATCTGTTTTGTATTCTAGCTTTCTTTCTCCATGATTTCAAGGGGCGAAACCATGATTCTACCTTAACATTTCCTTATTTTTACATAATCCCGCTTTCTTCTGCCCAAACTAATAAATATTTGTAGAGGAAAAGGAGTATGCCCTATGTATGGTTCACTATTTTATGTATTGCCCATTCTGGCAGTAATTGCAAAAACTGTTTTCCGCGCAGTCCTTCCCTTACTGATCGGCTGTATGATTGCCTATGTAGTTAATATCCTTATGTGTTTTTACGAAAAAGGATATGCAAGAATATGCCGTATGGCAGCCATTGCGCCCTTACAGCGTCCCCTATGTATGACACTCTCCTACCTTTCGCTTGTGCTTGTGATCCTGATCTTATGGTGGATGATCGTCCCTCAGCTGTTATCCTGCATCCGGATCATCGCAACCGATTTCCCCCAGGTTTTAGAATTACTGTGTGAGTGGGCAAACGAACATCTGCAAATGGATCTTGGCATGGGAAACGAAATCCGGGCATGGATGAATGAACCCTTTTGCTGGGATACACTGATTGTAAAAATCCCCCGTCTGGCAAAAGGCATGAAAACTTCCCTGGAGAAACTTGGCAGCTGGCTTTTAATTTTTCTGCCGGGACTGATGTTTTCTTTTTATCTGCTTGCTGCCAAAGAATCCCTCTTACGGATGGGCAGTTCCCTGATCGACCGGTGTTTCGGTGTTTTCCAAGGGAAAAAAATACGTTACGTACTGACGGTTCTCAATCAGTCCTTCCATCATTTTCTGGCAGGGCAGACCATAGAGGCCGTAATCCTCGGTATGCTTTGTACCATCGGCATGTGGATTCTGCGTCTCCCCTATGCTGCCATGATCGGTTGTCTGGTAGGTGTAACCGCGTTGCTACCGGTCATCGGAGCTTATATCGGTGCCGCAGCCGGTGCGTGTATGCTTCTTACGGTTTCCCCGGTAAAAGCACTGGTATTTCTTATCTTTTTAACAATTCTCCAGCAGATCGAAGGCAATTTTATCTATCCCCGTGTGGTCGGACATTCCATCGGGCTGCCCGGCATCTGGGTACTTGCCGCAGTCATTGTCGGCGGTGGGGCATTCGGTATCTGGGGAATCCTGTTTGCCGTGCCACTTGCAGCAGCCATCTACCGGCTGCTCCGTCCCTCAATCAATTAAAGCCGTGCAGCAAGCTGCACGGCTTCTTAAAAATAAGCAGAAATCAAATAGAGCTTACGCTCTCTGTGTTTTTTAAACTAAATGGAACCAGTTCATGTGTGGCCGGTTTGTTGAGATCAATCATGCCAAACAACAGATCAATACTTTTTCTGGCAATCTTTTCATACCCCTGACAAACCGTCACAATCTTTGGATTATAATAATCTGCAAGAAGTGTTCCGTCAAATCCGATCACCGAGATATCCTCCGGTACCCGCAGACCCGCATCAAAAATTGCGCGCATGGCACCAACTGCCATCACATCACTCATGGCAAAAACCGCTGTAATGGATCTTTGGGAAGCCAGCATCCGGTTCATGGCATTGTATGCACTCTCATATGAGAACCGCGCTACCGCATAACTTTCTTCCTCAAATTCACAGCCATGTTTTATAAAGCTACGCTTCGCTCCTGCTTTACGGTATTTACTTGGGGAAGATAATGCCATATCTCCCCCGATAACAGCAATATCGCGATGTCCGTGATCAAACAGATAATCAACCGCCATCTCCGCAGCTGCCATATCATCTGTTGAAACCGATGCAAGATTCCGAAATCCCAGTTTATCCGCCCGATCTGTCACCAGTACACACGGAACATTGACCAGTTCAAATTCTTCATGAAAGTACTGTATATTACCTCCAAGGAACAAAATCCCCATCGGTTTATGTTCCCTGCACATCCGCACAGCCTCTTTCACTTCATCTGCATCTTCATCCAGATAATGCACCCGCAGAGAATAATCCGATCCCTCGATGGTATCCTGAATTACCTCTATGATATTTGTAAACAGCATATTCGAAGTACCTTTTACGAGAATCAGAATACTCTGGCTCACGGTCTGTTTTAAATGCTTGGCATTTTTATTTGGTACAAACTGGTAAGCTTCCACAATTCGCATAATGCGGTCACGGGCTTCTTCGCTGACATCTCTTCTTCCATTCAGGACACGGGAAACCGTACTGACAGAATATCCTGCCTCTTTCGCAATATCTACAATTGTCATTCCTTCACCTCGTATATACAGACGAAAGGTCTATTTTCTAGCCCTTGACAGCACCTGCAAGAACTCCTTCTATTATATATTTCTGGCACACAATATAAAAGATAATAATTGGCAGAATTGCAAGAACAAGTACTGCCATCATGGCACCCCAGTCGATCTGTCCATGACTCTGTTTCAGAAACTGGATTGCGATCGGAATGGTTTTATACTTATTAATATTCAACACCAGACTCGGCAGAAGGTAATCATTCCATACCCACATTGCCTCAAGGATTGCTACCGTTACCGTCGTTGGCTTTAAAATTGGAAAAACCACCTTAAAAAAGGTCTGTAATGGTGTACATCCATCAATCATTGCAGCTTCTTCAATTTCCAGGGAAATTCCCTTTACAAAGCCGGTAAACATGAAAACGGCCAGCCCCGCTCCAAATCCCAGATATACAACAATAATTCCAAGAGGATTGGACAGATGTAAAAGGTTTGCAAATTTTGATAACGTAAACATTACCATCTGGAATGGAACAATCATGGAAAACAGACACAGTACATAAATTGTTTTCGTCACTTTTGTATGGACTCTGGTAATATACCATGCACACATGGAGCAGCAGATAATAATCAATGCAACCGACCCTACTGTAATAAACAGGGAAATCCCAAAACTGTTCCAGAAATTTGTCTTACGGATACCGTTGGAATAGTTCAACCAGCCACAGAATGCACGTTCAACACCATGAATAAATTTATCCCAGCCAGCGGAAAGCGGCTCTGTTCCAAGTGTAAACGGATGTCTGAAAATAAAGGCTTTTCTTTTAAAGGAATTTAAAAGGACTACCAGAATGGGTGCAATCCATAAAATGCTGATAACCGTAAATGCCAGTGTCCAGATCCAGCCATGTTTTGCCTGACGGACAGCACTTACCTGATTGTTATTCTTTTTAGCCATTAGTCCTGCACCTCCTTGCTTGTGGTCAGTTTATTCTGAATCAGCGCAATAACTGCAACCAGAATAAAGAAGATAACCGCTTTGGCCTGACCAACGCCCTGCCATCCGGTCGTGCCGTACATTGTGTCATAAATATTTAATGCCAGAAGCTGTGACATCTTAGCCGGATTACCACCGGTCAGAGCGAAGTTCTGATCAAATAACTTAAATCCATTGGTCAGCGTCAGGAATGTACAAATGGTGATCGTCGGCATCAGCATCGGAAGTGTTACATACCGAAGCAGCTGCCAGGAATTTGCACCATCAATCTTTGCCGCCTCGATTAATTCTCCCGGAATATTCTGGATTCCTGCAATATAGATAATCATCATATATCCGATCTGCTGCCAGCATACTACAATAATCATACCCCAGAACGCATACCACTGTGTGGATACGATTGTCTTGGAGAAATTGGATAATACGCTGTTAAAAATCATTAACCAGATATAACTGAGTACGATACCACCAATCAGGTTGGGCAGGAAAAATACGGTACGGAAAAGATTGGTACCCCTGATGCCTTTGGTAAGTGCCATCGCAATGAAAAATGAAATCACATTGATGATCAGCACCGATACAACCGTAAATAACGCTGTATACCATAATGAATGAATAAATGTTGTGTCTAACTTTCCGTTTACAAAAAAGATTCTCGAATAATTCTGTAACCCTTTCCATTTCCAGTCTGTAACGGTTGTGAACTTACAAAAAGATAAGAAAATTCCATATACAAACGGTACAATAAATCCAATTGCAAACGCAATCATTGTCGGAAGCAGAAAAATCGGGAAATATTTTTTAATTGCTTTTTCCATAATACATTCCTTTCACTAACTGCAGCCCCTGCCAGTACCAGCCTGCACTGCAGGTGCTTCTTTTAAAAAAGGAGTAAGCGGCATGCCACTTACCCCTTTTCCCATCATCTTTGATTACTGTGCATCACCTTCATGGGCGATCTTCCACTGATTTGCCCATCCATCAACAAATGCGGTCTTTACAGCATCCCACTCACCTTCACCTGCGGTATAGGCAGTCAGGGCAGAAACAACATCCGCTCTCCAGTCATCTACGTTTGGAGTAGCATTGAAGCTCCATGCTACAGATGTTTTTCCGTCAGTCATTAACTTGTTTGCAGCCTGTGCAAATGCATTCTTTGTCTCGTAATCACCTGTAAATGTATCATATGGAGCAGTAAGTCCCATCTGATTTGTAATGGCATCACGTCCCTCGTCAGAAGTGATTACCCAGTTTAAGAACTCAAGTGTTGCATCAATATCTTCCTGAGATGCCTTTGCGTTCACTGCCCAGTAGTTCTCAGTACCAACACAAAGTCCTTCATTCTCATCATCTACACCAAAGTAAATTGGCATCATGGATAAGTCATCTGCTGTAACGACATATCCGTTTTCCTCATCTGTTAACGGAGCGAACTCCCAGTCACCATTCTGGTAGAAGACTGCCTCTCCCATACCAAACTCAGACTCTGCATTTAATGCACCGGAATTTAATGTCTTAGGATCTGCTGCGGAATCAGATACATACATATCCCATACGTTTTTGAAGTTATCAAGATAAGTTCCCTTAATGGACTCTTCCCCGGCTGTAAGGTCACATCCATCATCCTTGAACTCATAGTACAGTGGCATATTGGCAAGATGTCCGGCAAATCTCCAGGAAGATCCGTCATCCAGTCCTGCGGAAGCAAATGCCTCTGTCAGGTCAGTTCCAAGTTCTTTATTGATGTCATCAATACGGGAATTGATGTCATCTGCAACTTTCTTTAAAGTATCAAAGTTGTTAATCTCATCTACCGAAGAAACTACAGCACCATCCATGCCACAGTATCCTTCCAGAATTGTCTTGTTGTAGATCAGGCCGTAGCACTCATAGCAGTTTGCAATGGCAGCTACCTTATCATCAGAGTTGATTACAAGAGACTTATCTGTCAGATGCTTGTAAAGCTCAGAGTCCTTCAGATCATATGTATAATCGTTCCATGTCTGTGCTGCGGAAGAATTTCCCACATTGAAGATGGTAGGTGCATCTGACTTTGCCATCTCGGACTGTAATGTTGTGTTGTACTGTCCGTCTGCTGCAGTAAGCACATTTACCTCTACACCGGTCTGATCGGTATAGGTCTCTGCCAGATCCTGCCAAGCTTCGTCTGTCTCTGGTTTAAAGTTTAACATGTAAACCTTTCCAGAACTCTTGCTGGTCTTGTCTCCACCCTGTGTGGATGTGCCACCCTTATCGCTTCCGCATCCTGCGAATGCTGTGACAACCATTGCGGCAACCATTAATGCTGATACAATTTTCTTTTTCATATTTTCACCCTCCTAAAATAAATACGTTCGTAGAGTTACCGTCCATACGGCAGCCCCTGGTCGAAAACGTTCACGGCAATGTTTCCGGTAACGTTTTCAGTAAGCAGAGTATACACCTTTTTTGCACAGTTTCGCAAGTGTTATTCTCATTTTTGTGAAATAAGTAAGTTTTCCTCTCTATTTTTCATGCATATTGCACAACGCTTTTCCCTTTGCTTGACATGTATAGACTGTCGATATATACTTTCATGTATAGGCAGTCTATAGTACTTATCACTGAAAGGAGGTCATATACCATGGGTATTGACAAAAATCTCGTACAGGGAAGCATGGCATTGCTGCTTCTGCGCCTTTTGGAAACGAAAGATATGTATGGCTACGAAATGATTGAAGCTCTTCGCAGCAAATCCAACAACGTCTTTGAACTGAAAGCCGGCACCCTGTATCCACTGCTCCACTCCCTGGAGAAGGGCTATGTAATGTCCTACGAGGATGCTTCTTCCGGGAAGAAACGCAGATATTACCAGCTGACAGAGGCCGGCCGGCATCATTCTTCCGAAAAAAAGCAGGAATGGATGACCTATCAGGCTGCTGTAAGCAATGTGTTAAGTTTTGAAGGAGGAATCTGATATGGAGGAAAAAGAATATCTGCAGACCCTGGGCGAACAGATTTTAAACCCACATGCACGTACCCATGTGCTGGAAGAAATTCAGGAACACATTGACGAACAGATGCAGGATTATATAGATACAGGAATGTCTCCGGACGCAGCAGAAAAAGAAGCTGTCCGGCAGATGGGAGACCCGGTTGCAGCCGGCACGGAATTAAACCGGATCCATCGTCCCCGGTTTCCGGGTGTTTTGTTCGGCATTGCGGTGGTTCTTACATTATCCGGAATTTTCATGCAATATATCCTGTATGGTTCTGAACCACTTAACACCACCTATTCCAACACCGCGTTTATGCAGCATGCCGTTTTCTATCAGATGATTGGCTTCGGCATTATTCTGTTTGGGATGTTCAGCAATTACATGTGTTTGTCAAAATACAGCTGGTTTTTATACGGTCTGTTTTTGGGATTTGCGCTGCTCGCCTGCTTCTTTCCGGGCACGTTCTCTTTCTGGCAGACCCGTACCTTTAGCTATTATCTGTGTCTGCTGTATCCACTGTCCTATGCACTGCTGCTATACTCCAACCGGGAAAAAGGATGGAAAACC
>ERZ780173.227-NODE-227-length-10326-cov-1.82855_pt1 | contig 10326 bp, 7 predicted proteins | sample MGYA00433079_ERZ780173 | MGnify/ENA primary metagenome ERZ780173 (study PRJEB29588, sample SAMEA2151606) | human gut metagenome | biome: human gut; feature: human-associated habitat; material: faeces | place: Denmark | collected 2008/2010 ...
CCTACATGTGTTGCAAAGGGAGCGATTCCAATCCATGTTTCTTGGTTCTTCTCACCGGTTAACGGAGCCAGGCTGGAAATATTGCCTTTATTCTTTCCGAAAAGGGAGAGGAAACTTAACCGGATGGGGTAACCTATCTGACTGAGCGTATGGGCACAGCGCTGAAAAAAGGAGTCTTGCTCTGTATATATTTTATGTTTCCGCCGTATCAGTTTTTGCAGTTCCCGCCTGTTCTGCTTGATGTGGGCTGCTTTTATGCCTGCCAGACGAAAACGCCAGCAAAGAAAACGGCTGCGGAATGTGGGCTGGAAAGCGGCTACGGCATCAAATTTTTCTTCTTTTAAATCATTGTACAGCCATCCCAGACCCATTAATCCGGCATGTTCTCCTCTGAAATCTGCCCCACGGAAAATAACATTGTCCGGCACATTCTCGAATAAGGGGGAGAATGTGTCTATGCTCAGCACCATGATTTGATGCTGGGCATATTGCGTAGCCAATGAGTGAATGACCGGGATTGCCATTGCCACATTATTGATGGATGAAAAGCAGATTACAAGAATCTTGGACATAACAGCTGTTTTATTGAATGTACAAATCTATGCAAAGTTTTCTAATCAGCCAATTATTATTCGGTAAAAGTGTCTACCTTTGTTCCCAAGCAAGTTTTTGAAAGATGAAAATAATTGTAGATAATAAAATACCTTATATACATGAAGCTGTCGAACAGATAGCCGATGAAGTGGTGTATTTGCCCGGTAGTGGTTTTACCGCCGGGGATGTACGGGATGCTGACGCATTGGTGATCCGTACCCGTACCCGTTGTAACCGTGAACTGCTGGAAGGAAGCAAGGTGAAATTCATTGCTACTGCGACCATCGGTTTTGATCATATTGATGTGGACTATTGTGATGAGGCGGGAATTGTATGGAAAAATTGTCCCGGTTGTAATGCCGGCAGTGTGGAGCAGTACCTGCATTCGGTATTATTATTGTTGAAACGCCGGAAGGGGGTGAGATTGGAAGAAAGCTGTCTGGGGATTGTTGGGGTAGGACATGTGGGAAGCCGTATCCAACGTATGGCGGAGGCATTGGGGATGCGGGTCTTGCTGAATGATCCTCCACGTGCGGACCGGGGGGAAACGGGATTTGTGGATTTGTCTGTACTGGCAAGGGAATGTGATATAATAACCTTTCATACTCCGCTGAACAGGAATGGGAAATATAAAACGTTCCATCTGGCGGATGCGGATTTCTTTGCCGGTTTGCAACGGAAACCTTTTATTGTGAATACTTCTCGTGGAGAAGTAATAGAGACATTGGCTTTGCTTGATGCGCTGAAGACAGGCCGGATACGTGATGCGGTTATTGATACGTGGGAAAATGAACCGGATATTCACCCGGATTTGTTGCAGAAAGTTTTTTTGGGAACCCCTCATATAGCAGGGTATTCAGCTGACGGAAAGTCGAATGCTACACGGATGGCATTGGAGGAGCTTTGTAACTTCTTCCATATACAGGCTGATTTTAAAATAGTACCGCCCGCTTTGCCGTATATGGATTATTCTTCTGATCCGGAAGAGGCTTTTCTACAGGTGTATGATCCGACTCGTGACAGTGATGCATTGAAACGGCATCCCGAAGAATTTGAACATTTGCGGGGGAATTATCCATTGAGGCGTGAAATTTCTTTTTTACCGTAGGGGTACATTTCAATGTACCCCTACGGTGGCCAGAACTTTTAGTCTGCTTTTGCTGTTTGCATCTGCTACAATCTGTTCGCAATCTTCAATGCTGTATCCCGATGCGGGTTCGCTCCAATACCATAAGGCGGGAGCTTGTTGTAATGTATCCATAATCAATTATTTTTTAGATAGGTTATTCAATGTTATAGTTGTTTCCGAATGTTGGTTGCCGCCCAGAATACCTGTTCCTCCCTCCACATTGCTGTAAACCCGTAGAGGTTCGGCTAGTCCAATGTTACCCAAGCCTCCTTCTAACGTGCTTCCGGCAATTTTTTGTAAGGACAACAGGTATAAAAAGTAGGATTCGGAAAGGGAATAGATGGAAATGATTCTTTGTTCTGTTTCGTCTAACTCTGCCGTTGTCTCTTTTATTTGTAAAGTATAGGTTTGTCCGTTAATGCTTTGGTCGGTAAAGAGGGCTCCTCCTCTTTTTTCCAATCCGTTGAATGCCATACTTTCGTCCAATATGGCATCCTGTTCCTTGAATACAGGATCTATATAATCTATTTCTGTTTCGTAGTAACCGTAATAGCCCGTTTTTATTTGTGTGATTTTGGCCAGATAATAATTGTTCTTTTCCGGAAATTCATCAAACGTGACTTCATAGTATATTTCAAAATAGTCGGAAATTGTTCCTTGATAAACTCCGTTACCTTTTTTAATTGTATGACTGGCGTTTTTTATAGGTACTTTCTTTGGTATGATATCTTCTGCCGTTACCGTACCATATTCGGGGGTGGATGCAACAATTTTTATCCGGTCTCCTTCTGCCGGGATTGTATTTGAAAGGAATAAGGTATCCGGCTGGTCTGGGTTCCGGGGATTATTCAGTGTTTTCCATTGCATGGTTTCTATGTATTGATTGTTGATATAGAGCTCCACATGGGCGTGAGGGAGATTGACATAAGGCTTCTTGTCTGGATAGAACCAGGTCCGGGTGATGGAGGCCATTACCACTGTGTCGGGGGATACTACACTGTTTATTACTATTTTGGGCGTAGTGCGATATTCGTCCAAATCTATTTTTCGATAACAGGAGGTAAGGAACACTCCTAGAAGTAATGTATATAGCAGATGTTTCATAATCATTTAAAATTTATAAGTGTAAGAAACTGATGGTATAATGGGAACTATGCCCAGGGTATAGAAGCAGTCGTTATTATACCACCATCCTTTGCGTATGCTGACGGGTGCCATGTAGGAATAGACATTGTAGATGCTGATATTCCATATTCCCATCCGGTTCTTTTTCTTTGGCCGGTAAATATTGATGCCCAAGTCGAGTCTGTGATAGGCGGGAAGTTGGAAATTATTACGTTCCGTATAATAGTCTAATCCGCCTGGATCTATATAAGGAGGAACCAGGCTGCCTCCCGGAAACGGATGTTGGGGAGAAACGGCCTGGTAGTTTTCGAAAGAAACCGTGAGCCGGTTACCGGTTGCGTAGGTCCAGCTTCCGGTCAACTCCAGTTTGGGCTTGATTTTCCAATTGGCTATTATATTGAATTTATGCCGGTTGTCGAATTTGGCAGGAAAACGCTTGCCTTTATTTATCTCAGTGAACTGTCTGTCATTCCAGCTTAGAGTATAGCCTGCCCATCCGGTTATTTTCCCTTTTTCTTTGCGGGCAATAAGTTCTACGCCGTAAGAACGTCCTTTTCCTTGAGTCAGTTTGTCTTCCCAGCTGGTGGAAGGAGGGAGAAACTGGTAGTTGTCTTTATAGTCCATCAGATGTTTCATCCATTTATAATATCCTTCTATGGAGAAAGAGTAGATTTTGTTGCCGGTGGTGTAATAAGCTCCTACAGCCAGTTGGTCGCTCTGCATCGGTTTCAGCTTGCGGCTGACCGGTATCCATGTGTCTGTGGGCAGGTTGATGTAGCTTTCATTGACTTGATGTACATATTGGCTCATCCGGGTATAAGAGGCTTTGAGGCTGAGTTGCGGATTGATCAGGAAACGACTGGAAAAACGGGGTTCCAGGGAAGTGTACGTTTTCCCGTCAATGGTGTATAGTCCGAGGTGAACCCCGGCGTTTAAACGTATTCTTTTGTTCATTTTCCAGTCTTCTTCCATATATATGCCTAATTCATGTGCAGGTAGGGCAGTGTCGTTGTTTTGTCTGGTCTGGGTGGTCATGCCATTGGAAAAATGCGATTTTTCGTCTACGGGATGAAAACGGTGGTAAATATAATGAGTGCCGAAATGCAACTGGTGGGAAGCATTGGGGCGGAAATCGAAATTGGCTCGTATGCTGAGGTCGTCAATGCGGTTCCGGGTTGAACTTTCCTGTGATACGTAGTTGGCTTCTGTTCCTTGGTAGTAGTCTCCTTTCAAGGTGGAAGAGTAGTGGGTAAAGGCGGCATTCACATTACCGAAGAGTTGGTTGTTGAATACGTATGACCAGCCGGTAAATGCCATGATGTTTCCCCATCGCAGTCTGCCGGTGTTTCTGCTTTCATATCCATTGTCACCTTCTCTTTTTTCTCCTCCCTTCAAAAAATCGTTTCCCCAGTAAAGACCGGCATATCCGCGGCTGCGGTCATTGAACTGGTGGTTGAGTTTAAAGTTCATGTCGGTAAAAGCGTATCGTGCCACTATTTGGGTTTCTCCTTTATTTCTGGTAGCGTTCCAGATGGCGATGGTTGGGGCCGAAAGCGCGTCAATCCATGAACGGCGTAATGCAAAGTTGAATGAGGTCCGGTCTTTGACCAACGGACCTTCCAGATTCAGGCTGCCTGAGGTCAGTCCCAGCATGGCGCTTCCGTGATATTCTTTCATGTTGCCATCCTTTGTATGGATATCGACTACGCTGGACAGTCTTCCTCCGTAACGGGCGGGGAAGGCGGACTTAAAGAATTCTACATCCTTTACGGCTTCGGCGTTGAAGGAGGAAAACAGACCGCCCACATGGTTGATCTGGTATAACGGATTCCCTTCTATCATATAAAGATTGTCGTCTCCATTACCGCCCCGCACATACATTCCTGCTAATCCGGCTGTGCCTGCCGATACACCCGGCAAGGTCTGTAGGGTTTTTATAATATCAGCTTCTCCGAATAATACCGGGGTTTGTTGGATCAGGTCTTTGTTGAGACGGGTATGTCCCATATCGGATGTTTGGACTAATGGAGAAGAGGTATATTCTCCGGTCACTACCACTTCGGCTAATTGCTGGTGGCTGTTCAGCAGAACCGGAAGCAGCGTGTCTTGTTCCAATTGTGTGAATGAACGGTGGAAACTGTCATAACCTACATAGGAGATGTTCAGGTATACATCGTTTCCGGCTTCCAGAGTCAGACTGAAAAAGCCGTCGGCGTTGCCATCATAGATGGAGGCGCCTATAAGGGACTCTGAGGAGGATTTGTCTCGTATGAAGCCGCTGATTACAATGTTTTTCTGTTTTTTCTTGAGGATGATGTATTTGCCTGATTGTATATATTCTACGGGCAGTTTTTGAAACAGAATGCGCAAACAGTGGGATAACGGCTGGGCGGTTATTGTTATATCTATCGGTAACAGATGTTTTGTTAAGGAGGACTCATACGAAAAGGTTACACCTGTCTGCCGGGTGATTTCTGCCAAAACTTTACGGATGGGGGTTTGTTTCATATCTAATGTTACGAGGGGCTCATCATGTTCTGTTCCTTTTGCCTCAATACAAATGTGCATGAGGCAAAGGAGCAGAAGAAAAGAAAATTTAGAATGGAATTGCATCATTGGGTTATGTCTAGTTTCGTATCTAGTGTTTGGTTTATGATTTCAATTATGTCTTCTATCGGAGTATTGTCAAAGGTCGTGGTCAGATAGTACTCTTTTTGTGGAATTCCGCCGATATGGACCTTATAGACTTCTTCTAATTCTTTTACTACCTTTTTCAAGGGGGCTTCATTATAAACAAACACGTGGGTCTTCCATGCAAAAGTGTTGGGGTCACTTTGTTTGTTTATTTGCATTTGTCCTTTTTGGTTAATGAAGGCATACATGCCTTTTGTCAGGATAGCCTCTTTTTGTTCTTTGTTATAAAAACGGACTTTTCCAGACTCTACGGTTGCCGAAGTCTGATTTGCATTTGCCGTTACTTGGAATTGTGTACCTAGTACTTGTATGTTTGCCAGTTCGGTCTGTACCCTGAAAGGACATTGTTCTTGATGTGTGACTGAAAAATATGCTTTTCCATTTAAAGTGACGTTCCTGTTTTTTTTGCCGTATGCCAAGCGGTCATACTGTAAGGCCGAATTCTCTGCCAGCGTAATATGGCTGTTATCCGGAAGCGTGACTTCTTTGACAGCGTGTGCGGATGAGGCAATGACAATCCAGTCTTGCCTGTCGTATATCCACCACCAACTGAATCCGGCTATCAGGAAAGTGACAGCAGCGATAGTTATCAGTCTATATAATAAGATAGAGTTATTTCTTTGTTTGCCGATACCTAGTTTTTGCCAGGCTTGTGTTGTGTCCAGCCTGTTTTCCCGATAGAACCGGGCTACAAAACGAATATCTTTCTCTTCTTTCTCCATGCGATCTTCTTTCTTTTTATTGTTAAGACAGGGAAAAGACAAAATCCCCCTATTCGCTTGCCGATTTTTTTATCCGAAGAAAAAAGTATATATTTTAATGGCTGTTTCTCGTAATGTTTTCAGTGCCTTACTGATTTGATGTTCGACAGTTTTTATAGAAATACCCAGTTCGGTGGCAATTTCCTGATAAGTAAGGCCGTCACGTTTGGAAAGCAGAAAGATCTTTTTCCGTTCGGTAGGAAGGTGGTCGATGGCTGTCCATAAACGCGCGTCACGTTCTGACCGGATGATGCGTTCTTCTTCTGTTAAATCTTCCAAGTCTGTCAGTTCGGTTGTTTCACAGTGTGTTTGTCGGTTGGTTATCAGTGTGAGTGAGCGGTTACGTACAGTTTGGTACATATAAGCTTTCAGGTTTTGAATAGATGTGCCTCCGACAAGCTTCTCCCATACATCAGAGAAGGCTTGTTGGACGATGTCTTCTGCGTCATCCAGATTTTCAGTATAGCGCAGGGCATACATATTCAGCGGACGGTAAAGACAGCGAAATTGGTATTCAAATTCCTTGGGTGATAATTGCATCCTGTGTTTTATTCTTTTTTGGAAGGCAAACTTACGGCTTTTCTTTTATTTGCCAAGCAACAAGAGATGAAAAAGTCTTTAATTTCATTTAGTAATGATAACAATTCGGGTGCGGGAGGTTATTGTATCGGCTTTTCGGAGGTAGTCATAAAATAGGGCAAACCTCACGGTCTGCCCTATCCGAAACTTTAATATGGAATACCTATTGAAACAAAAATCACAGTCTTTACCTTAAAATATTGCCTTTAAAAGTTTCCTTTATCAGCATTATCCCACCAAAGATGTGTACCGCCTTTGTCGCCGGAAATACCGAATTTGCTGGAATTTTCTTCGTCCAGAAGCTTGATTCCGCCTTCTACTCCCTTAGCGTTGGCATCATAAGCCTGGCTGCTATAAATTACGCGGCGCACACCTTCTTCTGTGTTTACGGCTCCATTACTTTCATTGACGAATGCAGGGAAGAAGCGTGGATAGCCGGTGCGGCGTTGTTCTGCCCAGCCTTCGGTGGATAGAGGGAATAGGGCGAGCCATTTTTGGGTGATGATTCTTTCCAGCTTTTCTTCGTTGCTTGCGCTCTCATCCCATTTTACACTTAATTTATTTACAGCCGGAGTGCTTAATTCGGCTTTGATGGGATCTGTATAGTCTATTTGGGTGCTTGTTCCGTTGATGTAGGCATCTACTGCTCCTTCCGGATATTCTTTGATTCCGGCATAAGCCCCCCGATAAGCTAATTCATTAGTCATGGAAACACGGATTCCATTTTCATATAGGTTCTTTACACTTTCACTGCCAATATCCCATCTTAATTTTGCTTCAGCCAGTAGGAAATAGGCTTCCGCTGCTTTCATGATGGGCAGTGGCATGGAATAAGAGGAACCGTTGTTTCCTTGAATCCAACCGGAGAAGTTACCCCAACTGTTTGGTTTGGCAGGCAGGCCACTGGCAAAACGGATACCCAGGTATTGACTATTGGCAGCTACTGTGGTAGTACCGGCTTCGTTTTTGATATCTCCGGTATTCAGGGTCATATATAACGGTTGGCGCGGATCTTTGGTTCCACTCATAATAGTTACCAGATTGGCATTGAATCCACAATCACCCCAATTGAACATCAGCCACATTTCATTCTCAAGACTTTTATCGATCAGAATATCCTTGTTGACTGTTGCCAAAGTGTTTTGGGCAGCCTCGGTAGCGATTGCCTTAAGGTTCATTCCGGCGTTGCCGGCTTCGGTTTCCCGTTTGGACAGGCGTAACGCCATGCGTAGTTTCATCGTATTGGCTATTTTTACCCATAGGTCTTTGTCGCCGTTGCACCAACAGTCAAAGGATTTCAATTTGGCTATTTCATCTGCTCCCATGGCACTGATGTCAGTAATGGCTGTACTCAGATCTTCAAGCATGGCTTTATACAGGTCTTTCTGGCTGTCGAACTCGAAATACACTTCGTTTTCTCCCGATAGGATGGAGCTGTAAGGTATCGGTCCGTAGGCATCTGTGGTCATCAATGTTCCGTAAGCCTGTACGATACGCATCACGCCTGACAGGCCTCTTTCACCACTGGCGTCACATTGTGCGATGATGCGGCGGGTGTTATTGAAAATATGGAGATAATAGTTTTCGTACATACCACCGCTATGTCCCCGGTTCTCTCCCATATCACCGTTGGTGAAGTTACCGTTGGGAGTCATAAAATAACCTCCATAAAGGTCAATAGTCAGGTTGGTCCAAAACTGGAACATATTTTGCTGAGGAGGATAACAGTAGGTCATCGGTTCGGTACATTGTGCGGCAAAAGGAAGGTCTGCCGGATCTACCTGTATGTTACTGGTATTCAATTTCTCGAAGTCGTCTGTACAGGAAGAAAAGATGTTTCCTGTAGTCATGGGGATTGCCATTAAGAAGGCGTATGTTAATATCTTATTCCGTTTCATAGTTTCAAGCATTAGAAGTTAAGTTTTAAATTAAGACCAAAGCTGCGTGAGGTAGGCAGTGCAAACATATCTACACCTTGTATTCCATTACCTGTACCTGCCGATACATCCGGATCCATCGGGGCGTCTTTATGGAAGAAAAACAGGTTGCGGCCGATGATGGCTGCTGTCAGGTTCTTGCCTGCACCCAGCAAGTTACGGAAGGTATAACCGAAAGTCACTTCACGAAGACGTATATTGGTAGCATCATAAACATAGTTTTCCACAGCGTATGGACTGTTGAAGTTGTTGTTACCGGTGGTACGATAGTACTTGTCGGCATCAAATTTTACTCCGTCCACTGTAATACCGCCGGCATCACGGGCTTCACCTGAACGTTTCGATACGCCCCATCCGTCCAAGGCGGCTTCGGTCATACTAATCACTTTTCCACCGAATTTAGCATCAATTAGGAACGATAGTGAGAAGTCTTTGTAGCGGAATGTGTTTGTCCATCCCATATTTACTTTGGCATTCATATTGCCTGCGTATTCCAGTTCGTCCATAGAATCACCACTTACGATAGGCTCTCCTTTTTCGTTTTGCAAGGGTTTGCCGTTTTCATCACGCATCAGATGACGTACATACAGATCTCCGTAGTGGCCGCCTTCTTTCAATATAACTTTTGCACCTCCGAAATCGGTCAATGTCAGTCCGTTGGGAAGGTCATCTACCATTCTTTGATTTTATTATCATTATAAGAGAAGTTCAGGTTGGTACTCCAGCTGAAGTTGTCAGTGAACTGCTCGTACCATCCGATATTGAATTCAAAGCCTTTGTTTTCTACATTACCGGCGTTTACATAACGGTTTCTCAAGCCTGATTCGTAAGGAGCCGCAACGGAGAAGAACTGATTTTTAGTGTTGGTTTTATAATAAGTCAGGTTGATATTCAGTCGGTTCTGTAAGAATGTACCGTCAAAACCAATTTCTAAAGAATGGGTTTTTTCCGGCTTCAATGTTCTGAATGGAGCTTTGTCGGGGGGAGTGATGGCACCTTGAGAACCTAGAGAATAGAGCAGATTACTCATGAATACAGGTACGTCATTACCTACGATAGAATAGCTTGCACGGAATTTGAACAAATCAATGTTCTTACCCATATCTACAAATTTGTTCAGCAGGACACTACCTCCAAAAGAGGGATAAAAGAATGAACAGCTTTCTGTGAAAGCCAATGCCGAAGACCAGTCATTACGTGCTGATATATCAAGGAATATGCCTTCACGGTAACCGAGTTGTGCGGTGGCGAATACTGAGTTCAGCCGTTTTTGGGTCATCCAGTTGTCATCTTTGCCTACGGTGGACATATTGCCATAATAGTTGTTCGGAGTAAAGATGTTCGGATAAAAAATGTTTCCGGAACCGGGCTGTGAGAACTGGGAACCCTCGCCCCATAGGTCTACATGAGAGGTTTTGGTTTTTGTAAAACTGGAACCTGCGGTAGCGGATAGAGAAAAATCATTGAATGTATGGTTGTAGCTTACTAAAACATCGCCATAAAGTTG
>ERZ780173.258-NODE-258-length-9634-cov-1.75227_pt1 | contig 9634 bp, 7 predicted proteins | sample MGYA00433079_ERZ780173 | MGnify/ENA primary metagenome ERZ780173 (study PRJEB29588, sample SAMEA2151606) | human gut metagenome | biome: human gut; feature: human-associated habitat; material: faeces | place: Denmark | collected 2008/2010 ...
CTTGTTCTCACCAAAGTCCTTTACATATACCTGCAAATCTGGTTTGTTAATGATATCTTTGGACGGTGCTGGAACACCTTCAGGAATAAAAATTGCCTCGTATAAAAAAGTATCTAATATCTTATTTTCATCTCGTTTTAATTCTCTTATTGAATAATTCATATAAACCTCCGATTTATTTTTGTTTATAAATCAGTTGTCATTCCACACATAATGATTCCTCCGTTAAATATCGAATTGTGCAAAAGCCCAAGGGACTTTAATGTCCCTTATGCTTTTCTCTTTTCTTTTGCTGTTTCAACTCAAACATTCGCTGTTCTTCAGCCTCTTTTTTCTTGCGGCTTCTCTCTTTACGCTCTTGATTGTTCTGTTCCTGTTGTAATTTTAATGCCTGCTGCGATTTTGTGCCGATGCCTGTTTCCATCGTCTGCTTTTTTGCTTCTCGTTGCATACGCTTTGGATTTCTTTTTATATCCTTTACAACAGTTTCAACAGCCGGACTAAATTTCAAACTAAAATAGTATTTTTGAATATATTCCTGCACTTCGTAATCCTTTGGTTCTGCACCAAATGTTACCTTCGCCACAGATAGTTTACCATCTTCAATACGTTCAAATACACCTACCCAAAATGGTTCTTCAAAATATACCGTCAGTTTTCCATTTGCTTTGTCCATAAGAATCCCTCCTAAAATGAATTGAACAAAGAATGGACAACCCGGAGGGGCAGGTTACTTACCCTATTTGCATAGGACGGCTGGGCTACCTACCAGCTCTAGTACATTTTTAATATACATTGCGTTTTTATCTTTGTATTTATAATCAAGCCATATGGCACGATTAACTTATTCGGTCAATTCCGATTTGTACTTATTTCTTAAACAGCTCAGAATGTGGACCAAGGCGATAAAGCATCAAAACAAGAACATCTCCACAAATCTCATAAATAAGAAGCCAGTCCGGTTTGATGTGACACTCACGCGTACCTTTGTAGTTTCCTGTAAGGTCATGATCCCTGTATTTTGCATCCAGCGTACCGCCATTCGCCAGAATATCGATTACCTCAAACAGCTTATCAAGATCTTTATTTTGCTTTTTTGCAAGCTTCAAATCCTTTTTAAACTGATTGGTAAATTGAATGTCGTTATTTCATACGTCGAGAGCTGCCTTAAGCGCATCCATACTGGAATAACGCGGAGCAGAAGGATCCTTCATCATTTTTCGGCCTTCCTCAATGGCAGCGGCTGTAGTATCATTTGGTACTTCCAGTTTTAATTCAAAAGGAATACCATGCTCACGGATAGCGGTTCTCAGGAATATATTTATAGCAGTTGTCATATTCAGACCAAGCTCATTGAAGATTTCCTCCGCCTGGTCCTTGATTGCCTTGTCTGTACGAATATTTAAATTAGTTGTTGCCATACAGAACACCTCCATTCAAGTATAGTATACTCAAATGCGCGTCTAATGTCAACACACTGTCATTATATAAGATACATACCTAAAATGAAAAAGATGCAATTTCTGATTTTTATGGTATATTGGGAATAAAAAGATGTGATCGTTTATGCATACACAAAACAGAAAGGAGTCCGCCATGGATATAACAGGAGTAGGAAACCTATCATATTTATATAATTATGGAATTTCGGACAGCGATACCAGACATGTCACAGGAAAAGAAAACGGCATCGGAAGCGTAGATGAAAATGGGAAACAGAAGGAATGCCAGACCTGTAAAAACCGCAAATATGTCGACGGATCAGATGAAGCAAATGTATCGTCTAAGAGTGCCGCGCATGTTTCCTAAAAAGATTTAAAGGTAACCGATGGGATAAAGGCGCGGGAGGATCATGTGGATATGCAGGTGTAGGCGATGTATGTAGTTTACACTGACTAACGGGTATAACAGCTGTTGCCCTGTATGCACCAGTCAAAGTTGAAAATTGCATAAATGGCAGAAATATGTTACCATAAACATAGACTATTGACAGAAGGTATATGGAGTGGAAGCGATGGAAAAACAGGAATTTTGCATGGAAAAATCTCAGATATTTCAGGAGATGATCAGTCGTATTTCAAAATTATCTCAGGACAGTTATTTAATGGTTACTGATATGCAGCATAATTTAACATTTGTTCCAGAAAGTACTGCAGAATTTCTGGGGATTCCATCGGGATGGTGTGAAGATGGATATAAAATAGTGCTGGAAAAGAGCGTACACCCATATGACTGCCCGGAATATACGGAAGAGATGAAAAAACGTCTGCGGGGAATCAATCTGGAGAACGATCTGTACATCCGTATGGGAAAAGACAAAAAGTATGTGATGACGCAGATTATAACGGATATGATTTTAGAGCAGGGCAAAAACAGATATTTTATTGTTCTGCTTCGGAATCAGAATGTGATTCCGGAAATTGATCCGTTGACGGATCTTTATGGTCAGGTCAAATTTGAAAAAGATATTGTGGATTATATTCAGCAGGGACGAAAAGTAGCTGTTTTGGAAATTGAAATTGATCATATGAATGATATCAATATATTGTACGGAACAAATTACAGCGACCGGATTCAAAAGGTTCTTGCATACCGGTTTATTTACATGATGGATGCGGATAAAGCAGTTTATCGTATGGGAAATTCCAATTACGCATTTATTTTGAGGGATGCCAGCCGTGAAGAGGCTGCGGCATTTCTGGAGAAGATTCGCGCGCGGCTGGAGGAAAGTGTCGTCTTGGAAAACAACCATTTTGATTTGAAGATATATGCCAGCGGGATAATTCTTGATCATTATGAGGGAGAAATTTCCACGGTACAGAGTAAGCTGGAATATGTTTTAGGAAAAATGCGTACCAGACGGGATCATAAGTTAATGTTCTTTAATGATCTGGTACAGATCAATGGGGACGTGGATCTGGATCTGATGAAGATAATTCATCAGTCTGTGCTGAACCAATGTGACGGATTTTATGTGGAGTATCAGCCTGTCGTACATGCACAGACAGGAGAGATTGCCGGAGCGGAAGCACTGGTCCGCTGGAAAAAAGAGCCATATGGTATTGTGCCACCGGGAATGTTTATTGACTGGCTGGAAAGTAATCCATGTATGTATGATCTGGGAAATTTTGTTTTGAAACAGGCATTGACGGATGCTGTGGAGTTTCGAAAATCAAATCCGGATTTTTTTATTAATGTCAATATGTCCGCAAAACAGCTAGAAAGGAAAACGTTCTGTGGTGTTGTCATGGCATTGTTGAAAGAAACCGGTTTTCCGGCGGGGCAGTTGTGTCTGGAACTGACAGAGCGGTGTAGAAGCATGCCGGTCAGCGTTATGGAAGAAAAACTGTTGTACCTCAAACAACATGGAGTGAGACTTGCAATGGATGATTACGGTACGGGAAGTGCATCTTCAAGTGTCCTGCTGCAGACCCCGATGGATGAGATAAAGATTGACATGAGTTTTATTCGTGGAATTACGGATAATCAGACCAAACAGGCACTGGTGCGCAGCATGGTTGATTTTGCAAATAAAGCGGATTTAAAGAGCTGCCTGGAAGGGGTAGAGGATGAAAAGCTGCAGAATTATCTGCGTTCCTTTGGAGCCACATGGTTTCAGGGGTATTATTATTCCAGACCGGTTCAGGCAGCTACAATGCAAAAATTGTTAAACATGGAAAATTGATAATTAGTCGGTGATGAGCAGATCAACACCGGCTTTTTCATAGATTTCTTTTGTATTTTCGGATAATCCGGAGTCGGTGATTACCAGATTCAGATCATCAATAGAGGCATAGCTGGAGATGGATGAGGTGTCAAATTTGGTGTGGTCAATCAATGCAATTGTTTTAGCAGAAGCCTTGATACACATGCGTTTTAAATCTGCTTCGTAGATACTGAAATCGGTAAGTCCGTTTTCAACGGAGAAGCCGCGTGCAGAGACAAATGCAATGTCCGTATGAATTTTCTGTAGCAGATCCACACCGAGGAGACCTTCAATGGAAGAAGAGGCAGAGGTAACGATTCCACCGGTCAGGATAACGGTGATCCCGGGGATATCCTTCAGAGCCAGTGCAAGGTCAATGCCGTTTGTGATAACGGTAAGTTCTGTAAAGCCGGTCAGTTTCATGCCTAGTGTATAGGCAGTGGAGCTGGCATCTAAAAAGATGCACATGTGATCTTTTACCATGTGGATGGCATTTGCAGCAATTGCCTCTTTTTCTTTTTTATTTTCCAGTGCACGTTCATGAAAGAAATAGGCTTTTCCGGTAAGTTCTTTATTGTCTGCAGAGTTATCGTGGTAGAGTGCGCCTCCATGTGTTTTGGTCAGAAGTTTTTCTTTATCCATCTGGTTTAAATCGGTACGGATGGTTGTGGTGGAAACTCCAAGCATTTCACTGAGTTCATTTGTGGTTGCTTTTCGGTTTTGTTTCAAATATTCCAATATAAGTTTCTGACGTTCTAATTGCAGCATGATGATTTTTTATACTCCTTTATATTTACGAAAACACAGATTTCGAAAGTTTATATATAGGATACTATACATCGGAATTGCATTTTTTGCCAGTGAAAAGTGAAAACAAAAAAAATGGCAAAGACGTGGATGAAAATCAGCAGCTGTGGTATGATAAGAAAAAAGCATAAGGAGGGGTTTTTATGCTAAAAGAGTGGGAAAAATCCGAAAAACCATCGGAGGAGGAAATTAAGGCACGGCTGGAAGCGGTAAAAGAGAAACTGGCACGGCAGCAGCTTTTGATCAAAGAGAAGAAAGTACCGGTTCTTGTTGTGCTTGAAGGCTGGGGAACGGCCGGAAAAGGTTATGCAATCGGCCAGATCATCCAGAATATTGATCCGCGTTTCTTTAAGGTGGTGTCGATGCAGAAAAAGACGGAGGATGACAAGAGAAAACCGTTTTTGTACCGGCATTTTGCCAAAATTCCGGAAGCCGGACAGTTTGTATTTCTGGATACGGCATGGATGGATGAGATTACGGAGGAGCGTCTGCACGGAACCATTTCCGAGGATGTATATGCCAACCGGATTGAAAGTGTCCGCCGGTTTGAACGGCAGCTTACAGACAATGGCTATCTGGTCATGAAATTCTTTCTGCATATTTCAAAAAAGGAACAGTCACGGCGTATTGCACAGCTGGAGCATCAGAAGGACACAACATGGCGTGTCAGCAAAAAAGATCTGTGGCAGAATGAACATTATGAGAAATGTATGGATGTATTTTCCGGATATCTGAAAAATACAAATATGCCATCCGCACCCTGGTATATCATTGATGCAAAGTCCAGAAAATGGACAGAAGTACAGATTCTTGAGACGCTTACCCAGGGGATTGAGATTGCTCTGAGCAATCACCAGATGGCGGTTCCGCTTCTGCAGAATGTATTTCCGTTGAAAAAAATGCCGCTTCTTTGTGACATTCCGTTGGACAAGTGTATGGAGGAGGATGTCTATAAAAAGGAATTAAAGCAGCTTCAGCAGAGACTTGGAGAACTGCACAATCGTCTGTATCGTAAGAAAGTGCCGGTCATCATTGCCTATGAAGGGTGGGATGCAGCCGGAAAAGGCGGAAATATCAAGCGGATTACGGGAGCACTTGATCCGCGTGGATATGAGGTTCATCCGATTGCAAGTCCCGAGCCGCATGAGAAAGCAAGACATTATCTGTGGCGTTTCTGGACAAGGCTTCCGCGTACCGGGCATATTGCAATCTTTGACCGAACGTGGTATGGGCGTGTGATGGTCGAACGTCTGGAAGGGTTTTGCAGCGAGAATGACTGGATGCGTGCGTACAATGAAATTAATGAGTTTGAGAAGGAACTGCACGACTGGGGAGCCGTGATCATCAAATTCTGGGTGCAGATCGACAAAGATACGCAGCTTGCCCGTTTTACCGATCGGCAGAATACGCCCGAAAAGCAATGGAAGATTACAGAGGAAGACTGGCGCAACCGTGATAAGTGGGATGCGTATGAGGGGGCAGTCAATGAGATGATTCAAAAGACGAGCACTACCTATGCACCGTGGCATATCTTAGAATCCGTAGATAAAAAATATGCACGGATCAAAGCATTAAGAATCGTGATTGCTGAACTGGAAAAAGTGTTAGACTGACTGGAAAAATAAAAAAGGAATACCCCGGCAAACGGAATTTCCGTTGCCGGGGTATTTTTGCGACTTATGATGAAACATCGCAGAATTATGAATTTGCTTTTTTCAGGTTTTTCTGTGCTGTAGAAAGCATCAGCTTGATACGGTTGAGCTGGTTAACTTCTGATGCACCCGGATCATAATCGATTGCAACGATATTTGCGCCCGGATATTCGTGACGAATTTCCTTAATGACACCTTTACCGACGATATGGTTTGGCAGGCAGGCAAATGGCTGCGCACAGACGATGTTGGTTGCTCCCTGTGCAATCAGTTCAAGCATTTCTCCAGTTAAGAACCAGCCTTCGCCGGTCTGGTTACCGCAGGAGACGATATGCTCTGCCTGTTTTGCCAGATCCTGAATATATGCAGTTGGCTCAAAATGTTTACTCTTTGCAAGTTCATCCCTTGCATCCTTGCGCAGCCACTCAAAGAAGCGGATGAGCATATTGTTGATGCGCTTGGATTTTGCGGTAGCTCCAAGATAATCCGCCTTGAAATTCTGATTGTAGCAGCAGTACAGTAAGAAATCGGTCAGATCCGGTACGACTGCCTCAGCGCCTTCGGATTCGAGCAGATCCACAATATAGTTGTTGGCAGCCGGAAGGAACTTGACAAGGATCTCTCCAACCACACCGACACGCGGCTTTTTCTCATCCGTCATTGGCAGATTGTCAAAGTCGCGGATGATCTGACGGCACATTTTGCGATATTTACGGTGGGACAGAATCTTGGTGTTGCCAACAAAGTCAATGACACGTTTTTTCCATTTTTCGTGTAATGCGTTGGCAGATCCCGGTACCTTTTCGTATGGGCGCACACGGTAGAGACAGCGCATGAAGATGTCTCCGAATTCCAGAGCGTACAGACCATGCTGGATCAGGCTTGGTGTGAGTTTAAATCCCGGATTTTTCTCCAGACCGACCATGTTGATGGAGATGACCGGAATATCCGGGTGGCCGGCTTTGGTCAGTGCGCGGCGGATAAATCCAATGTAGTTGGTCGCACGACAGCCACCACCGGTCTGTGAGATCAGGATTGCTGTTTTGCTCAGGTCATATTTGCCGGACATTACCGCACTCATAATCTGTCCGATGACAATCAGGGACGGATAACATGCATCGTTATTTACATACTTTAAACCGACATCGACACATTCTCTGGCCGGAATATCTGGGATGACCAGATTGTAGCCTGCGGCACGGAATGCCGGAACGAGAAGTTCAAAATGGATCGGTGACATCTGTGGACAGATGATGGTGTAATCTTTACGCATTTCCTCGGTAAAGATAACGCGCTCGTAATTTGCCGGCTTGATTTCGCGTTTTTCATGTTTTTTCTCTTTGACACGAATTGCAGCCAGAAGCGAACGGATACGGATACGGGCAGCACCGAGGTTGTTGACTTCGTCAATCTTTAAGCATGTATAAATTTTTCCGGAATTGGTCAGAATATCGCTGACACAGTCGGTTGTTACGGCATCCAGTCCGCAGCCGAAGGAGTTCAGCTGGATGAGGTCCAGATCATCCCTGGTCTTAACGTAGTTTGCGGCGGAGTACAGCCGGCTGTGGTACATCCACTGATCCATGACAATAAGCGGGCGTTCCAGATTCCCCAGATGGGAAATGGAATCTTCTGTCAGTACACACATACCGTAGGAAGTAATCATTTCTGGAATACCGTGATTGATTTCCGGATCAACATGGTATGGACGACCGGCCAGCACGATACCGCGGCGATGGTGTTCTTCCATATATTTCAATACTTCTTCGCCCTTCTTCTGCATCTCCAGACGGGTCATGGCAAGTTCTTTCCAGCCTTCGGATACGGCATCACGTACTTCGGCTTCCGGAATATGGAATTCTTTCTTAAAACAGTCTACGAGCTGTTTGGAAAGGACTTCTTCGTTTGTAAACGCCATGAACGGGTTTAAGAACCGCATCTGTCCACTTGTAATTTCTTCAACATTGTTTTTAATGTTTTCGGAATAAGAAGTTACGATCGGGCAGTTGTAGTGGTTGTTTGCATCCGGAAACTCGTTGCGCTCGTAAGGAATCGCCGGATAGAAAATAAAATCTACATTCTGGTGGATCAGCCAGGAAATATGACCGTGCGCCAGTTTCGCCGGGTAGCATTCGGATTCGCTTGGAATAGAATCAATGCCGAGTTCGTAGATTTTTCGTGTGGACTGCGGAGAGAGAACCACACGGAAACCGAGCTTCTTAAAGAACGTTGCCCAGAACGGATAGTTTTCATACATGTTCAGTACACGCGGAAGTCCGACGGTCCCGCGGGTTGCTTCGGCTTCTGACAGAGGTTCATAAGCAAAAATACGTTTGTTCTTATATTCGAAGAGGTTTGGAATATTCTCTTTGTTTTTTTCTTTTCCAAGTCCGCGCTCACAGCGGTTTCCGGTAATATACTGACGGTTGTCTGAAAACTTATTGATCGTCAGCAGACAGTGGTTTGTACATCCCTGGCAGCGTGCAAGCTTGGTAGTGTAGGACAGTTTATTGATCTGTTCAATGGACAGCATCGTCGTCTGATAGCCGGCTTCGTGACGTTCGCGGGCAATCAGTGCGGCACCGAAAGCACCCATGATTCCGGCAATGTCCGGACGGGTTGCGTGGACACCGGCAATTTTTTCAAAACTGCGCAGAACGGCGTCATTGTAGAAAGTACCACCCTGAACAACAATATTTTCTCCCAGATCTTTGGCATCGGACAGTTTGATCACCTTAAATAATGCGTTTTTGATTACAGAGTAGGCAAGTCCGGCAGAGATATCGGCAACGGAGGCGCCTTCCTTTTGTGCCTGTTTTACCTTTGAGTTCATAAATACGGTACAGCGGGTACCAAGATCAATCGGATGTTTGGCAAACAGTGCTTCTTTGGCGAAATCCTGCACTGTGAAGTTTAAGGATTTTGCAAAAGTTTCAATGAAAGAACCGCAGCCGGAAGAACATGCTTCGTTTAACTGAACCGAATCTACGGTCTGGTTCTTGATCTTGATGCATTTCATGTCCTGACCGCCGATGTCTAAAATACAGTCAACTTTTGGATCAAAGAAAGCGGCGGCATAGTAATGGGCGACGGTTTCTACCTCGCCGTCATCAAGCATCAATGCAGCTTTCAAAAGAGCTTCCCCGTATCCGGTGGAGCAGGAGTGTACAATGTGCGCACTCTCCGGAAGTAGACGGTAAATTTCCTGAATGGAACGGATGGCAGTTGCAAGCGGGCTTCCGTTATTGTTGTCATAGAATGAATACAGAAGTTTTCCGTCCTCGCTGACAAGTGCGATCTTTGTTGTCGTGGAACCTGCGTCAATACCGAGATAGCAGTTTCCGGAATAGTTTTTCAGGTCACCGGTTTCTACATGATTGTTTCCGTGCCGGCTGGTAAAAGCATCGTAATCTTCCTGGCTGGCAAACAGCGGATCCAGACGGGCAACTTCAAACTCCAGCTTAATGCC
>ERZ780173.260-NODE-260-length-9595-cov-1.22725_pt1 | contig 9595 bp, 3 predicted proteins | sample MGYA00433079_ERZ780173 | MGnify/ENA primary metagenome ERZ780173 (study PRJEB29588, sample SAMEA2151606) | human gut metagenome | biome: human gut; feature: human-associated habitat; material: faeces | place: Denmark | collected 2008/2010 ...
TCACGGTATCCGCAATATGGAAAAAGGCACCGGAACTGCCCGCTACCAGGATGGTAGAAATTCCTGCCTGCTCATACAGATCGCGCGCACGGGAAAGAAACGGCGTGATCGGCTCTTTGTCCGGACTGACTACTTTCTGCATAAATGCATCCCTTACCATAAAGTTCGTCGCAGACGTATCCTCATCCAGCAGAAACAGGCGGCTTCCCGCCTCCATGCCTTCCACAATCCCGGCTGCCTGCGATGTGCTTCCGCTGGCATCTTCCGTTGAAAAATGATGGGTATCTTTTCCGTTTGGCAGGTTATTGATAAACATGGAAATATCGACATCTTTGATAAACCGTCCGTCCTCCGAACGAAGTTTTAAGGCGGTCTCATCCGTGATCACAAACTCTCTGCCGTCCCCTGCGATATGGTTATAAACGCCCAGTTCGAGTGCAGTCAGAAGTGTGGATTTTCCATGATAGCCGCCACCGACGATCAGTGTGATTCCTTTCGGGATTCCCATACCGGTGACCGCACCCCTGTGCGGAAGCTGCATCGTCACCCTAAGGGATTCCGGAGAGGTAAAGGCTACGGACTGTTTCATCGGCCGGGAGGAAATCCCGCTCTCCCGCGGCAGTACCGCATCATCGGCAACAAAAGCAACCAGCCCCTGTTCTTTCAGCTGGTCACGGACTGCCTGCTGGTCTTCTGCCAGTTCCACGGCATCCCGGATTCTGCGGGCATCGAGATTTTTATAATAAAATGAGTGCTTTACACATTCCGGCAGATAGGTAAACAGAATTTTCTCCAGTTCCCTGGCATTGATCGTCCGTCCGTTTGCCGGAAATCCTACCGCAAAACGCGCGGTGATTTCTTTTTCGTTCACTTCACAGGCTGTCCGGGTCAGAATCTCCTGTCCGCAGTGGGTTACCGAGATCAGACCGCTCTTGCCCGATCCCTTCGCCTTAAATGTAAAGTGGTTGATCTGTGCGGCAAACGTGCGCAGCAGTTCATCTGCCAGTGCTGTGCGCGTCCGTGTATTTTTCATGGCATATTCCGGAAATGCCGCTGCCTTTGCATCCACGGTCACGCGCACATGGGAAGGTGCCGCAAAAGGATCTCCCTGCACATGATCGATGGATAACACATAGTCTGCAAACCGGTAACTTCCCCGCAGGGATTTGTATGCCGGATAACTTTTATGATCGATACTCCGTAACGTTTCTCGTAAATTGCTGTCTGATTGCATAATGACTCCTGTTTTCTTTTAAACGGAATGATTCCGCTTTTCTTTTTTCTTTAACAGCGCAGAAGTATCGAGTGCCTGGGAAGCCGTTTCCTCCGGTTTTGCTTTCTTTGTCTTTTCCTTTGGTTTTTCTGCTTCCGGCTCCGGCTGCCCGTCTTCTGCTGTTTTTTCTTTTGTCATTATAGCTTTTTTTGCCGGTCTCGTCCAGTGTGGCATTGGCGGAACATAGGCAAACCGCCGCATGGCGATATCCGCCAGAAATACGAAAAGCAAAAGGATTAAAAGCGGATTGGTCAGACAAACCCGTGCCCGCCCGGAAGCTTTTAACTTCTTCCATACATTCTTCTTTGGGGAAAGCATCTTTCCATACTGTTTGATAAACGCACAAAAGCTGTCGTTTGTCAGCGCAAATTTGTACTCCTGCGAATACTGTACCACGGCTGCGGTGGTCAGGGCATTTTCGATTTTTTTGCCGTTTTTCCGCTGCACGCTCAGATTGTAGACACCGGAGGCTGCCGTATCCAGCTGTGCCTCATAAGTTCCCGGCGCACTTGCGGTCAGTTTCGCCTGATGCGTTTTTCCATCCGGATCCGTGTACACAGCCTCCACCTGTGTCTGCTCTGCGTAGTCTTTGGCATAATAGGTAACTTTTGTTGTTCCGTTTACGGTAGTTACATCCACACGGTCTTCGCCGAGTGCTGTATTTCCCGCACTGTAATCGATGATCCGCTTCCACAGCTGCACGTAATCATTCTGCTGTGCCAGCCCGGCAGTCCAGCGGTTTGTCACATCGGTATTCCACGCAACCGTATGCCCCAGTCCATACTGCATGACAGACAAAATCGGGTCATCCTTTTCGGCAGATGCCAGCAGCACATTGGCTCCGGTTTTCGGAGAGGCACTCACGTACCCTTTGATCTGCGGCCAGCCATCGGCAAAGAGATTTTTCGTGATGGCATTGCTGCTATTTCCTTTCAGTGAAAACTGTCCGTTCTGCAAATAGGTATCTCCATTTAAAAATACTTCCTGTGCAAAGATTTTCGGGATATCGGTTGAGATATCGGAATAATAATAGCGGCCGTTACACTGCGTTGCCAGTCGTTCCAGAAGCTGTCTGTCAGACGACTCTCCAACCGCTACCGTGGAAAGAGTTACATCGGCATCCTTGCAGTCCTTGATGATATCTTCAAAATTTCCGGTTTCCCCCTGTCCATCCGTCAGAAGGACAATATGCTTTAGCTGCGCCTTGCTCTTCTTAATTTCATTTAGTGCCGCACGCACGGCTGGTTTGATGGTCGTTCCACCGCCTTCGCTGATCGTCTCGATGCTTTGATGGATCTTGTCTTTATCCTTCACTTTTTCCAGCGGCACCTGCCAGGTGTAACCATCATCAAAGGTTACCACACCGACTTCATCTTTCGTATCCAGCTGATCCACAGCCGCTTTGGCAGCCGCGATCGCCAGATCCAGATTGGTGCCTCCTTCGGTCTGTTCCGACATACTGCCCGAATGATCAATCACCATGACCATTGCCAGATTCTGTTTCTCATTCACCCCGCGCAGCTGCATATCGACCGGAAGAAGTTTCTCCAGTTCCGTATCCAGATATCCGCCCAGTGCAAAACTGTCCTCACCGCCGCATGCCACCAGACCGCATCCGTAGTCTTTCACATAAGTTTTCAGATTTTTTAGAAAGCCCTCCGGCAGATCTGTCCGGTACACATTTTCCAGAATGATGCTCTTGTACTGCAGCATCTCTTTTAAAGTATCCGGTGCACTGACTGCGGATACCTGCCGGTAATTGCATCCGGCAGCATCCAAAAGTCCTAAAAACGGTGTGCTGTCCTCTCCCATTCCGGATACAAGCAGAATCTTTGGCAGGGAATCCACCGTCGCATACGTACCATAATCATTGTTTTTTTCACAGGTGTCCTTCGGTGCCTTCACGCGCACGGTATACTGCTGCGCATCGGTACCGACTACCTTCTGTTTCAAAACAAAACGGTTGCTGCCTTTGTTTAAATGCACGCCTGTCTGACTGACCATCTCCGTTCCCTGCAAAAGCTGCAGCTTCGCATCGGTCTCATAGTTGCTTTCCACAGTTACCGTCATGGAATAGGAATCACCCGGATAAAGATACTCCGGCATTTCCACGTTTTCGATATAGGCATCGCTCCCCTGCTTTGTATCTTCATAGAGAACCGAATACAGCTGCACGTTTTTTGCCGTCAGTGCCGATGCCGTATGCTCGATGTTTCCCTTTGTCTGCTTTCCATCCGTAAGCACCACAAGCCGTCCTGCCGCATTGTCCGGGATCATGGAAAGTCCTGTGGAAACGGCTTCCTCAAGGTTGGTTGCATCCGCCTCCGGTGCCGAGAGAATCTGAAAACTGTGTTTCTCACTGGTCAGAAACTGTTCCACAACCGCATTGGCTCCAAACGTTACGATGGCATACTGATTGTTCTTTGGCATGTCTTTGACCTGCCGGCTCATATACTGCTCCATCTGCGTGAGATTTGCGGCATTGCTCTCCGACAGATCAACCAGAAAAACGGTTGTGTCTTTCGCGTGGGAAAGCGGCACCGAAATTCCACAGACAGCCAGCACCAAAAGGGCAAGCCCCACCAGACGCACCGCAAGATAAAACCGCCCACGGTAACGCATCTGCCGGACATAACAGATCCACTCCAGTATCATAAGAAGAAGCACAAGGATAAGGATGACATTGCGCATCTGCTTTCGCACAAGCTGCCGCTGCATCGTGTTGCGGCTTCCGGAATCGCCTGCCGTGATCCGTCCATCCGACTGGCTGCTGCATGCAAATTTTACAATATAGGATTCCTTTCTGTCCCCTGCTTTTACGGTAAACAGTCCTGCCTGACCGGTAGGTGCTGCAATCTGCTGCACGTCCACACCGTTTAATGCATGAAACTGCACGGTATCTCCGGCATCATAGACGTTTTGGGAAAGAAGGGAACTATCCTCAAGATAGTGCAGCGCATGGTTCATAAATACCGGAAACTCCGGCTGCAGGGCAAAATCCGATTCCCGCAGGTCAAATCCAAGTACCACCTCCCGGATTCCGTCATGCTCCCCGTAGTATGCGGCGCACTGCTTTCCGTTCCACAGAAAGCCCGTGGCCCAGACCGGCAGATCATACACATACGTCTGATTTACCCCGAGCGCAAAGTCCCGGATTCCGGAAGTCAGTTCGGTATCGCCAACGGACAGGCTGACATTTTTTTCCTCGTTCTTTCCCTCTTTGGCAAAAATCATCCGCGCCTTCTGCTGATTAGATTCCTGCACTGCCGTATCCGCATCAAAAATACAGACCCCCGGATCGTCACGGTCAAGTGCATCCGTTGTTTTTGCCTTGGAAAGATTCTCTCCGGTCACGGCAAGATACGCTTTTTCGATATAGGTATTTCCTTCCCCGATCAGTGTGGCTTTGCTCGTGGAAACCTGGTCTTTGAGTGCATAGGCACAGTTATCCTCATGTAAGGAATCCTTCTGGCTGCTGCCGGCAAATGTCACTGCGGAAAGTTCGGTATGCAGCGGCTGGTTTCCCCAGTTCACCTGTTTAAACAGGCAGGTATACGTCTCGTCTGCGGCAAGGGAAAGTGTACGCACTTCAAGAATTTTCTTTCCCTCATACAGCGTAATCTCCATATTTGCCGCATAATCGCTGTAATTTGTCACGCCTGATGCAACCGTATACGTGTCCCCACGGCTGTCTTTGGTGCAGGACAGAAACGTATTCGTCACGTTAGAAACGGGACTTCCCACCACGCGGATGGTTGCCTGAAGCTGACTTTTGAGATTTTTTGTCTGTTTTGCCCCTATGCCGTCGGTATAGACGATGACATCTGCCAGATCGTTCTTTTTATCTTTTTTCTGCACCGTCTGTACGGTTGCCAGTGCATCGGAAAGCGATCCGGCTGTGTCCGTGCCCTTGATGTCTGCCAGCGTCCGATACAGTGCTTTTTTCTCGGAAGTATGGACGGCAAGCAGATTGGTTCCCGTGCCGTCACAGGTAACAATGGATATTTTTGCCCCATCCGAAGCGGCAATCTGCTCTTTGATCTCACTTACGGCTTCCCCTAAGCGGGTATTGCCCCCTTTGGTGAGATGCTTCATGCTTCCGCTGGTGTCAATCAGATACACCACGTCCGTACTGCCTGTACCCTTACGCTGTATAAACGGTGCCATCAGTGCCAGAATAAGCAGCAAAAGGATCACGATCTGCAGATACATCAGCAGATTGTGCAAAAACTTTTCCCAGAACGTTTTAGACTGTTCATTATAAAAAAGCTTCTTCCACAACAGGTTCGAAGACACTGGTGTGTCTGTCCCCTTTGGCACAAGCAGATATAAAATCACAACAACCGGAACCGCCAGCAAAAATGCCAGTGGCCACAAACTCTCAAATATCATAATCCATCCTCAAATTTTTCTCAGACAAACAAAGGTCTTAAATCTTCTAAAATCAGCGCACGTCTCTCTTTTTCGGAATCACAGAGTATATAGGTGCCTCCGGCAGCCGATGCACTTTTTTTCAGCCGCACAGAAAGCTTTTGCAGTTCCTGTTCATAGCGCGCAATCACATCCGCACGCATCGTCACGCGCAGTTTTTCTTTGGACTCCATATCTATCAGATTGCGCGTACCGTCCATTGTCACACGCAGTTCTTCCGCACACAGTGTCTGAAGCAACACGGGTCTTTGTTTTGTAAAGTCCAGATACTGCATCGTTTTTTCCAGACAATCCTGCGTGGGATCTGTCGCTGCTTCGGTCAGGAAATCACTGACGATCACGGTAACTCCCGCCCCACGCCTCTGCATCTGGCGCACGGCGGAAAAAGAATCCGTCTCTGTCTCCGAAAATGTACGTGCCTGCAGCCATCCAAGTACTTTTGGCAGTGCATTCTTTCCCCCGGAAACCACAAGCGGAGTTCCCATCTGGCTGCTGTCATACAGCACCAGCCGGTCCATATGGTGCAAAGTCAGAAAGGCAATCACCGCGCACAGATCCTGTGCCAGTTCTGCCTTGCTCTTTTTTCCATAGTGCATTGATGCACTGGTATCTAAAATAACCGATACCACTGCTTCCTTTTCTTCGAAATATTCCCGGATATACATGCGCTCCGACCGCGCATAGACATTCCAGTCCAGCCTGCGCAGATCATCTCCCGGCATATACTCCCGGAAATCGGAAAATTCCGCAGAAGTCCCTTTCTGTACGGATCTGCGGTTTCCTGCCATATTCTGGCTGCTTTTCTGTTTCATCGCGATCACAAGCCGCGACAGCTGTTCATAAATTCCCGCATCAAGCATACAGTCCCTGTTCCTTTTCTGTTAAGATCTGCCCAATCACCGCATCTTCCGTAATCCCCTCCGATACTGCATCGAAACTGAGCAGAATCCTGTGCCGCAATACCGGAAGTGCGACACATTTGACGTCCTCAAACGAGACATTCAGGCGGTTTTCCATAAACGCGCGTGCCCTGGCTGTGCGGATCAGTGCCTGTGCCGCACGCGGGCTTGCCCCCTCCCGGATATACGGATTGTCTGCATGAGTTGCCATAACCAGATCCAGAATATAATCCATGACGGCATCCGCAATCGGAATCTGTGCAACGCATGCGCGCGCTGCAAGCAGGCTTTCCCGGTCCATGACCTTTTCGATCTTTGGCGGATGGTTTCCCTCCGTCAGTTCCACGATTTCCCGCAGTTCCTGCCGGTCCGGAAATTTTACCAGCACTTTAAACAAAAAACGGTCCAGCTGGGCTTCCGGCAGCGGATAAGTTCCCTCGTTTTCGATCGGATTTTGTGTGGCAAGCACCAGAAACGGCTCCGGCAGCTGATGGCTGGTCGTTCCGATCGTCACGGTGTGTTCCTGTATGGCCTCTAAGAGAGCTGACTGTGTCTTTGGCGTGGCACGGTTGATCTCATCCGCCAGCACCAGATTGGCAAAAATCGGTCCTTTTTCAAACCGGAATGCACTTTTTTGCTCTTCTTTTACGATGATGTTGGTACCGGTCACGTCACTCGGCATCAGATCCGGGGTAAACTGGATTCTCTGGAAACTCAGATCACACACCTGGCTGATCGTGCGCACCAGCATGGTCTTTCCCAGTCCCGGCATACCTTCTAAGAGTACATTTCCGCCCGCCAGAAGTGCCAGCATGACCTGGCGGATGACGTCTTTTTGTCCGATAATTCCCTTTGCAATTTCCTGTTCACATGCCATGGTGTTCTGCTGGCATACTTCATATTCTGTCATAAGATCTCCTCTCCATCAGTTCAGATTTTCAAAATAATTCCGGATGACATCTTCCATGCCGGCCGGGTATTTTCCATTGGCAATGCCTTCGTAAGCCTCTTTCGTGTAATCACCGACCACGGAATCTAAATCCACGTGTTCGCCTTTCCATGCCAGACCATTCTTCGCCTTGTAATAATCGGAATTCTTCGAATCCCCCTTGTCCTTTGTGATACTGCTGTCGTTTCCGAGTTTATTCGGAACACTCACATAATCATGTGTTCCCCCTCCGGATCCGGTTCCGCGTCCGCCGCCTGTTCCGTTTCCTGTTCCACTTCCGTTTCCGCTTCCTGTCCCCTTGCCGTTTCCGCTTCCACTTCCATTGCCACTTCCACTTCCGTCCTTTCCACTGCCCGGATCTTCCCCATCCCCGGAATCCTGGGAACTGGTTTCCGAAGACTGCGTGGATTCCCCACGCTGCGTACCGCTTTGTGTAGTGTTTTGTGTAGTGCTTTGTACATCCCCCTGTGCCAGCTGGTTTCCTGTATTGGTATTCACCTGGATATTTTTAAGTACCGATGCCAGGGCATCCGCCCCGGAAATCTGTGCCGCCTGTCCATACTTGTAGGAAAGTTTCTGCCCGGCAGATGCCAGTGCCTGCTTCGTATCTGCCTGCTGCATTTCTTTTTGCGATAAGGCCAGTGACTGTATCAGTTCCTGCAGGGCTTTCTTTTGTTCTTTTGTCATGGAAGCGGTGTCAGTCTGTTTTAAGGCATCCATCACTTTTTGGATTTCTTTTTCCTGCTGGATGGCATGCCGCTGCTGCGCCTGTTTATGCGCGGGGGACGGCACAAACGAAAGAACAAGCGCCAGCCCAAGGGAAAGAAAAAGTGCCACAAGTTTCCTTCGGTCCGGACAAACACGCGCCTTTTTCCATGCATGGTCTTCCTGTAACATATGCACGGCATCGCTGCGCTGCATCCGGTCGATACTGCCCTCTTTTCCGATACGCCCATATGCCGTCACGATCCGTTCCTGAAACCCGAAACGGTCGATCTGCTGTGCTGCCTGTACCATGGTACATCTCTTCATTACCGTATAAATGCCTCCAGCAGCCGCACCACATAAAACTGCCAAAACAGCCCACACATGCACCGTATAAAAAGGGACAAACACCGCACAGCCTTCCAGCACCATGGCGATGGTTCCACCTGCGGCAATTCCTGTGCTTTCATAGCGCAGGAACTTTTTTACGTTCTGTTTTCTTTTGCTGTAACGGATTTCCTGCAGCAGAAATGTTTTTTCATCCATGCTGCTTTCCCCCTGCATGTTTTCTTCCATATCCTGCCATCGGATTGATCCGCCGCATCGCAATCAGAAGAAAGACAAATGCCAGTGCCACAAATAAAAGCGTGGAAACGGCCATCCATCCATAATGTACGGCAGCGCCCGAAACAGAAAATGTTTTCCCGTAATTTGTGATCAGTTCTTCCGCCACGGATGTTCCGGTCATACTCCATGTAAAAAATTCAAGCAGATACATACCCGGATTGACCAGAAGCACCCAGCAGGATTTTTCCGGTACCCCACCTGACAAGCGGACAACCGTGGTGACCAGATAGGGAAGAAAACTTCCGATAAACAGCAGAACATAGATACCATACGATAAAATTATGGCACTGATCGTTTTTTTACAGATGGAAGAACACAAAATTCCAATACTTGCAGAAACGAACGAAACCAGTAATGATACTGCCAGAAACCAGAACAGATTGCCCCATGAGAGTCCGCCGATGACAAATGCCAGTGCTACGATCGGAAGTCCTGCCACCACATAAAACATGCTCTGGATCATCGCGGTGAACACCTTTCCCATAATAATGGAAAATCCGGTCATGCTGGTTGTCATCATAATATCAAAGGTCTGCCGCTCTTTCTCACCCGAAATTGCAGAAGCCGTGCGCACCGGGACTACCACTCCCAGAATAAAAATCTGCGTGACCGCAAGTGCCGGATACAGCCAGACAATGCTGCTGTATATGTTTGCAGACGAATAGGTCATCTGCTGGGAAAACAAAAACATGGCAAAGAAAAATACAACTG
>ERZ780173.264-NODE-264-length-9509-cov-1.62302_pt1 | contig 9509 bp, 5 predicted proteins | sample MGYA00433079_ERZ780173 | MGnify/ENA primary metagenome ERZ780173 (study PRJEB29588, sample SAMEA2151606) | human gut metagenome | biome: human gut; feature: human-associated habitat; material: faeces | place: Denmark | collected 2008/2010 ...
GATACATGGAACCGTAACTATGCCGGTATCAATGCCTGTAACAAACTGTTGGCAGATGAAGTCATTGCTGCTGATATAACCACTTCTTCGCAATTAAGGGCTTATCGCGCTCTTTATTATTATATTTTATTCGATTTGTTCCGCAACATCCCATTGGATACGCAATATGAACATGAAGACGGATGGTTGCCCGAACAGGCAACTCCCCAACAGATGTGGGATTTCCTGATCAGTGAGTTGACGGATGTAAAGGGGAAATGTGGAACAAAAGTAGAAATGGGTAAGCTGAACGACTATGCCATCAATATGCTTCTGGCAAAAATGTATTTGAACCACAATGCATGGTTCAATGATTACTCTGATAATTCTTATTACGGAAAGGCTATTGATGAGGTAAATGAAGTGATTAACAGTGGCAAGTTCTCTTTGGCTCCGAATTATTCGGATAATTTTAGAGAAGATATTTCCGGTTCGCCTGAAATTATCTTTGGTATTCCGTTTGAGTTTAAATACGCCGGAGGTAACTATATGGCAAATATGTGGATGCATGTAGCCGGACGTGCAACGTGGCAGTTTAACGGATGGGCTACCGGTGGAGCGGCTGTTCTTCCTCAATTTCTGGAAACATACGATGAAAAAGACAGTCGCTATAAAGACTGTTGGATATCAGGACAGCAATATGACTATGCCGGTGCTCCCATTTATGTGGACAGTGAACCGTTGGTATATACTCGGGAATTACACAGTATAGACAACCCCGGTTGCTATCCCTTTGAAAGTGAACGCTTGGTGAAATATGAAATACTTTCAGGCGACTATGGAACTTCTTATGATGATGTGCCTTTCTTCCGTTTGGCTGATGCTTATTTTATTAAAGCGGAGTGCTTGCTTCGTTTAGGTGGTTACAATGGAGAAAGCGAGCAAGTGGCGGCCGATTTGGTAACAGCTGTACGCCAACGTGCCTTCAAGTCCGATCCCGGTAAAGCAACGGTTACTGTAGCTCAATTGAAGGGTGGCAGCCGTTATAACTACGGACATCGGGAGAATCAGGGAATCATGGGAGAAGCCGATAACTGGATTATCACAGAAGAAGGGGGCGATGATATTGAACTGGGTGGTTTGTTGGACGAACTGGCCTGGGAGTTTGTGGCAGAGCATCACCGTCGTCAGGACTTGATCCGTTTCCGTATAAACGGAACCAATCAGAATGTATATAATGGCAAGTCATGGTTTTGCAAAGATGCGAAGACGGATAAGACAGACAGGCATTGTGATATTTTTCCGTTACCTAAGTCTGCATTGGATGGCAACATTAAGTTGAAGCAGAATCCGGGATATTAGATTAAAAATTATAAAATTAAAATTATGAGAAAGTATATTCTTTTCATATATATGGTTTGCCACTTATTGCATGTTTATGCAGGGAATTTGGAAAATAAAATAAATTCTTCATATCCACATTTGGTCAGGGTTTCAATGATAAAAACTTTAGGCTCTCATCAAACTCCGGTGACAATAGAGGTATCATCTCCAGTGAGAGGCATCATCTCTAATTATAATGGGATAAACTCAATAGTAGAAACCCCTGTTATTATCGGTCCCAATTTAGTAATGTTATCTTTTCGAATATCTGGACCTTTTGAATCAGGAGTACACTATCGTAGCTTGCATATAACTAATAGTTTAGGATATGATAAAATTGTAAAAATTAGTTCAATAGATACGTTTCAAGATGTAATACCATTGGATCCTAATGCTACTACAGTAATAACTATAATGATAACAGATTAATAAAAAGAATAGTACGATGAAAAAGAATTTTATATATGCTTTAATTGCTTGTTTCACTCTGTCACTGGCTGCATGCAGTACGGAGAGAATGAAAACCCCTATCTGAAGACGAATGCGGATGCTGTGGTTTCTACCAAAGCAGAGTTTCCCATCAGCCGTTTGGAAGCGAAGACGGTTAAACTGACTGATTATGCAGAAAAGTTTCATACGTATTTGGGAATGACGGTAGATGAGACGTTGGCTGCATTGTCTAATGGGAGTGTGGTGTTTTATCCTATCAATATATCGAAAAACTGTTGGAATAGAACAGCTCCTACCAAGGGTACCAACGGTTGGTACTATAATACGGCAGGCGGTGTTTGTGATGCAGCTTCTGGTATAGCTAGTATTGAGTTGGATGCAACAAAGAAGGAGCTGGTTCTTAATGTGCTCGAAACCGCTTCTGTAGGTACAATTATGTCGATTAATGTCGGATTTGCTATAAACAATGGTGCCGACTTTGATGATTATATTCGTTTTTCTTTTGATGTAACTGTTACTGACCTCTCTAAAATTGTAATAAGTGGTACATTGGCAGCAGGAGATTATGCGGGATTTTCAATCAACTTTGCAGATTATGCCGATGCTATAGAACCATGTATCGGATTATCCGTAGACGAATTTTCAAAACAAGTAAAGAACAGCGGAGATGCTAGAGGTGACTCTTCCATAACTCCTACAATTGCTATGTACCCCGTTAAGGAAGACGGGACTTGGGATGAAACTAGCGAGTATACAGCCAATGGTCTTGGTTATTGGTTTGACGGAAAATCGAATGTTTCATCGTATGGAGATAATTGTGTCTACTTTATTGAATCTGGTGAAGGAAGTGTTTTTGTGGGACGCTATGTTAATATTGCCTCAGGAACCACTATAAAGGCGCATTTTGTATATGCGATGATAGAGGATCATAGCCGATATGTTGAATTTATTGTCTCGGGAACAATGGAATAATATACTTGGTAAACAATGGAATCTGTTCTTCATTGGAACAGGTTCCATTAATAGTATTAAGTCAGGAGGACTTTGGATAATATGGTACCGGATATTTAGGGTAGACACTGAAAATAGGTATTCCTATTCGCTCTTCCACCCGATAAAAAAATAGTCTAAACGAATGGAAGAATAGTACAACCGCCTAACTGTCAAATCCATAAAATGAGATTTATTGGACGATTCTGCCATTACATTATATTATATATTCCCTTTCTTGTAATTTTTTTATTTTACTTTGCAAGTGAACAATGTATACAACCGATAGATTATGAAAAACAACAAGAAACTCTATCTTGCAATTTTATCTTTGCTTTTATTGATTGGAAATGCTTCATTTGCAGCCAAGGAAAAGAAATATGTACTCTCTTCACCCGATGGAACATTGAAAGTGGAAATCAGCGCCGGAAACGAACTGGCCTACCAAGTGATGCATGGAAATGATACAATTCTCTCACACTCTAATATAGGTTTGGTTCTGGAAAACGGAACTATAGTAGGTAAAACTCCCCGTATCACAGGGGAAAGAAGGAGAAAGATAAAGGATAACATAGAATCACCTTTTTACCGTTTCAAGGAGTTCGTTGCAACAGGCAACGAACTCGACTTGAAGCTGAAAGGCGGGTTCGGAATCATCTTCCGTGCATACAATGAGGGAGTCGCCTATCGATTCTATACCACACAATCTTCGGATATCATTATAAAGGAGGAACAGGCCGAGTTTAATTTTAAGGAAGATTATACGGCTTATCTTCCTTATACCACCAATGATAAAAAACCGATGGCGATGGCTTATCAGAATGTATATGACATCATTCCTCTGTCAAAAGCACAGCCTAAACTGGCTTTTCTTCCGGTTACCGTGGATTGCGGCAGCGTAAAACTGACCCTGTTGGAGTCCGACCTCGAAGCTTATCCGGGCATGTTTGTGCAGTCACAGCAGGGAAAGTATGGATTGAAAGGTGTCTTTGCTCCTTATCCGGCTAAAACAGACTTTTATCCTTGGCGGAAGCAGGAATATGTAACTGAAACTACCGATTTTATATCCCGTAGCCGTGGCTCCCGTTCCTATCCGTGGCGTGTGTTGGCCATTACGGAGAAGGATACGGATATGCCGGTCAACAACCTGGTCTATGCTCTGGCTTCTCCCAACCGTATCGGTGATACCTCATGGATAAAGACAGGCAAAGTGGCATGGGATTGGTGGAATGACTGGAATCTGAAAGGAGTGCCGTTTAAAGCCGGTATCAACATGGATACGTATAAATATTATATCGATTTCGCCAGCCGGAACGGATTGGAGTTTATTGTGTTGGATGAAGGATGGTATGATCCGAAGAGCGGGGATATGCTGACCGTTATTCCCGAACTTGATTTGACGGAGCTGATAGCATACGGCAAATCCAAAGGGGTGGAAATAGTGCTTTGGACGGTGTTTAATGTACTCGACAGCCAATTGGAAGCAGCTTGTAAGAAATATGCGGATATGGGAATCAAAGGTTTTAAGGTGGATTTCCTGGATCGTGATGATCAGACTGCCGTCGAAATGGTGTATCGCATCGCTGAGATGACGGCCCGGTATAAATTAACCCTTGATCTGCACGGCATTTACAAACCGACAGGTATCAACCGTACCTACCCCCATATTATCAATTTTGAAAGCGTGTTCGGCATGGAAGAGGTGAAATGGACGGATATCAAGAATAATATGCCTCTTTATGATGTTACTTTCCCCTATATCCGTATGATGGCGGGACCGGTGGATTATACGCCGGGAGCTATGCGCAATGCCACGAAGGCAGATTGGCGCGCCATGTATTACACACCGGCCAGCATGGGAACCCGGTGTCATCAGCTGGCTGCCTATATTGTACACGATTCTCCTTTTACCATGTTGTGTGATGCGCCTACCAACTATCTGAATGAGCAGGAATGTGTGGATTTCATAGCTTCTCTGCCTGTGGAGGTGGATTCTACTTTTATTGCTTCGGGCGAGTTGGGAAAATATATTGTAACGGTGCGTAAGAAGGATGTGAACTGGTATATCGGCGGTATGACCAATTGGGATGAACGTGATGTGCAGCTCGATTTCTCTTTCCTTCCCGAAGGAATGTCTTATACGGCTGTTTTGTTTAAAGACGGTGTGAATGCCAATAAGCAGGCCGAGGACTATCGCAAGGAAACCATCCGGATTGATAAGGACAGCCGGTTGACTTTGCATCTGGCATCGGGAGGCGGATTTGCCATGAAGTTGGAGCTTTGCCCTGTTCACGGACAGGTTACCAGTATCCCTGAAGGGAAAAATATTCCTTCTTTCTATCAGAAATACATAGAAACAGAAGGTCTGTATGTCACCTCTTCCGGGAAGGTGAGCGATGAGGCCTTATTGAAAGCCTGTGATATCATCAGTTTGATGTTGGCAAAACGTCCGGATGTGAAGGCGCACATGGTGAAGAAAGGTTGCCACGTCATGGTTATCGGTAAGGATGAGGAAACTTGCGATTTGCCGGAGTTTGCCCATATCTGCAATTGTGAGGACAGCATTAAATATTGGAACTGGCGTGCCCGTGGTTTTGGCGGAGCACCGGAAGATGAATTTTCATCCAGTTGCGGAGAAGAGAATCTGCTGGCATTGCCGCAGGATAAATATGTAGGTGAGAATATCCTGATTCATGAGTTCGCTCACCTTATTCATACGGTAGGTATAGTGGGAGTGGAGCCAGACTTTAATGAGCGTTTGGAGGCACTTCGTCAGAATGCAATCCGGAAAGGGCTGTGGGAAAAGACGTATGCAGTGAGCAATAAAGAGGAATACTTTGCCGAGTGCGTACAGTCTTTCTTTAACTGTAACCGCTATGCCGAACCTGCAAACGGAGTTCATAACTGGGTGAACCGCCGCACGAAACTGAAGACGTATGATCCGGATATGTACCGGTTGTTGCAGGAATATTTTTATGAGATAGAAATTCCCATTCATAATGTGGTGCATGAATAAGCGTCGCAGGGACAAATAGAATTTTGCTATATAGAGATGAATAAGATACGATTGGTTGTTGCTTCCTTATTGTTGGGAGCTGCTACAGGTTTTGCTCAGAAGCCTTTTAATGCTTCGGGTACGGGGAATCCCATTATTCCCGGATATTTTGCCGATCCCACGGTGAAGAAGTTTGGCGATACGTATTATATGTATGCCACTACGGATGGCAGTGGGGCCGGTTTCGGTCCTGCACAGGTGTGGACCAGCAAGGATTTTGTAAACTGGACGTTAATGCCCATGAACTGGCCGGACAGTCATTGGATATGGGCTCCCGATGTGATGAAACATACGGATGGGAATTATTATTATTTTTATTGTCAGCCCTGTATGATTCATTGCGGGGTCAGTGAAACGCCGCGTGGTCCTTGGAAAAATATATTGGGCGAAAGTGAGGCTGTTCTTGTACCCGACCGTTTTGTGACGAATGCCATTACATTGGACGGGCAGACCTTTGTGGATGATGATGGTTCTGTATATTTGTATTGGGGGACTTGGGGAATTTATAAAGGTTTCGGTTGCGGAGCCGGAAAACTGGCTTCCGATATGAAGAGTTTTACTGAAACGCGTCTGATTCCAAATACGGAAGCCACGGATTTTTTTGAAGCGCCCTTTGTGATGAAACGAAAGGGGATCTATTATTTTATGTATTCTTCGGGTTCCTGTCACGACCACACCTATCGGGTGCAGTATGCCACTTCGGACAAGCCTATGGGGCCGTACACCTATCGGGGATGTATTCTTGAAACCAATACCGACGGAACAATTCATGGGCCGGGACATCATAGCGTTTTGAAAGAAGGCAATGAATATTATATGGTCTATCACCGTCATGATAATCCGCATTCCAACCGCGGATTTCATCGTCAGCTTTGTGTGGACCGTATGGAGTTTGCCGAAGATGGAAGTATTAAACCCCTTATTCCCACTCATGACGGAATAGGTGCATTGGCATCTTCTGTAGTGAAATCAAAAAATCTGGCATTGGGTGCTAAGGTGAGGGCTTCTTCTTTTTATGATGCCGATTTCCGTCCCGAATATGCTGTAGATGATAATAACGGAACTTTATGGCGTCCTCGTGGAATGGGACAGGAGTGGATAGAAATGGATTTGGGTGTTGCCCGGCAGATACAAACTATCTGGACTCAATTTGAGTATGGCACACAATTTTATCAATATTTAATTGAAACTTCTGTCGATGGCAAGCATTGGTCTGTTTTCGCTGATAAGCGGAATAATCGTCTGGCAGGCAGCCCGATGGTCGATTTTGGCAAGGTGAAGGCTCGTTATGTCCGCCTTACCTTTACCGGAGGACAGAAGAACGGATTTGGCGGGGCGGTCTGGAACTTGAAAATCTTTGAGGGTGTGGAAGCATCGGCTCCGCAACAATGGCTGGGACTTACCGCCGCCGATTGGAATGGTCGTGAATGGCAGAACAATGAAGGGATGCTGGGAGGGGCTTTTACTTTGAAGGAAGGTTCGGCACGCATACAGCGCATCGGTGGGCGTGATGCGTTGGTACTGGAACCGGGAACTACATTGGAGTATAGTCATCCGTTACTCTCCTCGTCCAAAGAGCATACCGTTAGTGGGTTGGTTTACAGGTCAGGTAAATGGCAGAGTTATGAAGCGGGGTCGTGTCTTTCATCAGGAGCGATTACGCTGCATAGTTCCACCGAACCTTTGGTCATTACCAATTTCCGTTACTACAATTGGAAACAGGAAGCGGCGGAAAAGGCATACGATGCGGAAACGGATATCGTGCGTCTGCCTGTAGCTGATCAGCAGAAACATGGGCTGGTGGTCAGTCTTTCTGCCGATGATTTTGTAGTGAACGATACGGTTCCTTATCTGGAAAACCGAGGAGTAAAAGGGTATTTTGAAGCCCGGAAATTACCTCTCGTTGTGAAAGAAGTGAAAGGGAAAAAGGCATTTCATTTTGAGGGTACTCAGGTCTATACTTCCAGTTTTATGCTTCCTGCCACTTTGCAGGATAATGCTCCTTATACCTTGGAGGCGTGGGTACTGAATGATTCCATTAGTGAAAATGAATGTGTGGCCGATTTTACTACCTCGCATGATGAATTGGAGAAAATCATGTTGGTCAACGGCACGGAGCCTCGTTGTGGAGTAATCAATCACTATGGCTGGTATGAAGATGCAGGATATAAGGACATGAAGGAATTGGCAGGAAAGTGGCAGCACATCTATATCTGCTTTGATGGGCGGATGGAACAGGTTTATATCAATGGAAAATTAGTCAGTGAGAAAGATATCCAGTTGCTGGTGAAACCGTCACAATTCATCACATTGGGACGCAATGCCGAAGGAGACTGGCCCTTTACCGGTTATCTGCACTCATTGAAATTATGGGATGAATATCTACCATTGAAAGAGTGATTCACCCTTTTCCTATGACCGGAATATGTATTTTTGCAAAAACTATGATAAACAATTAAATGATAGAACCATGAAGAAACTTTTAGTCACTGCTCTGTTGACTGCTACCGTAGCAGGCGGAACAGCGCAAGTAAAAAATCAGTCGCACGGCTATCCTATCGACCCCGTACCTTTCACTTCGGTGAAAGTAACCGATTCATTCTGGGGGCAACGGCTGAATGCCAGCCGTGAAGTAACGATTCCTCTGGCGTTCAGTAAATGTGAGGAAACAGGACGTTATACTAACTTTGTCAATGCCGCCCATCCCAGTGATACCATTAAAGTAGGCGGTCTGGCTTTTGACGATACTGATGTGTACAAAACGATAGAAGGTGCCAGTTATCTGTTACAGACCTATCCGGACAAAAAACTGGCTAAGTATATTGATAGTGTGCTGGTTATTGTCGCTGCGGCACAGGAACCGGATGGTTATCTCTATACTTCGCGTACCATGAATCCCAAACATCCGCATGAGTGGGCAGGAAGCAAACGGTGGGAGAAGGTGGAGGAACTGAGTCATGAGTTTTATAATTTGGGACACATGGTAGAAGGTGCTATTGCGCATTACCAGGCTACCGGAAAACGTAATTTCCTTGATATCGCTATCCGTTATGCCGACTGTGTATGCCGGGAGATAGGTACGGGCGAAGGGCAACAAATCCGTGTGCCGGGACATCAGATTGCCGAAATGGCCCTTGCCAAACTGTGCTTGGTAACAGGGCAACAGAAATATTTGGATCAAGCCAAATTCTTTTTGGACCAGCGCGGACATACTACCCGTACGGATGAATACAGTCAGGCGCACAAGCCGGTAGTGGAGCAGGATGAGGCCGTGGGACATGCTGTCCGTGCCGCTTATATGTATGCAGGCATGGCAGATGTGGCCGCACTGACAGGGGATACGGCTTATATCCATGCCATAGACCGTATTTGGGACAACATTGTGGGCAAGAAATATTATATTACCGGCGGCATCGGCGCCACCAGCAATGGGGAGGCTTTTGGCAAGAACTATGAACTGCCCAATATGTCAGCTTATTGCGAGACTTGCGCGGCTATCGGTAATGTGTATGTCAACTACCGCTTGTTCCTGCTTCATGGTGAGGCAAAATATTATGATGTGCTGGAACGTACTTTATATAATGGTCTTATTTCGGGCGTGTCCCTGGATGGTGGCGGGTTCTTCTATCCTAATCCGTTGGAAAGCATCGGG
>ERZ780173.277-NODE-277-length-9299-cov-1.79976_pt1 | contig 9299 bp, 10 predicted proteins | sample MGYA00433079_ERZ780173 | MGnify/ENA primary metagenome ERZ780173 (study PRJEB29588, sample SAMEA2151606) | human gut metagenome | biome: human gut; feature: human-associated habitat; material: faeces | place: Denmark | collected 2008/2010 ...
CACACATTCCATCTGTACTCTGGAGTTCGAGGATCACAGACCGTTGTATGACTGGGTTGTGACAGAACTTGGATATAAGACCAGTCCGGAAGGGACTCCGAAGCAGATCGAGTTTGCAAAACTGTATCTGACAAATGTTGTAACCGGAAAACGTTATATCAAGCGTCTGGTTGAGGAGAAGATTGTAGATGGATGGGATGATCCACGTCTGGTTTCCATTGCAGCGCTGCGCCGCAGAGGATATACACCGGAATCCATCCAGAAATTTATCGAACTTGGAGGTATTTCCAAGGCAAACAGTTCTACGGATTATGCAATGCTTGAGTACTGCATCCGTGAGGATCTGAAGATGAAGCGTCCACGTATGATGGCAGTTTTAGATCCGGTAAAGGTTGTTATTGACAATTATCCGCAGGGCCAGACGGAGGAACTTCCGGTGGACAATAATCTGGAAAATCCGGAACTAGGAAAGAGAACCGTTCCGTTTACCAGGGAAATTTATATTGAACGGGATGATTTTATGGAAGAACCGCCGAAGAAATATTTCCGTATGTTCCCGGGAAATGAAGTACGTCTCATGAATGCATATTTCGTGAAATGTGTCGGATTTGAAAAGGATGAGAGCGGAAAAGTTACGGTTATCCACTGCACATATGACCCGGCATCAAAAGGCGGAAACAGCCCGGATGGAAGAAAAGTAAAGGGAACCATTCACTGGGTATCGGCAGAACACGGAAAGAAAGTAACGGTTCGCTTATATGAGAACCTCATTAATGAAGAACTTGGCGTATATAATGAAGACGGAAGTCTGAATCTGAATCCGAATTCCCTGACTGTCCTGACAGAGAGCATTGTAGAGCCGGCATTGTTAGAGGCAAAACCATATGAGAGTTTTCAGTTTGTAAGAGAAGGATTTTTCTGCGCAGATTATAAGGATTCAAAGCCGGGAGCGCCTGTATTTAACAGAATTGTTTCTTTGAAGAGTTCTTTTAAGCTGCCGAAAAAATAAAGAATAGACAAAAAGAGGCGTAGAATGAATTTATTATCGGGATTGGAAAAATTTGGTCTGGATCAGATGGATACAGACCACCTCTTTGAAGAGGAAAAAAGTGATACACCTGCACGGAAAGCACCGGAACCGGTGCCAAAAAAAGAACCGGTTCACAGCGAAACTGAGTTCTTACTGGATAAATCCATCCGTTGTCCGGTATGTGATAATGTTTTCCGTACAAGAATGGTAAAAACCGGACGGGTGAAGCGCATGGAACCGGATTTTGATCTTCGTCCGCGTTTTCAGTACATTGATACAAATAAATATGATGTATCGTCCTGCCCACAGTGCGGATATACGGCGATGAACCGCTATTTTACCCATTTGTCTACCGGTCAGGTCAAGATGATTGAAGAAGGGGTATGCCATAAGTTCAAAGGGCAGAAGCAGCCAAAAGAAGAACCGATGGAGCCGTATTCTTACGAAAAAGCCATTGAGCGGTATAAACTGGCTTTATATAATACACTGGTGAAAAAGGGAAAGAACAGTGAAAAGGCATATGAGTGCCTAAAGATATCCTGGCTGTACCGCGGCTGGATTGAGGAGCTTTCCAAGGCAAAAAAGAAAGATGAAAAAACACTTGCCGAATGCCGGAAAGAAGAAGCCACGTATTATGAACAGGCATATGAGGGATTTTTAAAAGCGATTGCATCCGAAAATTTCCCAATGTGCGGAATGGAAGAAAGTACCGTAAACCTGTTGATGGCGAATATAGCTTATAAACTTGGAAAGGTGGACATTGCATCCAGATTCATTTCCATGATTCTGACTTCACAGGCAGCTTCCCGAGTGGCAAAAGACCGAGCGATGCTTTTAAAAGAAGAGATTATTGCAAAACTGCACGGCAAAGGATAATCTATGGCTGGAAAATTTTATGCGGTAAAAAAGGGAAAAGTTCCGGGAATTTATACCTCATGGGATGCATGTAAAAGTATGGTGCATGGATTTCCGGGAGCTGTCTATAAAGGGTTTGCGACACGCGCAGAAGCGGAACAGTTTCTGGAAGAAAAAAAAGAGGAACAAAAGGAACCGGAAAATTATGCGTTTGTCGACGGTTCGTTTAACAGTGCTACTTCCGTCTATGGATATGGCGGATTTCTCGTGACAAAGGGAGAACGTCACGTGATCAGCGGAAGCGGCAATGATCCCCAGATGGCATCGATGCGCAATGTGGCAGGAGAGGTGTTAGGCAGCATGGCTGCAGTAAAAGAAGCTGTTGCCATGGGACTTACCGACTTAACCATTTATTATGACTATATGGGAATAGAGATGTGGGCAACCGGAGCCTGGAAGCGGAACAAACAGGGAACGATTGCCTATTATGATTTTATACAGTCCGTGAATGATAAAATTTCCCTTCATTTTGTGAAAGTGAAAGGACATTCCGGGGTAGAAGGAAATGAAGAGGCGGACCGGTTGGCAAGACTTGCTGCCGGGGTAGATTAGACAGACAGGGGTGACAAAGTGAGCGTATTTAATGTAGAACTGAAAAAAGTGGTGGATGACAGTTACGATATTGAGATGGGGTATCGTCTGGAGGATCAACTGGTAGAGGATTTAGAGACCGGTCTTCTGGGAAAAATCAGGAAGTTTGCCGTGATCACGGATTCCAATGTACTGGATCTGTATGCAAAACCAATCAGTGAAAAGCTGAGCAAGGCTGGATTTAAAGTGGAACTGTTCGTATTTCCCGCAGGAGAAAAAAGTAAGACCAGACAGACGAAGGCGAAGATTGAAGATGCCATGCTGGAAAAAGGGTTCCGCAGAGATTGTGCTGTGATTGCAATCGGCGGAGGTGTTGTTACGGATCTGGCAGGATTTCTGGCAGGAACATATGGCAGAGGCGTACCGTTTATCAATTATGCGACCACACTTCTGGCTGCTGCAGATGCATCCGTGGGCGGAAAGACTGCCGTTGATACACCGCTTGCAACGAATCTGATTGGACTTTTCAATCAGCCGCGCAAGGTCTACATTGATATTGCCGCATGGAAAACCCTTCCGAAACGTCAGATGGCAAGCGGCATGGCAGAGACCATCAAGCATGCATGTCTGGCGAGCCGTGAAATGTTTGAGTTTATCGAGGAAAACTTGGATGATATTATGAGTTTCCAGAAGTTTGCCTGCGAATATATCGCAGAGAACAACTGTAAGATCAAGTATGATGTTGTTATGAAAGACGAGAGAGAAAGCGGACTGCGCGAAGTCCTGAATTTAGGACACACGGTGGGACGCGCCATTGAAACTGTCAGTGACTACCGGCTTCTGCACGGCGAGGCACTTTCCATCGGAATGGCGGCTATGGTACTGCTTTCGGCACGCCTTGGCTATATGTCAGAGGAAGAGGCAGAGCGTGTGACTAAGCTGTATGCGCGTGTGGGACTTCCGACAAGAATTCCGGATTATATTGATCGTGAGGCTCTGGTTAAGAAGCTTTATACCGACAAAAAGGTGCGTGACGGAAAGTTACGCTTTGTGATCGAAAAAGGCATTGGCGATGTAGTGGAGTTTGCACCGAATGTGTATGCCAAGCCGATCGAGGAGAGTCTGGCAAGAGAGATTATTATGGAACTGTAAAGGTTATACGAGGACGATGGGCTGTCGGTATTCGTTTGGTAATTCGGTCTGTATCTGCATGGAAGATGTAGTGCGGTACAGATCAGCACAGGCTACATCGTGTAAAAAACGTTTGTATGCAATTCCATGAAGGATAGAAGAAGCATCTGCAACTTTGGTAATCAAAGGAACGGATGCTTCTTTTTTGATGGCAGAAAGAAGCACAGAGGAATCCCTGCGGAAACCAAGCACACGCAGATATGGAATGCCATCCGGCTGCCAGAGCGCAGCATAATCGTCCTGCCGGATGTTGAGCAGGATGTGGAGCAGTGCACGGCAGATGCGTGTGTATGTTGTATTTTTGCTTTTTAAGAGATCGGCAAACTGCGAAAAGCTTAAAAAATGTTCAAGCTGCTGTGTGATCCGGTGGGACAGATCCTTGCCACAGTCTGCAAAGCCAGCATAGCCTCCATCGTACAGTGCCCATAACCGGGTGTAGAGAGCCTGAGAAAAAGCATCCGTGTCCAGAAGAAGGTTCTGCTGTGCCAAAGTGGCAAGGAGGGAGGCGGAAGTATCGGGAAGCATCTGCGAAAGTTCGAAATCAAAGCTGCCTGTACTTATGAACATGGAATGGTTGTGGTTACCATCATTTTCAGATGGCACAAGCAGTGCGTTTCTTATGGCAGTTGCAGAGGCGTAGGTTACGCCTGTTTTTGTGCTGTGATAGCCTTCCCCGATACGTTGGACCGGCATACTGGAAAAAGTTCTGTCATGTACGCTGTTTATGGAATTCCAGCGGGCGATTGCTTTTTCGTATTCTAAGGCCAGAATATTGTTCGGAGATGCCAGAAAAGAAGAAACCGCATCAGAAGAAAAGGAAGGCAGCAGGGAACACAGTGCGTGGCTTCGTGCGACAGGAAACGGATTTCCCTGCTTCATGTTATAAGAAACCAGCATCTGATAGTCCGAAGCATTTTTGGAAAGAACTTCGACAATTGCCTGCATAAGTTCTTTTTCCGGAGTTTCACAGCCATAGCAGAGCGTGTCAACGACGCCTGTTTTTCCGAGAAGCTGTACGCCTCCGGCAGCAAAATATTCCGCGGAAGCGGTCGCCCATACAGCCGGAAGTTCGAGTACCAGATCGGCACCGCCGAGAAGTGCCATGCGGGTGCGCGTGTATTTGTCGGCAATGGCAGGAACACCGCGCTGTAAGAAATCTCCGCTCATGGCAACGATCACAAAATCTGCTCCTGTAAGGTGGCGTACGGTTTCAATCTGATATTGGTGTCCGTTGTGAAACGGATTGTATTCGGCGATAATTCCTGCTGTTTTCACGTTTGCCTCCTGTTCGGTCGTTTCTTCTGTCTGTTTTTCTGTTAAAATATTAACACAGCTTTTCGAGGATTTCCACTTGTATAAGAAGGAAAATGTGTTTATAATGGAAAAAGATTGTGGATTTCCACAAAATGAATAAGGACAAGGGAGAATTCAAATGAACGTATTAGTAATCAACTGCGGAAGCTCTTCCCTGAAGTACCAGCTGATCAACTCTGATTCAGAAGAGGTACTTGCCAAGGGCTTATGCGAAAGAATCGGAATTGACGGAAGACTGGTATACCAGAAAGAGGGAATGGATAAGGAGATCACGGAAGCTCCGATGCCAACCCACAAAGAGGCCATTCAGATGGTTCTTGATGCACTGCATAATCCAAAGAGTGGAGCAGTAAAGGATCTGAGCGAAATCGACGCAGTTGGACATCGTGTTGTACACGGTGGAGAGAAGTTTGCAAAGTCGGTGGTACTGACAGAAGAAGTGCTTGCAAAGGTAGAAGAGTGTAATGAACTTGCACCGTTACATAACCCGGCAAACCTGATCGGTATCCGTGCGTGTCAGGATCTTATGCCAAATGTACCGATGGTTGGTGTATTTGATACGGCGTTCCATCAGACAATGCCAAGAAAGGCATTCCTGTACGGACTTCCATATGAATATTATGAGAAATATAAAGTAAGAAGATACGGATTCCACGGAACCAGCCACAGTTTTGTATCCAAAGCATGTGCAGAGTATCTGAAACTGGATCTGAAAAACAGCAAGATTATTGTAGCGCATCTTGGAAACGGAGCATCTGTCAGTGCTGTATTAAATGGAGAATGTGTGGATACTTCCATGGGTCTGACTCCACTGGAGGGACTGGTTATGGGAACCCGTTCCGGAGATATTGATCCGGCAATCATGGAATTTATCGCAAAGAAAGAGAACCTCGACATCGATGGTGTCATGAATGTGTTAAATAAAAAATCCGGTGTTGAAGGATTATCCGGTGTATCCAGTGATTTCCGTGATCTGGAAGCTGCTTATAATGAAGGAAATCCACGCGCCATTGATGCCTGTGAGGTATTTGCTTACCGTGTGGCAAAATACATCGGTGCATATGTTGCAGCAATGAATGGTGTGGATGCGATCGCATTTACTGCAGGTATCGGAGAGAATACTTCTTTCATTCGTGAAAAGATCGTTTCTTATCTGGGATATCTGGGAATCAAGCTTGATAAGAAGACAAACGATGTGCGTGGCGTGGAGGAAATTATTTCCACACCGGATTCAAAAGTTACCGTATGTGTCATTCCGACCAACGAGGAGCTTGCAATCTGTCGTGAGACCGTAGCACTGGTAAAATAAATGTTGATAAATTTGTTGATAATTTGTAAAAATTAGTTGACAAAGCAGGACACCCTATGTATAATTGTTTAGGTGTGAATAGGAGAATACTGTGAAAATTGATCTTTCAATCATTACAAAATCCATAAACAAGGAATTGACACAGGAGGCGGACATCTCGCTCACTTCCTTTCGTTCCCGCTTGGGAGATTTTCCTATTGTTCGCAAAGCGCCGGTGACATTGCAGATCCGTAATGAGGAGAATGCAGCGGTATTCGTTAAGGGTACGGTTGATATTGATGTGATGATTCCGTGTGCGCGGTGTCTTGAAGAAGTTCGGACGCCGATCCGTTTTGACATAGATAAGAAACTCACTGTTCAGGAAGAGGGACTTGTCGATGAAGAGATGGAGAAACCGGATTACCTGATTGGGTTTGAACTGGATGTAGATAAACTTGTCTACGCCGAGATTTTGGTGAACTGGCCAATGAGAGTTCTGTGCAAGGACGATTGCAAAGGAATTTGTAAAGTCTGCGGGATGAACTTGAATAAGGGAGCCTGCAGTTGCCAGAGAACAGAACTTGATCCAAGAATGGCAGCAATCCAAGATATATTTAACAGGTTTAAGGAGGTGTAAACAAATGTCAATTTGTCCAAAGAATAAATCTTCTAAGGGAAGAAGAGATAAGAGAAGAGCAAACTGGAAAATGTCTGCTCCGACCTTAGTAAAGTGCAGCAAGTGCGGCGAATTAATGATGCCACACCGTGTATGCAAGAACTGCGGATCTTATAACAAAAAAGAGATTATCGCGCAGGATTAATAAGGATAGGTCTTTAAAAATCAAGAGTTGGCGGTTTTGCTGACTCTTGATTTTTTTGTGTCTGAAAGAGCCAATTTATCGTTGATTTATGGAATGATATATAGTATATTTTCTAGTAGATGCATAAGGAGGAACAGACCATGCAGACAATCACGAAAGTAGCTCTTGATGCAATGGGCGGTGATAATGCACCGGCAGAAATTGTTAAGGGAGCAGTTGATGCGGTCTCTTCCCGTGAAGATATCAAAGTTTTTCTGGTTGGACAGGAAGATGTGGTAAGGGAAGAATTGCAGAAGTATCCATATCCGCAGGAGCGTATTGAGGTTGTGGATGCGCCTGAAGTAATTGAGATGGCAGAGCCACCCGTTCAGGCAATTCGAAAGAAAAAACAGTCATCCCTCGTTGTAGGTATGAATATGGTAAAACAAAGAGAAGCGGATGCATTTGTTTCCGCAGGAAGTTCCGGAGCGGTTCTGGTTGGCGGACAGACGATTGTCGGACGCATCCGTGGAATCAAACGCCCACCGCTGGCACCATTTTTGCCATCAAAGAAAGGTTTTTCACTGTTGATCGACTGTGGCGCAAATGTAGACGCACGGCCGGAACATTTATTACAGTTTGCAAAGATGGGTTCCGTTTATATGGAAAACGTTGTGGGGATCAAGAATCCGAGAGTGGCGATTGTAAATATTGGTGCGGAAGAGGAAAAGGGAAATGCTCTGGTAAAAGAAACATTTCCATTGTTGAAAGAATGTGAGGATATCAATTTTGTCGGAAGTATTGAGGCAAGAGAGATTCCACACGGTGGAGCAGATGTCATTGTGTGCGAGGCATTTGTCGGAAATGTCATTTTAAAATTATATGAAGGTCTCAGTTCAACACTGATCGGTGTGATCAAGGCGGGACTGATGAGCAATTTAAAGAGCAAGATCGGTGCGGCACTGGCATTGCCGTCACTGAAGAAGACACTCAAAGCATTTGATGCGAGCCAGTATGGCGGAGCACCGCTTCTGGGACTGAATGGCCTTGTGGTAAAGACCCATGGAAGTTCCAGGGCAAAGGAAATTACCAATTCCATTTACCAGTGTGTGACATTCCGTGAAGAGAATATTAACGAAATTATCAAAGAAAGAGTTGCAGATTCCAAAAATAATGAAGAAGAATAAGAAAGGAAATGAAGTATTATGGAATTCGAAAAATTAAAGAAGATTATTGTGGACGTATTAAACGTGGACGAAAATGAGATTACGATGGATACCACATTCATTGATGATCTGGGAGCGGATTCCCTGGATGTATTCCAGATCATTATGGGACTTGAGGAAGAATTTGATATTGAGATTCCAAACGAGCAGGCAGAAAAGATTGTTACAGTAGGGGATGCGGTAGAACAGATCAAAGCTGCAATGAATGAAAACTAAACACAGATACGAAAGGAGTCCGGTGGCGGACTCCTTTATTTCAGAAAGGGGAAAGAAGTGACAGATATTAAAAAATTTCAGGAAGTGATCGGATATCACTTTCATGATGAGAAACTGCTTCGTCAGGCACTGACGCATAGTTCATTTGCCAATGAGAAGCACTTAAAGAAACATTCGGACAATGAGAGACTGGAGTTTTTGGGCGATGCCGTGCTTGAGATTATCTCCAGTGAATTTTTATACAAAGAGTATCCGGACAAGCCGGAAGGAGAACTGACAAAACTGCGTGCAAGCATTGTCTGTGAACCGACACTGGCACTCTGTACCAAGGATATTGCTTTAGGAGAGTATCTTTTACTCGGAAAAGGAGAGGACCAGACCGGAGGAAGAGGCCGCAAATCTATTTTGTCTGATGCGCTTGAAGCTGTGATCGGGGCAATTTATTTGGATGGTGGTTTTGCTAATGCAAAAGAGTTTATTCATAAATATATTCTGACAGATATTGAACACAAACAGCTCTTTTATGATAGCAAGACTATCCTGCAGGAGGTTGTGCAGGGAGAACATGAACAGCTTACTTATGTGCTGACTGATGAGTCCGGTCCGGATCATAATAAGAGTTTTACTGTCCGTGCATGTATTGGAGAGCGTGTCATTGGCAGCGGAACCGGACATACCAAAAAAGCGGCGCAGCAGCAGGCGGCATACAACGCTCTGCTTCATTTGAAAAAGAATGGAACACAATTTATGCCGAAAGGAAAGTAATCAATGTATTTAAAAAGTATAGA
>ERZ780173.291-NODE-291-length-9105-cov-2.58343_pt1 | contig 9105 bp, 9 predicted proteins | sample MGYA00433079_ERZ780173 | MGnify/ENA primary metagenome ERZ780173 (study PRJEB29588, sample SAMEA2151606) | human gut metagenome | biome: human gut; feature: human-associated habitat; material: faeces | place: Denmark | collected 2008/2010 ...
CCCGAAACGAGACAGAATCACCTTTTATGCACCACAGTTACAATATAACGCGGCGCGAGGGAAAAGTCAACTATTATTGAATCTGCTTTTATTTTTGGCAAAAAAATGCCCTCTCTTTTGAGAGGGCCGGATCAAATTATTCTTGGGTTATCTGGGATATTTTTTCGTTAACGACGGCCGGCGTATATTTCAGCACTTTGTTGTCGACGTTGCGGGAAGCCAGTTTTTCTCTGACTTTGCTTTTGTCGAGTTCGCCGGAATCGTCTTCCAGAATCAGGGCGTGATTCCACTGAAAAACGGCTTCGTTTTTGCGTCCGCCGAACCAATAGGCATCGCCCAGATGGTCGCTGATGAGTGCATTGGACGGTTCAAGTTCGGCCGCTTTTTCCAGATATTCAATCGCTTTGTCGTATTGTCCGAGACGATAGAAAGCCCAGCCAAGACTGTCGGTAATATGTCCGTCGTTGGGAATCTGGTTGTAGGCATCGACAATCATCCCAAAAGCTTCGTCGACGTTTTTACCGTGTTTCAGCAGACTGTAGCCCAGAAAATTGAGTACGAGGTAATGGTTTTGGCTTAATGCCAGCGATTTGCGGAAGTTTTTTTCCGCTTCTTTCCATTCGCCCAGACTCTCGTATGAAATTCCGAGGGCATAGAACAGGACCCAATGCTGATTTTCGATTTTGGGCAGCGATTTGATGGCGTCTTTATAATAGGAGACGGCTTCGTCCTGCTTGTTGCGAATACGCAGGACATCACCCAAATCGAGCAGCAGCTGATAGTTGCGCGGATTTTCCAGCGTCAGCGACTTCAACAAAAGTTCGGCGGCCGCGTAGTCCTGCATGGTAACCAGATTGCCGGCTTTTTTGACCTGAGCGGAATAGTAAGCTTCCGAATCTTCGTCGATTTCGTCGTAGATGCCGTTGGCTTCGGCATACATTTCGCGGCTTTCGAGAATGTCGGCAAGAAGAAGTTTGGCCAGGTCGTATTTGGGGTTTGCGTAAATCGACAGGCTGATGAATATATGTGCAAGGTCAATGCCGGCGGTTCCCTGACGGAGTGTTGCGGCAATGCTGAACAGCGCTTCGGACATGCCGATGTTCGGGTTGTCGACGATTTTGGCGGTTTTTTCGGGAACGGCGCGGCGGATGTTGCGGGCAAGCTTGTTCAGCATGTCGGCCAGGAGTTTTTCGTCGGTGTAACGCGTCGCCAGCTGAACCGCCTTGTCTTTTTCGCCGTTGCGGATGTAGAAATTGGTTATGACCTGCAAAGAACGGAAAGACATTTCCATGCTTTCGTCGTTGACTATGATTTCGTAATGACGACGGGCCTCGTCCGTGCGGTCAAAGTAATCGTTCAACATGCCGGCGTGGAAATGGTATAAGGCGCGGAAACTTGGTTCCTTGTCGAGGACTGCCAGCGTTTTAAGCGCTTTGTCCGGCTGGTTGAGACCGGCGTAAGCCCAGGCGGACATGAGCGGAATGATGAATTCCTTGTAGACGGGGCCGTCCAGATGGCCGACGGTTTCATTGACCTGTTCGTAGCGGCCTTTTTTCATTTCGTCGACGGCCATGATAATATAGGTAAAGTTGTTTTTGTCGCCTTTTTTGAGCGAGATTTCGGCGTATTTGGCAGCTTCGGAAATGCGGCCTTTGGAAGCGAGTATGACATAAACTCGGCCGAGAAGCTCTTTGTTTTCGGGATCTTCGTTAAGGGCTTCCATATAATAGTCGGCAGCCACGTTAAAGTTTTTGCGAAGGTGGGCGACCCTTCCGGCCAGATAGGCGCCGTAGGCTTTTTTCAGCTCCGGCTGCCGAATGATGAAGTTTTCGGACTGATGCGACGTAAACTCGGGCTGCTGCGTGCAGGAGTTGAAAACAATGACGCCGACGATGAAGGCGAATATGTAGCCGAATTTTGCCATAGCTGAATGTTTCCCGTTTATTGGCAGGAATCTGCCCAAAACCTTAAAATATTCTATATAAGTTTTAAAATCATACAATAACAATTTGAATTATTTTACATATAGTGTGTAAATAAATAATTTATATCATAAAGCAAGGATTATTCTTGAAAATATTTTGATTTGCTTTAATTTAACAGATTATGGAAAACAATTTAAGCATAAGGGAAATTCTGGAATGGTATGTTACCGCCGGCGTTGACGAAACGTTCGGCGAGGTTCCGTTCGGCCTGGAAGCGCCTAAGCCGAAAGCCGAACCGGCACCCAGATCGGTGCTGACAACGCGCGCCGAAGACAGCGTGGCGCCGCGCGCGGCAACGACGGATTTGGCCCAGGCGACAATTTCGGCCTGCAAAAATGCCCGCGAACTCTGTGCGGAAGCGCAGACGTTGGAAGAACTGCGGGAGATGGTTGAGAAATTTGAGGGCTGCGCTCTGAAACTGACCGCCAACAAAACCGTTTTCGGCGGCGGCAATCCCAATTCGAAAATTATGCTGGTGGGCGAAGCTCCGGGGGCGGACGAGGACAGAATCGGACTGCCGTTTGTCGGCCGCAGCGGGCAGCTTTTGGACAAGATGCTGAAAGCGGTCAACGTTGACCGGACGTCGTGCTATATTACCAACGTTCTGCCCTGGCGTCCGCCGGGGAACCGGACGCCGACGGACGGCGAAATTGCCGTCTGCCGTTTTTGAAACGGCAAATCGAGCTGATTAATCCCGAGGTCATCGTCGTTTTGGGCGGCAGTGCCGCAAATGCCCTGCTGGACAACGAGGAACCGATTTCGCGGCTGCGCGGCAAATGGCTGGAATATCGAAAGAGCGACGGCAAAACCGTACCGGTTCTGGCCAGTTTCCATCCGGCATACCTGTTGCGCAATGCGGCGCAGAAAGCCAAAGCCTGGACGGATCTTTTGCGGATGCAGCAGAAAATTATGCAATGATATTATCCTTTTGTTCATAAATTGTTGGTAAATTAAAATAAAGTGGATTATTATTCGAAAAAAGTTACAGTTTATACGCGTAAACAGCTAAGGGAATGACAATGAAGATTCAGAACACGTTTTTATCAGGAATTGCCGGTTTGATGCTGGCTGCCGGTGCGGCCAACGCTCAGACGGCCGATGCGAAAACGCCGCCGGCGCATGAGGAAGAAGACGAGGCCATTCTGTTTAAGGTTCATGACGTCAAGCCCATCAAAAACTCCAAGGGCGACGAAGTTAACGCCTGCGATTTTTACGTTACGTTTTACAATCGTTCCAACAAGGACATTAACGGCGCGCAGCTGGATTTGACCTGGGTGGACAATTCGCTGATTGACGTTGTCAACGCCGAAAAGGAAGAAAGTGCCGAAAAACACAAGAACGGCGAAGATATTGACGCCGATTTTTCCTATACGCAGAACGGCAATCCCCTGCAGCTGACGGCATCAATTAACATGCCGGCAATCAAAGCTTATAAGCAGATTACAGTTCGACAGTCGCTGAAAACCGACCGTTGCTACATTCTGCTGGACGATTTGTCGATTAACGTCAAATCCTGCGCGATTAAGCAGACCGGCAATGCTTCATTCAGTTCGGGCGATACCTGCAACGGGCTGTTTCGTTTTATTTCTCAGGAAAATCCGGAGTATTATACCGATTTCAAACCGATTTCCTATACGACGCAGAGAAATTCGGACATAAAAGAACGCGCCAGTCAGGAAAAGGAAATGGAGGAGCAGTATAAAAAGGCCGTAAAAAGCATGGATGCTCTGACACAGACACTGGCGGAAATCAAGTAACTGCAGACGGGAGCGGAAGATGGCGAAAAATCTGTGGCTTAAAGGTTGTGCGGCGGCGGCAGCCATGATATTTGCCGGTGCGGTTCCTTTGTCGGCGCAGATGTTTGAAGACGCCGCGGTTCCGACGGCGGAAGAAAATCAGTCGGCTGCGCCGCGGTTTAACAATAGCTGGGCTAACCCTCGTCGGTCGCAGGCTGCCCAACCTGCAGCAAAAAGTATGGAAATGCCGGATTTGAGCGTCGACAAAACCGGAGCTCAGGCGGCGCAGGACGCACGCAAAAACGCAGCCGAGGCACTCAGCAAGTCGCTGGCCGGCAAGCGCGGCACGAGCGCTATTCGGAGGGTTTATGCCAAAGGGGAGAAGCCTTCCGCTGAAGAAGAGAGCCTGATTTTCCTGTTTTACAAAGATTTCAAAATTAACCGGACCATGGGCGGTCTGGTAATGTGCGACGTTCGTTTTATCGTTCTGCATACGCTGGAAAATAAAATCAATAATCTCAGTTTCCGTCTGAAGTGGCCGGAAATGGAGACAACCCTGAGCTACAACGAGGTTATGCCGAATACGGAAACGTATTTTGACTATACGCTGGTCGGCGACGGCTGCTATTCGATGGACAAGATTCCGAATGTCATCGTCAATCGCTGCCGGGTCAAGGGGCTGTCTCAAAGCGCTTGTGCAAATAAAATCCGCTGGCTGAAGAAATAACCGTCTTGGGCCGGTATCTTTCGGGTTTGTAAAATTGTTGAAGAAAATTCTGCTTACGGGCTTTGCAGTCCTGTTTCTGTTTGGAAAAACTGCCGATGCGGCGGCTGCACCGTTTGCGGTTATCGACCGGGTTTGTTATAATCAGATTTTGGACAGTCTGACGATTGATCCCGATGATATTACGCTCTACAAAAAAATTTTCCGTGCAATTAAGGCCGAAGACATCGACAAGGCCGAAGAACTGAGCGAAGACGTTGAAAATCCGATTTTGATGGGGCATGTGCTGGCAGAGAAATATTTGTCGCGAACCTATAAGTCGGATTATGCCGAGCTTAAATCCTGGCTGGAAAAGTACAGCGATCATCCGCAGGCGGCACGCATTTACGCATTGGCACTGCGCAAGGGTGCGAAAGAGCAGTTGCCGCGACCTGACAGCCTTTCCAAAGTCAACCGTACGCCTTACAGCTGGTATAACAACGATTATGAAGAATTACCGCCGGCCAAGCGGCAACTGGTGCGCCGCAGCGTGAACAGTTTCCTGAAGTACATTAATCAGGGCAAGACCCTGAGAGCCCGTGCCATTTTGGAAAACAGAGCCTTCCGCATGGCGGTTCCCGACCGGGAGTGGGACGCGATGGCGGCCACGCTGACAACGGTTTATTTTTTGGACGGCGAGGATAAGCTGGCGCTGAAATGGTCGGCAAAACCGGCGCGGCGCAGTCAGGATGCTACCGGCCTGTGGTTTAGGGGGCTGGCTTTCTGGCGGCAGGGAAAGTATAAGGAGGCCGGCATTAATTTCGGAAAGCTCGGCGCCAAAAGCGACAATGACGAGTGGCTGATTGCTGCCGGCGCTTATTGGGCATATCGCGCTTATGATAAAATCGGCGATGTCAAGCAGGCTAAAAAGTACTTAAATATGGCTTCCAAATATCGTCGGACGTTTTACGGCATCTTGGCCAATTATCAGTTGGGCAATCCTTTGAAATACAATTGGGACAGTCTGGCTTATCTTAACGATTTCAGCAATTACAACTATGTCAGCGAGCTGGTGGCATCCCCGTCAATCCGGCGGGCGATTATCCTGATACATGCCAAGCAGCCGGAATTGGCCGAGAAGGAACTGCGCGGCGACTTGGATGCGATGAACGAGCGCCAGCGCGAGGCGGCTTTGTTTATCGCCCAACAGTATAACATGCATTCTCTGGGGATAGTTATTTCCAATCTGATTAAAGACAATGACAGGGAGATATATTATGACTGCATTGCCTATCCGGATCCGGACTGGCAACCGAAAAGCGGCTGGCGTGTCGACCGGGCGCTGGTGTGGGCTCTGGTGCGGCAGGAATCGGGTTTTAATGCCAAAGCGCAGAGCGGCGCAGGGGCAAAAGGGCTGATGCAGCTGATGTCCAGCACGGCAATTTACGTGACCAAGGATCGTCGTCTGCGCCGCGATACCAGTCCGTTATTTGAGACCGAATATAATCTGGAAACGGGACAGCGTTATGTCAGTTATCTGATGGAAAAAGATTTTATCGGCAATAATCTGTTCTTTCTGGCGACGGCTTATAATGCCGGGCCGGGCAATCTTTACAAATGGCAGAAAAAGGTCAAATACGGCAACGATCCGCTGATGTTTATCGAGGCGATACCCTCGCGCCAGACACGGCTTTATATTGAGCGGGTTTTGGCCAATTTCTGGGTTTATAATGCCCGTTTCGGGCAGCCGAGCGAGAGCCTTGAGGCGTTGATACATTCTCGCTGGCCGACTCTTTAAAACCTTGTATAATGGGTGTCTAGTACAGATTTTGCGGATAAAATAAATACTTACGTAGGTTTATGTACCAATTTCGATTAAGCCGCCTGTCATTGTCGGGCTTGACCCGACAATCTCTAAAAGAAGATCCCCGGGGCGAGCTTTGCTGCGCCCGAGGATGACGATGAGGGGAGGATGTTTTCCCTTGCTATTTTCTGAATTTTTTATAACGCTGTCATAAAAGTTTAAAATTCCACCGGTTCAGGGACTGTTGTCAAAGGTTGTTTTTTATGCTATAATTCTTATTACAAATATAAGGATTATAGATGATATTGTGTGGTTGAGAGATAAAAAATAAGAATAATAACAAATAAAAAAATATTATGGAAAGAGGTCAATCTTTGCTTTTTTGTTTAGTCAAACTGGGCAAAAAGGTGTTCTGGTTTATATCTGGCTGGATGCTGATGGGTCTGGTGTTTATTTGTGCCGGTTTCATCATGTATTTGGTTTGGGGTGGTGTTTCATCGCTTTTGCCAAATGTATCTGGCGTCGTCAGGAGTATTGCAAGTACTTTGACAATTGTGAGTATATTTGCCGGAATTTGGAAGATAGCCGGTCTAGTGTTAAAAATAATAAAATTATAATTATGGGATTTGAATTTAGCTGCGATTCAACCTTTATATGGGTTGCCGCAATAATAAGTATTTTTGTCTTCTGTGCTCTTTTTCTTGATGGTATAGGAGATTTTTTTGGTAAATTAATCGGTCTGGTTACGTTAGGCGGTGTGTTTGGCATTGTTTTCGGAGCTTTCGGCTGGTTAGCCGCTACATTAATCTTCTCATGGGGAGTTGGCGGTTTTGTAATTGGTTTTATTGTCGGCATCATTTATTATATTTGTAAATGGTGGTAAGACCAAAAATAACGAAAAAGGATTTTGACATTTATGTCAAAGTCCTTTTTTGTTGGGGCGAATTGAAATATGCCGGTTTTTGATTATATTTTCGGTCAGGGTATAAGAGGAAAGGAAATGGTTATGGAATTATATTTGTTTCTGGCAATGTTTCTGATTTATGTACTGACGGCTTTTATGGTTAAGCCTCATGTCCTGAATCGCATCTGGTCGCTGGCTTTTGTGGTTTGTTTTGCCGTAACCGCGGTAGCTATTGCCTTTATCCGTATTTCCGGCCAGGATGTGATGATGAGCGCCAATGAACTGAACTGGTATTATCTGCTGTATTTGTTCGGTTCGCTGTCGGTGGTTTTGGGCGTGATAAATCTGTGGATGTATCGCGGGCCGATTTTTCGTATTTTCTTTTCATCGCCCGACGAAGACGTCGGTACGGAGAAAAATTCCCAGCCTAAAAAGAAGGGATTATTCTGATTTTTTGTTTTTTGCCGCCGATTTTCAACCGGAAGAGGTTTTTGCCGAACCAACATTTTTTTGCGTTGAGCAGGCGTCCGGTAAAGTTGGGGTTCGGGGTTTGCAAAATCCAAACGCGGTCGGAACTGTCCAAGCGGCAGCCGGGAATTTTATTTAAGATTGTGCGGATTTCATCCTCGCCCTTCCAGAAAACGGCGCCGGTAATGTCGCCGATGGTTTGAGCGGTTGCCGGGGCGTTGGCTGCGAATTCGGCAATATCTTGTCCGCTGAGCAGCAGGAAGTTTTCAAAGGCTTCGGTTTGATTGTCGCTGGCATGAACCATATAACCGCCGCCAAACAGTTTGCGATATTGATATTTGCTGTCGCTCATATTGATGTTTTTGCCGTCATAATATTGCGGCGCCGGGTCGCGGACAACGATGACAAGAAAAGGTCCGGTTCCGCATTCTCTGATTTTTTTTGCGCCTTTGCGCAGGTTCTTTCCATAGAAACGCGCCAGATTGCGGGCGAAGTGTCTGGGCGGCCAGAAGACTTCGCAGATGCCTGCGATTTCGTAACGGCTGCCGATGTCGGCGAGAATCTGTTTCTCAAGCCGTCGGCCGTTGTTCCAGAGCATAAAAAGCTGTAAGTCCCCAGTCATGTTTTTTTCCGTTTTAAATTAGGCTTAACTTTTAGCGCAATTTGTGTATATTGGCAAGAGAATTAGCCAATCAACCGACAAAAGGCGGAAAAATGATACGGATTAATAATATTAAGGCCAATCTGGATGTAGATGCAGCCGGGCTGAAAGAAATCGTTTCCATGAAGACGGGGCTTGAACCTGAACGCATTAAAAGCCTGAAAATAGCCAAAAAATCTGTCGATGCGCGAAATAAAAGCAATGTACAGTTTGTTTATGCGCTGGATATGGAGGTTTTCGGCGACGAGGATTACATTGCCTCGATTTTGGCCTGGAAAGACATTGTGCAGATTAAGGAAACCGCTTCGTTGTCCTTTGCGCCAAAAACGTTTGCCGGGGGACTGCGTCCGGTGGTTGCCGGAACCGGTCCGGCAGGAATGTTTGCCGGTTTGGCGCTGGCAGAAGCAGGGTTGCGGCCGATTTTGCTGGAGCGGGGCAAAGCAGTGTCCGAGCGTCGGAAAGACGTTGAGTTTTTTTGGCAGACCGGGCATTTGAATCCGGAATCCAACGTACAGTTCGGAGAGGGCGGCGCCGGTACTTTTTCGGACGGCAAGCTGATGACCGGCATCAAAAAGGACGCTTTTACCGCCCGGGTTTTGCAGGAACTGGCGGCGGCCGGGGCGCCGGAGGAAATTTTGTATCTTGCCAAACCGCATATCGGAACGGATAAGCTGGCGGTGGTGGTTCGCCGTATCAGAGAGAAGATAGTTTCTCTGGGCGGAGAGTACCGTTTTGAAAACCGTCTGGAGGATTTGATTGTCCGCGACGGCAAACTGACAGGTTTAAAAATTGCCGCGCCGGGCGGCAAAATTTACGAACAGCCGACGGACAGGTTGATATTGGC
>ERZ780173.292-NODE-292-length-9084-cov-1.92502_pt1 | contig 9084 bp, 9 predicted proteins | sample MGYA00433079_ERZ780173 | MGnify/ENA primary metagenome ERZ780173 (study PRJEB29588, sample SAMEA2151606) | human gut metagenome | biome: human gut; feature: human-associated habitat; material: faeces | place: Denmark | collected 2008/2010 ...
CCAGCCTTCTTCGTACATCATCCATCCCATGGCAGGATTTTTCAGTACGGTGGTCAAATCCGGGCTATAGTTTACCCATTTGTTCATTTGGGCTTGAAGTGAGGCGGATCCCAATAGGTGCATGCTGCACAAAAGGATTGCGGTTAGGCGTAAAATGGAAATACTTTTCATGGTTAGAATTAATATTATTAAAAATGTATTTTATAAAATCATTACAAAAGGTTTTTGATAAAAAAATAATCTGAGTCATTGCATGAGAGTTAATGAAACGATATACTTTTATGTCCATTGCTAAGACATTTTTTCTTCTCTAGATCCTAATATTGAAAGATACCGCTTTCGTTACTTGCTAAAACTTCAGTTGAATTACCTTGATAAATGTTTATATTAATTATTAAAAGTAAAGTAATTAGAATTGCAATCGTTTTCATATGTCATTATATTTAAAGTTTATATATAAGCAAATTTAAGGAATAATCTGTTACGTTGTTTTCAGTAATAGGACTTTAACTAAATTTCTTTTAGTTTTTTTTGACAACCTCAATAACATACTCTTTCGGATTGGCTATCAGTCATGCGTCTTTCTTTTGTTCTTTCAGAATGTTTGTGTCAATGACCCTGTATTACAATATTGTTTTAAATGTGTTGTATGTTGGTCTATATATAGTTTATTCTGTGCATTTTTTATGCATAAGATTTTTCTTTAAAATATTTGTTATAGCTTTGCTATCACAAATAACTGAATGTGTTTTTATTTTTAGATTCATTAAACTGGGATGTTGTAAGGCATCTTGATAAGTAAAGCAGTTTGTATTGAAAAAGGCAGGATTGGTGAATCCCGTCTTTTTATGTATCTTTTTGTTATAAGAATAGCCTCTGCTTGTAAAGGTAGAGGCTATTCTTTATTCAAAGAGACGTAAAATATGTTATTTCAGTATTTCACCTTTTTCATTGAAGAACACCGTACTTTCAGTTCCTTCCTTGTCTGTCAGAACAACCTGATAGGTCTTACTGCCATCCTCTGCCGCTTCCACCGCCGCTTCCTTGACGGTTGATTCCGCAAAATTTTTGGCGATTGCTTCCGTTACCGCTGCCGGAAGGTCTTTCACTTCAATAGGGGTGAAGTCATTTACTGCCATGACTGTTTCAACACCTGAGGTCAAATTTTCGGCAAATGCCACTGTTGTTCCTAATCCCATTACCAATGCTACTGCAACAAAAAATTTTTTCATAATCTTATATTTTTAATGGTTATTGTTTTACGATAATGATAAGGCAATTCCCATGCCAAAAGAATATTTATTCTGATTATCAGTTAATTGTCATTTTTTTATTATGTAAAAAATGGAAATAATCCTCATATAGTGTGGTCTGATGTAGAATGTTTCCACACTTATAAAAATAGGCAGGAATTCCGCCTATTTTGTGCGTAAAACCAAAATCTGTTGCACATTAACTTCTGTTACAAGTTCTTTTTTATTTTGTATGACAAGATAAAGGCTATTATAACAAGAGGCTGTCAAGTCATTTTTTTAAGACAGCCCTTGTATTTTATCTGATAGTGGGCATGAATACAATGTTAATAGTTATATCCTTTGTCGCTGTAAATGAATATGAACCGGCTGATGTCTGGGAGTATTCCCCAAGATCGTCCAAAGCCTGCCATCCGGTAGTAAAGAAACCTCTCAGATAGTTATATCTCCAGCGGTCACCTTCTCCCGGCACGGCATAATCCGCACCATCCGCATATATTGTTACCCGGTCTCCATATGAGAACTCACGGGTTTGCTGACCGGAACTCAGACCGGTAGCAGAAAAGCCAATTCTGAAATCACCGTGCGTATACAAGGAGAAAGAATTGTTACTCCACATGCCAGTCTGTATAGTCACCTTTATAGGATTGTCCGCTTTGAAATCGTATACGAATCTGCTTCCATCAGGATAACGGCTGTAATCATTGTACGTAAATAAATATTGACCATATTGTCCGGAGGGTATCCCGTTGCCATTCACATACCATTCATCCTCTCCATATTTCCAACCGGATTCCGGCTCTGGAGATATCAGGTAACCACCTCGTTCCAAGTTTTCATCATCCGGTGAAAGATTCAATACTATTTCTGAAGCAGATGGCAGCAATGTGGTTTCACCACGTTCATCAAAGACATCCAGTTTGCCTCTTCCTGTCCGGATGGAGAAATAGAACGTTTTACCGGCTTTTGAAAAGTTCGCCTGCAAAGTACTGTTCGAACTTTGCAACTGCACAGTGGTGCTGGCTGAGGAGGCATTCATAATTTTTGCATCTCCTTTAGTCACAGTCCATCCGGAAAATGTGTATCCGGATTTTGCAACAGCGGTGATGGGGATATTGGTTTTTACTTTGTATGTTCCCCCTCCGGTAACAGTTCCTCCGGAGGTCGGATTGGCAGTCAGGGTCAAAGTACGTTTCTTTTCCTTGAACTTGCACTTGAATTTATGATCCTTGCCATTCAGAAAAACTTGATATGATACAGAACTTCCACTGCCTGTATAATTGTACTTTTGGGGTTCATCTGACGGTCCCCCGTAGAAATAGTCTATCTCATATCCGTCAGAGGCTTCAGCACCTACCGTGGGTCTTTCTTTACCATCATAAAGTCCCTCTCCATAAGCGGTACCACCGGTAAACGATACGGTACGTGAGTCCGCATCCTCTTCTCCGTCAACCTCGATAGTCACCGCGGTCTTTCCGGTTGTGAGCTCTTTTTCAATTTCTTCACTGCATGAGCAGCCTAAGAAGATGGTTGCCAGCAGCACAATGTAATGTAAATGATTTGTTTTCATAAATTGTATTTTGATAGTTTTTAATATGCAAATGTAAGTGGGAAGCAGCACAACCTTTTTGTGCTGCCCTTAACTAAATTTTAATTTTCAGTTGGATATCAAAAGATTTCTTGAAATAATATGTATTTCGTTCATTGTCATATTCAATTTCTGCACCCATGGCCCGGAGCTCTAAGAAGTAATTAATGATTGTATTGCGATGTACGCCCATTTCCTTCGCTATTTTCGCGGCACTTCCTGTATGTTCTTTTTTCAGCAGACGGGTCAGTGTCTGTAATCTTTCCATGTAGTCCAGTATTCTCATAATCCTCTTCTTTTTCTGATGTATGGCCTGACCGGCCTTCCGTACTTTCTCACCTCATAATGCAGATGGTTTCCCGTGCTTTTTCCGCTTGATCCGATGAATCCGATCACTTTGCCACTCCTGACCTCTTCCCCTTCCGGAACATAACAGGCGGACAAGTGCCCGTACAGGGTCACAAAGCCATAGGCATGGCGTATCATCACACAGTATCCATATCCTCCCTTTCTTCCTGAGTATATGACCTTTCCATCAGCTGCGGCATGCACGGTCGATGCAAGTTCCGCCGCAATATCCACTCCTGAATGGAACCTGCGCTGTCCGGTAACCGGGTCGCTCCTCCATCCGTAGGCGGAACTGATACGGTGGAACCGGTGTACAGGGGGATGTACCGGTATCCTGTATTCCAGATGATGCCTCTCCACGATGTCCATGATCTCCCCGATGCGCTCAAGACTGGAACACCGGGAGAGTGCGTCCTCCAATATGGCCCTTTCCTTATCAGGTACCGGACAGAAGAGGCATAGGAACAGAACTAGTTTCGTTATCATGTGGTATCCTTTATGGTTTTCCTACAATCTCCGGGAACAGTATCTCCGCATTGATCAGCTGTTTGTTCTTCAATTTGTAATAGAAATGTCTTCCCCCGTTTCTCTCCTGTATCTCTATGATGAGCACCTTCTTGTCCGGTATGGTGAATTTCGGAAGGGCGACCGTAAAGTCACATGAGGAAAGCGCAGCCACCTCCTCCGGACGGTTGAAAGAGAAGAGGGGCTGCTGCTCCAGCTGCTGGACGGCGGTCTTTTTCCGTTTTTTCGCATCTTGTATATAAAAACGGATGAAGTCTATGGTATAGCCGATCTGGGAACGGTTGTGCAGCCCGAAGCGGAACAGCAGGATATCATTGTCCACAAAGATATTGGTCACGCAGAATCTCATGCCGGCCACCTCGTCCCTGATATTGGTCAGCAGCTTCGGTCTCCGTGATATCTCTTTTTCAAGCAGTGCTTTCTGCCGGGTATTCCGCTCTCTTCCCTCCAGTATGGCCACCTGCTTCTTTTTGGTGTCCTGTTTGTCCACAATGAAGGAAAATCTCTCACATCCGGGCGCATACCGCAGGTCAAACGTATAGAACCTGCCGCTTTCGGTGATGGCTGTAAGGTTGGTTTGCAGGGCAAACGGCGACACGGCCCTGAGTGCGACAATATTGTTCACATTCTCCGCTTTCTCCACCTGTACGGTGGTGTTTCCGAAATCCACATACACGATTTTTTCCGGATAGATCACATGGGTCAGTTTCTCGTCAGAAACCGGAAGAACCGCCGTTTCCGGCATGGTACCGCCCTCCTTGTAGACAGCCTGCGCTCCCTCGTCGAAGGATATGCAATAGGTGTAATACCTGCTGTCCTCCGTAACAACCGACAGGTTGGTCTCTCCTTTGAAATCCCTTACCGTTGATTTCAGCCGGATGACGGACGGACATACCTGTATGACTTCCCCTATGATGTTCTCATCCCCCATGTTCAGGTATTTCACGGGAGTGGGGAATATCATATGGAGCGTCTTCTCATAACCGATCTTCAGGTTTCTGCACTCCAGCTCGTCAATACGGGGCTGCTGGGCTCTTCCTGATAAAAAAGCAAACAGGAGAAGTATTCCTGTGATGTAAATTCTGTTTGGTCTCATATGATTAATTCTATATTTTTGCGGCTTCATAAAAAAATATCTAACATGTACAGAAAAATAAATTCTCTTTTTATACGTCTTAAAAACTTCATACGGATTCACTTCAGCCGGAGCTACACAGCCTCTCTTGAAGGAGCCTATGATTTTACTGTCCGTAATTTTGGTCATCAATTCAAACTTCCCGATGTGCGTTTTCCAGTTGACAAAGACACCTTGAATGCCAATGACTTGCCGGAAGTATTCTCTTGTATAGTTGATTATATCGAGGAACAAGGAGAATCCAATATTGCATTCAGGTGTAATATAGTATGCATGGAAATTCATGACAGACTAAAAAGCCAATACAACATTGATTCGATTGTCACATCTGGTGATTGCCGGCTTAACGGGAATAAGATATGGTCTGCCACGAGAAGGCAGCTCCTCGCCCAATTTGGGCATAGGGTACCTACCATGTCCCATCATGTCTGGCTCACTATCGGAGAATATATAATAGATCCGACTATCATGACGACCATCCGCCAAAAAAAACGGGAGTTGTTTTCTAATAATATTTATGAGGTAACACATATGATATTCCTCTGTAAACATAAGCATAAAACCATGCGCTTGGAGAACGTAATCCTTGAATACAAGCCCCGTTTAGTAGGATGTGAATTTTATGAACATACTCAGTATGGCATTCCGGTCTTTTCCATATCTTCGGGTGCCCCATCAAGTAATTCGAGATAATTCGATATAAACAGGCGGAGTGGACACTATTGGGTTTATGTGTGGCCGGTGTCCCTCTTTTTCCCTTTCGGCATCTATCTTTCTGAGGATTTCGGCATAAGAAGGTGGAAGATCCGCGTATTTTTCTCTTTCCTTAGTGCTGTTCCTTCTGGCTTTCAGAAAGGTCGGATCTACCGTGTCGAAAATACAGTGGGCCTGGCGTATCAGCATTTCGACCCTGACGGGTATGTCATCCGGTTGTAGTTCCGGCAGACCCGGTAATCCACCCATATCCGGAATGAAGCATTGTCCGGTAGAAGGCTCTTGCAAATACAGGCTGGTTTGACCGGCCTTCTCCTTTACGATCCATGCGGGGAAACATGCTTCCGGTTCATATTCCGATCTTTCTATACCGGTATCGTCTGCTCCCGGATAACGGAGCCGTATCCGATACCGTACTGAAACTTCGGGGCTTGAACGAATCTGCAGATACTGTTCATCCCAGTCATAAACCTGATGAAAGGCGGAGATATCGGGGGAGAGTAGCTGTCCCGGAACATATTTTCCATCCTCTGCAAAATGTATCCGGTCATTCGCATACAGGACGGTTTTCTCCTCTGCGGTGAACATAATCCACACAAGCACACCTTCTTTCATCAGGTCGCTTTTTCTGTTTGTTCTCTTTTCCAGACACTCGAATATTCGGGGAAACTCCCCAAGAGGACTTGCTCGTCGTATCAGCATTTCGCCCCTTACGGGTACACCGTCCGGCTGCAAATCAGGCACTCCCGGTAATCCGGTTATATCCTGAATAGCGCATTGGTTTATGGATGGTTCCTCAAGGTATAGGCTGACCTGTCCGTTCTCCTGTGGCACTATCCACACGGGAAAGCACATTTCCGGCTCATACTCCGATTGCTTTACTACCCTGTCCTCAGTTCCCTGATATCGTAGGCGCATCCTGATCCGTATCGAAATCCCGTATTCAGGAAGGGAAAGAAACCTGTCAGCATCATCCGGTGTGAGGATTTCATGCAGTACGGATACATCAGGGGACAACAACCTTCCATAGCCGACTTTTCCATTCTCGGGATGTACTTCGTAATCCATACGCAGGGCTGCTTTCCCCTCTTTGGTAAATATGGCCCACATGATGACACCTTCTTCCATCAGGTTGCCTCCAAATTCTTTTTTATCAGTCATATTTGAACTTTTTAAGTCGTTATTCTTATCATCCGTCATTTTATCTTTATTTCGTTTCTTTCTCGGTGGAGTATCCCAAAACCGGGGGATAATGAAAAGAGCTCCCATAACCCACCATATTGTGGCCGGCCATTGTTTTATTGTATCTATAATTTCCTGTATGGTTTCCATTGTATAATTTTTGTTTTTATTTATTGTTTACTTTTCAGGTTCCGGACCATTATCCGGGACTTTTGCTTCTCATCCACAGATGCCTTTTCATCACTTCTTTGCCCTGACTGTTCGTGGCGTGAATACACACCATTTTAATGTTTCAATATGCCGTTTCCGGTCAGCTTTCCCCCGGTTCTTTTTTCTCCATCAGAAACACGGCATAGTTGGTCTTGATGGTGACCTTCACTTTCTTGATATTCTTGCTTGCGGCCTGCTTGGTGGCGTTCACCACACCGTTCACGCCTCCGGCAATAAGCTGGCTGCCCATGTCCAGGCCTCCGGTTATCTGCGGATTTGTCCCGTCCACCGCCCCGGCCGTGGCATCCTTGTTGATTTCCGCCTTTGCGTTCCCCGGTACATAGATACCTTCCATTGCGTCAGAAGAATATACTTCTTTTTTAAACGGAAGGATATTGCCGCCCACATTGACTGTCCTGATCTCCACAATGACCCTTTCGCCGTCTATCTTCCTCACTTCCCCGTACACCGGCGAGTCCTTCCTCACCCGACGGCCGTCATCGGTGAGACAGTCCTCACCCAGACGCATCTTCAGCGTGGATCCGGCCATCACGACCTGGTCGGAATGCACGTACGCGCGGATGGCGTTCCGCCTGCTCTTGTGCAAGGCGACCGTGTTGAATCTTGTCCTTGCCTCAGGGGCTTCCTTTGTCTCTTCCTTCTTCTCCACCTTCTTTTTCTCCTGTTTCCTTTTTTTCTTCTTCCGCAGTTCACGGGTGATACTGTCCAGGTTCTCTTGTGTGGGAAGGATATAGGAGGCGGTATCCGCCTTCCGCCCGTATTCCTCTTCCGGCGGCATCTCACTGTTGATGATGAGTTGACGCATACGCTCTATGTCCACCGGATTGTCCCCGCCCTGTCCCTCCGCCTGCTTGCGCAGGGGGGTACGCTCGAGCTGGGCCTTCACATCCGTAATGGTCACATCCTTGTTGTCCGTGCTAAGACGGACGGTGTTCTGATTCTCTTCCTTTCCTTTCATCGCGGAGATTGTCCAGATGACAAGAAGGACAAGTAACCCGAACACGCTGACAATGATTACTTGAGTCTTCTTCATGTTCTTCTGTTTTATTCAATTCCTTTCTTTGTTTCCATCCGAGCTATCCAACAGCTCGTATTCCTGTGTATAGTTCCGGAAGAAGAAGCCTGTCACATTCTCCGGATAGGACGGGGTGGTGCGTATGGCGTCGCCCCGGCTGTATATCCTTATACGTTTGACCCCGCCGGCATCATGGATGGACAGGATGGAGGTGAACAGCACGTTGTAACCGTCATCACGTATCCCGACCCTGTGCAGCTTCTCAAACACGCACTTGTAGATGACACCCCTGTCCGCCGCGTCGGCATAGGCGCGGTCGTTCAGGTATTTGTTCCAGATGGCGTTCAGCTCGGATTTCTCCACCAGAAACACGGCCTGCGCCTGGTTTCCGGAGATGCTCATCCTGTCGAAAGAGTTTACATAATAGGCCACCGCGTTGCAGTGGGCCTTCAACAGGGTCTCGTATAACTTGTCCGTTTCCATGGACTTCAATTGCAGGAACTCTCCGCCGGTATTCACGACAAGGATCCTGTCCGTCACTCCGCGGACGGTCATGTTCATGAAGAACAGCACCAGGGCGACGATGGCCGCACACAACAGGCTGACCGCCTTGACATAGACGGAGGACCGCTTCTTGGCCTCTCCCAGTGAGGCGAAGTCCCTCACCATATTCTTTATATCCATTTTCATATTCTTCCGTTGTTTTAAAAAAGGTTATGGATCCTGCCTCTCACAATCGCCAGCAGGGACAGTTTCAACGCAAGGGAAAACAACACCTGCAGGACGACATTCCACGAGGTGTTCATGACATACTCGCAGACGATGGCGTCCGAAAACTTGCTGGCAAGGATGAAGGCCGGTACCATCAGATAACAGACCAGCAGGTTCTTGCACCACGTATGGAAATACGTCCGGGTACTCTCGTTGTAGAAACAGGCTATCGCCACAGGGGATATAAGTTCCAGCAGGAGCAGGAACATGTATCTGCCGACTATGAACAGGGTCTGCGCGTACATGTAGAAAGGGGCGGCTATGACGCCGGCCACATACGCCAGCAGATAATCGAACGAACTGCCGACCGGATTGAGCAACA
>ERZ780173.304-NODE-304-length-8946-cov-1.48723_pt1 | contig 8946 bp, 9 predicted proteins | sample MGYA00433079_ERZ780173 | MGnify/ENA primary metagenome ERZ780173 (study PRJEB29588, sample SAMEA2151606) | human gut metagenome | biome: human gut; feature: human-associated habitat; material: faeces | place: Denmark | collected 2008/2010 ...
GATGCTGAAAAATATAATTTAACTACAGGTAAAAGGCTAAAAGACTATCTTGCAAAAACATATATTACAATCATCGCAACAATTGAATATGATAATCTTACTTTATCAAAAAACTTTGATATCAACATTGGTTATGTTGGTGAAAACCAAAATGGTTTATTCTACCGTAATGATCCAAGTAGTATGAGTGAAGTAGATGAAGGTGAATGTGGTGTAGGTACAACCAAACACATTGGTTGGTCAGGACATACTGTAGTTGTTAATAATAATGTCTTATTTATTGCTAAAGACAATTACTTTGAAATAAATGATGCTAGTCAAATAACTAGATGTAACTGGGCATCAGTTGCTGGAACATATGTAAATAAAACGGGTGCTAAGTTAAGTTTTACAATGGGAGATGCATTTGAAAGTAGATCTAGTAATAATGATGGTTTCTTCATAATTTCTAATAATAAAATTAAAGAAATATCTGCAGGCTTTGATAGTACTAAAACAATCAACCTTGAAAATGATGAGGCTGTTGTAATTGTTCGTTATTTAGATTCAACCATTGAAGCTTCACCACTTGTACCAGTTACTCAACTTGAAGTAGGTACTAAAGCATATATTGATGAAGAAACAGTAGCTTCCGATGAAGAACTTGCTCAAGTAATTATTAAATTAATCAATGATATTGAAACACCAATTACCCTTTCAAGTGAACAAGCTATTCTAAAAGCTAAGGCTGCATATGAGAATGCAACTCAATCAGTAAAGAGTTTAGTTACTAATAGTAACTTATTAGATACTTATTATAATGAATACTTAAGATTAAAAGCTGAAAAAGAATTAACTGATTACAAAAACACTAAGAAAAATCAACTCAAGAATTCCGTTAATTTAAATGATTATAGTAGTGCTAATCAAGCAAAAATAACTGACATTATAAATGAAACTCTAAACTTAATTGATTCATCAACAACAACAGTTGAAGTAGATAATAACATTAAAACAGCTACCGAAAAGATAGCTAAGATTAAAACTATTGCAACAGAAGAAAAAGAATTACAAGACTATCGTAATCAATATATCCAAAAAATTGATGATTTAATTGCTTCATATGATGTAAGTGATGCGGTTAGAAAAGAGCTTAATACTTATGGTGATAAGTTCAAAAAACAAATTCAAAATGAAACATCATACTCAGAAATTAACTACATCTATACAAGGGTAGTAGCAACTTTACGAGAATATTTTGAAAATGCTGAAATTGCCAAAAATGAGGCTAAAAAAGCAATTGACGATTATGTTGCAGAACTTAATTATAGCCAAAAAGAAATGGCTGAGATTGCCAAAAAAGTAACAGTTGCAAAAGCAACAATTGATGAATTAGCATCTATTTCAGAAATAAGAAATTACCCTGAAGTATTTAAAGAAGAAGTAACTGATGCTCATAATAAACTACAAGCAAAAATTCAAGAAAATATTGGTAAATTAAATGAATTACCACAAAGTTGGTATAGTGATAATCAAAACCAAGCATTAAAAGAAATAATTGCAAATGCAACAACTTTACTAAAAGAAGTTGGAACAATTGAAGAAGCAGACAAGATAACTGAAGATTATTTAGAAAAGGGTAATTCATATATAACAGAGTTAAGAAATAAAATTGATGAAGCCCAAAAATATTTCGAATCAAAGAAAATAGCATATTTACCAATAACTAATTTAGTTAACCTAACTAAGAAAAAAGTATTTGAAGTTGCAACAATTGAAGAAGTTGTTGAAATAACTGAAGAATTTGATACAACATATGATGTTTTATATTCAGAATATCTTGATTCACTAAAGGTAAAAGTAACGTTTAGTAATGAGGGTGCTTTAAAAATTGTTAAAATTGAAAAAGATACATGTATTACTAAACCGGTTGATCCAACTAAAGAAGGTTATACATTCCTTGGATGGTATAATGGTGATGAATTGTTTGATTTCAATCAAAAAGTTACTAGTGATATTCAACTAGTGGCAAAATGGGAAAAGATTAAGAAAAACAATTGTAATGGTAACGCAATAATCTTAAGATATGTTGCAATACTAATATGTTTATCAATGTCAATTGTTGTAATAAAGAAACATGCGTTTAGATAAATATCTTACTGATTGCTTTTTAGGAACTCGAAAAGAAGCAAAAACATTAATAAAAAAAGGCTTAATAAAGGTAAATGATAAGATAATTATTAAAGAAGACTATAATATTAATGAAAGTATTGATATAGTTACTTACAATGGTAATATCTTAAAGTATCAAAGATATTATTACTATTTATTAAATAAACCTAAAGGATATATTTGTGCAAACCAAGATGATACTCATCATGTGGTAATGGAGTTATTTAATAATTTGCCTAAGAAACTAGTTGAAGAACTATTAATAGTAGGTAGACTAGATTTAGATACAGAAGGTATGTTAATAATAACTAATGATGGTAATTTTGTTCACACTCTAACTAGTCCTAACTCACATATCGAAAAAGTATATTATGTGGAGTATGATAAAGAGTTACCAGATGACGCACCAACAATTTTAGAAAATCCAGTTATATTAAAGAATACTACTTATCTTCCTTCTAAACTTGTGATAATTGATAAAAACCAAGCTTATTTAACAATTAAAGAAGGACAGTTCCACCAAGTAAAAAGAATGATTCACTACTTAGGTTCAGATGTTACCTATTTAAAGAGAGTACAAATTGGCAATTTAAAACTGCCTGATAATTTAACAATAGGTAAATATATAGAACTTACTCAAAATGATTTAAAATTATTAATTAGTTAAAGTTAATAAAAAACAAAAATCACGTTAGTTATCCTAACGTGGTTTTTACTTAACAAATTCAATATAAAAAGCATTAACTAAATAATTACAACTACTAACAATTTGTTTTTGATTAGTAAGATAATTAAACACTTCTTGGTATAATTTCTTATATTTAGTGTGATAATTTATTTCTTTATGTTTTAATAATAGTAGTAAAATATCTATTCTTGTATAAAATTTATTTAATAAATCATCAGTTATTAAATAATAATTATTATTATCTAAGTTATAATTAGTTGATTCTAAAGGCTTATCAAATATATATCTGATAAGTGTTGGTGATAAATTTTCTTTATATGAAAGATTAATTAAATCAGGCTTAACTACGGAAGGAAAAGAAGTGACAAAACAAAAAACGATATCATCAACTAGTTCCATATTAGGGTACTTAATATGTTCATTTAATAACATATCTTTAAAGTATAGTTCTTTATTAAGCGCTATTTTAGCTAATTTCTTTTCTTCTTTTGTTTTAGGAACAGGATCATACTAAGAGGATTACACCTAACTATTCTAGAAAGGGTAAGAAATGATGCTTTTACAAAATTAAACTTTTCATAACACTCTATACCATAGGCAGAACAACTTGGATAATGTCTACAACGTCCAGATTGTAATTTATTTTTTTGGTAAAATTTAATTTTGTTAATTGCCCATTTATTTAAACTCATAACTATCACCAAAACAATTATATCAAAAAAACGTTAATAAAGAGTATAAAATACAAAAAAAGATAAAAAATATATATATGCTTAAGATAATTATTATAATTACAAGTATTCTTTTTTTCTTAAATATTATCTTGTTAATTCCTATTAGAGTAAAGATTGGTAAGAGAATGACTGAAGAACCATACCTTGAAATTAGAATATTTAACACATTAATTAAGAAAATGAAAGTAGTTCAAAATAATAACCTAAACGTACCAAAAATAAGTGTTTGGAAAGTATTATCATCTTATAATTTAAATGAAGGATTAAAAGTCCAAAAAGAAAACTCTTTTTTATTTTATTTAATATTAGAATATGCAACAGTTACTAAAGTAACCTTTATTCCTGTTACTAACTCTAATAATCCAACCTTGTTTACTTTATTAGGATTTAGTGGTTGGTTTAGTGTTGCAACAATAAAAAGATATATCGAAAGTACTTTTAAGTATGTAGATGATGATTATTATCAAGTAATAATTGGTAATAATAATTTAGGATTATTATTTGAACTAGAAATAACACTAACGCTATTTAAGTTTTTAATAGCAATGTGTAAAAAATTCAAGTTATTTTTAAAAACTATTAAAATGGGGGTATAATTATGGATAGTAATATTAATCAATTATTTAATCAAACTATTGACAAAATGAAATCAATGGTAGATGTAAGTGTGGTAGTTGGCAAATTAATGAATTTTAATGGAATATCAGTTATGCCAATATCACGAGTAAGGTGCGGTTTTATAAGTGGTGGGGTAAACCAAAAGAAAGAAGAAATCAACGATGATCCATTTGGGGGAGCAGCCGGTGGAACGATGTCGCTTACTCCCATTGCCTTTTTAGTAATACTACCAAATGATGTTAAAGTTTTGCATCTAGATGAACATTCACATATTTTAGAAAACTTAATTGAACTTATACCTGAAGTAGGTAAAGAATTACTATTATTATTAAAAAATAAGAAACAATAGAAAACTCGATAATTCGAGTTTTTTTAATAATTATAAAAAATTAATTATTTTTCTTTACTATCAAATGGAAAAAAAAGAAAATATTTGTTATAATATACACGAAGATTAGTTGAGGTGTATATGAAGAAAGTTGCAATAGTTGGAGCTGGTCCATCAGGAATGCTGGCAGGAATAAAAATAAAAGAATCACTTGGAGATAAAGTAAATGTAGTCATCTATGAAAAAAAAGACCGTGTTGGTAAAAAAATACTAGCTAGTGGCAATGGTAGATGTAATTTATCCAATACTGATTTAGATATGAGTTACTATAATAATGCATTTGTTAACAATATTATTAAAGAAATTAATAGTACTAATTTAAGATGCTATTTTCAAGAACTTGGGCTCATAACTATGCCAGATTCAAGTGGTAGAATTTATCCTATCACTGATATGGCAAGCACCGTTCTTGATATATTATTAAGAAAAATTTCTGAATTACAAATTGAAGTTAAAACGAATACTTTAGTAACAAACATAAACAAAGAAAATGATAAATATATCTTAACAACTAATAATGAATTACACCCATTTGATATTGTCATTCTTGCAACTGGTGGCAAATCTTCAAGTTACCTTGGTTCAAATGGCGAAGGATATGCATTAGCAAAAGAACTTGGGGCAAAAATTACTCCACTAAAACCAGGACTAGTAGGGCTTAAAACAACTAAAGATTCAATAAAAGGCTTAAATGGTATTCGTCAAAAAGTTAATCTAAAGTTGTTCAATGATAAAGATGAATGTATATTTACTGAAAATGGTGAAGTACAGTTTAAAGAAGATGGTATTAGTGGAATAGTAGTGATGAATGCTTCGCGTGTAATCGAAAGAACAAATGAAGATTATAAGTTATATTTAGATTTATTACCTAGTTTAACTAAAGATGATATCCAAATATTTTTTGATATGCATGTAGAATTAGCGTTAGCTGAATGCTTAGAAGGAATACTGCCTAAAATGATGGCAAAATTAATTATGGAAAAAGCTAAATCTTTTAAGAAAGCTATAAACCTAATAAAGAATTATCCTATTGAAATAACTGGTGATTATGGATTTGATCGTTCACAAGTAACATTAGGTGGAGTTAGTTTAGATTGTATTAATAGAAGTTTAAATTTAAAAAATCATAAGAATGTATATATATGTGGAGAACTCTTAGATATCGATGGTAAATGTGGGGGATATAATTTACACTTTGCTTTTGCCAGTGGTATATATGTTGCGAAAAGAATTATTGAAGGTATAAAAAATGCTTAGAATAAATAATTTAAAATATGACATAAAAGCCTATGTTACTGATTCAATGTTGTTAGACTATGCCAAAAAACAAATATGTTTAAAACTTAAACTAAAAGATAGTGAAATAAAAGAATTAAAACTACTTAGAAAAAATATTGACGCAAGGCAAAATATTGCCTATATTTTTCATGTTTCTTTTGGCCTTTACAATAGAAAAAAAGAACAAATATTACTTAGAAAATATCATTTTGTTGAAAAATATACCCCATTTAATTTAAATGTACCAAAAGTTAAAAACAAGAAAAAGTATCTAGTGGTAGGTATGGGCCCCGCAGGATTATTTTGTGCCTATATCTTAAGTAAAAGTGGCTTAGATGTTTCAATAATTGATCGCGGAAAAAAAGTTGAAGAGCGCTTATTAGATGTTGATAACTTTTTCAAAACTGGTAAACTAAACCAAAATTCTAACATCCAGTTTGGTGAAGGTGGTGCAGGTACTTTTTCAGATGGCAAACTCAACACAGGTAACCATACTGAATTAGTAGAAGCTGTGCTAAAATTGTTTGTTGAACATGGTGCCCCAAGTAACATCATGTATGAAGCCAAACCACATATTGGTACCGATGTTTTACAAAATGTTTTAAAGAATATTAGAAAAACGCTAGAACAACAAAATGTCAAAGTATATTTTGAAACTAAACTAACTAATTTTAAAGAAGAATCTGATGGTATTGTTGCAAATTTTGAAAGTTCAGTATTAAAAGCGGAAAAGTATGATGGTATGATTTTAGCTATAGGCCATAGCGCAACCGATACGTATGAAATGTTATATAATAATAAGGTTGAAATGAATCCTAAAGCATTCGCTATTGGGGTTAGAATTGAACACTTACAAAAAGACATTAGTGAAGCCTTGTATCATGATAAAGCTAAATATCTTCCTCCTGCTTCGTATAAATTAGTAACTCACCTTGCAAGTAGTAGAGCAGCTTATACTTTCTGTATGTGCCCAGGTGGATATGTAGTTAATGCAAGTAGCGAAAATGAACATTTAGTAGTTAATGGCATGAGTAATTTTGCTAGAGACGGTATCAATGCTAATTCTGCCGTACTAGTTGAAATAAAACCTAGTGATTACTATGTAAATAGTCCCCTAGATGGTCTTAACTTTCAAAGAATGATTGAGAAGAAGTGTTATAATGTAGGTAAGGATTATGGTGTTCCTGTTCAACGCTATATTGATTTTAAAAACAATCAAATAACAAAAGAAATTGGGAAAATAACTCCTACCATTAAACCAAGGTATATATATGCCAACATTAATGATATCTTGCCCAAATGGATTAATGATTCCCTAAAAGAGGCAATTGAAGCCTTTTCTTTAAAAATAAATGGTTTTAATTGTGATGATGCAATTCTAACTATTCCCGAGACTAGATCATCTAGCCCTATTCAAATTAAAAGAAATGAAAAATATCTAGCAACTAAATATATATATCCAATCGGTGAAGGTGCTGGTTTTTCAGGTGGTATTATGACCAGTGCAATTGATGGAATAAAATGTGCTTTAAAAATAATAGAGGAGATAAATCGTGGAGAATAATAAAATTGAACAATGGATTTCCAGAGACACTCATATTAAACAAGATATGATTAATCGTATGGTCGATTTATTTGATGAAGCTACTATGAAACACTATTATGGCTTTATCGATGAAGAAAGAGAAAATACGGATGTTACTAATTATAATAATGAAAAGGCAACAACTAACTACTATGAAAGTTTATTTAAGGTAATTGACTATTTTTTAAATGGTGAAGATCTAAAAGTAGATGATGAAGTAAAAAACGAAATAGATGATATCTTAGAAGCCTTTGAAGCAGATGTTGATGAAAATGGTATAAACACTGAAGAAATACGTAGAGCATTTCTATTACTTGATATAAAGGCATTTAAAAATGTTAATTTTCCACTTGATTTAATCACTCCTGATGTGGTGGGATTAATATTTGCTAAATTAATAAATGCTTGTTATTTTGATAAAAAAGAATTGCTAGTGTTAGATCCTAATTTTGGTGTTGGTAATCTAATGTTTACGCTTTACAACTATGCAAAAATGGAGATACATATGATAGGGATGGAAAATCACCCATTACTTGCCTCTGCCGCAATGCATAAGGCCAATATGATGATGATACCATTAGAAATGTATTATCAAGATGCGTTAGAATATCAAGTTTTAGAGCCTGACCTAGTTTTAAGTGATTTAGCTACATATGATTATGATAACAGTGAATATCATTCAAAACTTTATGATCAAGGTGTAAAGTATTTTCCGTATCTTGCCATAGAACATGATTTAATGATTGATAAACCACATCTATCTTTTTATTTAGTAAACAATGATTTCTTTAGTCATGATAAAAGTAATTTATTTAATGACTATTTACATGAAAGAGGTCACATTGTATGTTTGATTACGTTACCTACATCGATGTTTCAAAATCAAAATGAAGCTAAGTCTATCTTAGTTATTCAAAATGTTGTAACAACATCAAAAGATATGCATATCTTTATGTTGCCAGATTTTAGTAATAAAGAAAAATTCTTAAACAAATTAGAAGAAGTGGAAGACTTTTTAAAAGAAATAAAAAAATAAGAGGTGTAAAATGATTTTTAGAAAAGCAAATCCCAATGATTTAAAAAACATGAATGAGTTATGGAATGAAGTAGTAAAAGAAGAATACTTCTTAAAACCAATGACTTATGAAGAATTCAGTGATAAATTATTAACTAATCCTGATTTCGATTATGACAGTGTTACAGTTGTTTATGAAAACGAAAAACTAATTGCATTCTCAATTGGTTATTTAAGAAAAAAATACATTGATAGTTAATATGATTATGGTAAAGAAAGAATATCGTAAACAAGGAATAGGATCTAAATTATTAAAAGACTTAGAAACTTACTTTAAAGAGCATGGCAGAAATAAGATTGCTGCAGCATACTTTTTACCATCATGTTATTCATGGTATATTCCTAATACTAATAATCACGATCACCCTTGTGCTCCAGGTATTAGACTTAATTCTAATGAATACTTCTTCTTATTACATAGAGGATATG
>ERZ780173.312-NODE-312-length-8824-cov-1.34428_pt1 | contig 8824 bp, 5 predicted proteins | sample MGYA00433079_ERZ780173 | MGnify/ENA primary metagenome ERZ780173 (study PRJEB29588, sample SAMEA2151606) | human gut metagenome | biome: human gut; feature: human-associated habitat; material: faeces | place: Denmark | collected 2008/2010 ...
CGCCATCAACTGGATATGAACATCGGAACACGTCCTGAAATTTTCGGGAATATCATAGACCGGTTAATGATACCTGTTGAAGACATCCGTAAAATAGCATACGATATAGTCGTACTCAAGACGAAAACCCCAAAAGACTTTAATGAGATTATACTTATACGGACAATGGCCGGAGTTGACTTGAAAGACGGTCGTGAAACAAATATTAAGCGTCTGTGTGATTACTATGCCTGTGATGCCAATGCTTTGGAAGAATACAAAAAGAAAGGATTTACTATTGATGACATAGTTACCAACGAATGTAGCATAGCTGCAACGGTAGCAGATGTCGTATCAAAAGAAATACTTGAATATTGGGCAACTTTCATCAATAAACAGGTCAAGGAAATATCGCAATACCTTCCTTACAGTGACGAGATTGCCCGAATGCTTCAAATGTTGTGTAAACGATTGGGGGTCGAAAAAATCATCTCAAAGAAAATCGATATATACTCACGCGTATTCCCTGAAACGGATTTACCAAATGCGATAGCAGACTTTTCGTCCTTAACTCTAAATAATTTTGTCAGTTCCGTAGGCAGGGAATATATGAATGCTAATGATATGCAAATGGTATCGGTAAAAGCTGACACTTGCCACATACAAGTGGAAACATCTACAGAATATGTTAATAAGGAATACCAGAAAACGACATTGATAGAAGCATTAAAAGCTTTTGATGATGCCTCAGATCCTACGACTGTTCCAATTAACGTACTCATGAAGCTTCCTTTTTGGGACAACTATCAAAGATGGAAAAATTTTTTAGCAATAGGACTCCTCTATTCCGCCGACGTTTCGAAACAGAATCCTAAAGCGAACGCAGCAATGAAGGAAATCATCATAGAATGCGAATCATTATATAATCATAACTAAAATCTGCCATGATGAAAGTTACATTCTATAATAAACGGTTGCTGTGCTATATAGACGACACAGATTTCACCGACTATCAAGGAATTGGGGCCGACCCGATGTATCTTCGTTATGATAGTGTTTATAGTATTGTGCAAAACCATATTGCCGAAGAATACCGTGACTTCTTGGCCCGTCCATTTTATGAAGATGGTCTGATTTATTGGTATGTAGCGGAGTGGATAGAAACCCCGGTACAACTATCAGAATTGAACGGTAGTAAAAAAGAGCATTACAAACAAATTAAGGAAGAAACGTTAAAGCAATATAACAAAGCGTTATCTCAACTGAACGCTGAAGAACACAATATATTATCTTCCGCGCTAAAGTATGTAAATGACGATTTCATTTATTGCTACGATAATAAAGTAGTTTTGATAGCATGGGGTATGCGTCCTGACACAAATAAACATAAGGTATCGGGGCAATGGGTTAAAGGCTTAAAAAATGAAGAAAAATGTACTATCACCTTTGATTGTGGTACACAAGGAAAAATCAAAGGGCACTTTGGCAAGAATATTCATAGGGAAAAGGGGGCTCGTCTAACTACAAAAGACATTCCAGAAATAATTCCCAATGATGGGTATATCTTTACAAGATGGTCAACAGACCCTATCGGTTATGAAGTAACAGGAAATATAACTTTTATCGCGCAATATGAGAAGGCAGAAAAAAGCGAAACACAAAAACAACCTGATGAACAAATTGTAATCAGGTTTGAATGTGGAGAATATGGCCATATTGAAGGCAATGAAATTATCAGCATAAACAAGGGTGAAGTCTTAAAACAAGACATGGTACCAAATATACAACCTAATGAAGGATATCGCTTCATAGGGTGGCAACCGACGCTTGTTTTTTCACCTTTATACAGCGATATGACATACGTTGCGCGTCTCGAACGAGAAACTGTACAATGTCGTTTCATTCCTGGTGAACAAGGAGACATAGAAGGAAAATCTATCCTGACAAAACCTAAAGGAACAACATTATCACAATCAGAAATACCTACCATAAAACCCAAGAAAGGATACAAATTTATGGGTTGGAGTCAATCTACTAATTGTATCTTAAACCATGATTATGTTTTCAATGCACAGTATGAACGAATATTGCCTTGGTATAAACGTCTATGGTTATGGTTCACAGGAAAAGGTTGCTTGAAATGGTTGTTGTGGCTCATCCTTGGATTATTGGCTATATTACTGCTGCTATTCTTGCTGAGAGGATGTAAAAGCTGTTCTTCAGAATATCATAAAGATATATATGGCAATGAAGTTCTGGATAACGACACCGTTATTCCTGTTGAAACGGTACGTGATGCCGATGGAGTAGTCAGAGACAAGAATGGCAAAATCAGAAACATTTATGAAGACGGCCATCTCCCAAATGAAAATGTTGTCTCTCCGATAGTAGGTGACGATGGCATAGAGCCTCCCATTGTAGACAATCAAGGAGCTCCTGATGTTATAGCTAATCGTTTGAACATATATTTTGATACCGACAATCCAGATTTGGATAAATGGGCACAAGACTTTAAGGAACAATACCCTGGCGACCAATATCAAATTATTGGATGTGACAGAAATGTGCCTATGATTCAAATCATGATACCGGAATCAGAACGGGACAAAATCAGGAATGAATTGCCGGAGCGTATTAAATCCTCCTCATTCTTTGTAGTTGACGAATCAATCATACAATTACAAGGAAATGTCTCTTCGGTACAAAATGACGAATTGAGAGGCTGGCACCTAAAGGCCATCCACGCACAAGAATCGTGGTCTATTTCTAAAGGAAGTCCTGACATCGTTATTGCCATTGTAGATGATGGAATAGATACGGAGCATCCAATGTTTAGCGGTAAATTCTACAATGGATATAATGTATTTACACAGAACAGGGAGTTAAGTTGTGGCCAAGGGCATGGAACGCATGTGGCTGGGCTTGCAGCCGGAAATTTACAGTTCTTGTCGGACGGAGTAGCTGGAATAGCACCGGATTGCAAAATTATGCCCGTACAAGTTTTTGACAATGGCATGTGTACATTCTCATCTCTTGCTAGTGGTATTATGTATGCCATTCATAACGGAGCCAATGTTGTAAATGTTTCCATCGGACCAAGTTTTAATGGTTTGGATCAATTACCATTGGAAGAACAGCAGAAGATAGCAAAAAGTTATTTCAAAAATGAGGAACGTGTCTTCCGCCATATCATTAAGGTCGCTAATGACAAAAACACAGTAATTGTTTTTGCGGCGGGCAATGACAATGTAATGACAGCCATCCTACCTAATTGCAGGGAAACGAATAATACGATCAATGTTTCGGCTGTAACACCTGAGCTAAAGGCAGCAGATTTTACCAATTATTCTATTGGAAGCAATGTTTCAGCACCCGGCGTGAGTATATATAGTAGCTTCCCTAAAAAGACATTTGCCATGTTGGACGGAACTAGTATGGCAGCTCCTATTGTCAGCGGTGCTGTCGCCTTAGCCCTAAGCATAAAACCTGATATTAAAGTAGAACAAATTATAGGAACAATGCAGCAAACAGGGAAAAAGTCCGACAGATACGTTCCTCCGATATTGATTTTAGACAAATTCCTTGAAGCTGTAAAAAACGGGAATATTGCCAGTGGGGTTTTGTCTGATAATGTCGATAACGAATCGCAATACTCAGACAAAACATCTCAACGTACAGAAGATGGATACAGTGCCATCAAACAAATGATTGAACAGCTAAAGGCACAACGGGATGCTATAGATAAAAAGATAAACGAATTAGAACAAAAAATAAAGTAACATATAATGGAAAACGTAAACAATTATTCTTGGAACAAGACATTAAAGTTCTCTTGGGGGCATATCATTGCTTTTATAGCACTGATCTTCATAAGCTATGTAACCTATATGGGTGACTTTTACCAAAATGGAGGTGATTTTGGTAAAGCGGCAATTAAGGTGTTGATTATCGACATATTGGTGCCCAAATATATAAGGGAACTGATGAAAAGTTCAAGCGTTCAATAATAATAGAACGTATATTGATTTGCTTTTGTCCAATAGCATTCTGCTGGATGATGTTGACTTATAACCACTTTTGGACAGTATTGGGACAGCATGAAGGAATTGAAACTAAATTCAATCAAGCAATCAACAAATCCAAGCAATTATTTACTGAGTACAACACCTACGCAAATAATCGTATCGAAAAATATGATCAGTTTCTTACCTCTGTCATACACAACAAAAATAAAGATGTTGCAACTTATCACCGAATTGGCTTTTCGGGAGTTGACGACCAGATGCAAAAGCAAGATTATGTAAGGACGCTACAACTTCAACTTTTATCGCAAAACACAGATAGTCTTGAATATGTAGCAAATAAATGGATTGATGATGCGAATCAGGGCGCAAGCGTCTGGAATGCTTTCCTTGTGGGAAACATAAAAGAAATATCGAGAGCCATTACAGGTTGGAATAAGACACTTACCTCTTATTCTAAACCTGTCCTAAGCAACGAAGCCAATGCCCAAGAAGAGATAACTGCTTTCGGCGATAATAATAGCGCCATTAGGGATGCGATACAAGACCTTACAGATTTAAGACAGATATATATGACCCCCAAAAAAGGTATTAATATCCAAACAATCTGGACAGGCATAATATTATTTATCATGCTATTATTCCCATACCTATTACAAAGCAGAAATACCAAAGCAAATGGCGTTTACAGCTTATTACCGTTTTCTTTGTCTTCCCATACTGAAAGAAAGAAGGAAAGAAATGATAAAGTGGAATACGATGAGACAAACAAAAGCGATGCAACGCAAAATGAATCAAACGGTGATATTTATAGTGGAACTTTCTAAACAAAAATATTATGGTAAGTAGAAAGGAGTTATTAAAGAATATTCAAAGTTACAGTCCGGAGGAAATAGCGGATGCTATTCGTGCAGGAATTGTAACATTATATGAACTTGGACATGATACAGAGGGGCAATTTACTCCCTTATTGAAAAAACAAGTAAAGGACATATTGGCACGACCAGTTACGCCTCATGTTGTGTCTGTGTCTACATCTCAGAATACTACAGAAGAAACAACTAATAAGCAGTCAGTTATGAATGCTGCCGAAGAACCATCTTTCGAGGAGAATGGTGAGGTAAACACACCATTTGTAATGCCTTCACAGGAACAAGAAAGCAACAATGATAACAAGGAAACGAATACGATTTACACAGAAAACAAAAGCAAGCCTGGTATGTTCAGAAATCCATTCTCATTCAAAGGGAGGATTCGACGATTGGAATATGGAATTTCATTCATTATTATGGTAATAGTGAACACAATCATGCAAGGCATACTCAATGTGGCTGGAAGTTCAAATGGTTCCGAAGGCTTGATTATCCTATACTTCATACTCCTGATCCCCTATTGTTGGTTCTCGCTTGCCCAAGGAGCAAAGCGTTGTCATGACAGAGGAAATTCAGGATGGTATCAAATCATACCGTTCTATGGATTTTGGATGCTATTTGCTGACGGAGAGAAAGAGACTAATGAATATGGCGAATGTCCTAAATAAACAGAATATCACAGTATGGTAAGTAAGCAAAATATATTGGATAATGTTGCTGAGTATTCAGCAGAACAACTTGTTGAGTATATTCAACAAGGTATCGTAAACTTTGACGAACTTGTTAAAGACACAGATGGCGAGTTTGATGCAGTTAAACGTAAAAAAGTAAAAGAACTGCTTGATCATGCAGATGAACTTGCATGGGAAAGAGTGCAGAATGAACATACCATTGAGACGGCACAGTGGTATTTAGACACGTTCCCCAATGGAGCATATCGTAGTCAGGCTCGTTCTATAAAAGCTGAAATAGAAAAGCAAAAAGAAGATGAATATATTCAAACAACAACTGATGATGCATGGATATTAGTTGACAAAAATAGCAGCGAATCATTAAGAGAGTTTGTCAAAAATTTCCCGAATAGCAATCACGTTGAAGAAGCTAATAAACTCATTAATCAGCTTTTATACGATGAAATAATGGGTGTCAACGCAGACACGCTTGTCAGTCAAATTCATAACTTTCAAACAGATAAAAATCTGACTATTGAGCAAAAAGACAATAATATTATAGATGCGATAGAGGATTACATAAAAGGCAATAAGATTACAAAAAATGATTTTCTTGTAAAATTGTCCGACGATCATAATCTATTAAGTTCAGGTGTGGTAAAGAGATTAATCAATCAAGGTATAATTCTTACAAGTGATCTATTAAATCTTGGTATTGAAAAAGCTTTTATCCAACGTATGTTCAAAGGTGATAGTGCAATAACATTTCGCACACCAGAAAAGTTAGACCGGATACACAAGCAATCGACAGAAATCTACTTTTGGGGAATTCCATCTTCTGGAAAAAGTTGTGCATTAGGAGCAATATTAAGTGTTGCTGCAAGTGGGCGAATTGCGAAATCTATGGATCCTGATACAAGTTCACAAGGTTATGGATATATGACAAAGTTGATAGATCTTTTTCAAAATGGTGAGATTGGAACACTATTAGAAGGAACGCCTGTAGATTCTTTTTATGAAATGGGATTTGATCTTGTTGATAAAGAAAATAGAATTCATCCAATAACATGTATTGATATGGCTGGTGAATTGATGCGATGTATGTATAAAGAAAATGCAGGTGATCCAATGTCCGATTCAGATATTGAAATGCTTGATACAATGACCAAGGTGTTGATAGATAATCGCTCAACAAATAGAAAAATGCACGTTTTCGTCATTGAATATGGAGCAGAAGATAGAAAATATGAAGGGTTACCCCAGAAAGTCTATTTAGAAGGTGCTGTATCGTATATAAAAGATACAGGTATCTTCAAGAAAGATACGGATGCTATATACATAATGATAACAAAAGCTGATAAAGCTAAGAATAATAGTCCATCATTTTTTAACCAATATATAAATGATAAGTATTTAGGATTTTTTAACGGCCTTGAGCAGATTTGCAAAGACAATGAAATAAACAAGGGACACGTGGAAAAATTGGCATTTTCATTAGGAGATGTTTGCTTTCAAAATTTTTGCAAATTTGATGCCCGTCCAGCTGAGAACGTAGTAAATCTTATTTTACAACGTTCTGCGAGTTTCAGAGGTGGCAAACGCGGTTGGTTTGAAAGAAAATTAAAAGGATAAAACATATGAAATTAGGCTTTATTTTAAAAACCACAAACAGTGGAGATGGAGAGGCCTTTTCCATCAACAAGGAAGAAAGTTGGGCAAAATATGCAACTGAAGTACGTTCATACATCAAAGAGCTTCATAATTTTGATGGGACAAGCAAAACTGTTATTTTAGTTCGTTTCCATGGCAGTGATGGATATATGATTTCCATAATTAAAGCTCGACCAGATGGAAGTGGTAGAGAAAACGACAATACTGCGGCATGGATTCATTTTCCTGCAAAAATTAAAATTTCTGCAAAAGAAGTATGTAGTATTATACAATTGGTCGTTGAGGAGCTCTCGGCAAGGAAAAGTATCAATCGATTAAGGTTGGAAGAAGCTTTCAATAAACAATATGATTCAAAGAATACTCTCTTTACTGCTGTCGAATTCATTACTTCGAATAAAGACGGTAATATAGGTTATCGTTATTTTGGAGAAAGATGCGACTATCAACTATATGAATATTTAGGAGATTCCATTGGTCAAATAGGATATAAGGGATATAAGGGAATATTTTTCATAGATCATTCATCTGGTATAACAATTGATAAGCAGGAAATTCGTACCCCTATAAAAAAAATCTGTGCTTTAAATATCCCTAACGTGAATAATGGCTTTAAGGTTTATATAGGAAATAAGCCTTTTTCTTCACCGATTGAAATTCCTGAGGATGCCAAAGTATCAGTTGTCTTGAAGAAAAACGGATATGCTGACATTAAAAAAGAAATATCTGTTTCAAATCCAAATATCAGCATAGAGCCTAAAGAGTACCGTCGTTGCATACAAAAAGCATGGTTTCATGCTTATGATAGTGAGAACAAAGAATCATTAACTTCAAAAATATCTATTAAAGTTGATGGACAGTATTTTAATGATGGAGTTCTTTATGTTGCTGAAAAATTGGACAACCACCATAATGTTGAAATTCAGTGCAATGGATATGAACCCTACAAAGATAATATTGAAATCAATGATAATATTCCTGCTATTGCTCTAAATGCAAAAGAATACGAAGAGACGTTTATACTTCCTAAACAGGATGGCAACGGACTTGATGCAAATGCAACAATCATTATAAAGACCAAAAAGAACTTCCAATCAATGCCCCTTAAAGGATATACAGTGGAGGGAGACAAATTTTTGTGTTATAACAATAATATAGTATTAAAAATAAAATGGTTTTTCATCGGATTTATATCTCTATTCGTAATTGGAGCTTTATATCAAGGCTATGTCGCAATAGATGAGTTCTTTGACAATCACGAGTTTCAACTTGGTCTGCCTTTTATTGTGGAAAAGCATATCAAAACAACTACGGATGACGTAATAATCACCGATAAAGCAGAGGCAGAACAGCCAGAAGCCACAAATTTAGATGACAAAGCCATCGAATATCTGAATAAGCAAGAAGCTTGGATTAAGGACAGTCTTGAAAATTATAAAATTACACAAGGCTTGTTTGATGCGATGAATGCTTTTGAATTAGAGTCTCTTACAAGTGAAAAATATTCAATGCTTATGCAAAGTGAAAGATTCTCAAGGATTTTCTATGCTGCTCAAGAGTGTCTTGAACAAAATATTGATGTAAAAAAAGGAACAAGTAAAGGGCATTATAA
>ERZ780173.315-NODE-315-length-8807-cov-1.47818_pt1 | contig 8807 bp, 10 predicted proteins | sample MGYA00433079_ERZ780173 | MGnify/ENA primary metagenome ERZ780173 (study PRJEB29588, sample SAMEA2151606) | human gut metagenome | biome: human gut; feature: human-associated habitat; material: faeces | place: Denmark | collected 2008/2010 ...
GTATAAAATGATAGCTTCTTATGATGAGAATAAACAGAATATACAATGTCAGGGGTACAAAAAGCTTGGTACTGATCTAACATTATTAAGAACACTGGCTGATATCGCAATGGAAGGTGATGATAAGGTAAAGGAAGATTTAATTCATAGACTTGATGGTTTTTTAATAATATTGGACGAGAATAGTAGTCTTCTTAAAAGAAGATCAGCACCAAGTTTATTAGAACGATTTAATTGTTATTTTTTAGTTATTTGTAGAAAAGTCGCTTTAGGTTTTAAGTCAGTTTCAGCAGACTGTGTATTTGAATTATCATCCTCTGGAAAATTTCATACTTTTAAACCACATTATAAACTTTCATTGGACATCTTCTTATGTCAGAATGTTATTTGTGAAGATTCAAAAAGTGGTATGCAGTTTATGCAAAGTATTTTTGATAGATTACAAATATCTTACGCTCAAAGTTCAAATAATGATAGGGAGGGTGGTAAAGCCAAATTCGTATCATTTTTGAAAAATTACACGAATTGCGATGTCTGTATAGTCTTTGATAGAGCTGGCATTGGTTATGATCTTGAAGGTATACTTATGCAAATAGAAAGGCAAAGGTTACACGCCTGTTTTATTGATTGGGATAGTTTCGAAACATATATCTTAGAATCCCCTGCTTTCAGGCAAACTGTTCCAGAGCCTGAATGCAATTATGAAAGTAAAGAAAAGCTTGCAACTAAGTTACTTAGCGATTTAATTCACTACGGTAAAGATAAATTACCAGCATGCCTGTCGATTGGAAGACAAGAATGTTATCGTGAAATTGATGGATCCGGGTCATATTACAAATTCGAAGATTTAATATATTGGAAAATCAAGAAATTATTTGATTTGTATGAAGCATCGAATAAATTTCATACTTCGGATTTGCCAGACAAAATGAATATCTGATTGAAAATTCTTTTAGGTATTTAAATGCCCAAAACAGATAAATTTGTGATTTTAGTGCAATACAGTAAAATCACAAAAAATCAGCAAATTTTTGTGGCATTTCAAGACACGCAGAACCAGAGCTGAGACTTGACGATACTATATAAATGTGTAATAAAAATTAAGGTGTAAAATCAAACACAAGGAGGATTTTATTATGAAAAAGAATTTTTTAACAAAAGTAATGACATTAGCTTTAGCAGCAACAATGGCTTTAACACCAGTGACAGCTTCAGCAGCTGAGAAGACAGTTGTAACAAGAGACCAGGTTGATCAGTACTTCATTGACAACTATGATGAAGAGACAGAAGTTACCAATTATAAAGCTCTGTACAATTCAATTGCTTCTCTCAACGGTTGTTATCAGCCAAACGGCTACAAGATCTACACAGCTTTAGATAACAAAACAGTCACTGTTAAGAAGACCGGTAATTATGCTGTTATTGTTGGTGGCAAAACAGCAAAGAAAGACCAGGGTTCTTTCAAGTTTGTAGCACCTAAGACAGGCACTTACAAGTTCACATTTAGCACAAAGAACAATGTAGCTGGCGGTCAGATCTTCATTAAGCAGAGTGGTAATGCAAGAGAGTTATGCTTCTTTAAGGTAAATTACAAAGCTGGATCAGAGAAGCTTACAAAGGATACGTCAGTACTTGTAACTGATGATCCAAAGTGGCCTGCATATGCTACAAAAGGTGGAAATGTGTTATCACACTATATTGATGACAAAACTTCAAGTATGACTAAGGTTTCCGGTTCTATCAAGTTAAAGAAAGGTCAGTTTGTATTCTTCACTGGCAGAGACAGTGGTGCTGGTTATGACGAAAGCGACGATGCAGCTTACAACTTCACCGGTTTTGATGTTTCAATTAAAAAGACAAAATAAGTTTTTAATGCCCAGTAGTGTAACAGCTACTGGGCATTTTGATTAGAAATAGTAATCACTTGTAGATGGTTTTGATGGTTCTACAATCTTACATGTGTTTACTTCATCAGTTCCACTTGCCCATCCAACTGTGGCATTGCAGTAAGGACAACCAATTTCATGTCGAATATCGTTATCCATTTTCACAATACTATAGTTGAATTCTCTTCCACATACTGGACAAGGTGAATTAATTGAATATGGCATGTGTGCCTCCTTTTGAACATATTTTATTTTAATATTGCACAAATTGGTACACGTGTCAATGGGGAGATTATCATGATAATTTTAGACAAAAATGATCCTATAGTTACACAGATTCTCACTAACGTATCACAACAAATAACGACAGTGAGTGGACGCAGTTTACAGCCGCTGATATTTGGGGATCTCATACACCAGCAAATGGCGTAATTCACAAGAGTGAGAGTACCAATCGTAGTTATGTTACGTATGCTCCATACATGCGTAATTATGTCTACACCAAGTATGGAACTCCTGGACAAATAAAGGCAAAAACGTCTGACTGGCAAAAAGATGCTTATGACATGACTCATTTTATTATTCCGGAAGTACGCAGCGATGTTACTATCAAGGCGTATTATACAACAACTGTTCCTGTTCGTATCTACACGTATGTAAAGGACGGCGATGATTGGCAATTAGATGAGTCTACTATTGAAAAGCATTGGATTAGCCCAGGTGTTACTTATCATGGTACTTACGATAGTTCAAAGTATGTTGCTGCTATTATGGCTTGTACAGGACGTAAGGCAAACTGTTTGCCTTACACAACCGAGGATATTAAAAAGACCACATTTAAGTCAGTATCATCAGCTGAAAAGTTTTATTCTGACAGGACAAACCTTGCCGCGGAAGGTGGTACCTTTGAGATCAAGATAAAGGCGCAGCCTGTGATTATCTGTATCTTTATTGATAATTCAGATGGGAAGTATTTCACGCAGGATGGCAAGTACCATTTAGTGAAGAGTTGGCGTCAGCCTATTCGTACATTGACAAGTGAGCCTGTCAATGAGTACTTAGATGATACCTGTCATCCTACAAAGTATGGTTGTTATCACACTGGGCATAACTACACGCATTACAGTTCAACTACGCGAGCGTTTGTAAGTTTTCCACATTATGTGAGTTGGGATGAAGGACCGAACTATGCTACTGGTTTGTATGGTAGCTTGTACAAAGACTATTTAGTTACGTATGAGTATAATAAGAATCCTAAGATTGCAAAGACGCGTGACGATTACTTTACTTCTTAAATTTAATAATGTATACTTACTTGTGCGGAGGGGCAATCAGGAGGCGTAAAATGCAAGACAGTGAATTCAGAAGAGATCGATCTTCCATAATGTTAGTGATATTGCTACAGAAAAAGTGACTTTTTCTGTAGCATAATATTGTAGGGATGATTTGATTAGGAGAAGACAATGATAATAAACGGACTTGGAATGAGGGAAATCTCTGCGGAGGAAGCAAGAAAAATTGGTGTAGATCTTACTTATGTCGGGGCCTGCAAGAAATTACGTAAACTAGCAAAACTTGATCGCTTGCAACTAGATGAAACAATGCATCGAAGTAATTTAAATTTACATTTGTTTAAATATATCAAGTATTGCGGGTTATCTCCACTTGAGTATATTAAGGAATATTTGTCCAATTTGCAACCATACATGATAGAAAGACGAAAAGCTCAAGAAAAGCAAGCATCCTTTATTTGTGTAGTTGATAATATGTATCGTATATCTGTATATATTAAGGCTGATAATTCTTTTGGTGATGAAATGATCATATCGTTTCATGAAGATAATATTAGGGGAGTTGCTAAAACAAATAGTCTTATTAAAAATACTAAAGATCGCTTGGTTCCCGTAATTGCAGACAGTTATGGTAGTATAAACAGGGAGAATGGCAATGTATCCGTAAAGCTGTTTGTTCAGCGTGGAATGAAAACCTTGCCTATAGATGTTATTGGCTTTAAATGTAAAGATGTTTTTATTGTGCGCGAAGGAGATATTGATCGTCAGTTTCTTGATTATTGTAACCAGTATATTCGGGATCTTTATACCAGCAATTTGAAACTTGACTTTGATCAGGTAGAAGTTTTCTCTATGCTACAGCAGATAAGTTTTACAAGTTATGGTAGAGATACTTTCTCATCGCTTTCATTGCTGATTGATTCAATTGCCATTCAGCAGGATAGCATTAGTAAGCAAACAGCCGACTTTGCTCTAGTAACATTTGCGCAGTCATTAAAATTAACAGAAAATCAAAAGAAAGAGTTAATTGAGCTTTTGAACGAGAAATATATGGTTTCAGATATTAAGTCTATTGATGACATTTTATATCGTATAAAGTCAGCTATGTATGCTACCAATGAAGATGCCAATTATTTTAAGGAGCTTGACACTTTAGATTCACCACAATCAATGAAATTAGATTGAGAATATGTCTCCCAGGCAATTTAAGTTCCTTTTTGAAATTATAGAATAATTTAGCGATTTTGAGAGAATACAGCAAAATCTCTAAAAATCAGTGATAATTTGTGTCATTTCAAGACACGCAGAACCAGAAAATCCGTATCATTTGCTAGAATATATATATATCAAACCTTTAAAATATGATTGAATACCGAATAAGGGATACAAGTACCATGTTAAAATTATTTTATGTTATATTTATGAATCTGCATCGTGCACCATATATGATTCCTAGAATGCGGGCAGAAGCAGATCATCCGCAGCGCTATACGGAAGAACAGCGTTATTCGCTCGTGCAGCATGCCATTTATCTGATGAATAAAACAGGAAAAATCAATACGGTAGAGACAGGCATTGAAAACCTCCCAAAACAGGGAGGATATATGATGTATCCGAACCATCAGGGCAAATATGATGTGCTGGGTATTATGTATACCCATAAGTCTCCATGTTCTTTTGTGATGGACAAACGCAAGTCACATACGATACTTGTACGGGAGTTCTGTGATCTTGTGCAGGCCAAGCGCCTGGAAAAAGATAATCCGAGGCAGGGAATCACCATTATCAATCAGGTGGCAAAAGAGGTGGCTGCCGGAAAAAAGTATATTCTTTTCCCCGAAGGCGGATACCGGTTTAACAACAAAAATAAGGTATGCGATTTCAAAGCAGGAAGTTTTAAGATCGCTTTAAAATCACATGCACCGATCGTTCCTATTGCACTGATTGATTCGTATAAGGTGTTTAACAGTTTTCATATCGGACCGATCACAACATATGTGCATTATTTAAAACCGATCTGTTACGAAGAGTATAAGGGAATGAAAACGCAGGAGATTGCCGATCTGGTAAAAATCCGGATTGAAGAAAAAATACAACAGGAAATGCAGGCACACAGGTAAAAAATTTCCTGTATCCTTTTTCAATGGATACAGGAAATTTTACATTCTGATTACATATAATCATCATGATCGGCTTCGGAATCCCCGGAGATATTTTCTCTGGTATATACCCGTTTTTGATCTCGCTGTATTTCAACCAGCGCAGAGAGCTGTTCTTTTACATCCATGACATTTTTGATATTTTTAATTTCAAAATCGCCAAGGGTTTTGTCGGAAGAATTTACAAGAATGGTTCCCATTCCGAAAATCCGCTGAGACAATGATCTGGTCACGGTCAGATCCTGAATGCGGTACAGACGGACCTCATCCTGCCGCTGATTTAAAAAACCGCTTTTTACATAGAATCTTTCGTTGTCATAACTGTACACAGTGAAGGTAAGCGGAAGTCCGCACCAGATTCTTTTTCGTTCTTTCCATAATAAGTCCATTTCTTTTTGTCCTCCTTATATTTTCATAGAATTTTATTTTTTCTAAAAATTTTTTACCTTTTTAAAAAGATTTTTACGTTTAGTCTTCACGAAGATGAACATATTTTGCGGCACTGCGGCGTCTATCCTCTTCAATGGCAGCATAATGTTTTTTGGTTGTATTGACATCTTTATGACCAAGGACATCTGCAACCAGATAAATATCACCTGTTTCCCGGTAAAGAGAGGTGCCATAGGTGCTTCGCAGTTTATGTGGGGTAATATTCTTTAAGTTTGTAACAAGTTTTGCGTATTTCTTTACGAGATTTTCCACTGCGCGGACTCCGATTCTTCGTTTCTGCATAGATAAAAACAGTGCGTTTTCATCCCCGGAAACCGGAGTGATCAGTTTTCGTTCTTCCATATATCCGCACAGGGCATTTCTGACTTCCTCTCCGAAGTATACAACAACTTCTGCGCCACCTTTCCGGTGGATCTTGATTCCATTGTTTTTTAAATCGACATCATCCAGATCCAGACCGACACATTCCGAGACACGGATTCCTGTCCCAAGCATAAGCGTCAGAAGAGCCAAATCACGTACTTTTGTGCGGTCATGGAACATTTGCTGCTTTTTCGTTAAATTTTCGCCAGATTCGACCTCGTCAAGCAGATTGGCAACTTCATCCGCATCTAACCTGATTATATTTTTGTCGTGGATTTTCGGGGTACTTACTTTGGATGCTGGATTCGACTGTATAAACTCATTTTTGTACAGATATTTGTAAAAGGAGCGGAGAGAGGAGAGTTTCCGCTTGATTCCCCGTTCCTCGTTGGTATGTGCCATACCATCCTTTTCATATACCTTTAAATTATACAGATATTCTTCCAGATCCATGGGTTTTAGATTTTCCAGAATACTCAGAGGAATCTCCGTAATGCTCATTTTTTTGCAAATTGGGTTATTTTCGTGCAGATAATCGAAAAAACAGGAAAGATCATAGGCATAGGCAAGTCTTGTCCGTGACTGGGTTTTGGATTCGATTGCTATAAAATACTGTTTGCAGTAGGGTGGAAGAGCAGCAAGCTGCTTTCGCAGTTTTAATTCATTATCAATATCTACTTTTTCGTAATATGCTTTTTCATTGTTTTCCATTGATATTCCACCCTTCTATTCTGCCGGTGCATATTGCATGGAAAATGCGTTTTTTGACACCGGGGTTTTCTAAATTAATCTGCCGGACAAGTTGTTTGACATATTCACGTTTGGTTTCCCCATCTGCCGGACACGGATTTTTCACAAGGGGAAGATGATATTTATGAAGAAATCCGATGACATTTGCTTCCGGAACATACATCAGTGGCCGGATGACAGTGATTCCGCTGCGGTCTAAATGGGTGACAGGGGCAAACGAATAAAACTGTCCTTCATAAAACATTGATAAAAACATGGTTTCTATGATATCGTCCATGTGATGCGCATAGGCAACTTTATTGCATCCAATTTGCCTCGCATAGTCATTTAATGCGCCTTTTCGCATTTTTGCACATAGCGCGCATGGAGAACTTTCTTTTCGTTCTTCAAAAACAATTTCGCCAATTTTGGTTTTGATTACATGATATTCGACATCAAGCGTTTTACAAAGCTGCCGGATTTCGGACAGATCATAATGATCAAATCCCAGATCAACGGTCAAAGCTGCCAATTCAAAATTCTTTGGATAAAATCTGCGTAATCCGGATAATGCATATAAAAGTGTCAGAGAATCTTTTCCTCCGGAAATGCCGACGGCAATCTGGTCACCATCTGCAATCATCCGGTAATCGTCAATTGCCTGGCGGACATAACTGTATAATTGTTGTAGTTTCATATAATGGTTCCTTTACTTGTGCTAAATTAATTGAATATGCAAAAGGCACGCCAAGGCGTTCGCGGAAACGGCAATAGTGGCATCCATGCAACTATTCGCAAAACCTGTCGTAGTTTAGCGAAAGCGTAGTCTTGCCGGAGCGGTAGTTGACCATGTGCGACATCATTATACCAAAACGGAGCACATGTGTCCGTCAACTATTCGTTAAATGGAGGTTTTGCGAAAGCGGAGCGGTAGTTATGTTCTTCCTCGCGCGTAAAGTAAATATTTTTGTTATTTAACACGTAACCGAAAAAAGGTTACGTTTTTTTATTCGTGTTACACGAAAGGGGTGAAAAGGTTTGTGTAATAAAATTGCAGAAGCACTTGTTTGTGACAATCTGTTGGATGAAGTAAACCTTACGATTTCGCGTTTTAATGTGATGCTTGATCAATATTATACTGCATTTTGTGGTGATATTTCAAGTCATGTGCGTGAGGTATTGGATGCACAAATTTCTACTTTGGAAACGCATCTTGTTTCTTTGTCTGGTATTAAGTGTCAGCTTGAAAATGAAATTAAAAAAACTACCGTTTGTGTAGCCCCCTTGGGAGTCGGGCAAGGGGGCGCACCAAAGGTGGGGGGTGTCGGAATGGTACACGAAAAGAGAGGTGAATTGATTGCTAAGGTCGATTGATTGTCCTGATTTTGATTGTGCTATTTATGATACCTGTGGAAAGATTGAAAATATAAGATGTCAATGTCTGGCAGAGTTTGTTTATTGCGGTTTTGAATGTCCGTGTAATGTTTGTAAGAAAAAATCTGGTTGTGAAAAAAATTTATTTGATGAATTAAAAGATTGTAGAAAGTAGAGGTAAAAAATTATGGTTATTAGTTCAAAGGTTGAGATTACAGTATTAGCACTGAAAGAGCAGAAAAGCAAAGATGGAACAAAGACGTATTACCGTCTGGCTGTCTTTGATCAGATTAATTGTGAATCTGGAATGTTGCCGTGTTCAGAGGAAGTAGCAAAACTCTGGCAGAATAAAGGTTTTAAATCTATGGATCATGTGGAACTTGGTTGTGAATTTAATGACCAGTATGATTCTTTCCGTGTAGTATCTGCTAAGGTGCTTCCGGTCAAATGACCGTTTGCATAAATCTGGGCGGTAGCCATGAAATACTGCGTCTGCCGTCCGAACCCCTAAAGAAAGTGGGATAGTATGAAGAGATTGTTTTATAGAATTGATA
>ERZ780173.320-NODE-320-length-8732-cov-1.90665_pt1 | contig 8732 bp, 6 predicted proteins | sample MGYA00433079_ERZ780173 | MGnify/ENA primary metagenome ERZ780173 (study PRJEB29588, sample SAMEA2151606) | human gut metagenome | biome: human gut; feature: human-associated habitat; material: faeces | place: Denmark | collected 2008/2010 ...
CCATTGCCACATCAAATTTCAGTGCATCAAACATCAGATCTGTGGTCTTTTCATGTAAGGTGGAGTAATTGACATACGCAAGCAGTCCCACAACTTTATAAGTCTCTCCGGAAACTGTGACGGTATCTCCCACCTTTATTCCGACGTTGTCGGCGTGCATACGGTCAATGGCAATTTCATCCGCCTTCTGTGGAAAACTTCCCTGCAACATACATGCCAGGTTGATATCCTTTGTCTTTGCAAATACGCGGATCGTTCCATCCTTTTTCCCGTCGTTATTATAATCTTCTTCCTCATTTCGGAAAAAGTTTTCATACAATGTTGTCTTTGTTGCCTTAAAATCCGCTTTTTCACCGGTCTCAATTGCCGAAAGCAAGGTGGCATCTGCCTGTTTTTTTAACTCAAAATGACCGTCTTCCTGTTTGTATTTTGTCACGCCTTCGCTTGCCGAAGTAATCATACTCTCGTTTGCCACATACATACCGGACACAAAGCCGATCGTGAGCACAAGAAACAGAAATACAACCAGATATTTTTTCCAGTCCCCGATCAGTTCTTTCGGTATTCTCCTGATCAGGGGATTTTTGATTTTTTTCATAGCAGCCCCCTTACCATTCCAGATCTTCCGCGGATACCTTGTTTGTATTGATGTCGTTGTGGCGCACCGCACCGTCACGGAGCTTGATCACATGGTCTGCCATATTTTTGATCGCCTCGTTATGTGTAACCATAATGATAGTATTTCCGTATTTTTTGTTGACCTCCTCAATCAGCTTTAAGATCTCCTTGGAGGTATTGTAGTCAAGTGCTCCCGTTGGCTCATCGCAGAGCAGAATATCCGGATTTTTTACAATCGCACGGCCGATGGAAACACGCTGCTGCTGGCCGCCGGACAACTGGTTCGGCAGTTTGTAGCGGGGCTCGTAAAGTCCGAGCGTATGTAACAGATCGTCAATATCAAGCGCATTGTCTGACAGATACGCTCCCACTTCGATGTTTTCCTTCACGTTTAGATTTCCAATCAGATTGTACATCTGGAATACATAGCCGAGATGTTTTCTGCGGTACTGTGTCAGCTTTTTCTCACTCATATCCTCTAACTTATCGCCGTTGATATTGATGTAACCGGAATCGGCGTTATCAATGCCTCCGATGATATTGAGCAGTGTGGATTTTCCGGAACCGGATGGTCCTAACAACACACAGAACTCCCCTTTTGCAACGGAAAAATTCATGCCGCGGAGTACTTCCTGACGTGTCTGTCCGCTTCCGAATCCTTTCTTTAAATCTACAATTTCCAAAAACTTCTTTTCTTCTTCTGACATAGAAACTCCCTTTCTTTTTGGTTTTACTTTTCATACTAATATTAGTTTTATCTAACCTCTGGTTCTTTTTTTAGGTCTCCCGCAAAAAGCGAAAGACCTGTGCTTCTTTTCTAAACCTTTTGTCCAAACGCGGACGATCTGTGCTTCTTTTCCCGACCTTCCGTCAAAACATGCGGACAGCCTACGGTCTGACGAGTCCGTACCAGCCTGCCAACAGATATTTTACACCTTTTTCCGCAAACCGCAGTGCTTCTTCCTCGTCATCAATGTGCGTTACCATAAATATAAACATATCGATCTGTGAATGGGACATCCAGTGTACAACGCTTTGTTCCACCATCGGCACATGGTAAGCTTTGCACATCGCTTCACAGATAAATGCATTGTGCTCATCCATCTGATCGACCAGCCGGTCCGGCATATGTTCCATGCTTGATCCCTGCGCTTTTGTCAGCACTAAAAGCACTTCATCCCGGTAGGTGTACAGTTCATGGACAACCTGTGCGACTGCTTCAAAATCGCTGCTGTCATCATGCTCTTTTGCTTTGCCGCTCTCCATCTCCCTGACTTCAAAAGAAAAATGCTCTCGCAGAATCTCATTGAGCCGATCCATAAAATTTCCCACTACTTCACAGAACAGATCGTCCTTATCCTGAAAGAAAAAATACAGTGCCCCTGTGGTCACACCCGCCTTCTGGCAGATTCCTCGGAGGGATGCCCCCGCAAACCCTTTCTCCATAAATTCTTTTTTAGCACATTGGATCAGGTGTATCTTCGTCTCGCTGTCATGTATCTTCTTTCCTGCCATGGTACGCTCCCTGTAAATAAAAATGCAACATAACGTTGTTATGCTAGATAACACCGTTATGTTACATCATTCCCATGTCTATGTCAATAGAAAAACTTATGCATTTTTCTGTTTGTGTTTATCATAAGCTGCAAACATGCCGGCAAGCAGTGTCCCTGAAATAGAATGCCAGGTGCAGGAAACTGCGCAGATGATCGCAGACTCCGGTGTTGCGGAAAACTGTGCGGTCGTTGTGGCAAGGTTTGTTGCCAGTCCTGCATTCTGCATACCAACTTCGATAGCAATGGTTCTCTTTTTGGCGGTATTCATACCAACAAGTTTTCCTGCTCCATAACCAAGCAGATAACCAAGTCCATTGTGAAGAAAAACAGCTACAAAGATTACAGCTCCGGACTGGAAGAACTTCGCGCCCTGGGAAGATACCACACCACCAACAACACACGCCAGCCCCAGTACTGCCACACCCGGCATAATTTTCTGTAACTCACTGAACATTTTCTTTTTTCCCAGCAGATAGTTGAGAAGAAAGCCCAGTGCTACCGGAAGAATAACCGTTTCCACAATAGAAACAAGCATTGGCAGTGCCTTGATGGAAATATTGGTTCCGCTTGCCAGAAGAGAAACCATAAGTGGTGTCATGATCGGGGAAAGAATCGTGGATACGGTTGTCATTCCCACGGAAAATGCCACATCTCCGCCACAGAGATACGACATGATATTGGATGACACGCCACCCGGACAACAACCTACCAGAATGAGTCCCAGTGCAATGCCGGCAGGAAGATGCAGCACTTTCGTCAGTGCGAATGCCAGAAACGGCATAATCAGATACTGTGCCAGTGCACCAACACAGATATCGAATGGTCTCTGTGCCAGAATCTTAAAATCCTGCGTTGTCAGTGTCAGACCCATACTGAACATAATAATACCGATGATGATCGACTGACTTGTAAACTTATTGGAAACCGGATCGGTAAATAACTGATGGTTTACCCATCCCATCATCCCCGGAACGATAAATGTTACTACCGCAATTGCAATTACCACAATTGATGTGTAGTCCGATAACCATTTGCTGAGTTTTTGTAGTGCTTTCATAAACTTTTCCTCCTTGGTCTGTTCACAGAAAAACGAATTCAGACATTAAAAAAGCCCCTTCCCAGATACTACTCTGGAAAGGGACGAATAAAATCCGCGTTACCACCCTGATTCCACAGAAAAACTCTGTGACACTTCACATACCAACATATGCTATCCCATAACGGAGGAAACCGGCGAAGTTTACTCACAGTTGTCTGCTTTCAGCCCGCTTCTTAGAGAGGATCATCCATATCCGGCTACTACCTGTTCGCACCACCCACAGGCTCTCTGAAAATAACGATAAGATACGATGCTGTTCTCATCAACGAATTTCGGTGAACAATATTTTCTTTTCGATGATTATTATATTCCCCTGTACAGATATGTCAAGGAAAATTTTTTCCACCAACGCTTTTCTGATTGACCTCTCCGTTTGCCCTTATGGGACATACATTACATCTTTTTCTCTATATGTCCCCACAACTTTCCATCAGTCTTTTTCAAAATGCTGATAATCCTTCGAATGTGTCCAATCGCCGCCCCAGGTAAATCCATATCTGGTAAAAAGCTTGTAACACAGATCATCGTGATCAATCTTGTGCGGAAAATTCCCACTCCGGTCAACATATGCTTCTGCGTTTGCAGGCTCAATCGACAGCTTTCCGTTGACGGTTTTTACATATGGGTTATAAAGCGTATTGATATCAACTGCCATGCCCAGACCGTGTTTTGAGATTTTTGTCGTGTGGGAAATGAAACGGAAATTAAACGCAGAGGAATTGTTATCGCTCATGGATGCCTCATCATCCGCATCGTATTCATCCACCAGCCGGACTTTTTCAATGGGATATTCTGCCTCATACAACTGCCTGAAAATGGCAAGGACATCCTCTGCAATGGCTTTATTTACCACAAGTTCTCCCTCTTTTGTCTGACCGTCAAACCCCATGTGGAGCACATGAAGATAGCGGAGATCTTCCCGCGGTACGGTACAGTCTGCCTTGTATGATTTTCCCTGCATCTTCTCAAAAATATCGTCCGGGATTTTGGAAATATAGAACGCTTCCTCTGTGATACTTTTCCCGGTACGGTCCGCATTTTCAACACTTTGTTCTTTCTGCGTATGATCCGGTTCGTTCATGTTTTGTTTTTTCTCACTCAGTTCTGTCCCTGAAGTCCTGTGATCCTGTTCTTTTTCACTGTTCTCCTGATCCGCAACCTCAGACTTTTTTGTGTTTGATTTTTCCGGATGCCGGATCAGACGGCTTCCGGTTACGACTGCGGCGGCTGCAAGTAACACGGCCGCAGTGATGATCATTCCTTTTTGTTTTTTCACCAGTTTCTCCTTACTGACACGTTTCCCTTTTCTGTAAACATAAAAAATTCATCCGCTTCAACATGATAACACCGCTAAGCCTACGCTATCGAAAAAAGTGTCATGTGAAAGCCCGAAGGCCGCATTTCTGCACGGATGAATTGTGTATATTTTAGCACTGATTTTTGGGATTTGCTATATTTTCATAACAAAAAATGCATTTTTCTTTTAATGCACCCTCGAAAAATAATCCATCAGAATTCCCTTAATATGATTATACCTTCTGGCATAAGAATTTTCCACCCGTATAATCTCCATATTGTGTGCCTGACAGATGGCATTTTTCTTCCGGTCACGCTCCTGCACCACCGCATCTTCAAAATGCTCTTTCCCGTCAAGTTCGATTGCCAGAACCGGCAGTTCCTTTTTTCCCTGCTTTTCGTACACAACAAAATCAAAGCGCCCCATATAAAACAGATCATCATATGTCATGTTGTCCTGAAACACCTGCGATATGGCAACTTCTTTGTGGATCACATACTTACTCTGGGAAAGCCAGATATTTTCGAGCGCATGCGTCAGGTTTTCGAGAAATGCATTTTCGGTAGCGGTAGAAAACGGCTGGATGCCAAGTGCACGGGAACTGATATGTTTTTCCGTGATCTCTGACTTCCCGTTGGTTTTGATGTACTGCGCAAGTTCATAAAGATCATCGTCTGCCTGTCCTGCATGCAGACGCTCCAGTTCTTTGCTGTCTGCGAGCAGAACAAGTTTGTCTTTCGCCCGTGAGGTTGCAACATTGATCAGTTCCTTATTGTTTTTCAGCCACTGATAGGTACCGGCATTGGTGCGGTCGGACAGTGCCGTGGAAAAAAGCACCACATCCTTTTCATCTCCCTGAAAAGCATGCACCGTTCCACAGACTAAATTTTCGAGGTGGTTTTCTTTGATCGCCTGCTCGATCAGTGCCCGCTGGTTTACAAACGGTGTGATCACCGCGATACTTTTGTCCGTGTTCTGCTTCGCGTATGCAATGACCTCGTCTGCTTCCGCCGGAGATGTATTTTTAATCTCGGCACGATCGCTTTTTACATCTACATAGACAAGCGGCTCCGGCTCTTTGCTTTTTGAACAGATCTGCAGTTTGGAATTGTAATATTTTTTATTGTTAAATCCAATAATCTCTCTGTTGCAGCGGTAATGGCTGCGCAAAAGCACTTCATCACTCACCGCATCACATGCCAGATACGTTTTGTAAATCGAATTCTTTCTGTAATCATATTCCTCTGCCACATGATACCGCCGTCGCAGCTTGCGGTTGGTCAGTTCTCCGAGCAGAATAACCGGATTCAGCTGCTGCGGATCTCCCACAAGCATCAGTTTCTCTCCACGGATAATCGGGACAAGAGAGATCGCAACATTGCACTGGCTGGCCTCGTCCATAATGGTCATGTCAAACAGCGGCTCCGGTTCCCCGATCTTATGTGCCGATATGCAGGTAGTGATAATGATTGGAAAAACACGCTGCAGCTTCTTTACATTTTCGGATTTCTGCATGTATTTGTTGAATGCCCGCGCCTGTGTCTCTGGATTTTCTCCAGAATCTAAAATCTCCCGCAGTTCCTGATATTTGGGTTCTTCGAGTGTCTTGATATAACGCGCAGATGTATAAAATAAATACTGATAAAATTCTTCTTCGTTGCGGTCGAGAAACTGCAGGGCATCCGAATCGGAAATTTCACCAATCTGGTGGATTCTCTGATCGAGCCTCTGCATCTGGTATCCCTGCAGGTCCATCTGAAACGGGAGCAGATTCATGGCATTTTTAATATGTTCCTGGTATTCCATGAGATGCGAAAGTGTCTCTTTCCGCTCCTTTAAATCCAGAATTTCCTCATACTCTTTCAGTCTCGCAGAAAGACGTTTTGCACGGTCAACCCGGTCATCCTTGCGCTTATCGAGCGTGGACGTAAATATTTTTACGGTCTGCACCTGATTTCGCAGGCGGTTGATGTAGCTGATTGCAGCTTTAACTTTGTCTATATTCCCAAGCCGCAGTACCGGAAACGGAATGGTCTGTCCATGGCACTCAAGATGTGTCAGTTTTTCAAATACATTGTCGATTGGAACGTTATTGTAGGACGCAAATAAAACGGTCGTATTGTTAAAAAACGCCGTTACTATTGTGTTAATAATCGTATTTGTTTTTCCCGTGCCCGGTGGCCCCTGTATGTAGGCAAGCGGATATTTCATGGCGTTGTTGATCGCCAGCAGCTGATCCAGATTGATGTTCTGATTGATCAGTGCAATCGGATACGCCTTGGTGCGGCGCGGCCGTTCTAGCAATTCCCCGAAGAAGGCTTTGACTGGATAAGTAACCTGCTGCCTTTCAAACATATCAAGTATGGCTTTGTACTCGTCATGCAGATTCAGCACTACATCCATCCCAAGCCCCAGCACATACGGCATATCATCTACGACCGGCTTTTGCCCGCCATGACCGGTAATCGCATCTTTGATTTTTTCCAGATTGTTTTCAAAATCTTCCAGCAGTTCGTACTCGTCCGCATCCAGAAATTTACGCGCATTTTCTGTCTGTCCGTCAATGCCAAACTGTGTGCAGACTGTGATATCTTCATCCGGCTGAAACACTCTGTTTTTCACATCAAGGTTCAGGTTCCGGTATGCCAGAACATACAGCCCCTTCGCCGTGTGAATACTCAATACATTGAGTGCCAGTTTCTTAATTCTTAAATTGGTGCTCTTTTTCTTTTCGTGAGACAGGGAATACTGGAAATTTGACACGACCTCCTGAAACTGCTGATCGTTAAGTGCATACCGTCCGTTTTTCACACGATCCCCATCGATATAATGGATCAGATCATAATCGGTGATGTAAGGTGTCGTATCCATGCGGTTACATAGTTCCAGATAATTTAGTATTTTCAGATTTGCAGCGCTGGAAAAAATAGTTTTATAACGCTCCGGATGCATCTCGATATCTTCGATCAGCCGCCTGTTTTCCGGACAGTACGTTCCTTCAATGACTTCCGTGGACAGGATGGAATCCACGAAAATTTTGTCATATTCCCCCAGTGTATACATTCCGAGGTGCAGACCATCTACTTTGAGGGTACGTTTTGCCGGATCAAGATCACGGATTCCAATCCAGTATTTTGTAATCTGATCCGCTTTGTTCCGATATTCGATTTTCAGCCACTTTCCCTCATGAATCGCCCGGAAAATGTCCCTGCAAATCTGATTCATACTATGCTCCGTCCTGTTTTACATGATATCTCTATCATTCATTATGATGTTCGGACAGAACCTTTGTCAAGCAAATCCTCAATTCCCCTTGCTGCTCAAAGGATTACTTCTTGTTTCAAAAAACTGATTGTTATCTATGCGTGCGCGGTTTTTGTCGTTGTACATACTGCTCTGCCGGATTGCGGCATTTTCTTTTTCCTGTTCCGGTGTGTTCTCCGCAAAATGTTTTGGTCCTGCGGTAACCGGATCTGCATCCGTTCCTACAAGCATCGCTGATTTATCCGTGTAATTTTTTGTTTTCATGACATACCTCCATATTTTTGTTAGTATGTCCGATTTTTATCCTCTCCACTCCCGTAAGTAAAAGTTTGTAAAAACTTCCGTAACCGGTCTGTCTTCGGATTCTCGAAAAATTCTTTCTTAAATCTTCTTCTAATGGAATATCGTACTCTTTCTCAATTCGTCCGACATCGTTTCCAGATGACTTTTTACTGTTCTTGCAATGATTTCATCATCTTCCACGCTAAAAATGTGATACATCGATTTAGTATCTGCCACGCAACCGCTGCTGTTCGCCTTCTTCTCCTGATGCAGAAAAAGATAATCAGCACAGCAATAATCACCAAATAACTTCCCATTGCCTGTCCTCCTGCGTTTCCATCATGAAATCTTATTTCCTGCCTTTGAATACTTTAACGCTTCCTTGCAATATACAGACTGATTTACAATCCAAATCAGGCACACTACAAGAGAAGGTAAGAATCCTATGCCAAAAACGGGTGCACTTCTGCTAAACTGTTATTCATAACCAAACCTCAACCTCCTTATCAAACTTGAATTGAGATTTCATGTATTCCAAGGGATTTAATAATTGTTATATTTTATTATCAAATATCTCTCAAGCCTTTGAAAACACTAAGTTTGGCGCAGGTGAGCT
>ERZ780173.321-NODE-321-length-8688-cov-1.40392_pt1 | contig 8688 bp, 7 predicted proteins | sample MGYA00433079_ERZ780173 | MGnify/ENA primary metagenome ERZ780173 (study PRJEB29588, sample SAMEA2151606) | human gut metagenome | biome: human gut; feature: human-associated habitat; material: faeces | place: Denmark | collected 2008/2010 ...
AATAGTAAAGATTGCTGAAGCAAATTGAGAAATTACTGTTGCAATTGCGGCACCTTTTACGCCTAAGTTAAATGCGTAAATAAAAATAGGATCTAATATACAGTTTAATATGGCTCCGATTAAAACTGTTATCATACTTGTTTTAGTAAAGCCTTGTGCAGTTATGAAGGCATTCATACCAAGTGCTATCATTACAAAAGTAGAACCTATAAGGTATATCAAACAATATTCTTTCGCAAAACCTATTGTATCTACACTTGCGCCAAACTTGTAAAGGAGCGGTTCGCAAAATATTGATAGTATTATAGTAAGTAAAACTCCAATAATTATTAACATTACAAAACTGTTACCCACCACGATTTCAGCTTCTTCATGTTTTTTCTCACCTAAATAAATTGACGCTTTAGGAGCTCCACCATAACCTACTAATGCGGAAAAAGCTGATACCATAATTATAATGGCCATACATACCCCAACTCCCGTTAGAGCAGTTTTTCCAACTTCAGGAATGTGTCCTATATAAATACGATCAACAATATTGTATAATAAATTAACAATTTGTGCGATTATAGTAGGAATAGCTAATTTAAAAATTAACTTACCTACTTTTTGCTTTCCTAAAAATGATGTTTGCTCTTCCATATTATTGATCCAACCTTTCAATATTATCAAAGATTCTCTTTAAGACACTAAAATGAGCTTCTATTTCTTCTTTGCTAATATCTTTAAAAATTTTTTCAAAGAACCCACTTTGAATTTTTTTAATCGCTTCAACAATATTATTTGCTATGCTAGTTAAATATAAATTGGTTATTCTTCTATCTGATTTACTAACTTCTTTTGTTAATAAACCTCGATTGTTTAAATTGTCGACTGCAGTTGAAATATTAGACTTTTTAAACTTCCTTATACGTTCGATATCTTTTGCGGTATTAAACGCTGGATTATTAGCCAAAAAACCAATAATAGCAATTTCTAATTTAGTTAAATTTTCTTTTTCAGATAATTCATCAAATTGCTTTTCGTAAACCATTACAATTTTATTAAACTCGCTAACAAGTTTTACTGCTATGTTTTCCATGATTACCTCTTTATAAATACAACATTTTAGTTATTTTTATAACTGTTATATTTATAACTAATATTATACACTATTTTATTTATTTGTAAATTAATTTGCGATAAACAGTTGCCAATTTTTGAAAAATGTGGTACAATATACATACTCAAAAGAAGAAACAAGAAAAATTATGAAGAAAGGAAATGAATATGTTAAATATTACTTACAAGAATCAAGTAAAACAAGTTCCTGTTGGCACTAAATTAATTGATTTTTTGGATGAAACAGAAAAGACCAATTATATAGTTTGTCGAGTAGGATTACAAATTAAAGAATTAAACTATGCCTTACAAGAAAGAAACAATGGCATGGAAATTGAATTTTTAGGATTAGAAAATATTGAAGCTGGGAAAGCATATGAAGCAAGTCTTCGCTTTATTATTGCGATGGCATTTCATAATTTGTATAAAGATGTTGACATAAGATTTAGCTATAACGTTTCACGTGCTATTTTTTGTCAAGTACTTACACCAGGTTTTCACTTACCTAGAGCAACAGATGCAATTATTAATGAGGTTAAACGCATCATCAAAGCAAATTTACCAATTGAAAGAGTAACTGTAACAATTGATGAAGCAAAAGAAATTTACAAGCAATATAATCATCAAGATAAATTGGACATTTTAAAATACCGTCCTGAAAATACCGTTCACCTATATAAATGTGGTGATTATTATGATTATATGCATTCTTATATGGTTGCTTCTACTGGTTGTATCAAACAATATGTTATAAGACCATATAGCCCAGGAATTATCATTCAATATCCACGTTATGAATTAAATGCTAAAATTCCTGAATTTGTGGAAGAATCTACTTATGGGCGTACATTAAAACAAGCCTATAACTGGTCAAAAAAGACTAAACTACAAACAGTCATTGAAATCAATGCAAAAGTAGAAACTAACAATGTTTTAGACTTTGTCCAAATGTGTGAAGCAAAACATAATCGTATGTTAGTTGAACTTGGCAATAACATTGAACAAGATATTGAAAACATTCGTTTAATTGCCATAGCTGGTCCTAGTTCTAGTGGCAAAACAACATTTTGTAATCGTGTAAGAATTGAATTATTATCAAGAGGTATCAACCCGGTAATGATTTCAATGGATGATTACTACTTAGAAAAGGAAAAAATAAGCGAAATTCAAAATAAACCAATTGATCAATTAGATTTAGAACACATCAATTGTTTAGACGTTGACTTATTTAATAAAGATTTGTATGACTTAATTAATGGTGAAGAAGTTACACTTCCTCGTTTCAATTTTCAAACAGGAAAACGAGAAGTTGGTAGAACTATCAAAGTTGATTCAAATAGTCCAATAATGATAGAAGGTATTCACGCTTTGAATGAAAAGTTAACCGCATCTATTCCTAAACACCAAAAATACAAAATTTATATTGCCCCACAAGCACAAATCAACATTGACGATCATTCACCTCTAAATACTACTGATTTACGTTTAATTAGAAGAATTGTTAGAGATATGAAATATCGTAACTGCCCTGCAGCCGAAACAATCAAAATGTGGCAATCGGTTAGAAATGGTGAGTTTAAATGGATTTATCCTAACCAAGAAGATGCTAACTATGTGTTTAATTCTGAACTTGCCTACGAACTTTGTGTACTTCGTACTAAGGCTCTTCCCGCATTACGAGAGATTAAACCAACTGATCCTGAATTTTTAGTTGCTAACCGTTTAATTAAATATATTAAATACTTTAGACCAATTGATGATGAATCAATTATACCTTGTAATTCTCTATTACGTGAATTCATTGGTGGAAGTTGTTTTAAATTATAATTTTAAACATTAAAATGAAAATAAGTTAATCTAAAAACAGATTAACTTATTTTTTTATTTTAGTTTATTAAGTTCGCCATTTAATACTTTTCTTATTCTAATTGTTTGAATATTAGTATTGTAAAAGTCTTTACGTGAACAACCAGCTCTTCCTCCACCTGCACAAGCACAAGCACATGCACATGCGCAAGAACTATGTCCACCACTACCAGTTGAATGCATTACCATATCCGGATTAACAAGTTTTTTTCCGGTTTTATCAACTCCAGCACTATAATAAGAAATAGTAGTGTGGTCCACAAAAACCACGATTTTCCATATAGGGGTCAGTACTTACTTTTGCAGCTACGCATATACCTACTATTATTGCAATAATAATTAATATTACAACAATTATAATGATAATATCTTTAGTTGTGCGCCAACTATTACTATATTGCATTTTTTCACTTAATCCGGTAAATGATTCTTTAGCATAATTTGCTTTTACCTTTATGCATTCGCCATAGTCCAAATCAGTTTTTTCATATACATAATATCCATCACTGATATAATCATATGTATTGATATAGTTAACATTATCTGTTTTCCATTTAACAATGGCTTTTTTTATTTTTATTTCTTCAAACCATCCAGGATTATAGTCATAATAACAGCTATCATCATTTAGTTTATACATTCTTGATATATGGAATTTAAACGCAAAGTCCACTACTTCATTTGCATGATATTTCTTGGAAAAATCAATTCTTATATATGAACCATTATCGCTATAATATTTTATTTTAGATATGTTATTAGTAGCAGCTTCTATTTCATCAACATATTTATTTGGTATTCCAATTTTGACCCACTCAAGTGGTCCTTCACTAGTAGAATCTAATACCTCCCAATTTAAATGAATCGAAATATCAAGTGTTCCATCATTTCTAGGGTCTACTACTACTTCATATAAGTTAATATAATCTAAATCAGAACTTGTTGCTTCAACAGCAGTAGCTATTAAGATGCAAAGTGCTGTAATAATTCCCACTATTATCACAGGCAATTTTTTAATAATTCTTTTCATCTTTTTCTTCCTTTCCATTTGCTAGCCAACATATTTCTTCTTTTGTTCTAGATTGTTTTCTTATATTTTTGCATTTTTTACTATTCCATATTTCAGAAAAACTATCAGTTAATAAATTACCTAATACATCACCATTTAGCCAACTTTGACAAGGTATTACATCACCATTAGGAGCCACTGCCATATTTGACAAACATGCACCGCAAGAAGGAACTACTAGTTTTAATTCATTTAGTTTATCAGTACTTATCCAACCAGGTGATGTAAAACTAATTTCTAAATTATTGTTATAACAATAATTTGCTGCTTCAGCCACAATTTTTGAAATTTCTGCTTTTGTTAAATATGTCTCCTTAGCATATTCTTCTTGTGAATTACCAGTCCTTATCATACCTGAGCATGAAAAATACATTACGCCTAAATCTTTTACAAGTTTGATCGTTTCACGATAGTTTTCATTTAACTTACATAATGGGGTGTTTATACTAACATTTAGACCTGTTTCTACCGCATTCTTAATTCCTTTAATCGTTGCTTGATAATTGTTTGCCCCAACCAATTTATTGTGAATATTTTCATCTGAGGAATAAAGGGTAATTTGTACACTATCTAAAGATGCTTCTTTTAGTTCTTCACATAATTTTTTAGTAAGTAATACACCATTAGTATTAAGTCTAGTAACAAACCAAGATGAATAATTAACAAGTTCAACCAAATCACTTCTCAATGTTGGTTCACCACCTGTAAAAGTAATTTGAGGTATCATTGCATCTTTACATTTATCAATTATTTTTTTCCATTCATCGGTAGATATTTCGTTTGTTCTAGCTTCTATTTGTTCCCCCGCATAGCAGTGTAAACATTTTTGGTTGCAATGCCAATTACCATCTTTATTCATTGAAGAAATCATTAAATCGATTCTGTGAGGTGCTTGCATATACTTAGCATATTTTTTCAAACTCATATAACCAATTGCCACTGATGGGGTTTCCCCTTTGGCAATTTTAGTTAAAGTATCAACAATATCTCTTAAATCTGATTTAAAAATAGCAACTTTAGTTTTAGGAAATAGTTCTGACATTGTTTTAGTTGTATCATTAATTATTTTCTTAATTATCGCATCATTTGCTTCTTTTCCATCATAACAAATAGCATTATTAATGAATTCTCTTAAAAGAATGCCCCAACCAGTTGTAACTGGTAATACATCTTGACCATTAATAATTACTACCCAAGCTATTCCTAATTTTACTTTTTTGGGTGGTATTAGATGAACCCTAACTGCACCTGGTCCATTAGGATTAAAGGTAATTTGTGATACACCATATACATTATTTAAATATTCTTTAAGTTTTTTAGTCATTTTTTACTCCATCATTTCATACATTATTATTCCTGCAGCAATACTTACATTAAGTGATTCTACATCATTGTTCATTGCTATTTTAACATTTTCATCCATATTGTCTAAGACTTCTTTACTGATACCTTTAGCTTCATTACCTAGGCAAATAGCAAATTTATCTTTTTTGGTGATATGTTTTACATCTTTAGCATTTGTAAGAGCTGTACCTATGCAAAAAACTTTTTCTTTTTTTAACAATTTTATTACTTCTTGTAAATTTGCTTTAATTATTGGAATTTTAAACATTACTCCTTGGGTAGAACGAATTACTTTTTCGTTGTATAAGTCTACGGTATTAGGGCTCATAATTATTCCGTCATAACCTAAACCAGCTGCTGTTCTAATAATTGTTCCAAGATTACCAGGATCATTAACATCATCTAACATTATAAGCTTGGTTTTATTTTCTTTAATGATTGGCACTAAATTAGTAATGCTATGGTCTAACATTTTTACAATGCCTAAAATATTTTGAGGATTCTTGGTTGTTGCAATTTTATTAATAATTGCATCATTTACTAAATAACGTTTAACATTATTTATTTTCTTTAATTCTTTTTCATCAGTACTAATAATGGCTTCTAAGAGATTAGTTTTAGAAGCTTCATTAACTAAATGATAACCTTCAACAATGAATCTTTTTGCATTCATTCTAGTTTTTTTATCATTTAATGATATAAAATATTTAATTGTTTCATTGCTTGTTGATGTTATATTAATAATATTATTTTGCATTTTCAACCTCACGTTTATATATTTTATAATTATACCACTTTATAACAAAATATTCAAGAATTATTATAACTATTTAAAAGAGTTAAACCCTTTAAAAGTTTAACTCTTTTTTGATTATTTAAGATGTTTTTCTACCAAATATGTAGAGTATTTTTCGGCCATTGTATGCCAATTATGAAGTGATTCACCCATTACAGCTCCACAAGATTCACGATAAAGAGCCCATACAAACCAATAATATGAAATTATAGCAACATATGCTAAATGGTGAAACATTGCCACAGGGGTATTATTTTCTTGTAAATATTCACTAATAAACTTTTCTGTTTCCTCTACTTCATACATTGCGTCCATTATGTAAGCACCAAGATCACAACCTGGATCTGCATTACCTGAATATTCCCAGTCAATCAAAATTGTTTCATTATCAGTTAACATCCAATTTGGTGCATATGTATCACAATGACAGAAACGTTTTTCAATTCCATCACCTTTTACCGCTTCAACTAATTTAGCTATTTTTTCTTTTAGTGGTAAAAAGTTTCGCATTGTTGATGGATCTTTTGCGTTTAGTAAATCTTCAATTTTCAAAGCTTCTTCCCAAGGTAAAAACTCCCAATCAACAGTTAAATTATGTTCATGAAGTTCACGCAATACTTTTAAGATTCGTTTAGTATCTTCAAAATTATGATAATCTGGAATTCTCACATTCTTTACATATTCAGATACTTTCCAACCTTCTTTTTCATCCATATATATAAATGTTGGGTCGACATTTAATTTTTTAGCAAGTTCTAGTGATTTCTTTTCATGTTTTCTATTAATGATATTTTCAGTTCCATCACCAGGATGACGATATACGTAAAGTTTATCGTTTAGTTTGAATATAAATGATGTATTAGTTAAACCTTCTTTTATAGGTTTAAAATCGGTAATCTCATTTGCGGAACAATTAAATAATCGACAAATATTATTTATTATTTTACTTGGCGTATTCTTAACATATTTTTCATCAAATCTTCTTAATTCATCTAATGAATCAAATTCAAAAATGACATCGCTTGGATAAGTTTTAACTTGCATTGGTGGAAGCTTTTTAATGTTATCAGTAAAAAGTTGTTCCCATAATGAATCATCATAATCACCTAGTTCGTGGTGCTTAATTAGTAATTCTCTAAACTTTTCACTAAATTCATGGTTCCAATATACATGGCCAAGCATAATGTCGCCATCATTACCAAATTTATTTACTTTAATAATTTCATTTTTATTATTCTTTATCATGTACCATTCATCAGACTTTTCTTCAACATGAATAGATGCATAATATGAAGTATAAACATATTCATCAAATACATTTTCAGTGAAATAGTCATCTGATGAACAAATATAAGTGTTCTTTAAGATATTTCTTGCTAGATATAATGTTTCACAATTATTTTTTACATTGTATTCAGGATTGATAATAATTTTTACATTATATTTTTTTTCTAAATAGAAAAACATTTCTTTTTTGTAACCTAATACTAAAGTTATATCATTGATTCCTGCTTCATGTAATTGTTTAATTTGACGTTCAATTAGAATTTCATCTTTTACTTTTAATAAACCTTTAGGCATTTCAAGTGAAAGCGGAACAAATCTTGATGACATACCAGCTGCCATAATAATAGCATTGTCTACTTTATAAGGCTTTAATAATTCAATACCTTTAGGTGTTAACCCTTTTTCATCAAGAGCTTCTATTTCTTTAAATTTATTTGCTAATTTTGAAATTACGCCAAGTGATATGTTAGTGCTTTGAGCAATCTTACGATATCCATCTAGGCCATTTTTATATACATAGTATAAAAAATCAAATTCATTATTCTTCATATGCTTCCTCCAATTCTTCGTTTTCTTCTACATCTAAAGTTTCTTCTTTCATATTTTTAGTAAATAAAGCAGCAAGTGCAACCGCAATAATACCAGCCACTAGTTTTGACACCATCATTGGCACAATGCATTCAGGACAGTTTGCGGCAGTAAAGGCAAGGTGGTCACCAATAATGAAAGCACAACATACCGCAAAAGCAACATTCATTACTTTTTCACGTTCATGCATTTTTTCCATGGTTGCAAACATTGCCATATTGTTTGCTGAAGACAATAAATAACCAGTTAAACCTGCTTCTGTAGCACCAGTTTTCTTTGATATTTTGGCAAGAGGCTTTTTCAATATTTTATTTAAGAATGCAATAAATGGTAGTGCACCACTTAATATTAAGCCAACTGAACCTGCAACGCCAATACCTTCACTTGTAGAACCTAATAATCTAAAGAAATATACATTATTCATATTGAATAATCCTAAATCAGCAAGGGGATATAATATTAAATCATTTACCATTGCAAGTGCTAATCCTATCATACCAAGAACATTTAGGAATACGCTAAATCCTTTAAATACTTTAACTGTACCTTTTGGGAAAACTTTTAAGCATACAATAATTATGATAGAAAAAATTACTGGAATAATTAGATTTACTATTACTGCTAAAAAAGGAATTCC
>ERZ780173.323-NODE-323-length-8635-cov-5.87413_pt1 | contig 8635 bp, 6 predicted proteins | sample MGYA00433079_ERZ780173 | MGnify/ENA primary metagenome ERZ780173 (study PRJEB29588, sample SAMEA2151606) | human gut metagenome | biome: human gut; feature: human-associated habitat; material: faeces | place: Denmark | collected 2008/2010 ...
ATCAACAGGTATTTTATTGTTTTTCCCTCTTTTCTTCCGATAGTTTTAAGGGATTTTTCGGTTCTATAAACGAGATTTTATTTCATTGAAAAAACATGTCAAAACAGCGTTCTGTTTTTATAGGGTTGGTACATTCCCTTTTATCCGATTACAGGAAAGCCCCGATAAAGAAAGCCCCTCTGTTCCTGCGGAGCATGAAAGAAAGTAATCCCCTTGTTTTCAAGTCGTTTTAAATTACTACCTTTGCGTACAAATTATTGGAATGACATGGTGACAAATGGAGAAATAACAAAAGGAATCAGTACCCTTTACGACACGATTAACCAAATAATCGAAGAGGCACGTGCTGCGGTTTACCGTACCGCCAATATTACGATGGTCAGGGCATACTGGCATATCGGCAGAGTAATCGTCGAAGATGAACAAAAGGGAAAAGAAAGGGCGGAATATGGCAAACAGGTTCTCAAACAATTATCCCAAAAACTGACTAAAAAACACGGTCGTGGCTTTGATGAAAGTAACCTGCGCCACATGCGTAACTTTTACCTCGTTTATCCAAAATGTGACGCACTGCGTCCTGAATTGAGTTGGACGCATTACCGCCTGCTTTTAAAGGTAGGGAACGAGCAGGCAAGGCTGTTTTACATGCAGGAAACCATAGATTGCAACTGGAGTACGAGAACGCTTGAACGGCAAATCGGCAACCTCTATTACGAACGGATGCTTATGAGCCACAATACCCAAATAGTCAAGGATGAAGCTGCCGAAAAAGAAATCAGGCAAGAGCCGAAAGACATCATCAAAGACCCTTATGTACTGGAATTTTTAGGCTTAAAGGATAATACGGACTTTAGGGAGAATGAACTGGAACAGGCAATTATAGATAAGTTGCAGAACTTCTTGCAGGAATTAGGCAAGGGCTTCGCTTTTGTGGGTCGCCAGTACCGACTTACCACCGACACGGGCAAACACTTTTATGCGGACTTGGTATTTTATAACTATATACTCAAATTCTTTTTAATCATAGACTTGAAAGCCGAACCGCTTACCCATCAGGACATCGGTCAGATGGATATGTATGTACGCTATTTTGAGGAAAAGATGCGGCAGGAAACCGATAATCCGACAATCGGGCTTATCCTGTGTACCGAAAAAGACAAGACCATTGTAAAATATAGCCTGCTCAATGACAGCAACCAGATTTTTGCGTCCAAATACATGCTTTATCTGCCGACAGAACAGGAACTCAAAAAAGAGATAGAACGGCAACGGGTACAGATAGAGCAAGAAAGGAAACTGAATCAATAAAGAGCAAAACTCCTTGTCTTGCAGAAAAGAAAGCCCCCAAATAGAATTAGCCATGCAAGAACATACCCTAATGAACCATGGATAGGGCATGTTCTTTTTGACTATCTGTAACGTATGAAAGCCCCCAATCAAGAAAACAGAATCAGTAAATTTAAAAGTATCAGTTTTTGGTAGGGGTAATCTCTATTTATCCCCTCCTTTTGATGTCACGCATTTTTGTTAAAAGAAATACTTCTTGTACTTATCCTTATAGACCGATCCCTGAGTTGTTCAATAGCTTCATACCTGTTACCTCCCTTGAATAGACTGAATAAAGAAAGCCCCAATCATCAGACTAAAAAAAGAAAGAGAAAAACGGACAAATATACATGAAAAACAAAGCATGACCCAATCCCTTAAAACTATCGGAAGAAAAGAGGGAAAAACAATAAAATACCTGTTGATAACTTTTTTAAGAAAGGATATTTAACATAGTTAAAAATAGAAAAGCCACTTTGAAAAAGGCAGCTTTTCTACTTGTGTTGGATAAGATGATTTAATTATTATTCTAAATTTGGTAAGTCCAATTTCTCTTTTTCTTGAGAATAGGTATTTAATTCAACAATAATTTGCCATATACTTTTCTCATAATTCTCATTTGAACTAATCCAATTATAGTTGTTCTTTAGACTTTCTTTATGCTTTGTCAAATTGTGATATAATTTATTATATGGAATATCATATTTCCCATTCTCTTTAAAATCTATCATATAATAGACTATAAGCCAACACCACTTTTCATCTTCACTCAATTTTATGAACCCTTGTATCAGTTGTGATATATCAAAAGAGGGGTAATATGTCAAATAATCAATTATAGTATAAGATACATCTACGGTATCAGTTGGCATTTCAGCATGTTGACATCGGATTTCATATTCTCCTTTACCAATCAAAAATTCAAATATCTCATTTCGTTTTATAGCTTTATCAAAAAGCTTAATATAAACATTGTCTATTGATAGCATAACAATTACAATTTGGTTATTATAACGTTTATTTTGGGAACTTGATCTATAACCCCTTCAGGAATACCTCCTGAAGTTTTGCCGCCTAATTCAAATTTCTCATTAGCTCCTGACATATTTGCTGTTGGAAGCCTTAAATTATAATCCTCAGGATTGGGGATATCAACTCTAACTAAACCGCCTTTATCTTGCCAGTTTCCCTCAGGTATTCCCAATGCTTTTTCTATCTGTGCAATATCTCCATTGGATTTTTTTAATAAATTGTCCATATCTTTTTTAGGTATGACAAATTGACCATCTACACGTCCTACTTTCTTTTTGCCTGCTATAAATCTCAAATAATCTTTTTTGGTTATTAAAAACGAAGCGCCATTTTTAAAATCCTTGGAAACATAACTACAATCCAATCCCAACGGGTCAATCTGTGTATTGGGGTCGAAAACATATCCGTATAGTGTAGGATTACCACCCGCCAAACCTATCGGGTCTTGGCTGATGTAGTTTCCAGTCTTTGGATCATAGTACCTGAACTCCTTATACTTCCGTTCTTTAAACTCTCAAAACTTTAAGGTCAGAGATTAAAAAAACAGTTCCCACACTGCCTCACAGTCCAAAACAAACTCAAAGAACACAAAAAATCCGCAAAAAGCCCAAAACAGCTTCCTGCGGACAAAGGTAATAAAAAAGTCGGATTATCGGTTTATGATATGCGTATAAATCTGTGTGCTTTCCAAACAGCCGTGTCCCAAAAATCGAGCGATATTCTCCACGCTCATGCCGTTCTGTAACAGATGTGTAGCTATGGAGTGGCGTAAAACATGGAAGTGTAGCCGCTTGCGTTTAATCTCTTCGTTATCGCATTGCTGATGTAAATAGTGCAAATCCACCGACAGGGTTATTTTCTTCTGCACAAAAAGGCGGTCATGCCCGCACCTGATTTGATTGCGGAAGTTGTAAATATAGTGCTGCAAGGCTTTGTACACATTGTCGCTCATCGGTACTATCCTGTCCTTGTAGCCTTTGCCCTGCCGTATAAAAATCGTTTTTCTATTGAAGTCTATTTCTGCGGGCGTAAGGTTGTATCCCTCGCTTAAACGCAATCCGCAGGCGTAGAAAAGTACAAAAACCAACTTCAACTGCTCCTGTTTGAGTTGCCTGTGTTCGTGGTCTAAATGCGGGTACAGGTGGTTGATAGCCTCTTGCAGCATTTTTATCTCTTCCACCGTAAAAGGTTCTATTCGGCGTATCCTTTGGGATTCGTCTATGGTAATACGGCGGTTGGTGGGAACAAGCGATGTCCGTGCTCCCATTTGGTGCAGAAACTCGCACAACTTGTCTATGGCGGTAAAATAATCGTTCAGATAGGAAGCACTTAACGTTCTGCCCTTAAACTTGGTATTGGGGCGGGTCTGTTGGCAGTCAAAAAAATCGTTGATGTGCTTTTGTTCGGCTTGAACAATGTGGGTAATGTCTTTGCTTTCAAGCCATAGAAAAAAATCTGTTACCCTATAACCGTAGTTACATACCGTTTCGGTAGCAAATCCCAACGTATCCAACCAAAAAACGTACTGTTCGTGTATTGCCTTAAAATGCGTGTTCATTGTTTTAGAACGGATTAAATTTTGTGATGTCTTCCGCCAGTTCTTCAATGTGGTTGGGCAGATACTCCTCCGTACTGATGATACTTTTATGCCCCGCCATATATTGGGCTTTACGCAGTCCGTATGTCCTTATCCAATATGTGATAAGTGAAGCCCTTATCTGTGCGAGGGAGACAAAGTGCCTGTCTATACGTTTGAGTGCTGTCGTAAGCTGTATCAATGCCCGTGTGGCGTGTTTTTCACTGTTATCCTGTCGCACAGGCAAAAACAATGTGCCGCTTTGGCTCTTGCCCGTCAGCAGGGGACGTATCCCGTTCATGTAACGTATCAGCGTACCTGTTTGCGTGGCGTGCAACGGCAGGATTCTGTCCCTGCCTCTTGTGGTGGTCTGTACCGTTACGGTGGCTTTGTACAGGTCTATATCTTCGGTTTGTAGATGTAACACTTCCCTTGTGGTCAAGCCTTGATGTATAAAGAACAGCAACATCACATGGTTACGGGTCTTGGTGTGACAGCTCTCTTTATAAAGGGTTGGACGTATGCCCGACAAGGATTTTTCTTCCGCCGCTTTTACATAGAGCTGATAATAGCTGTCGGCAAGTTCGGTCAGTTCTTCAGGAGTGTAGATGTAATGCAAACGCCGTTTTTTAATTCCCCGCAGTTTGATGAGTGCGGTGGGATTAAGACAGATAATCCCCTGCCCGACAAGACAGTCAAAGTAATGTCGCAGGGCGATAAGTCCGTGATTACTGCTTACGGCTTGATGGTTCTTATGGTGTTTTAGGTAGCTTAAATAGTTTAAAATGTCTTTCTTCTGTACGTTTATCGTATCTTGGTCGCCGTACCACGATATAAAAAGACTGACTTGTCTTGCGTATTCTTTTATCGTTACAGGGCTTTTGTCTTGCTGCTGTAAATAGTTTTTAAAATCTTCCATTCTCTTGGGTTGCATCTTTTCATTCATAAATTTCTTTTTTTGCGTCGTCCTACTCCCAAAGGCTTGTTATAAAACGGTTTGCGGGTCGGTCATCGGGGATTGGCTTACTGTCTTACTGCCTGTCGCAGCGAGGGTATAATAATACTGTCGGTTTTTCCATTCCCGTTTGAGTTTTCCCTGCTGCCAAAGACGTTTTAAATAGCGGGCTTCGGTGATTTGACTTCTGCCTGTCAGGGTGGTAAAATCGGCTGGAATATATTCCCGGTCAGGGCTTCGGGCTTCAAGTTCCAAAAGCAATTTAAGGGTATATTCCTCTTTGTCGTCAATGCGTTTACGCTTTGAGGGCTTTTGCGGTGATTCCGCACTTAATCCCGTTGACGGTTCTTGTTCGGATTCTGCTTTTTGCTCGGGTTCTGTCGGCGGATTCTGCTCTTTACGGTAAGCATTCCAGACATCTTTTAAAGTGGCTTGCATCTCCTGTTCGATACGTCCCTGCACCTCCTTTTGATTTCCGAAGTCCGTAAGTTTGTAAATAAATCCCTCCCTGTGTTTGTTTCCGCCTGCCACTTGGATGTATGAAAACAGCTTTAACTCCTGCAAATAACGGTTCAGCGTGCGGGGATGTATCGGTTTGGTCTTGCGTATATCCAAAGCGGTGAACTGTGTGGTCTTTGCCTGTTGCAGATACTCCGTAAGCCACTTGTAAAAGCCTCTTACGGACGTGCTCAGTTCATCAGCCCGCCTGAACAGCGTGTTTTTGAGCAGGGCAAACGCCATTTCAATATCCTGCGGATGGGTGCGGATAAATATCTCTCCCGTATCGGTGTCGGTCAGCCGTTCCCTTTGGTATTGGAAAAAGAAAGTGATCGCTTCGATAAAGTTAAGGAGCAGCAACAGCGATTTGCGGGGATAGGCTATATCTTGAGGCAGGTTTATCAATGTGGCATACGGATTGACAACACTGATGTTTTGCAGCGAGGCAATCACGCATTTTAAAAGGTGCTGGGCTCGGGCAATATCTTCGGTTCTTATCTGTCCCGCCCTGCACTTCTTCTGATACTCCATAACGGCAAGGTCTTGGGCGGGACTGTGGTTCAGGTGCAGGCACAGGAACGGCAGACCGAGCTCCTCAAAATTCTTGTCGGAGTAGGCACAGGCTATCAGACAGAGTCTGGCAACCACTTCAAAGGTCGTGGAGTGCAGCATCCCGTCTTTGTCCTTGGTGGCACGTGTATTTACCAACCGTCCCTGCGTTTGGAGCGTTGCCAACGGTTGCAACATCTGTGTAGTCCATTCCAAATCCTCGACAAAAAGGGCTTTGCCGTTAATATCCCCGCTGTCGAAGTAGTACAGGGCGTTTGCCGATATACGGCTGTGGAACGAGAACGAGCCGTCGGGCATACACTCCGAGAGCTTTTGCAGGATATAACTTTTGCCGATACCCGATTTTGCCAGACACAAAACCGAAAAGGGATTGGCCGACTTGTGCGACGCCAACGCCAAGAACAGGATAAGGGCATTACGGTCTTCACCCAAAATGCCGATGGTGTTCAGTTGCTCCATCAGACTGCCCGACAGGTTCTTTTCCGAAAGAAAATGTACTGCCCTGCGTTTGTCTTCCTCGCTCGGAGAAAAAGCCTGTTGCGGGACTTTGCCCGTGTAACGCAACTGTTGCAGGCGGTATTCCTCCAACTGCAAGGTAAGGGTGGAAAAGCTGCGGCTGGCTTCGAGAAGTTTCAGCCCCCATTTGTCACAAAGGGTTCTTTGAAGCTTGTCGGTTTGGTTGTCATTGTATAAATCCAATGTGGTGCGCTGTGGCGGATAGTCATTGTACGTGATGCGGAGCGTGCAAACCATGCGTTCCACTTGTGATAAATCCACTCCGCCCAGCACATCAACCGTTAACAGGTCATCTGTATAGGTGATGAAACGGGAGTTTGTAATCTGTAAATTCTTCATGCTGTAATTGTTTAAATGTCAGGCACGAAATAACACAGATTATACGAGAAATGAAAATGAAGTTATTAACACAAAGGGATGACTGACAACCATTTCCCTCTTTTCTTCCGATAGTTTTAAGGGATTGGGTCATGCTTTGTTTTTCATGTATATTTGTCCGTTTTTCTCTTTCTTTTTTTAGTCTGATGATTGGGGCTTTCTTTATTCAGTCTATTCAAGGGAGGTAACAGGTATGAAGCTATTGAACAACTCAGGGATCGGTCTATAAGGATAAGTACAAGAAGTATTTCTTTTAACAAAAATGCGTGACATCAAAAGGAGGGGATAAATAGAGATTACCCCTACCAAAAACTGATACTTTTAAATTTACTGATTCTGTTTTCTTGATTGGGGGCTTTCATACGTTACAGATAGTCAAAAAGAACATGCCCTATCCATGGTTCATTAGGGTATGTTCTTGCATGGCTAATTCTATTTGGGGGCTTTCTTTTCTGCAAGACAAGGAGTTTTGCTCTTTATTGATTCAGTTTCCTTTCTTGCTCTATCTGTACCCGTTGCCGTTCTATCTCTTTTTTGAGTTCCTGTTCTGTCGGCAGATAAAGCATGTATTTGGACGCAAAAATCTGGTTGCTGTCATTGAGCAGGCTATATTTTACAATGGTCTTGTCTTTTTCGGTACACAGGATAAGCCCGATTGTCGGATTATCGGTTTCCTGCCGCATCTTTTCCTCAAAATAGCGTACATACATATCCATCTGACCGATGTCCTGATGGGTAAGCGGTTCGGCTTTCAAGTCTATGATTAAAAAGAATTTGAGTATATAGTTATAAAATACCAAGTCCGCATAAAAGTGTTTGCCCGTGTCGGTGGTAAGTCGGTACTGGCGACCCACAAAAGCGAAGCCCTTGCCTAATTCCTGCAAGAAGTTCTGCAACTTATCTATAATTGCCTGTTCCAGTTCATTCTCCCTAAAGTCCGTATTATCCTTTAAGCCTAAAAATTCCAGTACATAAGGGTCTTTGATGATGTCTTTCGGCTCTTGCCTGATTTCTTTTTCGGCAGCTTCATCCTTGACTATTTGGGTATTGTGGCTCATAAGCATCCGTTCGTAATAGAGGTTGCCGATTTGCCGTTCAAGCGTTCTCGTACTCCAGTTGCAATCTATGGTTTCCTGCATGTAAAACAGCCTTGCCTGCTCGTTCCCTACCTTTAAAAGCAGGCGGTAATGCGTCCAACTCAATTCAGGACGCAGTGCGTCACATTTTGGATAAACGAGGTAAAAGTTACGCATGTGGCGCAGGTTACTTTCATCAAAGCCACGACCGTGTTTTTTAGTCAGTTTTTGGGATAATTGTTTGAGAACCTGTTTGCCATATTCCGCCCTTTCTTTTCCCTTTTGTTCATCTTCGACGATTACTCTGCCGATATGCCAGTATGCCCTGACCATCGTAATATTGGCGGTACGGTAAACCGCAGCACGTGCCTCTTCGATTATTTGGTTAATCGTGTCGTAAAGGGTACTGATTCCTTTTGTTATTTCTCCATTTGTCACCATGTCATTCCAATAATTTGTACGCAAAGGTAGTAATTTAAAACGACTTGAAAACAAGGGGATTACTTTCTTTCATGCTCCGCAGGAACAGAGGGGCTTTCTTTATCGGGGCTTTCCTGTAATCGGATAAAAGGGAATGTACCAACCCTATAAAAACAGAACGCTGTTTTGACATGTTTTTTCAATGAAATAAAATCTCGTTTATAGAACCGAAAAATCCCTTAAAACTATCGGAAGAAAAGAGGGAAAAACAATAAAATACCTGTTGAT
>ERZ780173.325-NODE-325-length-8609-cov-1.63725_pt1 | contig 8609 bp, 5 predicted proteins | sample MGYA00433079_ERZ780173 | MGnify/ENA primary metagenome ERZ780173 (study PRJEB29588, sample SAMEA2151606) | human gut metagenome | biome: human gut; feature: human-associated habitat; material: faeces | place: Denmark | collected 2008/2010 ...
TTCTCTTGCATTTTAGAGGCTGTTGGAATTTTTTCGATTTTCAGCAAGCCTCGTACATGGATGTACGAGGCAGGTGGTCACTGAGCCCGGAAGGCGAATGACCACCGGTTGCGTCCGCCTGATAGCAATTAAAACAAAAATTCCTACAGCCTCTTAATTGCAAGGAGCATGAGCCGGATTGCCATTGGTGTCCCCCTCCCCTGTCCTTTCGAGCCATAGCCGCCTTGTTCAATAACATGACATTATGCACAAAATCCCAGTTCTGTTTTTGTGAATGATTTTGACGGAAAGTGATTGACGATGACAGAAAATGTAACTATAATAAGAACCATCGAATGAACGATTTTGAAAGATTGTGAACGAAAAAGAAAACAAAGGAGTGAGGCATATGCTTGCAGAAGAACGATTTTCAAGGATACTGTCCATAATAGAAGCGGAGGGAAGTGCCACAATACAGGAACTTATGACTGCACTTGACGCTTCAGAATCAACCGTCCGCCGGGACTTAATCACAATGGATGAGAATGGTCTTCTGACCAAGGTGCATGGCGGTGCAATCGCCAGACGACCGAGTGTGAGTACACATGATGAGGATGTCAGAAACCGTAAGACGATGAATGCGGAACAAAAGAATGCAATTGCAAAGTATGCAGCATCCCTCATCCGCCCGGATGATTTTGTTTATCTGGATGCCGGAACATCCACCGAGGCGATGATCCCTTTTATTAAGGAGACGCAGGCGGTGTTTGTGACAAATGCCATCAGCCATGCAAAGCTTCTGGCGGAAAAGGGCTGCCGTGTTTATCTGCTGGGAGGCGAATTCAAATCCCAGACAGAGGCGATCGTCGGGGAGGAAGCCATGGAGATGCTTTCCAAGTATAACTTTACCAAAGGATTCTGGGGAACCAACGGAATCAGCGTCAGCAAAGGATATTCCACCCCGGAGATCAAGGAAGCCATGGTAAAGAAATATTCCATGAAGAATTGCAAACGCTGCTATATTCTGGCAGATGCCAGCAAGTTTGACCAGCTTTCCAGTGTGAAATTTGCTGATTTTGAACAGGCAACCATCTTAACAACGGAGCTGTACAAGCCGGCACTTAAAAAATACAAAAATATTGTGGAGGTGAAAGAATGATTTATACCGTAACATTTAACCCATCCATTGATTACATTGTAAATGTGGACAACTTTATGACCGGTGTGGTCAACCGTACCAGCAAGGAAATTATTTTTCCGGGTGGGAAAGGAATCAATGTTTCAATGGTACTGAAAAATCTCGGGGAAGAAAGCACAGCACTTGGATTTATGGCAGGATTTACCGGAGATGCCATCACACGGCTTCTTCAGGAGAAAGGTGTTACCGCAGATTTTATTCACGTTACCGAAGGATTGTCCCGTATCAACGTAAAACTCCGGGCACAGACCGAGACGGAAATCAACGGACAGGGACCAAAGATTGCATCAGAAGATATCCGGAAGCTTTACGGAAAACTGGATGCATTGCAGGATGGCGATACACTGGTACTTGCCGGAAGCATCCCGGACACAATGCCGGAATCCATGTATATGGATATCATGGAGCATCTGCAGAACAAGAAACTCAATATTGTAGTAGATGCGACCAGAGATCTGCTGGTGAACGTACTTGCTTATCATCCGTTTTTGATCAAACCAAACAATCATGAGCTGGGAGAGATTTTCCACACGGTAATCAATGATAAGGATGATGTTGTCACATATGCAAAACGCATGCAGGAAAAAGGTGCAAGAAATGTTCTTGTTTCCATGGCAGGTGATGGGGCCGTCCTTGTGACGGAAGACGGTCAGGAGTTCCGGGCTGAGGCACCGAAAGGAAAGCTCGTCAATTCGGTAGGCGCCGGAGATTCCATGGTGGCTGGTTTTATATATGGATATTTAAATGGTGGCAGCTATGCAGATGCGTTCCGCTATGGTGTATGTACCGGAAGTGCCAGTGCTTTTTCCGAAGAACTGGCAACAAAAAAGGAAGTACTTGCATTGATGGATGCAAATAAAAAATTATTTTAAGGAGGGTATACTATGAGAATCAGAGATTTGCTTGCAGCCGAGAGCATTGAACTGAACGGTTCTGCAGCCGGAAAACAGGATGTTTTAAACAAAATGGTTGATCTCATGGCAAAAAGCGGAAAAATCCGCGATGTGGAAACTTACCGCAAGGGGGTTTTTGCAAGAGAAGAAGAAGGAACAACCGGAATCGGAGAAGGAATTGCGATCCCACACTGCAAGTCAGATGCTGTGAAAGCACCGGGACTGGCAGCTATGGTAGTAAAGGATGGTGTAGAGTTTGACGCGTTAGATGGAGCACCTGTCAATTTACTGTTTCTGATTGCAGCTCCAAATACCGAGGATAATGTACATCTGGAGGTGCTCAGCAAACTTTCCGTACTTCTGATGGACGAGAATTTTACCAACGGACTGAAAAATGCAAAGACCGTAGACGAATTCTTAAAAGTCATCGATGATGCGGAAAGCGCAAAAGATGAGGACGAAAAAGAAGACGAAACTGGGGCAAAATACAAGGTACTTGCCGTAACCGGATGCCCGACCGGAATCGCACATACTTATATGGCAGCGGAAAGCTTAGAGAAGCATGCAGCTGAGATGGGAATCACGATTAAGGTAGAGACCAGAGGTTCTGGCGGAGCCAAGCATGTGCTTACCGATGAAGAGATCGCAGGAGCGGCCGCAATCATCGTTGCAGCTGACACCAAAGTTCCGATGGACCGTTTCGATGGAAAGAAAGTCATCGAGTGCAAGGTTGCAGACGGCATCAACAAGGCAGAGCAGCTGTTAAACCGTGCCGTGGCCGGGGATGCACCTGTCTACCATGCGGCAGAGGGCAGCAGAAAAGAAGAAAAAGCAGAGGGTGGTTCTACCGCACACATGATTTACACACACCTGATGAGTGGGGTATCCCACATGCTTCCGTTCGTTATCGGCGGCGGCATCATGACAGCGATTGCATTTCTGATCGATACCCTGATGGGCTATGGTGCAACCGGTGGATCGGCATTTGGTTCCTGTACGCCGTTATCGGCATTCTTCAAGTATGCCGGAGGACTGGCAATGGGACTGATGGTTCCGGTGCTTGCAGGTTACATTGCATACTCGATCGCAGACCGGCCGGGACTTGCAGTTGGTTTTACGGGCGGTTTGTTAGCCTCGAGTGGTAACGCATTAGTCACCGGTTACAACTGGGCGGATTCCACAACCGGTTTCCAGAAATTTATCGCAGACTTTGCATTCCAGGGTGCCAACGGTGGTAACACCGTTTCCGGTTTCCTTGGCGGAATTTTAGCCGGATTCCTTGCCGGATTTATTGTACTGTTCCTGAAAAAAGCGTTTTCAAAACTGCCGGCTTCCTTAGACGGAATCAAGCCGACTCTGATTTATCCGTTGCTTGGAATTTTAATTATCAGTATTTTAATGTGCTTCATCTTTAACCCATTGATCGGACTGATCAATACCGGACTGAGCAACGGACTGACTGCAATCTCTGATGCGGGATACATCACCGTACTCGGACTGATCCTCGGAGCAATGATGGCGATCGACATGGGTGGTCCAATCAACAAAGCCGCTTATGTATTTGGTACCGGCGTACTGGCAACTGCAAGCCAGATGATTGAAAAAGGTGCACAGCCAGGCGACCCGGCTGTTCAGGCATGTTACATTGCCATGGCAGCGATCATGGTCGGTGGTATGGTTCCTCCGATCGGAATCGCGCTTGCCTGCCAGTTCTTCCCGAAGAAATTTACAAAGGAAGAACGTGGATCCAAGGTATCCAACTTTGTAATGGGTGCTTCCTTCATCACCGAGGGTGCGATCCCGTTTGCAGCAGCAGATCCGCTTCACGTAATTCCATGTACCTTAATTGGTGCCGGAGTTGCAGGATTTTTATCCGCACTGTTTAAGTGCACACTGATGGCTCCTCACGGTGGAATCTTCGTATTTGCAACCGTAGGACATCCGCTTTTATACATCCTTGCATGGGCAGTCGGCGCTGTCATTACAGCCGTATTGCTCGGACTGATCAAAAAGGATGTTAAATAAAATTTGTAAACAGTAACATTGGTAAAGAAACAAAATTTGAAAAGGAGAATGATCATGAAAGAATTTACTTATACCATCAAAGACGAGCAGGGAATCCACGCAAGACCGGCAGGAGAGCTGGTAAAAGCAGCCGCTGCATATCCATGTAAAGTAACCATCAGTAAGGATGGCAAGGAAGTAGACGCAAAGAGAATCCTCGGAGTTATGGGTCTTGGTGTTAAATGCGGACAGGAAATTGTATTAAAGACGGATGGAGATCAGGAAGAGGAAGCAATCGCAGCACTTGGCAAATTCTTAGAGGAGAAAATGTAAGAAACCGTTCCGGCAACCGTTTACGGAGAATGAATCAGCAAAAGGATGAGGTGACGCTATGACAATTCAGGGTAAAAGCGTATACAGCGGGGTGGCCATCGGCCGCCTTGCCATATACCGCAAATCAGAAAATCGGGTAAAGCGGGAGAAAATCACAGATACCGCAAAAGAGGTAAAACGGTTTGAAGATGCCAAAGATACCGCAAAACAGCAGCTTGCCGGGCTTTATGATAAGGCATTAAAAGAAGTCGGTGAAGTCAATGCAGCAATCTTTGAAGTACATCAGATGATGCTGAATGACCTTGATTATATCGAATCCATCACAAATATGATTGAAGGCCAGCAGGTGAATGCCGAATATGCCGTGGCAACGACCGGAGATACATTTTCCGAGATGTTTGCGGCAATGGATGATGATTATATGCGTGAGCGTGCAGCCGATGTCAGGGATGTGTCAAACCGCGTAGTTTCCATCCTGCAGGGCAACGGAGGAAATGGCCTGAATGCCGATGAGCCGGTGATTTTACTTGCCGATGATCTGGCACCAAGTGAGACCGTACAGCTTGATAAATCGAAGGTGCTTTCCTTTGTCACCCGTCACGGTTCCACCAATTCCCATACCGCGATTCTGGCCCGTACCATGAATATCCCGGCACTGATCGGTGTCGATTTTCCGGAAGATGTCGATGGAAAAATGGGTATCGTAGATGGATACGAGGGCAAGATCATCATTGATCCACCGGTCTCCGTTATGGAAGCTTACCAGAAGAAGAAAGCAGAGGATGAAGAGAAAAAGCGTCTGCTGCAGGAACTCAAGGGCAAGGAGAATATCACAAAGGACGGAACAAAGATCAACCTGTATGCAAATATCGGAAGCGTTGGGGATGTGGCATCGGTACTGGCAAATGATGCCGGCGGCATCGGACTGTTCCGAAGCGAATTCCTTTATCTGGAGAGCAGGGATTATCCAACCGAGGAAGAACAGTTTGCAGCATACCGCAAGGTAGCAGAGGCAATGGCAGGAAAGAAAGTCATCATCCGTACACTCGATATCGGTGCGGATAAGCAGGTGGATTATTTCGGACTTGACAAAGAAGATAATCCGGCAATGGGGTACCGTGCGATCCGTATCTGCCTTGACCGCCGCGAGGTATTCAAGACACAGCTTCGTGCACTGTATCGGGCAAGCTATTACGGAACCATCGCCATCATGTTCCCGATGATCATTTCTGTCACAGAGGTACAGACCATAAAGAAGATCATCGAGGAAGTGAAAAAAGAACTGGATGAGGAAAAGATTCCGTACAAGGATGTCGAGCTTGGTATTATGATCGAGACTCCGGCAGCTGTCATGATGTCCGAAGAACTGGCACAGGAAGTGGATTTCTTCTCTGTCGGAACGAATGATCTGACACAGTATACACTGGCGATCGACCGGCAGAATCCAAAGCTTGACAACATTTATGATTCCCATCATCCGGCAATCCTTAAGATGCTTAAGATGATTGTGGACAACGGTCATAAGGGTGGCTGCTGGGTTGGTATCTGTGGCGAGCTTGGGGCAGACACGACACTGACCGAGACATTTCTTAGTATGGGATATGATGAGCTTTCTGTCAGCCCGTCCATGATTTTAAAGGTTCGGCAGGAGATCCGTTCACTGGATCTGAAAGCTTAAAAGGGTGGCTGACTTAACAGCCTATACAAGGGAGTATTTTATATAGTAAACGGAAAAACCGGTGCATCGTCTGGGAGGCACCGGCTTTTTTCTGTCTGGAACACTATTGGAATTTCGCATGTTTTTCTGTATAATTGAGGAAGAAAGTACGCAAGATAATATGCAAGATAATTCATACACGGGTAATGTCTTTATGGAAAACAGTCACAACGAACCAAAATACATAGAAGTAAGGGGCGCGTGTGTCCACAACTTAAAAAACGTAAATGTAAATGTCCCTCTGCATCAGATTGTCGGGATTGCAGGCGTATCCGGCTCCGGAAAATCGTCGTTAGCACTTGGCGTGTTGTATGCAGAAGGCTCCAGACGGTATCTGGAGTCGCTTTCGACTTACACCAGAAGGCGCATGACCAGAGCGGCAAAAGCACAGGTCGACGAAGTGCTGTATGTCCCGGCGGCGCTGGCCCTGCATCAGCGTCCGGGCATTCCGGGCATCCGCAGCACGTTTGGAACGGGAACCGAACTGTTAAACAGCCTGCGGCTGATGTATTCGCGGCTCGCGTCGCACCGGTGCCCGAACGGGCATTATGTTCCGCCGACACTGAAAGTTGCGGCAGAACAGGAGATCATCTGTCCGGAGTGTGGCGAACGTGTCCATGCGCCGAGTGCGGAGCAGCTTGCCTTTAATTCACAGGGAGCCTGCCCGAAGTGTGGCGGTACGGGAAGTGTCCGGACGGTGGATCTGGATTCGCTTGTACCGGACGATTCGATCAGTATTGATGAGGGGGCGGTTGCCCCGTGGAACAGCCTGATGTGGTCGTTAATGACTGACGTCTGCCGGGAGATGGGCGTGCGCACCGACATTCCGTTTAAAGATCTGACCGATGAAGAAAAGGATATCGTCTATCACGGTCCGGCGGAGAAAAAGCATATTTTTTACAAAGCAAAGAAATCCAATCAGGCAGGAGAGCTGGATTTTACCTATTACAATGCGGTATACACCGTAGAAAATGCTCTGGCAAAAGTAAAAGACGAAAAGGGCATGAAGCGGGTGGAGAAGTTTTTGAAGGAGGAAGTCTGCCCGGAGTGCGGCGGAAGCAGGCTGTCGGAGGCAGCCCGTGCACCGAAACTTTGTGGGATCGGACTAGCGGAAGCCTGCAAAATGACGCTGAAAGAGCTGGTCGAATGGGTGGCGCATGTGCCGGAATCCCTGCCGAAAGAGATGCGTCCGATGGCGGAATCCATCTGCGAGTCGTTTAAGACCGTTGCAAAAAGGCTCATGGATCTGGGACTTTCTTATCTTTCCCTCGACCGGGCGGCGGCAACGCTTTCAACCGGGGAACGGCAGCGCATGCAGCTTGCGCGGGCGGTGCGGGACCGCACGCCAGGCGTGTTGTATGTGCTCGATGAGCCGTCGATCGGTCTGCACCCGTCAAATATCGTGGGACTGAATGCCGTGATGCATGATCTGATAAAAGATGGAAACTCAGTGCTTTTGGTCGATCACGATACGCAGATTTTATCGGAGGCGGACTGGGTGATTGAGATGGGACCGGAAGCCGGAGCGGGCGGTGGATATGTGATCGCAGAGGGCAGTATTCCACAGATCATTGCCAATAAAAACTCCATGATCGGACCATTTCTCGCAAAGACAAAGGATCTGCGCATCCGTCAGCCGATCGCACCGGAGGAACTGTTTGCCCTTGGAAAACTGCATCTTTCCACCGACCGCATCCATACAGTAAAGCCGCTGGAGGTGGACATCCCTAAGGGCAGGCTTACCGTGGTGACCGGGGTATCCGGTTCCGGAAAGACCACGATGGTTCTCGAAAGCCTGATTCCGGGGCTGCAGGCGCAGCTGAACGGAGAGCATCTGCCGAAACATGTGAAAGATCTTTCGGCAGAGGGCATCGCCCATGTGAAGCTGATCGATGCGTCACCGATTGGAATCAATGTCCGTTCCACGGTCGCAACCTATGCGAATGTACACGACGAACTCCGGAAGATTTTTGCCCGGACCGCGGATGCGAAAAACCGGAAATACAAGGCGGGCGATTTTTCCTATAATACCGGAAAATTAAAGTGTCCGGTCTGTGACGGAACCGGACAGATCAGCCTCGATGTGCAGTTTCTGCCGGATGTGGATGTGCCGTGTCCAGAGTGCAATGGTTCCCGGTATGCAAAAGAGGCATGGGAGATCGGCTATGAAAACAAACAGGGAAACCGCTATTCCCTGCCGGAATTGATGGAGATGGATGTAAATACCGCTTTGCAGGCAACCGCGGATTTAAAGGTTGTGCATCAGCGGCTGGAAGTGCTCAAAAATCTGGGACTGGGCTATCTGACGCTGGGCGAGGAAACGCCGAGCCTTTCCGGCGGAGAGGCACAGCGGCTGAAACTTGCCAGCGAAATGGGAAAAGGACAGTCGGATTCGGTGTTTGTGTTTGATGAGCCGACGATCGGGCTGCATCCGCTGGATGTGCAGACGCTGCTTAGCGTGTTTGATGCGCTGGTTGACAATGGG